>Ga0210069_1000054_pt1 | contig 20619 bp, 19 predicted proteins | sample RushSE_TuleB_D2_FD_185568 | JGI IMG/M metagenome (GOLD analysis project Ga0210069, IMG submission 185568) | Wetland microbial communities from San Francisco Bay, California, USA, that impact long-term carbon sequestration - RushSE_TuleB_D2... | ecosystem: Environmental > Aquatic > Marine >... | reverse complement strand
CTGCCGACGAGCATCTCTCTCAAGTCGGAAATCCGTCGAACCTCATAAAGGGGACCAATTTTCAACCGGGCACTCCCGCCGCAGCCGACTACGTGGGGCATGGGATTTGCTAAGCTTGACGGTTAGAACCATATTCACCCGAGTCTGTCAAGCGCTCTGCGGTTGAATAATAACGATTGAGCCCGAGGCTGAAATTCTCTATAAGACGACACCGTTGTTATCGGCCGGATGGCCCAAGGACATAAAACGTGGGGCTGATCGAAATCATCGGCAGTAACGGTTTTTGGGTCGCGGCGGCGGTGGCGTGCCTGGCCGGCTTCATGCGCGGGTTCGTGGGCGTAGGCTCCGGGATGCTTATGGCGCCCGTGTTTGCGATTCTTTTCGGCCCGCTGCAGACCGTGGGGATGGTCATCATGCTCGATGCCCTGGTCACCGCCCAGTTGCTGCCGTCGGTGCACCGGCTGATCGAGTGGCGGGTCATCATCCCCATGGCGGGAGCGGCCGCCCTGCTCATGCCGGTCGGCACCTGGCTTCTGGTGACCGTTGACCCGCAGATCATGGCCCGGTGTATCGCCTGTATCGTGCTCGTGTTCGTGCTGCTGCTCATGACGGGCTGGCGCTACCGCGGCCCGAAACGGCTCGGCATCACCCTTGGGGTCGGCGGCATTTCAGGGGTCCTGATTGCCGCAACCAGCATGGGCAACCCGCCCGTCATCGTCTATTTTCTGTCCGGCCCGGACACCGCGGCCACCAACCGGGCGAACTTCACCGGTTACTTCGCCGTCACTCTGGCCACGCTGCTGGTGATGATGACGGCAAGAGGGCTGATCGATGCCGCCACGGTCCTGCGCACGGCGCTCCTGCTGCCTGTTTTCGCGGGGGCCGCGTGGCTGGGCTCAACATATTTTCACAAGTCGACCGACCGGCGCTACCGGCAGGTCGCCCTGGGACTGCTGCTCTGCGTGGCTGTTTACGGGATCTTGCGCTGAACCTGGAGAGGAGGTTTTCCCATGAGTGACGTCAAAGAAACCGTCGGTCTGTTCATGGAGGGGTGGGCCTGATCGCAGGCGATACTGGCCGTGTACGGCCGGCGATTCGGGTTGGGCCGAGAAACCGCTTTGCGGATTGCTTCCGGGTTTGCCGGCGGCATGCGCAAGGCCGAGACCTGCGGCGCGGTCACCGGCGCCATCATGGTTCTGGGCCTTTACCGGGCTACGGCCGAATCCACCACCGCCAAGCTGCGCGAGCCGGTTTACCGGGCCATGGAAGAATTCACCGCCGAGTTCGAGCGGCGCAACCGCACGCTGATCTGCCGGGGGCTTTTGAACTGCGACATCAGCACGCCGGAAGGCATGCAGGCGGCCAAGGAGCGCGGCCTTTACAAAACCGTATGCCCGAAGATGGTTCAGGATGCGGCTGAAATTCTGGAGTCGATGCTGAATTAATACCCATCTCAAGATGGGCCAGAGAGAATGGACCGGAAGCGATTCGAGGATGGCCTAAGGGCAAATGCTTTTTAAGCCGCCGCGAGAGGCGGTTCAAAAACCGGCTCGCATTGCGGGCACCCTTGCCCTCGACCTCTCTGCGAACGTTGCGTCTTTGCGGTGCGGTTTCAGCCTAAAAAACAAAGCCGCTTAACGCCCGAGGCGTGCCATCACCTCACGAACGATTTCGCCCACCAAGTCCTGCACCCGCGGCTCGTCCGCCCGCATCGAGGCCATGGCCGGGCGCAGGCCCAGCAGCTTCGCCGCGTTGTCGTACATGATCTTCTGCTTCACATCCGGGTTGAACGGCAGTTTCTCGTAGTTCTGGAGGGCGATCCTGAAATCCACAAACGGGTGCGCGCTCGCGTATAGGATCTTGTCGGGAATCATGGTGTTGGCTGCATCGACGTAGGCCTCGGCCATGGGCGAAAACTCGTATTCGGACAGGTCGATGTAGACGTTGCGGTTGCGCTGGGCCACCGTGATGGCCTCATTCACCCAGGGGTAGCCGCCGTGGCTGATGATGATCTTCAGCTCGGGGAAGTCCCGCGCAACGAAGTCGATATAGCGCGGCGCCACATGGTCGATGATGGCGTTGGGCACCAGGGTGGCCGGGCCGGTGGTGAAGATGATCGGAATGTCCAGCTCGCAGCACTTGGAGTAGATCGGGTAGTACTTGGCGTCGTTGGCATAAATCTGCGCCAGGTAGGGGTCGACCGCCGCCCCGCGCATCCCCAGGTCGCTCACGGACGCCTTGAGTTCGTTGATGGCGCCCATGCCTTTGTGGGGGTCGAGCCCGATGAAGCCGATGAACTTGTTGGGGAACTCCTTGATGAATTCGATCACGCTGTCGTTGTTGGACTTGGAGCCGTAGGTGGTCTCGCAATCCCGACCGGTGATGACGGCCCACTCGATGTTGTGCCGGTCCAGGTCTGCTACGACTTCCGGGACCGACTGGGGTTTCATCTTCGAAAAATCGATGGTTTCGCAGAGTCCCTTGAACATTTTGCTGTTCTGGATGCCGGTGAGCACCGCGGCTGTATTCGGTCTGAACCGGAAATCTATTATCCTCATCACGGACGCCCCTTCCTAAGCCTCTCTTGAGATCAAGTCTTTCTTCAAGAAACACAGCTGCGGTGAAAATTGAAAGCAAACACGGTGCCACATGAAAAAAACACCCTCACAAAAAGATGACAAGGCGCGTTGCGCCATGCAGTGAATGGCGAAGTCCGCCATGTGTAAGGTTGGCTTCAGCGCCTGCGAATCGAGGAAAGATGCCACTCCCACAGAGAACAGGAACTCACGCATTCAGCTTTCCTGACAGCGATGCGGACAAGCCGGCCTCCCCATTTAGCGGCTTCATTAGCTGTTACAGGAGATGCCGTGGAGGCCGATACAAATCTGTTTCAAGATCGACCATGGTTGCAATGTTGCAGCATCTACCAATAACTCCCCATAATTTCAAGAATTTTAAATTTGACTAAGGCCGTCAACTTGTGCAAAACTGCACATGCGCGTTAGGGCCAACCTTTCCCCCTGGAGCATTGGAGCTATAATAAACCGTAATAGCATAAAAAAATTTTCAGACACAACAAAGCGCCAGTTCACCACCGGCCGCCCCTGGTCTCAATTCTGCAACAAACCGCCGGCCGCATTGCGTCGGCTCCGGCAGTTGGAAAGCTAACAAAAAAGGCCCCAACACCGGTAGAATACGGGAACCCGGCATATGCTGAGGTGCGGAGGTGTGGGCTTCTTGGCGCGATAGTTGCAAAATCGATGCAACGATGCGCTGAACCGAGCGTATGAGAGTTTAACGCACACGGGTGCAAGAGGAGCCGTGCGCCCTTCTTTGTTTGGTTAAACGAAAAGTGCAAACGATGCCTGATGGCGGAGGTGGTTGCATGGGCAAATGCATTATAGCAGTGACGGATGTTCTGGACGCTGCTCAAAAGGGGAACAAGACTCTTGTCGCCCACCCTTCAGATTGCATTGTTACTCCGGGAGCCAGGGACAAGGCGGCCGAGCTCGGCATCGTCATCAATGAAGGCCCTGATTCCCCTGCCGCGGCGCCTGCCAGGCCATCCGAAACTGTTTCTCCCCAGACCGAAAAACTCGTGCGCGAGGTGTGCGCACTGATGAAAGAGCGCCTCCCAGCCGGCGTTGCGTCCCAGGAGCTGGAGCGCCTGGTGCGTGCGGCTGTGACGGCCAGGCTCGAAGGGTCCGGCGCCTCAGCCACGCCGGACGCGGCTCAGCACGTCTCCTGTGTCGACGGGGTTTGTTTCATCAGCGGGGCGCGGCTGCTCGAGGGAGGTTCCGGGCCGGTTCCGGTGGCTGAAAAGGTTTTGGTGGCCGAGGCCATCCGCTGCGGCAACGATATCAAGCTGGCCGGCGGCTACATGGAGTGGCAGAAGGCCGCCTTCAACCGCACCGTGGAGTTTCCTGAAATCGGGATCGTGATCGAGGGGGAGTTGCATCTGGCGGTGGGCGGCAAGACCCTGGTTGCCAAGGTTGGCGACATGGTGTACTTCCCCAAGGGCGCCCAGGTCGTCTACAGTGCACCCGGCCGGGTCCGGGTCGCCTGCGTCAATTGCATCCGCTGACGCGGACCGGGAGCAACGAGGCGTGGACATCCTGGAACGCTGCATAGAATCCTGCCGGAAGCAGCCGGGGACGGTGGCCTTCCCCGACAGCCTGGACCCGCGAGTCCTGGAGACGGCCGCACAGCTGAAACGCGACGGGCTGGCCGAGCCGGTGCTGGTGCAGTCGCCCTTTGCCGTCCGCAGCAAAATGCGGGAATCGGCGCTGCGGACGGCCGGGTTCGTGGTGGTCGACCATGCCAGCCCGAGCCTGCTGGCGAAAAACGCAGAGATGTACGCAGCGATCCGCAAGGACGCCGGCAAGCCCGTCACCGAGGAGCAGGCCCGCGAGACCGTGGCCTGCCCGCTGGCCGCCGGCGCCATGATGGTGCGGCGCGGCGAGGTGGAAGTCGGCGTCGCCGGGAACCTCTCCACCACGGCCGCCGTGCTCCGCGCGGGGCTCAGCGTCATCCCGAAGAAGCCGGGCATCAAGACCATTTCAAGCTTTTTCCTGATGGTCTCCCCGGACCACGAGCGGCAGTTCGTCTTTGCCGACTGCGCGGTGGTGCCCGAGCCCACGGCGGAGTCTCTGGCGGACATCGCCATCGCCTCCGCGAACCAGGCCCGCAATCTGCTGAAGCAGGAGCCGCGGGTGGCGCTGCTGTCGTTTTCCACCAAGGGCAGTGCCGAGCACCCGCGGGCTGAAACGGTGCGTCAGGCGGTCGAACTCGTGCGCGAGCGCGCCCCGGACCTGAAGGTGGACGGTGAGCTGCAATTCGACGCCGCCGTCGACCCCGAGGTGGCGGCGCTCAAGGCGCCCGGTAGCATCATCGAAGGCCAGGCCAATGTCATTGTCTTCCCGTCGCTGGAGGCGGGCAACATCGCTTACAAGATGGTGCAGCGCCTGGCCGGCTACACCGCCATGGGGCCGTTTCTGCAGGGATTTGAGGGTGGCTGGCACGACCTGTCGCGGGGCTGCAGCGTCAAGGACATTTACAAGGTGGTCGTGCTCGGCATCTGCATGAAGCGCGGCAACCTGCTCAATTGAGCTGTAACCGGTGCAACAAAGGAGGTTCGGAGTGGATGCATTAGGCATGATCGAAACCAAGGGCCTGGTGACCCTGATTGAGGCGACGGATGCCATGGTCAAGGCCGCACGGGTGCAACTGGTGGCCTACAAGCAGATCGGGGCGGGTTACGTCACCGCGCTGGTCCGGGGCGATGTGGCTGCCTGCAAGGCCGCCACCGACGCCGGCGCCGCCGCGGCCAAGCGCATCGGCGAGGTGGTCGCGGTGCACGTCATTCCGCGGCCGCACGGCGATCTCGAGAACGTCTTCCCGATCGAGGCCAAGAAGTAAGGATCGACTGAAGGTGAGTGGGCGGGCAATGAACAAGGCAACCTTGCTGCAGCGGGTCCGCGAGGCCGGAGTGGTCGGAGAGGGCGGGGCCGGCTTCCCGGCGCACGTCAAATATGACGCGCAGGTGGAAACGGTCATCGCAAACGGCTGCGAGTGCGAGCCGCTGCTCTACACGGACCAGCACATCATGCTCCGGCATGCCGACGAGATCGTGGCCGCCCTCAAGGCCGTCATGGCGGCCATGGGTGCGGGCCGCGGCGTCATTGCCATCAAGCGCAAGTATACCGCCATCGCGAGCAAGATGGAAAAGGCCATCGCCGGATCGGGCATCGAGCTGGCGCAGCTCGACAACTTCTATCCCGCCGGCGACGAGCACGTCCTCGTGCATGAGCTGCTCGGCCGCTCCATTCCGCCCCTGGGGCTGCCCAAAGACGTGGGCGCCGTCGTCTCCAACGTGGGCACGCTTTTCTCCGTGAGCCGTGCTCTCAACGGACAGCCAGTGACCCACCGCGTGGTCACCGTCACCGGCGAGGTGGCCCGGCCGAGCGTGCTGACGGTCCCGGTGGGCACGGCCGCCGTCGATTGCATTGACGCTTGCGGCGGCCCGGTCGTGGCTGACCCGGTCTATTTGCTCGGGGGACCCATGATGGGCCGGTTCGAGGACGACCCCGAGCAAATGCGCCGGACGGTGATTACCAAGACCGGCGGCGGGCTCATCGTGCTGCCCCGCGGCCACTACCTGCACCGGATGGCCACGCTCACCGTGCACGAGATGCAGAAGCAGGCCGGCGCCGCCTGCATCCAGTGCCGCTACTGCACGGACCTCTGCCCGCGGCACAACATTGGCCACGGTTTTGAAACTCACCGAGTGATGCGGGCCTTCGGCGGCGGGGTGGACACCGCCATGGGCGTGCTGCAGGCCTCCATGTGCAGCGAGTGCGGCGTCTGCGAGCTCTTTGCCTGCCCCATGCGGCTTTCGCCGCGGCGCATCAACGCCATGTTCAAGGCCAAGTTCAAGCAGGAAGGGCTGAAATACGAGGGGCCGCGCGGGATCGTGGATTCGCAGTCGATCCTGAACTCTTTCCGCAAGGTGCCGACGACGCGTCTGGCCATCAAGCTCGACCTGCTCAAGTACATGGACCTCCACCCGGAGGACGGCGGCGAGTTCGCACCGGGATCGGTGCGCATCCCGCTGCACCAGCACACCGGGGCGCCGGCGGTGGCCCGGGTGCGGGCGGGCGAGACGGTGAACGTCGGCGACCTGATCGGCGAGATCCCCGAAAGCGCCCTGGGAGCACGGGTCCACGCCTCTCTGAGCGGCACGGTGACGGATGTGGGCAGCGCCATTTCGATCGAGGGGAAATGACGATGGAAAACAAGCTCCAGGCCGTGGGAATGATCGAGTTCAACAGCATTGCGGGCGGCATCGAGGGCGCCGACTACATGGTTAAAGCCGCGCAGGTCGAGCCTTTCATGATGAAGACCATCTGCCCGGGAAAGTTCGTGGTGGCCATCCACGGGGAGGTGGCGTCCGTACAGGCATCGGTGGGCGCGGGGCTGGAATTCGGCAAGGATGCCATCATCGACCACTTCGTCATCCCCAACATCAGCATGGATGTCATTAACGCCATTGGCGGCTCCATCGGTGACTTCCGCGGCGGCGCGGCCCTGGGCGTGATCGAAACCTTCTCCGCGGCCTCCTGCGTCGTGGCCGCCGATGCGGCCAGCAAGGCAGCGGAGGTAGACGTGCTGGATGTGCGCCTGGCGATGGGGCTGGGCGGCAAGGCCTTCTGCCTGCTGGCCGGGGATGTGGGGGCCGTGGAGCAGGCGGTGGCGGCGGGCGGGGAAAAGGCCGCAGCGGATGGCCTTCTGGTTCGCAAAGTGGTGATCCCCGGCGTCGCGCCCGAGGTGCTGCGGCACATTCTGTGAGAATGAGGATTCGAGGATTCAAGGGGCCCGGGGCAAAATAAAAAACCGATTTGACCAAAAGAGGAAAAAATGGCTGAGAACGAAGCATTGGGGTTCGTGGAAACCAGAGGACTGGTGGCGGCAATCGAGGCGGCGGATGCCATGGTCAAGGCCGCCCGCGTCAGGATCAAAACCGTCGGCAACGCCGACGCCGCTTTGATCAGCGTGATCTGCGAGGGCGATCTCGCGGCCTGCGCGGCGGCGGTGGATGCCGGCAAGGCCGCAGCCGCGCGCGTGGGTGATTTCGTCGGCAGCAACCTGATTCCCCGTCCCGACGACGACACCGCAACGCTGGTCTCCGACCGTATCGACGTGATCATGCGGCCCAAGCGTGGTATCGAGGACAAGGCCCAGCCCAAAGGCAAGGCCGTAAAATAACAACCGCACGCCGCCCGAGGCGGCGCACTGACCCCCCTGACGGGGGACACAAGGAGAAACGACATGGCAGATGCTTTAGGAATGATCGAAACCAAGGGGTTGACCGCATTGATCGAGGCCTCGGACGCCATGGTCAAGGCCGCCCGTGTGCAGCTGGTGGGGTATGAGCGCATTGGGGGCGGTTTTGTGACCGCCCTGGTTCGCGGCGACGTAGCTGCTTGCAAGGCTGCCACCGACGCCGGTGCGGCCGCCGCCCGCCGCGTGGGAGAGGTGATCGCAGTGCACGTTATTCCGCGTCCGCACGACGATCTGGAGAAGATCTTCCCCCTCGCCAACAAGAAGTAGACGCGACAACCTGTCGGCGGCTTTCGCATGCGCCCCGAAAGGCGCGCCCGTGCATCCGGGTCCGCTGGTAGGGATGTATACGCCGGCCGCCGCCTGTGCGGGAGGTTTATCGCTATGGAACTCGCCAAAGTCAAAGGGCAAGTGGTTTCCACGGTGCGTGATCCCGGTTTGCCGAACCTCACCTTTCTGCTGGTGGACATCGTGGACGAGAAAGGCAACGTGACCTTCCCCAGCCAGGTGGCCGCGGACACCCTCGGCGCCGGCGAGGGTGAGCTGGTCTTACTGGTCCGGGGCAGCTCGGCCCGGATGATCCTGGAGGGCAAGACGCCGTTGGACTTGAGCGTCATCGGTATCGTGGACCAGATTTCCTCCGGCAAAGAGGCGATCTACTCAAAGTAAAAATAGGCGCGGAATAGCCGCCAGTTGGAGCTCCGATGCAATTACAGCGTGAAGACATCGAATCGATCGTCAGTGAGGTTCTGAAAAAACTGACCACCACGGTGCCCGGTACGGCCGTGGGAAAGGCCGACGTCAAAGGCGACTGGGGCGTTTTCGACCGGTTGGAAGACGCTGTGGCAGCCGCGGCGGTGGCCTACAAGCGCCTGGACACCGTCGCCTTGAGGGAGCGCGTGGTGGATGTGATCCGCCGCGCGGCCCGGGCCAACGCCCGGCGGCTGGCCGAGATGGCCGTGGACGAGACCGGCATGGGCCGCATCGAGGACAAGGTCCGCAAGAATCTGCTGGTGGCCGACCGCACGCCCGGGCCGGAGAGCCTCTATCCCAGCGCCATGACGGGCGACACCGGCCTGACCCTGGTCGAGAACGCGGCCTGGGGGGTCATCGCCTCGGTCACCCCTTCCACCAACCCGGCAGCCACGGTCATCAACAACTCGATCAGCATGATCTCGGGCGGCAACGCCGTGGTGTTCGCACCGCACCCGAGCGCCAAGCGCGTCACCCAGGAGGCCATCCGGATCCTGAACAAGGCGATCTTCGAGGAGGCCGGCATCAACAACCTGATGACCTGCGTGCGCCAGCCCAGCATCGAGACGGCAGAGCGGCTTTTTACCTACCCGGGAATCAACCTCTTGGTGGTCACCGGCGGTGAAGCCGTGGTGGAGGCCGCGCGCAAGGCAACGAACAAGCGGCTGATTGCGGCCGGGGCCGGCAACCCGCCGGTGGTGGTGGACGAAACCGCCGACCTGCCGCGCGCCGCGCGCAGCGTTTACGATGGCGCCTCCTTCGACAACAACATCGTCTGCTGCGATGAAAAAGAAATCATCGCCGTGGATGCCATCGCCAACGACTTCAAGCGCGAGCTGGTCGCCTGCGGCGCCGTGGAAATCACGCGCGAGCAGGCCGAGGCCATCGCCAAAGTGGTCCTGCTGGACTATCCCGGCCCCTCCCCGCGTCCCAACTCCAAGTGGGTGGGCCGGGACGCGGAGGAACTGGCCGCAGCCGGAGGCTTCAGCGTGCCGGAGAGCTGCAGGCTGTTGATCGTCGACGCCGGCCGCGAGGTGGATTACATCTTCGCACGGATCGAGCAGATGATGCCGCTCATCCCGGTGCTGCGAGCGAAGGACTTCAACGAGGCCCTGGACTGGGCCATGCGCCTGGAGCGGGATCGCAAGCACACCGCGAGCCTGCATTCGCGCGACATCGACCACATGGATGCCATGGCCCGGCGCGTGAACACGAGCCTCTTCGTCAAAAACGGCCCCTGCATCGCGGGGCTCGGGGCCGGCGGCGAGGGCTGGACCTCCATGACCATTTCCACCCCGACCGGCGAAGGCGTCACCAACGCGCGAACGTTCGTGCGCTTGCGGCGCTGCACCTTGGTGGGCAGCTTCCGCATCGTCTGATGAAAACGGCGTCTCAGGCCGTGATCCGGCGTTGCGCGGGTCTTTGTGAATGCTCCCACACTGCTCGTATGCCGCGCTTCCCAAAGACCCACGCGCCTTGGCTGACGGCCTGATAGTTGCTTTCAGCGGCCTTCGGCAAACGAGGGGTACGCCTCGTGCCGCAAGGCGCGCGTGCCTTGATCTTGGGCTTCTTGCAAACTCATCCCCAAGAATGGACGCTAGCCCGTCATCATCGCAACTCTTACCTTGAGTGCGGAGACATGCCGATTACCTGGGAAACCGCAAATCAGCGACTTGAACTGGCCGCGCAGCTGCTGAACAACGCAGCCCCGGCGCAGGGCCCCGGGCCTTTTCACATGGGCATCGACCTGGGAACGGCCGACATCGTCGTGATGGTTCTGAACGCCGCGGGCGAGCCTGCGGCATGTTTCCTGGAGTGGGCGGAAGTGGTCCGGGACGGGGTCGTGGTGGACTTTGCCGGCGCGGTGGACATCGTGCAGCGGCTGGTCAACAAAGCGCAGGAGAAGCTTGCAGTGGAATTCAGCGGGGCGGCCACATCCTTTCCGCCCGGCACGGACCCGCGTCTGTCCACCTACATCCTGGAGCGGGTCGGGCTCGAGGTGGACGCCGTGCAGGACGAGCCCACCTGCGTCGCCCATCTGCTCGAACTCGACCTGACGGCGGTGGTGGACGTAGGCGGCGGCACCACCGGCACCGCCGTGGTCCGCCAGGGCAAGGTCGTCTTCAGCGGCGACCAGCCGACGGGCGGCCGCCACATCTCGCTCGTCATTGCCGGCCATTACGGCATCTCCTTCCAGGAAGCCGAGGAGCGCAAGCGCCGGCCCGATCAATACGACATCCTCAAACTGGCGCGGCCCACGCTCCAGCGCATGAGCGACATCGTGGCCGGCCACATCAAAGGCCGCCGCGTGGAGCGCATCATTCTCACAGGCGGCACGTGCTGCCTGCCCGGCGTGGATAGCGTGTTCGCTGAAGAGCTTCGTCTGCCCATTCAGCTCCCCTGCCAGCCGCTTCTCCTTACACCATTGGCCATTGCCTCGTTGCCCCTATTAAAGTGAAACTTGGCTCAGGGGTTTCACTTCCAGGGAAACGACCGCATTAAAAAATCCCCCCAACCCACTTTAGCCAAGGGGGCGCGAGAGGATGCCGGCATCTTCCCCCCCTCTGGAGGGGGTCAGTGGCGACAGGATCAAGCAACTCGGAAGTCGGCACCCTTCACATTCCCATGACAAAAGGAAAAGAGCAGGCGCCCCTCCGTTCTTCCCGCTCGTTTTTCTGCCTGTCTGTTTGCGGAGAGATCGAGTCTGAAGCCAGGCTCCAGACCCGCTCTTTCCCCTGGGGAAAGGTGCGGGAGGGGTGGGGTTGATTGAAGGAGCGCCTCCGGCGATTACCGCTGGGAAGCGGCGCTCTGAAGATTACCGTTTTCAGCGGCCCCGGGGGAGCGCAAGTGGGGGAACTCGGATCGGATCATTTGGTGGATTCGGCGGATCTTCTCCTCATCCAGTTTCTGGTCGCCCATGGGGAACTCAAGCCCCAGATATTCGTACTTGGGTTTGCCCATGCGATGGTAGTCGAGCGCTTCGAACCAGGTATTGGGCATGCCCTGAATATGCTCCAGTATGCGGCGGATGTCCTCCGGCTCGTCGTTGAATCCCGGTACGACAGGGGTGCGCACCCACACTGCCAGATCCGGGAAGGTTTCCCGGACCCGCTTGAGATTTTCCAGGGCGAGTTCGTTGGAAACCCCGGTGAAGACCCGGTGCTTTTCCGGGTCCATGCTTTTCACATCGTAAAGCAACGTGTCCAGAAAACCGCTGGCCTTCTCGAGGGCCTCCCAGTTGCAGAACCCGCAGGTTTCCATGGCCGTGTTGATCCGGCGACGTTTGGCCTCCTTCAGGAGGCTGACGGTGAACTCCGCCTGGTGCATCGGCTCGCCGCCGCCGATCGTCAGGCCGCCGCCCGACCGCGAGTAAAAGGCCGAGTCTTCTTCCACCTTGCCGATTACCTGCTCCACCGTCATGCTCTCGCCGTAGACGTTCAAGGCGAGTGAAGGGCAGGCCTTGGCGCAGAGCAGGCATTCGGTGCAGATTTCGCGGTCGATGTGGATCCGGTTCTCCTCGCCGCTCTTGATCGCCCCCGCTGTGCAAACCTCGAGGCAGCGCACACAGTGTTCCAAGGTCAGACACTTGTTGCGATTGTAAACGAGCTGCGGCTGCTGTTTCTGGGATTCCGGGTTGCTGCACCACCGGCAACGCAGCGGGCAGCCCTTCAGAAAAACGACGGTCCGGATACCCGGACCGTCGTGCACGGAATACTTCTGTATGTTGAAAACAATGCCTGAGTTTTTCATTCTGTCTCCGTCCGGGCTGCCGTCTGAAGCCGGCAGCCCGGAGACGGTTGACGCAGGTTACATTTGCTCGTGCCCGGTCCGCGCGATCAGGTCGTTCTGCAGGTCGGGGGACAGGTCCACGAAGTAGGCGCTGTAGCCGGCGATCCTGACGACCAGACCCCGGTACTTTTCCGGATCGCGCTGGGCCGCAAGCAGCGTCTGCTTGTTGATGACATTGAACTGAACGTGCCAGAGCTTCAGGTCGCACCAGGTACGGATGAAGGAGACCAGTTTGCGCGTGCCCTCGTCTCCGGCCACGCACTTCGGCGTGAACTTGATGTTCAACAGCCGAGCTGCCCGCTCGCGGTAGTCGTAGTTCTTGGTGGCGAAGTTCGACATCAGCACTGCGGTCGGCCCGTTCTTGTCGGCGCCCTGGGAGGCCGAAGAACCGTCGGAGAGCGGGGTCCAGGCCTTTCGGCCGTTGGGGCTGGCGCTCACCACCTTGCCGAAGGGCACGTGCGAGGTGAAGGGTACGAGCCGCAGGTCGAGGTGTACGCCGAGCTCCTTGGAGTACTTGTTGGCGAACTCGACCGCCGCGCGATCAACGGCCTTGGCGATGCTGTCGGCGTACGCGTCGTTGTTGCCGTAGCAGGGCACGTTCATCAGCATGTGCCGCAGGTCTTCCTTGCCCTCGAAGTTGCTTGAAACGGCGTCGAGCAACTCGGCCATCGTGACCTTCTTTTCCTCGAACACCAGCTTCTTGATCGCCGAGAGCGAATCGACCACCGTGCCGTAGCCCATGAACTCGAAGTAGCCGAGGTCGATGCCGCCCGGAATCTTGGGCTGGTGCAGGTCGGTGCAGTGCTTCATGCAGAGGTCGTGCAGCGCCGAGCCCAATGGCACCGCAAAGTGCTGGGCCCGCAGGCGGATGATGTGGTGCTGTTGGATATACGCCTGCTTGATGAAGTCGGTCTGGTGCGCCAGGTAGGCGTTCCAGAACTCCTCCCAGGTATTGAAATTGCGCGGGTCGCCGGTCTGCAGCCCGATCTGCTCGTCCCCGTATTTTTTCATCTTGCCGCTATAGAGCGTCATCTCCAGGGCAGCTGCAAAATTGATGTAGGCGCAGCCGCTGGTGTAGGTATCGCGGTTGGGCATGCGGGCTTCGGAGCAACCCGACACCGCATAGTCCAGCACGTCTTCGAAGGTGGCCCCCTTGGACAGGTAGAGCGGAACGACCTCCTCATCGTTGATCAGCTTGGGGAAACCCGAGCCTTCCTTGATGGTCTCGGCCACTTCCCAGAGGAAGCGTTCGGGGGAGCGGGAGTGGATCCGGGCGGCCAGGTCCGGGTAGTGCATCGGGAACTCGCGCTTGGACTTCAGGAAGAGGTAGCTCAAGTCATTGGTGGCATCCCGGCCGTCCTTCGTCTGACCGCCTATTGTAACCGCTTCCCAGTGGGCATATCCTTCGTTGAAGGCGCCGCCGGTCGGAGAGATGTAAAGGTCGATGAACTGGGCCATGGACACCCACATGCACTCCAGCAGTTCAATGGCTTTCTCCTCCGTGATCAGCCCCTCGTCCATGTCCTTCTTGAAATAGGGATACAGGTACTGGTCCATCCGGCCGTTGGAGATGATGGTGCCGGTTTTCTGCTCGATGCGCGAAAACATCTGGACAAACCACTGGGACTGCATTGCCTCGTGGAAGGTCGCGGCCGGATGCTCCGGAACGCGTTTGCAGATCCGGGCGATCTCCGTCAGCTCCGCCTTGCGCTGTGGGTCTTTTTCCTTCGTCGCCATTTTTGCGGCCAGGCTCGCATGCCGTTTGGCCCAAAGGACGACCGCGTCGCACACGGTGACGATGGCCTCAAGGAAAGGTTTCTTTTCGACGTTGTCCGCCGGGCTGAACGGGTCCAACGCTTGCAGGCGTTCCGCGGCTTCCTTGCGGATGCCTTTGAAGCCCTTCTTCAGCACCTTTTCATAGTCATGGACCCACTGAATGGAGGACCGGAAGGAGGCGGTTTCGTTGACGATGAAACGTGAGATCAGGACGTCCTTCGGGTCATACGTGTACCGGAGGGTCTCCTCGGGCAGGGCATTGGCCAACGCCTCGTGGAAGGTTTTGCCTTTCCAGTAGGGTGCGATCTCGTTGATCACCACCTGGGCGTCTTCGGGGGTGATATCAAAGGGGGACTGGACCCTCTGGGAGAGCTGCTCCATGGCTAGGTCGAGGAAATCACCGTCCAGCTCGGGGTAGAGGATGCCGTAGCGGCCTTGGTGCCCGGAACGTCCGACCAGCAGCTGATGATCGTCGATGTAGACGGTCATGTTCTCGGCGATGTGCTTCAGCGCCTTGGCCCAGCGCAGGGTCAGGTGTTGGCCTTCGGTCTGCTGCATCGACTCGGTGAAGTATTTGGCGCGCTCGACGTCGATCTTCGGACGCTGCATCTGGAAACCCTTCATGATGCGGAAGACCCGCTCGCGGCCCTTCTCATACTTGGCCCCGCGGCCCTGCATTTCTTCCTGCAGCCGTGCTTCTTGGGGTGACAACACTTCACAGCATTCCATATGAAGTCTCCTTAATTGATTGGGATGGGTTTGGTTCTTCAGCGGATCCCTGCGATTTCCAACCACCCGGCTCGGTGTTGCTCCGCTAAACCTTTATTCCTAATCCACCGTTACAGGCAATGAAGGGGGCAAGCGATAAGGCGTTGCGCCCGGTTGGATGATTCAATACAGGAAGGTTTAGCAATTCTCATGCCTTCGGGTGACCCACGGTTAAAAAAACGCACAAATTAATTAAATTCGATGTGTTCTCGCACTGCTGCCTCAGACAGGAAAAAATTTTGAATAGCTCGAAATCATTTATAGATTCAAACTTTAAAGGATAAGCAAAGGGAAGGAAGCCAAATTGTTGCAATATTGCAACTTTTGGCTTGATGATAAGATTAACAGTAATCCCCGAGAGTTTGCTATATGCGTTATTGCAACACGAGTCGCACAAGTGCAACAATGGTTGGAAATCGAGCTTTTGAAAAATCGATACACAGCTGTATCAGTGTTTCCCGCTGAATTTTCGGAAGCCGCGAGGAACGCAACAACAATCTGAAATTAAACTTAATAATTAAATTAATAGGATCTTGTTGCGCAGCCAACGAGTGTCTCGCTCGGCACTTGAATGGCCTGAATATTGCTTTGCCCCCTTCATACACAAAGCATATTCCGTTCCAATCGAAAGGAGGTATCTGAGATTAAAATAGCTTCGGTGGTGTTATTCGGCAATCTGACCCTGGAAACCCAACTGCGAATGGAAGGAGGACCTAAATGAAGAAGATGAAAACCGGATGTTTCCTGTTGGCTTTTGTTTTTTGCCTGGCTGGCTTGGGGCTCACCAATGCCCAGGCCCAGAACTACAACCTGAAAATCCAGACGGCAGTCCCGAGCTCCAGTATTTACTATAAACTGATCGAGCGCATGGCGGGTCGAATCGATGCCATGTCGGCCGGTCGGCTCAAGGTCGAGCCGCTGCCGGCAGGCGCCGTGGTCGGCGTGTTCGAGATCCTGGATGCGGTCAACACGGGCATCGTCAACGGCGGCTTCGCCTGGACGCATTACTGGTCCGGCAAACACCCGGCCGGCCTCCTGTTCTCAGCCCCCACCGCAGGTCTCGGCGTGGGACTGGACCAGGTCAGCGTCATCTCCTGGTTCTATGACGGCGGAGGCGATGAGCTTTATCAGCAATGGTTCACCGAGGTGCTGAAATACAAGGTCAAGGGCTTCATGTGCATGCCCATGGGCCCGGACCCCTTCGGCTGGTTCGCCAAGCCGTTCAAGAATCTCGAAGAAGTCAAGAAGCTGAAATTCCGCTCGCCTCCCGGCATCCCGGCCGAGTCTTTCAAGGTGATGGGTATGAACCCGGTGTCCATGCCCGGCGGCGAGATCGTGCCTTCCGCCCAGCGCGGCGTCATCGACGCGGCCGAGTGGATCGGTCCGGCCGACGATGCGGCTCTCGGCCTGAACACCGTCTGGAAGAACTATTACCTTCAGGGCCTGCACCAGGCGATCGACATCGGCGACATCTATGTCAACCTGGATTGGTGGAACAAGCTGCCCAAGGACCTGCAGGCCATTTTCCAGACCGGCATCATGGCCCTCATCACCGACACCTACAACTGGAACGTGAGCCAGAACAGCAAGGCCTTGAAGAAATTCGTGGTCGAGGACAAGGTCCAGGTGCAAGACACCCCTGAGGACGTCTTCCCTGCCTACATGGCGGCCACCAAGGAAGTTCTCGAGAAATACGCCAAGCAGGACCCCTTCTTCGCCAAGGTCTACAAGTCCATGGTCGACTGGGCCAACCTGACGGTGCCCTACACTGCAAAGACCAATGCCCTGTATTCCAACATGGGCAAGAGCGCGATGGACAAAAAACTGGTGGGCTACGACAAGTAAACCGAACACCGGCCGGACGCCGAGCGCGTCCGGCCGGTCATTTCAGCGAGGCATGGTAACCAAATGGCAGATACTCCTGAAGGAACGGTGGGGGGCCTGCACAACGCACCGCCTGCCCTGGCAAAAGCCATCCGTATCATCGATGGAATCAGCATCCTGAGCGGCAAGGCCGTGGGCTGGATGATCCTGCCCATGGTCTTCAGCCTCGTCTACGAGGTGTTCGCCCGCTATCTGTTCAACGCCCCGACCATCTGGGCTTCCGACATCAGCCAGATCCTCTACGGCATGTTCTTCATGCTCGGCTCGGCCTACGCGCTGCAGCGCCAGCAGCACATCCGCACGGACTTCCTCTACGGGAAGTGGTCGGTGCGGACCCGCGGCCTGGTGGACGCGGCGCTCTACATCGTTTTTTATTTCCCGGCCCTGATTGTTTTTCTCTGGTTCGGAATCGAATATGCCCACCGTTCGATCCTGTTCAACGAGAGAATCGTCACCAGCGCCTGGATGCCGATCATCTGGCCCCTCAAGCTGGCGATTCCGGTATCCACGCTGCTGCTGCTCGTACAGGGCGTGTCTGAATTGGCCAAGAGCCTCCACGGCGCTATAACGGGTGTGAGCCTTTTCGAGGAAGTGGCAGGCTCCGAGACCTGACTTTGGGAGACCATCTGATGAGTCCTGAAATTCTTGGGTTGGTGTCACTGGGATCGTTGTTCATTTGCATTTTCGCGGGGTTTCCCATCGCTTTCACGCTGCTGTTCCTCGGGCTGGTGACCGGCTATATCGGCATCGGCCAGGTGGTGTTCAACCTGATGACGCTGCAAGTCTACGCCATCATGACCGAACAGGTGCTGGCGGCCGTCCCCTTCTTTCTCTTCATGGGCTATCTCTTGGAGAGCTCCGGGCTGATGGAGCGCCTGTTCAAGGCCTTCCAGCTGATGCTGGCCCGGTTGAGCGGCTCCCTTTACGTGGCGGTCACCGCCACGGCGACCATCTTCGCTGCGGCCACGGGCATCGTGGGGTCATCGGTCACCCTGCTGGGGGTCATGGCCGCCCCGACCATGAACCAGAGCCGCTACAACGTGCGTCTTAGCGCCGGGTGCATTACGGCCGGCGGGACCCTGGGCATTCTGATCCCGCCGAGCATCATGCTGGTCGTCATGGGCCCGGTGGTAGGGGTCCCGGTGACCGACCTGTTCGCGGCGGCCATCCTGCCCGGGGTCCTCCTTGCAGGCTTGTACATGGGCTACTGCCTCATCCGCTGCAAGCTTGACCCTTCCCTGGGGCCGCCTCTGCCGGTGGAACAACGCGCCATATCGCTGGCATGGATGGCCAAGGAACTGGTGCTCGGCGTGTTTCCGGTCTCCTGCGTGATCCTGGCCACCCTGGGCAGCATCCTCTTCGGTCTGGCCACGCCCACGGAGGGGGCCGCCTGCGGGGCGGCGGGGGCCTTGGTCCTTTCTCTGGCCTACCGTAAGCTGACGTGGAGGGACCTGCAGAACTCGATGTGGCGCACGGTCGAGATCTCGGCCATGATCCTTCTGCTCTGCGGCGCTTCGAACTTTTACGGGGCCGTGTTCTCCCGGCTGGGATCGGCCAGTTACATGACCAAGCTGCTGCTGGGGATGAATCTCGACCCGATGCTCATGCTGGTTGCCATCATGGCGCTGATCTTTGTGCTAGGCTGGCCGCTCGAGTGGGTACCCATCGTTCTGATCATCATCCCGGTCCTCATGCCGCTGGTCCGGGAGATGGGCTATAACCTCACCTGGTTCTGCACCCTGGTGGCGGTGACCCTGCAGACCGCCTGGCTCTCGCCGCCGGTGGCGCTGTCCGCCTACTTCCTCAAAGGGGTGGTGCCCGGCTGGAAGCTGCAGGACATCTACGCGGGAATGATGCAGTTCATGGGGCTGCAGATGCTGGGGATGATATTGATCCTCGTCTTCCCGGCGCTGGCTACTTGGCTGCCGGTCGTTATGCGCAATTGAGGCGCCCGCGATGACTCGAACCAAAAAGGCGGCTGCAAAGTCGCCTTTTTCATTTGAGCGCCCGGCAGGATGTTCGGTCTCGATTCACGATTCATCGATTTGACATTTGACAGCCCTTGAGCGCTTGCATAAAATCGCTATGGAATTCCGCGCGGCAGCGGGTGGCGATCGGCAAGTCGGCAAGGAAACACAAGGAGAGAGGCTCCCGGATGACAATCGCTGAAAACCCCCACGGGTTGGTTGAAAAGCGGATCGAAAGCATCCTGGACGTCTTGAGCGACGGCATCTACATCTCCGACCGTGAGGGCTACACGCTCAAGGTCAACAGGATGTACGAGAAGCTGATCGGGCTGAAAAAAGAAGACCTGATCGGCCGCCGGGTCCAGGACCTCGTCAAGGAGGGCGTCTTCGATGTCGTCCTCAACCCCCAGATCGTGAAAACCGGCCAGCCCGCGACCTCCGTCCAGACCACCAAGAAGGGCCAGAAGCTGATCTTGAACGGCCACCCCATTTTCGACGAGGAAGGCGAGGTTGTGCTGGTGGTCACGTTTGTCCGCGACGTGACCGTGATGAGCCAGCTCCGGGAGCAGATCGTTTCCCAGAAAAAACTGCTCGAACAGCTGCGGACCAACGTTCAGTACATCAATGCGGAGAGCATCCAGAGATTCCCAATGAACGGCTTCAAAAGCCGTGAGATGGCCCACCTCGGCAAGCTTATCGAAAAGATCGCGGCAACGGATGCCACCGTGCTGATCCTGGGTGAAACGGGCGTAGGCAAGGAATTTTTCGCCCGGTCCATTCACCGCGCCAGCCCGCGGGGCGAGAACACGTTCTTCAAGCTCGACTGCACCACCATCCCTGAAAACCTGATCGAGTCCGAGTTGTTCGGCTATGTTGCGGGCGCTTTTTCCGGTGCCAGTATCAAAGGCAAAGCCGGGCTCTGCGAAATGGCCGACCAGGGAACGCTCTTGCTCGATGAAATCGGTGAACTGCCTCTCAGCATGCAGGGCAAGCTGCTGCGGCTCATGCAGGATCAGGAGATCACCCCCGTGGGGTCGACCCGCGTCAAGAAGGTAAATGTCCGGATCATCGCCGCCACCAATCGGGATCTCGAAAAGGAGATCGAACAGGGCCGCTTCCGCAGTGACCTCTATTATCGGCTGCGGGTGGCCGTGCTGAGCATCCCGCCGCTGCGCGAGCGGCGCGAGGACATCATGCCGCTGGCCAATTATTTCCTGGAGAAATATGCGACCAAGTACCGCAAGGAACGGCGTTTCGGACCGGAGATCGAGGGTATTTTCACCGGCCACCGCTGGCCCGGCAACATCCGCGAGATGGAGAACCTGATCGAAAGCGTGGTCGTCACCTGCGACCGCCCGGTGGTCGAGACCGCCGACTTTGGCAGCTGCATGCTCACCGAAAGTTACGACCGCAAGCGCAACCTGTTCGAAACTCTGGATACGCGCGACAAGTCCCTGAAAGAGATCGTACGCGACCTCGAGCGGGAAATCCTGAACGGCGCGCTTGAAATTCACGGGTCCATGGCCAAGGTCGCCGAGCTTCTCAAGATCGACCGCTCGACCATCTTCCGCAAGCTCAAGCGTGACGACTCGGAGTGAGGGACTCAGCACCTGGCTGATTGTCCCCGCAGACAGTTATGAGAACTTCAATGAACTCAAAAGAAAGAACACCGTTGATCGGCATCACCTGCTCACGGCTGACCGGAGGGGCCTGGGGAATGTATTCGCTGGGCCACTTCATGGATTACACCTTTTCCGATTACAGCCAGGCGATCCTGCACGCCGGTGGCGCGCCGGTCATTGTCCCGGCGGCCCAGGACCGGAGAAGCCTGGGGGCCATTCTG
>Ga0210069_1000051_pt1 | contig 21053 bp, 17 predicted proteins | sample RushSE_TuleB_D2_FD_185568 | JGI IMG/M metagenome (GOLD analysis project Ga0210069, IMG submission 185568) | Wetland microbial communities from San Francisco Bay, California, USA, that impact long-term carbon sequestration - RushSE_TuleB_D2... | ecosystem: Environmental > Aquatic > Marine >... | reverse complement strand
GGGGTTCGTGGCCGGCTGCTCCGCAGCTGTGATCGTCGCCCACGGTGCCGGCAACGACATGCACACCCCGCTTCTGATGCATTTCAGCGCAGGCCTCTGCCGCGCCGGTTATCTGGGCCTGCGCTTCAACTTCCCTTACAAAGAGAAGGGCCAGAAGGCGCCGGACCCTCAGGAGAAACTGGTCCGGACATGGCAGGCCGTTTATGAATTCATACAAAACCACCCGCAGTATGGCACGCCGCGCATTGTCGCCGCCGGCAAATCCATGGGCGGCCGCGTTGCCTCCCAGATGACGGCCGACGGTCAGATATCGCCGAAGGCGCTCGTTTTTCTCGGTTACCCCCTGCATCCACCGGGAAAGAAGGAGCAGCTGCGCGACGCCCATCTCTATCACATTACTGCCCCCATGCTATTTTTCGCCGGCACGCGAGATGCGCTCTGCGACCTCGAGCTTCTAAAACCGGTGGTCAGCCGGCTGAAAGCACCGACGGTGCTCGAGCTGGTGGAGGGCGGCGACCATTCATTTGTACTGCTGAAATCATTCAACACCTCCGAAGAGGAGGTCAGCGACCGGATACTGAAGCGAACCATTGACTGGCTGAAGCAAACGCTTTGGGGGGAAGACAATGACCATCCAGCTCCAAGAGGTCGACAAGGTTGAGATCCTCACCCTGCAGGACAACTACATCGACATTGCCGCGCATGACGGCACCACCATCGTGCAGCGGCCGGCGTCGGAGGATGCCTCCGGCAACCGGGTGAGCATCCTGGCCGAGCACGGGTTTTCAGCTGTGGTCTGCCTGACGGCGCGGGGCCAAACCCGGAAGGCGCTCTTTGATTTCGGGTTTTCCGAACAGGGCGCCCTTCAAAACGCCCGCACGCTGGGGGTGAACCTATCCGAATTGGAGGCCATGGTGCTCTCGCACGGGCACATGGACCACCACGGCGGGCTTCCCGCCTTCGTGGGAAGCCTCGGTGGGAAAGACGTCGAACTGGTGCTGCACCCGGCCGCGTTCCGCGGCTCACGCTACCTCAAGCTCTCCGGGGAGCGCAGGCTGCGGCTCCCGGCCCCCGACCGCCACCGGCTTGAAAAGGCGGGCATGCGGGTGGTTCTGTCGACCACTCCCCGTACCCTGCTGGGCGACACGTTGCTATTCCTGGGGGAGATCCCCAGGCGGACTGAATTTGAGAAAGGGATGCTGAAGGCGCGCTACGAGGAAAAAGGCGCTGAAAAATTCGACCCAATCGAGGATGACTCCGCCGTCGTCGCGCATGTCAAAGGCAAGGGGCTGGTGGTGCTCTCCGGTTGCGCCCACTCCGGGATCGTCAACACGGTCGCCTATGCCCGTGAGGTCACCGGGATCGGTGAGGTGTTCGCAGTCATGGGCGGATTTCACCTGACGGGCGCGGATTTTGAGCCCGTCATCGGAAAGACCACCGATGCGCTCAAGGCGCTCAACCCGCGCTACATCGTGCCCACCCACTGCACCGGCCGAAAGGCCTCCATGCACATCGAGCGCGAGATGGCGGAAAATTTCCTCCTGAACATGTCAGGGACGAGGATGGTGTTCGCGGCATGAGGTTCAAATTCCCCCAACCCCCTTTGCTAAAGGGCGCGAAGGGGGATTTTTTGCCAGGTTGGGATGGCGCCTGAACGCCAGACCCTGCTTCCGAAAAAATCGCTTTTCTGTAACTCCGTGTGAGCAGCTTTCCAACCGAAGCGGCTTCAGCCAGAGATAATCCTCCGCGCCTGCCGTTCGTGGTTTTCCATGTGAGCAAAATAATCCGGGATCAACTGCCGGATCGCAACCGGAGGTTTGTCGCCGATGGCGATGGTGGAATCCAGGTCCGCAGCGGGGATGCCGGCGATCATGTGCAGCAGCAGCTGGTTGTAGTTATACCAGAGCGCCAGCAACCGGTCGAAGGCGAACGCGCGGTAGTCGGCCCTTTTCACGCACTGCTCCTGGTCGTAGGCCGGATAGTTGAGATTGCCCTTTGGGATGTACCTCCCTATGCGCTGGTGATTGTTGCTCACCGAGTCCACCAGGTGCCCCAGGATTTCTTTCACCGACCACCCTTCTCCCTTTTCCCTTGCGGCCGGGTCCTGGCATGCTCGGAACAGTTGGTACACCCGCTCGATCGTTTTTTTATATTCGGAATTCATCAATCGACTCATTTTGGGAGTTCAAGCTTTCCGCTCGAGGTTCATAAACCCTTACCTGAGCACCTCTCGAGCCCAACATCTTTCTGGGTGCCCAAACTCTTTTTCTGCGGCACGCGCGGCAGCCTCGCGCCGCGTTATTCCCCCACCTGTTCGGTGGAGCGCTCCTCGGACGGCGCCAAGTGGGGGTCCTGCATGATGATGCGGGCGCATGTGTTCCAACGCAGCAGCGCCTCCTGATTTCCCGGTGAGCAGCTTTTCAAGGCCTGCTCGTAAAGCTGCATGGCTTTGTGCAGCCACTCGTAGGCCAGCTTGCCCGACCCGGGGTCTTGGCGTCTGAGATGAACCTTAGCCCTGCGTTCGCAGATGACCCCCCCGTAATACGCCTTGCAAAATTGGTCTCCGAGATGCGGCAGGATCTCCTCGGCCTGCTGAAAGGCGGGGCTCAGCCGGTCTTTGAATTCATCCGTCAGGGCCAGCAACAGTGTGATAAGCGCCTTCTGGTTTCCCGGATCGACAGCGAGGACATCTCGGCAGATGCTCTGGGCTTCGAGCGACTCTTTCAGCAGACGGTATCGTTCGGCTTTTTCGAGAGCGGCCGGTATCGCCTCCCGGGCGAGGGTTTTCAGTGTGAACATGGCATGCTCCTTTCCTGCAGAAGGATAATTTCCTCCGGGATTGAAAAGCCCCTCCTGGGAAGCAACATAATCATCTCGATTCGCCCCGTCACTTCCGCGCGCGGTTGTCTTTCAACGCCCGCTTGATCTGGCCCAGGCACTTGGTGACCGGAATCCCCTTGGGGCAGACATCCGTGCACCACCACATGGTCTTGCAGCCCCAGACCCCGTCTTCCGAGTCGAGTTGCACCAGTCGGCTGTCCGCTGCCTCGTCGCGCGAATCGAAAATATAGCGGAATGCGCGCAGCAGCGCCGCCGGCCCGAGATAATCTTCATTGACCCGGCTGATCGGACAGGAGGCCGTGCAGGAGGCACACAGAATGCACCGCAGCGCCGGGTCGATCACCTTTTGCTTTTGCGGGTCCTGCAGGCGTTCCAACTCCGGCGCTTCTCCCTCGGTTATCAGGTAGGGCCTGACCTGCCGGAATTTTTCAAAAAACGGCTCCAGATCGACAATCAAGTCTTTCAAGACCGCGAAAAGCGGCAGCGGCTCGATCACGAAATTGTTGGCCGTCTTGAAGTCGCGCACGAGTTTCTGGCAGGCGAGCTCCACGCGCCCGTTGATCAGCATGGCGTCCGACCCGCAGATGCCGTGGACGCATGAGGCCCTGAAGGCCAGGCTGGGGTCTGTCTCCGCGCGGATCCGGATCAGGCAGTCCAGAATCTTGTCGGTCGGCTCGGCGGAGACGGTAAAACGCTGGTGATAGCGCTGGGGGTTTCTGTCCGGGTCGAACCGGGCGATGATAAAGGTGCATTCCATGTCAGTATTTCCTCTCCTTCGGCTGAAAGCGGCTGATCGTCACCGGTTTGGTGAACAATTGAGGAACGCCATCCTGGTCCAGCCGAACCATGCTGTGCAGGAGGAAACGGCCGTCATCGCGCCGGGGGTAGTCCTCGCGACTATGGGCCCCCCGGCTCTCCCTGCGGAACAGGGCCCCCAGCGTAATGGCCTCGGCCAGGTCCAGCATGTATCCTGTCTCCAGCACGTCAAGCAACTCCCGGTTGAACAGCCGGCCCTTGTCCCGGATATGGATGCGCCGGTATTTCTCTTTGAGGGCTTTGACGGTTGCGATCGCTTCCTGCAGGCCCTTTTCGGTGCGGAACACCGAAACCTTGTCCATCATGACCTCGCGCATCTCGGCCTGGATCTGTCCATAGGAGATGTCGCCTTCTTTTGCGAGCATGCCCTGGATAAGGGCCGCGTATTTCTGCTGGAGACCGGGCGTAGCGGCGGGCAAAGCAGCCGATTGAACGAACCGGCGGATCTCTTTTCCCGAGCGCCGGCCGAAGACCAAAATGTCGAGCAGGGAGTTGCAGCCCAATCGGTTGGCCCCGTGAACCGACACGCAGGCGCATTCACCGGCGGCGTACAGGCCGGGGAAAATGGTCCCTTTGTCGTCCATGATCACGTGCCCGTCGGCGTCGGCGGCGATTCCGCCCATCATGTAATGGCAGGTGGGTTGAACCGGGATCGGTTCCCGGCTGGCGTCGACGCCGGCGTAGGTCCGGGCAAAGCCGATGATCTCCACCAGCTTTTTCCCGATGACGTCTTCGCCGAGATGGGTGAGATCCAGGTGGACGTAGTCCTTGCCGTCAATGCCCCGGCCTGCCCGCACCTCCTCCAGGATGCAGCGTGAAATCATGTCCCGCGGGGCGAGATCCTTGATCGTGGGCGCATAGCGCTCCATGAATCGCTCGCCGTTGCGGTTGCGCAGAACCGCTCCCTCGCCGCGGGCGGCTTCGCTGATGAGAATCCCCAATTTATAAAGACCGGTCGGGTGAAACTGGACGAACTCCATGTCCTCCAAAGGGGCGCCTTTCCGGTAGGCGATCGCCATGCCGTCCCCGGTTGAGGCCAGCGCATTCGAGGTGGTCTTGTAAATCTTGCCGGCTCCGCCGGTCGCCAGTAGCACGGCTTTGGCGTGAAGCACGTGGATGGAGCCGGTAGCCAGCTCATAGGCGACGACCCCGCAGCAGCGGCCCTCGTCCACGATGAGATCGATCAGCTGGAATTCGTTGAAAAACCGGATCCCCATCTGCAGGGCTTTTTCCCAGAGCGTGTCGAGAATGACCCGGCCGGTGCGGTCGGCCGCATAGCAGGCACGTTTTACCGGCGCTTGACCGAAGCTTCGAGTGTGGCCGCCGAAGGCCCGCTGGGCGATTTTCCCTTCGGCTGTGCGATTGAAGGGCACCCCCATGTGTTCCAGCTCAATCAGGGTGCGTGGGGCGTCCTTGGCCATGATCTCGATGGCGTCCTGGTCGCCGAGATAATCGCTGCCCTTGACCGTGTCGAACATGTGCCACTCCCAGCTGTCCTCTTCCTCGTTGCCGAGCGCGGCGCCGATCCCGCCCTGGGCCGCTCCGGAGTGCGAGCGGGTGGCGAAGACCTTGCTGAGGACAGCCACACGGGTGGAATGTCCGAGCTCGATGGCGGCCCGCAGACCGGCCAGCCCCGAGCCGACAATGACGACATCGTAACGGTGTTCCATGGGTGTATCCTCTGGTGGTGTTGCGCTTGCGCCGCAAGTGGTTCAAACGAGAGAAAAGCAGAAACGGGGCTCGAAGAAGCGATCAGCTTTATTTTTTTATAGAAAGCAGCCCGGCATGTAAAGGCAAATTTTTGCCCGAAGACATGAAATAGAGAACCGGCACTGCCTGACCGCCGGATGCACCCCTGACCTCGATGGGTCGTTCTCCGGTCTAGATGCATCCCATATTTAGTGCCCGCCAGCGTGACGAGCTGAAAAAAACGATGTCCAACGACTACCGTTTCAGGTCCGAAAACTCCTCCTCAAGCACCCCCAACGCCCGCCTCATCAGGCCCATGTCGGCCTGAGTGCCCATGTGGCCTAATCGGAAGACCTTGCCGGCGATCGGCCCGTAGCTGCCGCCGGCCACCAGGCCGTGCCCGCGCAAACGCTGGTCGAACTTGCCCCAAGCAATCCCCTCGGGTACGTTGACGGCCGTAACGGTGGGGGCCGGCACCGCGCCGGGTGCGGGGAAGAGGGTGTAGCCGACCTCGCCCAGCCGCTTGCGGCAGCAGGCCGCCACCTCGGCATGGCGCTGGAAGCAGGTCTCGAGTCCTTCCTTCAAAATGGCCTCAGCCCCGGCATTGAGGCCGGCCGTGGCCTGCCAACCCGGCGTGTACGGGAAATAATGCTTTTCCACCGCCGTCTTGAAAGGCTTGAGGGCGTCGTAGCCCACGTAGTTCACCTTTTCAATGACCTCCCAGGCCCTGGCACTCACGGACAGAAAACAGGTGTCCGGCAGCGCCGACAGGCACTTCTGGGCCCCGCCCAGGCAAAGGTCGATGTGCCATTCGTCCGGCAGCACCGGAGCGCCGCCGATGCTCGACACCGCGTCGACGTAAAGCAACGGCACCCCCATCTCCTGTTTCAGCCGGCCGAGACCGTCGATGGGGTTGAGGGTGCCGGATGGCGTTTCGCAATGCACGACCGTGATCATCTTGGGCTTGAACCCGGCGATGGCCTTTTTTACCTCGGAGAGATCCGACAGCGTCTCGTTGTACGGCAGGCCCACCGTACGAACCTCGGCGCCCACGGCCGCCGCCATCTCCCCGATCCCGTAGCCGTAGACGCCTGTGCCGATCGCCAGCACCCGGTCCCCGGGCACAAGGCAGCTCTTGAGGGCGCCCCACAACGCCATCATGCCCTCGCCCAGGAATATGACCACGGAATTTTTCGTCTGCAGGATAGCCTTGAGGTTTGTCTCGGTTCGGATGTAAAGTTCGAGATACTCCCTTTCGAGGTCCGCCGAGCCGTAGTCGACGCGGTAGGCCTCCAGCACGTCCGGGTGGGCTTTTACAGGACCCGGGACCATGGGAATCGGGTAGGTTATCATTGCGTCTCCTCTCTGTGCAGGATGAATCTACCCAATTTAACCAAACCCGTCAATTGAGCGTGCTATGATCCCAGATGCAGCTACCTCAACCGCCGAAACGGGTCCGATCACGCCACGGCGGCGGGCACTCATTATCGCCGCGTCGCTGCTCGCCTTGTTCCTGGGGGCTCTGGACGCCTTGGTAATGGCGGCCGCCATGCCTACCGTGGTCGCAGAGCTGGGCGGGCTGCACCTCTACAGCTGGGTCTACTCCATCTATCTTCTGTCACGGGCCGTGTCGCTGCCGCTTTTCGGCAAATCCGCCGACATCTTTCGGTCTAAAACTCTCTATCTCGTCGCCATTGCGCTGTTCGTCGCCGGCTCGCTCGGGGCCGGCTTAGCGGAAGATATGGGGCTTCTGATTGCCTGCCGTGCAATCCAGGGCATCGGCGCCGGTGGCAGCTTCGCGCTGGTGTACGTCGTCCTGACGGATATCTCCTCGCCGGAGACCCGGGCGAAAAGCCTCTCCCTGGGGAGCTTCGTCTGGGGGCTGGCGAGCGTGCTGGGCCCCAGCATGGGCGCGTTCATCGTAGCCCATTTCTCCTGGCGCTGGATCTTCTTCATCAACGTGCCCCTGGGCGTGCTTTCCATGGCGGGGGTGGCGTTCTGCCTCGTCGAAACCCGTGAGAAGAAAAAGGGGGCAGTCATCGACTACGCTGGTGCGCTGACTCTGTCGATCACCGTCCTCGGCCTGCTCATGGTGTTCCTGGTGGGCGGGCAGATCCACGACTGGACGTCGACGCATGTCGCTGCACTCGCGCTTGTCACCATCATAACCGGCTACTGGTTCTACCGCATCGAGAAACGGGCCGTCGAACCCATCCTGCCGCTTGACTTTTTCATGGTGCGCGGCTTCAGCACCGGCAACGGCGCGGTCTTCCTCAGCAGTTTCACGATCTTCGCCCTCTTCGCCTACGCGCCGCTTTTCGTGCAGTCCGCCCTGGGCAAGAACGCCATGGAGGTGGGCACGGCCGTGCTGGCGCTCAGCCTCGGATGGTCGGTCGGCTCCCTCCTGCTGGGGCAGATCGTGGGCCGCATCGGGACCCGGAACGCCTCGATCGCCGGCGCAGTCTTCCTTACGGCCGGCTGCGGCCTGACCCTGACCTTCTCGACGGCGACCTCGCTCTCCACCTGCTTCTGGGTGTTCCTGTTCGTGGGGACCGGGATGGGTTTTGTAGCGTTGAGTACGATCCTGGTCGTGCAGAACAGCCTGTCCGACCTGGACCTGGGCGTGGCCACCGCCTCCAACCAGTTCTCCCGCACCCTCGGCGGAACCATCGGGGTGGGGGTCGGCGGCGGCTTTTTCAGCCTGCGCTTCGACGACGAACTCCACGCCATTCTGAAAAGCGCGACCTCCTCGGATTGGCCGGCCGCGGTTGCCTCGCAAGTGCAGCAAAACCCGGAAAGCCTTTTCCGGCCCGAGGTGCAGGCCCTGCTCTCCGGCGACATGCTCCAGAAGCTTCACGAAGCCGTGGCCCGCAGCGCGATGTCGGTCTTCTGGATGGTTTTCGTCGCCTCGGTCCTCTGTCTTGTTTTGTGCATCTTGCTGCCCAAAGAAGAGGTTCCGCCGCGCTTGGATCCCCATGACGGCATTCAAAATTGAAACACGAATGGCTGGCTCGTTGCCATGACTCTTCTTGCCGGCAAGTCCCCCGACGCTTACAACCCTTTTTATTCTTGACTTTAAATGACTAGGTGAGAGAAAATTCACCTCCAAATTCATGAGCGGTTGATACCCATCTTTTCAATTGACGGAAACACCCGAAGGAGACGAGATGGATTCGAAAACAGCGCTCGAAATTCTGCAGCAGAAAAACCGGCAGGCCCTGGAAGGCGGAGGACCCGAACGGGTCAAAAAGCAACACGACGGCGGCAAGATCACGGCCCGGGAGCGGATCGATTTGCTTCTGGACCCGGGGACGTTTGTCGAGATCGACCGCTTCAAGACCCACCGCTGTTCGGATTTCGGCATGGACCGCCAGAAGATCTTCGGTGACGGGGTGATCACAGGCCACGGGCTGATCCACGGACGGCAGGTCTTCGTTTTCGCCCAGGATTTCACTACCTTCGGCGGGTCGCTGTCGCTCTCCCACGCCGAGAAGATCTGCAAGGCGATGAAAACGGCCATGAAGGTAGGCGCGCCGGTCATCGGCCTGTGCGACTCCGGCGGGGCCCGCATCCAGGAGGGGGTCATGAGCCTGGCGGGCTACGCGGACATCTTTCTGCTGAACGTCATGGCGTCCGGCGTGGTGCCGCAGATCACCGCCATCATGGGGCCGTCGGCCGGCGGTGCTGTGTACTCCCCGGCGCTGACCGACTGGATCTTCATGGTGGAGAAGACAAGCCATATGTTCATCACCGGCCCCGAGGTCATTAAGGCCGTGACCCGCGAAACGGTCACCAAGGAGGAGTTGGGCGGGGCCATGGCCCACAACGCCAGGAGCGGGGTGGCCCATTTCGCCTCGCCCAACGATGCCGCCTGTCTCGCCAAGATCCGCGACCTGATGGGCTTCCTGCCGCAGAACAACATGGAGGACCCGCCCCGCGTCGAGCCTTCCGACGACCCCATGCGCAGGGATGAACATTTGCGGGATGTGGCTCCCGCCGACCCCACCAAACCCTACGACATCCGCGAAATAATCGTCTCCAACCTGGACGACCACCGCTTCTTCGAAGTGCACGAACACTATGCCAAGAACATCGTGGTCGGATTCGGGCGACTGGACGGGATGCCGGTGGGGGTTGTCGCCAACCAGCCCAACGTGATGGCCGGCTGCCTCGACATCGACGCGTCGCTCAAGGGTGCGCGTTTCGTGCGCTTCTGCGACTGCTTCAACATTCCCCTCGTCGTCTATGAGGACGTGCCCGGGTTCCTGCCGGGAATCCACCAGGAGCACGGCGGCATCATCAAGCATGGTGCCAAGCTGATCTTCGCTTTCTGCGAGGCCACCGTGCCGCGAATCACCGTCATCACCCGCAAGGCCTACGGCGGGGCTTACATCGTGATGAACTCCAAGCACATCCGGGGCGACGTCAACTTCGCCTACCCCGGCGCCGAGATCGCCGTCATGGGCGCAGCGGGGGCGGTCAACATCATCCGTCGCAGCGAGATCGAAGCCGCCGCGGACCCCCAGACCGAACGCAAACAACAGATTGCCGACTATCAGAATAAGTTCTCCAACCCCTACCGCGCGGCCGAATTGGGTTACATCGACGAGGTGATCGACCCGGCCGACACCCGGCCGAAAATCATCCAGGCGCTCCGGATGCTCAAAACCAAGCGGGACACCAACCCGCCCAAGAAGCATGCGAACATCCCGCTGTAGAAAGGAACCGCCACGATGACCTGGGAATACATCAGCGAGCTGATCCTCAGCATCCTGTACACCCAGACCGGCGTGCCGAACCTGGACGTCAAGCAGGTGATGATGCTGCTCATCGCCCTGCTTTTCATCTACCTGGCGGTGGGCAAAAAATTCGAACCGCTGCTTCTGCTGCCGATCGGGTTCGGGATTTTTCTGGTCAACTTCCCGCTGGTGCCCCTCATGGGCTACACCGAGCAGGGCGCGCCGGAGCTGATCCGGGCCTTCTACAAGTACGGCGTGGAATGGGAAATCATCCCCTGCGTCATTTTCCTGGGCCTCGGCGCCATGACGGATTTCGGACCACTGATCGCCAACCCCAAGACCCTGATCATCGGCGGCGGGGCCCAGCTCGGGGTGTTTATTACCTACATCGGGGTGCTGTTTTTCGGCTTCACCTTAAAAGAGGCCGCTTCGGTCGGAATCATCGGCGGAGCGGACGGCCCGACGACCATCTACCTCACCGCCAAGCTGGCTCCGCATCTGTTGGGGGCGAATGCCCTGGCCGCCTATTCCTACATGGCCATGGTGCCCCTCATCCAGCCTCCCATCATGAAACTTCTGACCACTAAAAAGCAGCGCTTGATCAAGATGCGCCAGCTTCGGCAAGTCTCCGCCCGGGAAAAGCTGTTCTTTCCGCTGATCGCTTCCGCCCTCATCATCTTGCTGGTGCCGGCCGTTGCGCCGCTCATGGGCATGTTCATGTTCGGAAACTTCATGCGGGAGTCCCTGGTGGTCAAACGCCTCTCCGATACGGCCCAGAATGCCCTTATGAACATCGTCACGATTTTTCTGGGGCTTTCGGTGGGCGCCACGATGCAGGCCGAGGCGTTTTTAAGCTGGAAGCCGCTCCTGATCTTCGGCTTCGGCCTGCTCGACTTCATCGTCTGCACCGCCGGGGGCATCCTCACGGTGCACATCATGAACCGGTTCCTGAAAGAGAAGATCAACCCCCTGATCGGCTCAGCCGGGGTGTCCGCGGTGCCCATGTCGGCCCGGGTTTCACACAACATGGGCATCAAAGAGGACCCCAACAACTGGCTGCTCATGCACGCCATGGGACCGAACCTCGCCGGTGTCATCGGCTCGGCCGCCGCCGCCGGCATGTTCATCGCCATGTTCCAATAGGAGACGGCCATGCACCCGAAAGACCGCAGACCGAAAAAGATCGTCGCAGTCGTCTGGCTGCTCTTCAGCATCGGGTTTCTTACGGGGACCGCAAGCATTGCCATGGGGGCCTTCGGAGACGACCTCGAAAAGCCGAACCCGGAGTTCTCCACGCAGGGCGACCGCGTGGTTGCCAAGCTGATCCCTCGGGGCAAGAGCACCAGCACCTCGATCGATTTCATTGTGACCGGCGGCCGCCTGACCGGGGTCGAGGGCGTGGATCTGGACGAAGCCACACACGGCGCGGCCGACCCGAAAGACTTTCGCTCCGCCCTGTTTGCCGTCAAGATCGACGGGGTTTCCCCAGGGGGTGAGGTTGAAGTCTCTTTGAGCTCACGCTACTTTACCGGCGCCACAGAACTGTGGGCCTTCAACCGTCGGGAGGAGCCGCACCTTACGAATAGTCAAGCGCAGAATCTGGACCGGCCGGAGCGCGTACAGGCCCTGGTCCTGGCGGTGAAAGACGGGGGGCCCTTCGACAGCGACGACGCAGCCGACGGCAAGATCCTCCTGATTGCCGGCCCGAGGGATTCCTTCTGGGGGTATGCGCTGGGCACCCTTTTTATCCGGTTCTTCGGGATTTTTATCGTGCTCGGATTGCTCCAGGCGGGGATGCTGCTGACGGGTGCGATTTTCCAGCGACTTCAGAAACAGACGGGGAGGCCGAAACCCGCCCCGGGCCGAACGCCGGCCTCGAAAAAAGCGAAGGAAACACCGGTTGCGATCGAGGCGGAGGCGGCAGCGGCCATCGGGGTGGCGTTGCAGCTGCACCTGACTGAAGTGAGAGCCTCGGCCGCCATGAGCTTGGATCGATCCGATGGGTCTTCCTGGGCGCGGCAGGGGCGCAGTCAAATCATGCGCGACCGCCTGCTGACGCACGATCGCGCCGGCCGAAAGTGACGCCCATCAATCGACTTCATCCGCGAGGAACGTCACCATGGGATACAAATTATCTGTCGGCGGGAAGAAATTCGATGTCGAAATCGGCCAGATCGTTGACGGGCTTGCCCGCGTGTCGGTCAACGGCACGTTCTACGATGTGACGATAGAGAACGCCGCGGAAGTGACCGCGGGGATCCCGCCGGAGGCTGTGGCTGTAGAAGGCGCGGTCGCTCCGGTGAAAAAGCCCGCCCGTTCCGCGGTTTCGCTGCTGAACCCCGCCCAGGCAGCATTTGCCGCGGGCGAGGACGCCCTCTCCGCCCCCCTCCCCGGCCTCATTTTAGAGGTGCGGGTCAAGGTGGGGGACCCGGTCACCTCCGGCCAGGTCGTCGCCATCATGGAGGCCATGAAAATGGAGAACAACCTGATTGCCCAGAAGGACGGGGTCGTCCGTGAAATCCGGGTCCAGAAGGGCACCGAGGTCTCCACCGGCGACATCATTATGGTCATCCATTGAATCTTTTTGTGCCTGCCGGTATCACCGGCACACTTGGTCCAGCCGAACCTGCCGGCCCCGCTCCATGCCGACATGCTCCAGGGGCTTCACGACGCCGTCGCCCGCAGCGAGATGAAGGTCTTCTGGATGGCCCATCTTCTGCTTTCTCATGAACATCCGCCGGCCGCAACCCGGTCTGATTGCCGACAGCGAAGTAAAGCAGGGCGCCACATCCGGCGGAAGTGTTTTGTGTTGACTTTGGAGAAAAATTTCTACATATTTCAAAGCGTTTCACCTATGGCAAGTTCCTTTCCGTTTTGCGTTCCACATGAATTGGCAGCATTCAATGAGTCGGACGACTCGCTGAAGACCGACGGAAGTTTGAAGGATTAAAAAGCGGCTCGATGGCCGGGCCGTGCTTCGGACACGGCAGCAAATCACATTCACCACCAAGGAGGGGAAAGATGAAGAAAAAGCTGTTGGTAGGATTGCTGGTTCTGGCGATTGCGGGGTTCATGTGCACCTTCTCATCCACCACGGTCTTCGCCGCCAAGAAATTCGTCTCCATCGCCTCCGGCTGGGTGGTGGGCGTTTACTACCCGCTGGCGGGCGCAATCTCCAACATCGCGCACAAGAACCTGCCCGACATCAAGATCACGGTTGAGTCCTCGGGCGCATCGGTGGCCAACGCCAAACTGATCGCCTCAGGCGACGCCGACATGGCCATCCTGCAGAACGACATCGCTTTTTATGCCCTGCAGGGCGTCAAACCCATGTTCGACAAGCCCGTGGCGAACATCCGCGGCATCACCTCCCTTTACCAGGAGCATTGCCAGATCCAGGCGCGCAAAGACGCCAAGATCAACTCCGTCAAGGACCTCAAGGGCAAGCGCGTCTGCGTCGGCCCCCTGGGCAGCGGCACCGAGCAGAACGCCATGCAGATCCTGGAAGCCTACGGCATGAAATTCGACGACTTCGCCAAGGTCGAACGCCTTACGGCGACCGAGTCCTCGGACTACCTTAAGGACGGTCGCATCGATGCGGCGTTCTACTCCGTCGGCGTAGGTGCGGCCGGCCTGCTTGACACGGCCACGACCGTCGACTGCGTCATCGTGCCCGTCGACGGCAGCCAGCGCGACGCGTTGATGAAGAAGTACCCCTTCTTCACCAAAGCCGTGGTGCCCAAGGGGGCCTACAAGGGCATCGAGCAGGATGTGCCCACCGTGGCGGTGATGGCGATCCTGGTGGCCCGGGCCGAAATGGAAGAGGCCATGGCCTACCAGATCACCAAGGCCATCTTCGACAACCTGAAGGACATCGAGCGGGCGCATGCCAAGGGCAAGGAATTGACGCTGGAAAGCGCGCTGACCGGCATGTCGGTCCCGCTGCACCCTGGCGCCGAAAAGTTTTTTAAGGAAAAGGGCATTAAGAAATAGTCATTGCTCTCCCACCAAGGAGACGATGCTGCCCCGCCGGCAAGCAGTCGGCGGGGCAGTTGTGTCATGCCGATACGCAAAGCCATAATCGGTTGGTCTTTGGCAGGGGCGGTCCTGATCGGCCTGCTGTTCTTCCCCGTGCAGACGCTGGAGGTGCGAAGCCGTCGGGCGGACAGAGTCATTTTCCGAGAAATATCCGATCCCGGCGACATGTTCACCTTTGCCTACATCCACTCCATCGAGAACATCCCCGTCGAGGGGGTTTTTGCCGTGGAGGACGACGGCATGCTCCGTCTGGTTGAAACCCGGTTCCCGTCCTACGGAGCCGGGCTGCCGTCCCAGACGACCGGCAAAAGCAAGGAAGGGAAATGGATGGTGGCGCCGGGAGGGCAAAGGCTGTCTGAATTCAGTTTTTACATTTCACCGATCAACCGGTCATCGTTGCGCATTGGGGATAAAACGCTGGATCTGAACCGCCTGATCGAATCAGGTGACATCGTTACCGTGGCCGTGCGCAGGTATCCTTATCTGCTGGTGCGCTTGGGTCATGAAAAGTAGGATGGAGCATGGAAGAGAGAATCGTTCGTGACGAAGCCCTGGTAAAAAAAGCCGAAGAGATGATAGAAAAGCAGGAATTCGGGGAGCGTCGGCTTTCGGGAATCCCTTATAAAATTACTTTCCTGATCGCCATCGCCTTCTCCTGCTTCCAATTGTACACCGCCTTTTTCGGAGTCCTGACCTCCACCCTGCAACGCTCCATTCACTTGACATTCGCAATCACCCTGTGCTTTCTCTTCTATCCCTTTTCGAAGAAGTCGAAGCGCAAGACCATCCATTTTCTGGATGCCATCCTGGCGGTGATGGGGGCAACGGCCGTCATCTATGTAACCGTGTTCTATGAGGACCTGGTCACGCGGATCGGCGACCCGACCAGCCTGGATCTCGCCATGGGGGTTGGGGCCATCGTGCTCGTTTTGGAGGCCTCCCGGCGGGCCGTGGGCTGGCCGCTGGTGATCATCACCGGCCTTTTCCTGATCTACGGTCTGCTCGGCCCCTACTTTCCGGGGATTCTCGCCCATCGAGGATACTCGTTCCGCCGCATCGTCGACCATCTCTACCTGACCAGCGAGGGGATTTTCGGGATCCCGCTGTGGGTTTCCTCCACTTTCGTTTATGCCTTCGTGCTGTTCGGTGCGATATTTGAAAGGACCGGCGCCGGCGAATTCCTCATGAAGCTTGCCATGTCGCTGGTGGGCCACACCCGCGGCGGACCGGCCAAGGTCTCGGTCGTGGCGAGCGCCTTCATGGGCACCTTCTCCGGCAGCGGTATCGCCAACACCGCCACCATCGGCACCCTCACTATCCCCCTGATGAAGAAGGTGGGCTTCAAAGCAGAGCTCGCGGGCGGAATCGACACGGCCGCGGGCGGCAACGGCCAGATCATGCCGCCCGTCATGGGTGCGGCCGCCTTCGTCATGGCCGAATTTTTAGGAATCCCTTACCTGGATGTGTGCATTGCCGCGGCCCTGCCGGCGGTGATCGACCAACTGGCGCTTCTGGGAGCGGTGCACCTGCTGTCCACCAAGTACGGCTTCAAGGGCGTGCCGCGGGCGCAGCTTCCCAAATTTTTACCCACCCTGGCGACCGGGCTGCACTTTCTCGTGCCGATTTTTGTTTTGCTCTACGCGCTGGTCATCCAGCGTCTGACCCCGCTCACGTCCGCGGCAATGGCCATCGCCATGGCCGCCACCATTTTGCTGATGCGTGGGCTGCTGATCAGCGCGGGAATAATCCAGGTGAAAACGGCTGCTGGGGTCCCTGCCGCGGCAAAGTCCTGGGAGCCCATGCAGGACAGCGTGCGCAAAATGATTGACGCCATGTTCAACGCGGGCAGGTCTATGGCGGGCATCGGCGTCACCTGCGCCTGCGCCGGCATGGTCGTCGGGATGGTGAGCTTGACGGGCGCCGGGCTGAACATGACCAACATCCTTGTGGATCTCTCTTTCGGCAACGTGTATCTCGCCATGCTGCTCACCATGGTGGCCTGCCTGATCCTGGGCATGGGCGTCCCCACGACCCCGAACTACGTCATCATGGCGACCATCATGGCACCGGCCCTGATTGCCATGAAGCCCGACACCCCGCTGATCGCCGCGCACCTGTTCGTCTTCTATTTCGGCATCCTTGCTGACGGCACCCCGCCGGTTTGCCTGGCGGCCTATGCGGCGGCGGGCATCGCGGACGCCGACCCCTTCAAAACAGGGGTCGAAGCTTTCAAGCTCGACATGCGCACCTTCCTGCTGCCCTACATGTTCATCACCGCGCCGCAGATGCTGCTGGTCGGCCTGGACCCCGGGATCATGGGGGTGCTCGAGGCGTGCTGGATCTTCACCACAGCCTCTTTCGGCATGTATGCACTCGCGGCAGGCATGCAGGGTTTCCTGATCGACGACGACAGGTGGTACGAGCGAATTTTTCTGCTCGCCGTCGCCTTCTGCCTGGTGAAGCCCGGCCTGTACACCGACTTCATCGGCCTAATCGGTTTTGCCCTTATCTACTACATCCAGAAGCGCCGGGTCGGCGCACGCGTCGCCGTTGCGGCCTGAAGCACGCCTGCATCGCTGCCAAGCCGGTCTAAAACAGGAAAAGGCCCCTTCATGCTGGCGGTGAAGGGGCCTTTATTCTGTGCTTGACCGAGTTACATGATTGTTTCGCCGGAGCCGACTACGATATCAACGACTTGACTATTTCTCATCGGCGGTGTTTTCTTGAAGGATCGTACTTGAAGATTTTCTATCCGGTATCGTAATCGGAATCGGGGCTGTTTCATGAAAAAACGGCACAAGGTGCTGATCCGGCGCTGCGATGAGTACGATGCCGACCGCATTGCCGGCATTATCCGGGAAGGCATGGAAGAGCTCGGCGTGCGGCCGCGCGGCCGTGTTCTGCTCAAACCCAACCTGGTCATGGCTCACCCGCAGATCTTCCCCTACGCCTTCACGCGCAAGGAGTTTCTGGACGGAGCCATCGCGGCCGCCAAGGCCATGGCGGAGGAAGTGGAAGAGATGGCTGTCGGCGAACGCTCCGGCATCACCATTGCCACTCGCTACAGCTTCAAGAACGCCGGCTATCCCGAAGTCGTCCGAAAGCACGGCATCAAGACGTATTTTTTCGACGAAACGCCGCATGTGGCCGTTCCCACCAAAGGGCCCTCCACCCTGCGGAACCGGCTGTTCCTGCCGCGGCCGATTGCCGACTGCGACTTTCTCATCAACCTGCCCAAGTTCAAGGCCCATCCCTGGTGCCGGCTGACGCTCAGCCTCAAGAACTTCATCGGCCTCCAGGACGACCGCCACCGGCTGGTGGACCACAACCAGTTTCTTGAGCACAAGATAGCCGACCTGCAGTCCGTCATCCAGCCGCATTTCATCGCCATCGACGGGATCACAGCCGGCCAGCGCATGATGCTGACCCCCACCCCCTTCCCCCTGGGGGCGATCGTCATGGGTACGAACTCGTGCGCGGTGGACACCGTCGGCTGCCACATGGTCCATGTAAAGCCATCGGACCTGATCCACCTGAAACTTTCCGCCGAGCGGGGCTTCGGTCCCATGGACCTGGACCGGATCGAGGTGGGGGGGGATTTCCCCCTCGATGACGTGCGCGCCCGCACCAGGGGATTCGAGTTCTGCCTCGAACGCATCGACCGCTACTTCGGCCGGGACAGCCACCTGACCTGCACCGTCGGCCGGTTCCCCGAGTGCCACTCGGCCGACTACTGCTGGGGCGGCTGCCCGGGGGCGGTGCAGGAAGCCATGCACATCCTGCGCGGGTTCTACCCCGGAGTCGACCGCAGTATGCGCAAAATCCGCTACGTGGTGGGCGAAGTGGAGGGGGACCTGAATCTCGAGCCCGGCGAACGGGTGATTTTCGCCGGCAACTGCACCCGCTGGGAGGGAAGGATCGACGGCCGCCGAGTGGCCATCGAGGGCAGCTACCGCACGGCCGGCGAGGTGGACGAGGGCCGCACCGCATCCAACGATATGCTGCTCAAGGTCGGGGAGGCCCTGCTGCGCACGGCGCTGAATCGGAGATCGCGGTACCTGCACGTCAAAGGCTGCCCGGTGTCCGTGGCCGAGCATGTGTTTTACTTCGCCTCCCTCGGAAAAACGGGCAACCCCCTCTTCGACCCCCGCCTGCTGATCCCGAACACCGCCGCCTACGGTGCAATGCGGGCAAACCGTTTTCTGAACCGGTGGCGAGTTTAGCGCCCACCTCAAAAATGTCTCTGCCGCCCAACTGCAGCCCTGCCAGCCTCCTCAACGTGCTCACATACTGGCGTTGTAGGCTGCGTTTTTTCGGCAACAGCCGGCTTGCACGCGGGGGCCTGCCGGAGTAAGATCAGGCCTCAGCCAACCTCATTAGGGGTTCAAGATGAGTCTGAGGCATTCCCTCCACCAGGCCTCTAAAATAGTCCGATACTGGCCTTCCGAAAGCCGGCCGTTGCTGGCCCGCCTCTGCCGGCAAATACAAGACGCGGAACGGAAGTTAAACGCCGCAGCGGCCCTGCGCTTGAAGGGCTGCCTGAAGGATTGCCAGGGCCTCTGTTGCCGCAACCTTCAGCTGGATGCCGTTTTCGGAATTCCGGATTTCGTGTATATCCTGGCCCTGGCGCCCGCACTGGGTGCAACGATAGAGGCGTGCCTCCGTCAAGAAGACTCTTTTTTTACTTCGAACTGCCTTTTCCTGGAGCGCGGCGTCGGCCCGTGCCTCTTTCCGCCCGATGTCCGACCGGAGGTGTGCATCACTTCGTTTTGCGGCGGCGACGAGGCTTTGAAGCCCGAAATTAGGCGTGTCAAAATAGACTTCTGGAAGCTCGGGCTTTTTCTGCACTTCAAAAGGGTTCCATTCGTTCATCGGCTGCTGGTGAAAACCCACTGAGGATCTCGAGGGGGTGCCTTCCGTGCTGTCGTTCGAAAAGAAAACCATTCAGGCACGCATGGTGCTGCCGGACGGGCAGGCGGTGACAAGACCGATCGAGGTCCGGCGAAACCCGATCACCGGCCGCACCTGCCGGATCACCATCAGCCGGGCCGAGGAACGCGAACCCGGCGCCGCAGCGTTGCCGGATCCGCCTCCCTTTGCCGCAGACCGCTCCGGTTGCCCCTTTTGCCCGGAAAGGCTCACCGCTCATACCCCCCAGCTGGTGCCCGAATTTTACCGGGGTGGGAGACTGCAAAGGGGCCAGTCTGTCCTGTTTCCTAATCTTTTCCCCTACGGCAGTTATTCGGCCGTCAGCCTCTTTGATGATCGTCATTTCGTCGAAATCGGCACGGCACCTCCGGATTCATACGCACAATGCTTTTTGAATTGCCGCGACTACCTGCTGCGCATCCTCCAACACGACCCGGCCGCGGTTTACATGGCTATCACGCAAAATCATCTACCCTCTGCCGGCGGTTCATTGCTGCATCCCCACCTGCAGCTGCAGGCCGATCCGGTGGCTTCCAACCACCACCGTTTTCTCGAAAGTCGGGCGTCCACGTACCTCCGGGCGGCCGGCGCCCGGATTTTTTCCGACTATTTTGAGCACGAACGAAAGGACGCCAGCCGCTACATCGGGCGAACCGGCTCGTGGGAATGGCTGGCCGCTTTCGCACCGGAGGGGTTTTTCGAGATCTGGGGCATCCTTCCGGGAGTCACCTCCATCCGGCAGGCGGAAGCGGAGGATTGGCGTGCACTGGCCCGCGGTGTGATTCAGGCCCAGAAATTCTATCGCAGCCTGAAGCGCAACGGGTACAACCTTGGGCTGCTGTTGGTCGAGGACGGTTTGGACGTGTTGGAGTTGCGGGTGGTGATGATGGTGAGGTCCAACTACGCCGCCTGGGTGCGCAGCGACCACACCGGCTTTGAAGTGATGCTCGGCGATATGGCCACTTTCACCGCACCCGAAGAAACCGCGAAAATGGCCAGGCCCTTCTGGATGGATAAGCATTCATCCTAGCGGCTCGAACCGGGCGGTGAAGTGCCGCAGAATCGGCGGCTCCCAGGCGATGCGCATTCCAGGGATTTTGTCCCGCTGCGCGAACACCTCCCCGACGCACTCCACCACGTAGTCCATATGGCTCTGAGTGTAGACCCGCCGGGGGATGGCCAGGCGCACCATCTCCAGCATGGCCGGCTGGAACTCCCCGGTCGCGGGGTCGGTCTTGCCGAACATGACGCTGCCGATCTCACAGGCGCGGATGCCGCCCTCCAGGTAGAGCGCGCAGGCGAGCGCATGGCCGGGGTACTGCTGCGGCGGGACATGGGGCAGGAAGGCCTTCGCGTCCAGGTAGACGGCATGCCCGCCGGCCGGCTTGAAAACGGGCACCCCGAGGGCGTCAAGCTTCTCCACGACATAGGCCGTCGAGCGGATGCGGTACTTCAGGTAGTCCTCGTCCACGACCTCCTCGAGCCCCTGGGCGAAGGCCTCCAGATCGCGGCCGGCAAGCCCCCCGTAGGTCGGGAACCCCTCGGTGACAATAAGGATGTTGCGGGCCTTCAGGGCGAGCTCGTCGTCGTTCATGGCCAAAAACCCGCCGATGTTGACCAGCCCGTCCTTCTTGCCGCTCATGGTGCAGCCGTCGGCGTAGGAGAACATCTCCTGGGCGAGCTGCTTGACGGACCGGCCCTTGCACCCCGGTTCGCGCGTCTTGACGAACCAGGCGTTTTCCGCAAACCGGCAGGCGTCGATGAAAAACGGGATCTTGTAGGATCGGCAGAGCTCCGACACCCGACGGATGCACCCCATGGACACCGGCTGCCCGGCGCAGGAGTTGTTGGTCACCGTCATCATCACCAGCGGGATGTGCTCCCGGCCTTTTTCCTTGAGCAGGCGCTCCAGGGCGGTGATGTTCATGTTGCCCTTGAAGTCCTTCACCAGCGAAGGGATCAGGGCCTCTTTCACCGGCAGGTCTACGGCTTCCGCACCGC
>Ga0210069_1000050_pt1 | contig 21406 bp, 15 predicted proteins | sample RushSE_TuleB_D2_FD_185568 | JGI IMG/M metagenome (GOLD analysis project Ga0210069, IMG submission 185568) | Wetland microbial communities from San Francisco Bay, California, USA, that impact long-term carbon sequestration - RushSE_TuleB_D2... | ecosystem: Environmental > Aquatic > Marine >... | reverse complement strand
CGAACCATTTCCGCAGCAAACTGCGGGAAATTATATCCGGGTTGATCAAAGTCGAAAACTCTCTATCTATTTAGATTAACGATTGCCTACAATCCGATCCCTTGCGTCGGTTGACCACTGCACCGATTTTCCTGTAGGATCGGCACCTGCATTTCTCGCAATATTGCACCCCCAAACCAATCCGGAGGTTTCCATGAAAAGACACTATGTTTTGATATGAAAAGAACGAAGGCAGCCATGACCCGAAAATAGTTGCCAAGTTCCGCATCCGTTTGCAGACGGGTCCATTCTCCGCTTTTCGACGAGTATTCAGCATACCTTTTCGGCCATCTTGTAATAAAGTCTCCTCTTGACGCCTATGAGTGTTCATGTTTGTATGAAGCCCAAACTCTGCACTTATACCGCTTGTCATAATAGTGTTCCGAAAAAGAGAAGGGCGGCATAAGTGGTTGTAACAAAATAACGTCCGACAATCGGAACGTTATTTTGACAATCACTATAGGCGGGGCTGGATCTTGATGCCGCGCATGCCGGACGCTTATCCGTTGACAGGAGGTTTATGCCTGCAACTTCGATACCTACCGTTCTGTTCGGATCCGCCGGCCGCAGCGTGACGCGCGTTGGCCTTGGCGGAGAGGGGGTGTTGCGGACAAACGGCCGCGGTCCCGAGGCTGAAGAGGTCATCCGCGCGGCCCTGGATGCCGGCATCGGCTATTTCGACTCCGCCCGGGTGTACGCCGACAGCGAGCTGTATTACGGTTCGGTCTGGGGTCAGGAGCCGGCGGCGCGGCGAAGGGTGTTTCAGACCAGCAAATCGGCAGTGCGGGGGAAGGCCGGCGCCCTGGCCGAGCTGGACCAGACCCTCAAACGCCTTCAAACCGATTATCTCGACTTGTGGCAGATCCACGACATCCGCACCCCCGAGGACCTCGCCATGATCGGCGGCCCTGGCGGTGCGCTCGAAGCCTTCGTCGAGGCCAAAGCCTCCGGCCGCGTGCGTTTCATCGGCGTCACCGGCCACCGGGAACCGGCGATCCTGACCCGCGCGGTCGAAGATTGGCCGGTGGACTCCGTGATGATGCCGGTAAACCCCGTGGAGGGAGTTCTCGGGGGCTTCCTGACATCAACGCTTCCCGCGGCCCGCAAAAAAGGCATTGCCGTCGTCGGCATGAAGGTTCTCGGCGCCTCCCACTATCTCAAACCCCAGCTCGGCCTCACGGCGGACCGCCTCATCCGCTATGCCCTGGCCCAGGACATCACCCTGGCGATCGTCGGCTGCTCTGGCCCCGTGGAAGTGCGGACCTTGGCGGAGGCCGGCTGCGACCCGGCACCGCTGAACGCTGAGGAGCAGGACCGGCTGCATGAGATTTTCAGACCCTATGCCCGGAAACTGGCTTACTATCGGGGAGTAATGTGAGCCCATGAAGATGCTGTCGACCTGGATGATCCTCATGACGAGTGCCGCCGTGCTGGGCTCCGGCGCAGCCTGTTCGGGGCAGCGCCCCGCCCCGACCGGGAGCCAGCTGAAACCCTGCCCCGATTCGCCCAATTGCGTCTCATCCCTGAGTCCCGACCCACAGCAAAAGGTTGCACCGCTTGGGTTCAAGGGATCACCGGCCGAGGCCCGGCAGAGGCTTCTGAGCGTCCTCCGCTCGATGCCCAGGGCCACCATCCTGTCGAATGAAGGTCCCTACCTGCATGTCGAATTCACTTCGGCTGTTTTCCGGTTCGTGGACGATGTCGAGTTCTACATCGACGAGGCCCAAAAGGTCATCCATGTACGCTCGGCCTCGCGGGTGGGGTACTGGGACCTGGGCGCAAACCGCAGGCGCGTAGAAGACATCCGTCGGATGATGACAAGGGACAACCCCGAGGAGACCAGCCCATGACCGCCGACTTCTCCGCCCTGGACCGCCCCGAGGTGTTGATGCATCTCTTTCACCCCCGGCGGGAGCATGGCGCGCCGGAGCGGAGGCCTTCCGAACCCGAGATGAAAATCCCGGGCGCAGGAGACATCCTGGTGCCGGTGGCGGATGATGTCGCCGTGGGTGCCCGCTTCCATCTGGGCAGCCGCAGTCATGCCAACCTCCTCTTTTTTCACGGCAACGGCGAAATAGCGGCCGATTACGACGAGATCGGCCCCTATTACAACCGGATCGGCATCAACCTCCTTTCCGCCGACTACCGGGGCTACGGCCGTTCGACCGGACACCCCACGGTGACCTCCATGATGCAGGACAGCCATGCGATCTTCCGGTTCGCTGCGGACTGGCTGACGCAGAACGGTTTCATCGGCCCCTTGATCCTCATGGGTCGCTCCCTTGGAAGCGCCTCTGCCATCGAACTGGCGGCCGCCCATGCGGACCGGGTCTGCGGCCTGATCATCGAGAGCGGGTTCGCCTTTGCCGGTCCACTGCTGGAACTCCTGGGGATCGATGCGGCCGCCGTCGGTTTTCGCGAGGAAACCGCGTTCCGTCATTTATATAAAATCGCGTGCTTTCAGGGACCGCTTCTCGTCATCCATGCCGAGTTCGACCACATCATCCCCTTTTCCGACGGCCAGGCGCTTTTCGACGCCAGCACCTCACCCGACAAAACCCTGCTCAAAATACCCGGAGCCAACCACAACGACATCCTGGCGCACGGATTCGGGGATTACCTCGGGGCCGTCCAGCGTCTGGCGGCTGCCTGCTCAACCCCCCGCATTCGCTGACAAACGAGCACCCACCGTAGCAATTTTCCTCAAGTCCAAGCACCCTGCGGGCGATAGACTAATAAGAAAAGAGCGGCCGCATCGACACCTGCCCTGCCGCTGACGGCAGCACCGGTGCTGTGCCGGCCTGCGCCAAGAACCGCCCTGCTGATTGGGCCGTACGGAGTTTCGATACGTCATGGGAACGATTCGACTTAAAAAGCTCAAACCAGGCATGGTGCTGGCGGATGACGTACGCGATACCAAGGGCCGGCTGCTGTTGGCTCGGGGAAAACCCATCGGCCCCGAACACATCCGGATTTTCAAAATCTGGGGCATCCCCCAAATCGAGGTCATAGGTGCTCCGGACAGCATGGAACCGGCAGTCGCCGCTCCCGTGGACCCGGCCCGGCTGGAGGTTGTGCGCAGAGAAACCGAGGCACTTTTCCGTCACACGGACCGGGAGCAACCGGTGGTGCAGGAAATTTTCAACCAGGCGGTCGCCTACAGAGCCACCCGGCAGGATTCCCAACCCTGCGTAAGCCTTCCTCCGGAGGAAACCGGTTCGACCGGAAAGCGTCAGGGCCCGGATTTCCTGGAAAAATTCATTGAAAAAGACATCGCCCTGCCGGAAATCCCGTCGATCGTTTATGAGTTGAACGAGGTCATCGCCAACCCCCTGTCGTCTGCCGACCAGATGGCCCAGGTCATCAACAAAAGCCCGAGCCTGACGGCGCTGCTGCTCAAAATCGTGAATTCCTCCTTTTACGGTCTTCCGTCCAGGGTGGATCGGGTGTCCTTGGCGGTGACACTGATCGGCACCCGTGAGCTTTCAGCCCTGGCGCTCGGCATCAGCATCCTGTCCATGTTCAAGAACATCCCCCGCAGCCTCCTGAACATGCGCTTTTTCCTGCAGCACAGCCTGGCCTGCGGCATCGTCTCACGCCTGCTGGCGGCTCAAAAAAACATGCGCCAGACGGAGCAGTTGTTTACCGCCGGTCTCCTGCACGACCTGGGGCGCCTGATCCTTTTCATTTATTTCCCCGATGAGACGCTCGGCGTCCTGCGCCACGCGCTTGGAAATGCAACCTGCCTGCACACGGTGGAGAAAAAGCGCTTGGGCTGCCACCATGCCCACATCGGCAAATATCTCCTGAACCGCTGGCGCCTGCCCCTCATTCTGGAAAACACCGTGTGCTTTCATCATGAACCCGAGGAGTCGCCGGATCCCATTCCCGCCGGCATCGTGCATGTGGCCGACATTCTCGTGAATGCGCTGGGTATCGGCACCAGCGGGGAGCGCCTGGTTCCGCCGCTGAGCGTAAAAGCCTGGGAGGCCCTGGAACTGCCTGCGAGTTGTTTCGAGGTCGTGGTCAAGCAAGCCGTCAACCAACTCAACACCATGGAACTCCTGCTTCAGGACCGGTTGCCATGAACATGGCCCCTCATTCAGACCCCGAGAAGCTGATGACCCGCATTGCGTACCTGGAGGAGAACCGGCGGTTCATCCAGAACGTGCTCGAAATGGCCCTGTCCCTGGTCGATTTCCAGGAGAACATCATCAACAGCTACGGGCCTGAAAACATCGTGGAGGAGGCCGAAAAGCGGCTTAGGTACCTCATCCCGTTCGAATCCAGCGCCATGTACCTGGTCAACCAGGACACCGCCGACTTTCAGCTCGCGGTCTGCAACCCCCCGACGGCGCGCGCCTACATTGCGAATGAAGTGGAGGACATGATCGATAAAGGCTTCTTCGCCTGGGCCATCCGCGAGCGGCGGGGAATCACCATCGCCTCCAAAGACCGCTCCCGGCGACTGCTCTTGCACGTCATCGCCACCCATTCGCGCATCCGCGGCATGTTCATCGGCCTGCTGGACGACCGCCGGCAGCAGATCCCCGACACCTCCCTCACGCTCTTGTCCATCATTTTGCTCAACACGGCCAATGCCCTGGAGAGCCTCGAGTTCTATCGGCTCTTGCGCCACCAGAAAGCCATCCTGGAAAAGCAGGTGGAAGATCGGACGCAGGCGCTGGCCGAATCCGAACGCCAGATGCAGCAGGTGTTGAAACTCCAGGCCATCGGGACCCTGGCCGGCGGGATCGCGCACGACTTCAACAACATCCTGTTTCCAATCATCGGCTACACGGAGCTCACCATGGACGAGGTCGCGGAGGGCACCCCGACACGCCGCAATCTCGAAGAAATCCTCAAGGCCGCCAACCGCGCCAAGGAACTCGTCCAGCAAATCCTGACCTTCAGCCGCCAGAACGGCCGCGAACGCAAACCGATCCGGGTGCAGGTGATCGTCAGGGAGGCCCTGCGGCTGCTGCGCGCTTCCATCCCCAAGACCATCGAGATCCTCTGCGATCTGGACGAGCACTGCAACGCGATCATGGGCGACCCGACTCAGATCCACCAGGTGCTCATGAATCTCTGCACGAACGCGTACCAGGCCATGCAGGAGACGGGCGGCAGGCTCGAGATCCGTCTGGCGGAAACGAACGTCGGCTACGAGGAGACCATCAAGCACATCGGCATCAAAATGGGCCCCCACCTGCACCTGATCGTCAAGGACGAGGGCGTGGGCATGGAGCCCTCGGTGCTGGAGCGCATTTTCGAACCGTACTACACGACCAAGGAACCCGGCAAGGGCACCGGGCTGGGGCTGTCGGTCATTCACGGCATCGTAAAGAACCACGGCGGGTTTATCACCGTGGACAGCACCCCCGGCAAGGGCAGCACCTTCCACGTATATCTGCCGACGCTGGATGATGCCGAGGTTGAAATCGAGGCGGACGTGTGCCCGCAGAAGACCGGCGGCAATGAGCGGATCCTGCTGGTGGACGACGAGCCCCAGATCGTCGACATGGAAAAACAGGTTCTGGAGAAGCTGGGGTACCGTGTCTCCGCCCGGTTCAACGGTCCCGATGCCCTGCAGGTATTGCAAGCGCAGCCGGATCAATTCGATCTGGTGATCACCGACATGACCATGCCGCAGATGACCGGCGATCGGCTGGCACGCCATGTCTGGGAAATCCGGCCCGACCTCCCGGTGATCTTGTGCACCGGCTACAACGAAATGATTTCGGAGGACAAGGCCAACGCCATGGGCATCCGCAAGTTCCTGCTGAAACCGGTGGACAAGGAAGAACTGGCCGTCGCCATCCGCGGCGCCTTGGACTCCAACGACACCCCGGCGTACCTGGTTCCCAAAACGCCGTTGCCATAAACGGCGGCTTTCTGACGGCCGCACCCCGGGCCTCTGTTCATGAGCCGGAGCAACAACGCATCCATTCTTTGATTGACCGCGCTGCCTTTTTGACCTATCTCAAGACTCACCAACACCGTTTCAGACGACTGCCGGGCGTTCCGCGCGGCGGCCGCCACTGCTTACTCTCACTGGGCGACGCGTGCCGCATGGACCGACACACTCACCGATTCGTCGAAACCTACGATGGACTCATCGGCTTCGGACTCGACCGGGACACCGACGAGAAAACCATCATCTGCTATCTTCAAAAGTTCTCCGACGATGCCGTCATGGCAGCGATCATCAAACGCCTGGACGATGGTGAGATGATCGAGGTCTTCGATCTCATCAACCGGCTGCTGCGCCGGCATTTCACGGAAGCCGAGTACCACCGATTGTTTTTAAAAGACAAGTGACAGCTTCGGCGGCAACCGACACGGAAAGCGGGGCTGTTGCCGGACAATCGCTTAGAGCTTCGAGCTTTCAGCTTCAAGCTCATCACCGGAGGCGCTGCCATGCTGACCGATCGCCACCTCGAAAACTACGCGGACGTGCTTTGGTGGGGCCTCACCACGGCCCGGCGGCATCCCTTCCGGAAAAACGACATCGTCCAGATCCGGTTTCATTCCGGCGCGCAGCGCCTGGCTGAAATCCTCTACCGCAATCTCATGGCGCACGGCATCCACCCCGTCGTGCGCGCGAGTCTCACACCCGAGATGGAGCGCAGCTTCTACCGCTTGTCGAACGCACGGCAGCTCGTTTTCGTGGTGCCGGGGGAAGAGCAGCTGGTTCGGCGCCTGAACGGAAGCATTTTCCTGAACGCCCCGGGCTCCCTGACCCATCTGCGGGAGGCCGACCCGAAAAAAATCGGCAAAGCCGCCGTGGCGTCCAAGCCGCTGCGTTCCATTCTCGAAGCCCGCGAAGGAAAAGGGGAATACAGCTGGACGCTCTGCATGCTGCCGACCGCCGAACTGGCGCGGCATGCCGGCATCAGTGTTGCGGCGTACACGCGCCAGGTGGTGAGGGCCTGTTTCCTGGATTCGGCCTCGCCGGTGGATGAATGGCGGCGGATCCACCGCCGGGCCGGGGACATCAAACGCTGGCTGAACGGGCTCGACGTTGTTGATTTCCATATCGAATCCGCCACGACCGATCTCAAGATCCGACTGGGCGCCCGGCGCGCCTGGGCCGGAATTTCGGGCCGCAACATCCCCAGCTTCGAGCTGTTCGTCAGCCCGGACTGGCGCGGCACCCGGGGCGTGTTCCGCGCCGACCAGCCCTCTTTCCGCAACGGGAACGTCGTGCGGGGCGTGCGCTTGGAGTTCAAGGCCGGCCGGGTGGCGCAGGCGAGCGCCGCGGAGGGTGAGAGGTTTCTGAAACAGCAAATCAGCACGGACCGCGGCGCCGCGCAGGTGGGGGAGTTCTCACTGACCGATCGGCGATTTTCCCGGATCGACCGCTTCATGGCCAACACGCTTTTTGACGAGAACTTCGGCGGCGCGCACGGCAACAGCCACATTGCGCTGGGCGCCTCCTACCGCAACACCTTTGCCGGCAACCCGCGCGCGCTCTCCGCCTCCCGCAGAGCGACGCTGGGCTTCAACGACTCGGCCCTGCACTGGGATTTTGTGAACACGGAGAAGAAACGGGTGACGGCCGTGCTGGCCTGCGGATCGCGGTTGACGGTCTACGAAAACGGTGAGTTTGCCTGCTGAATTCCGCTTATTGATGCTTCGGGCGAAAAAGCAGGGGGATGTCGGTGCGCTTCACGTGGCACTTGCAACCGCGTGCAAATCATGCGGCATATACGGCAGGAAACCATTTGCGTGTGCGAGGCTTTTTACCGACTCCACCAGCTTGTTCAACGGAAACGGTTTGGCCAGGACAAGATCGAAGTCAGCGCCCTGCAGCAGCCAAGGGGTGCCTGACATGCCGATAATGGGCGTGCGGTGGCGGGATGAGCGCCGGATGTGGTCGAGCACGCCTTCGCCGTTCACCTCCGGCATGACATAGTCGGTGATCACCATGTCGAAGCTGCCGCGGTCGAACTTCCGGATCCCCTCTTTTCCATCCGCCGCGGTTTCCACCTGATGACCGAAGCGGGTCAGCGCCGCTTCGATGAGCCCCAGAATCCCCTTCTCGTCCTCGATGACCAGAATCGAACCCATTGCGTCACTCCGAAGTCCGCTGCGGTGATATGGAATTTCGCGCTGCAACTGAGAAAGAGTATACCTCGGAACCCACTTTTAATCAACTACATATTGTGGTGTGTTTATATCTGATACACAACATAATGAATTCAAGCCCATATCCCATGCGGGCAGGAGCGACCCGGGCAGCTATGGCACATCAGAGGGCCGGATCGATGACAAGGTCGGCCGGTACGGATTTATTTATGGCAAGGCGGCATGACTGTCAAACGAGGAATTCCGGTAGATTCGCATGTTCGAAGTTCAATTATCAACAACTTTTATCTCATCGTAACCACAGTGTTTTTTGGCAGGACCGGGTTGAATCCCTCGCAAATTGGGCACCTGCGGGGCAATCGCATATCTGCTGCAATATCATTGAGATCGGATTTGGTTGCGGTGTTATCCACAAGCAGGAGCTGCGCGGCGAGCTTGTGAAATCTTCGTTTATCTTCCTTTTTCGCGGATGATCGTTCAAACCTTGTATTTGCCGAAGTCGTCCGACGAAAGCTTTTCCAGGTAGTCCGCCCACTTTTTGCCTTCTTCACTCGTGTCCGCGACTTCGACATCCGGTTCACGCACCTTGGAGTGTTGGATCACGGTATCATCCACGTAGATCGGCGCCTCAAAACGCAGCGCGAGGGCAATGGCATCGCTCGGCCGTGCGTCCATGTCGAAGCTCCGGCCCTCGGCCACAAAGTAAATTCGCGCGAAGAAGGTGTTGTCCCGAAGATCGCAGACCTCCACCCGCTCGATCGTGATTTGCAGCGCTTGAGCGAAGTTCTTGAACAGGTCGTGCGTCATCGGACGCTCGTATTTTATCTTTTGGAGCGCCGAGGCGATCGATGTGGCCTCCAGCAACCCGATCCAGATAGGCACCGCCTGTTCATCATCCTCGGTCTTGAGGATGATGATGGGCGTGTTGGACGCCGGGTCCATCGTCAACCCGGCAATGTTGACCTTACGCAGCATGTCCCACCTCCCGTCGCGGCCGACCCGCTGCCGTTTTGCCCCCGTCGAGGACACCCCACAGGGAATGAGCCAGCGCCCGCTCGATGCGGACCGAAACCAGTTGTCCGACATGAACCTCCGGGTCCCCCGCGGCCCCGGCACTGCAATCGAAATTCACGACCTTGTTTCCAGGAGTCCTCCCGGTCCACTGAACCAGCGCGCCCTCCGATCGACCGCGGGACGCCTGCTGCTTGCTGAACCCCTCGGCTAAAACCGCCTGGGCCGACCCGATCAAGGCGCGGTTTCGGGCGAACGTGATGCCGTGCTGCAGTTCGAGCAGCGCCTGAAGCCGCTCGCCCTGGTCCCGGGCGGAGACCTTTTCAGAAAAGCGGGTGGAGGGCGCATGCGGGCGGTCCGAGTACGTGAAGGCGAACAGGCCGTCGAACTGAACTTCCCGCACGAGGTCAAGGGTTGCCTCGAAATCCGCCTCCGTCTCGCCTGGAAACCCGACGATCATATCCGATGTGATGGCGATTCCAGGGCAACTATTCCGTAGTTTGGACACGTTGTCAATATAGTGATCGCGGGTGTAGCGTCGGTTCATGCGCTCCAGGATCCGGTTCGATCCCGATTGAACCGGCAAGTGGATGTGGGGGCACAATTTTTCCAGGCAGGCAAAGGCCCGGATGAGCCCCTCGGTCAGGTCCTTGGGATGGGAGGTCGTGAACCGGATGCGATCCAGGCCTTCGACCGTGTTCACCCGTTCCAACAGCTCCGGAAAGGAGCACAGCCCCTCCTTGGCGCCGTAGCTGTTGACGTTTTGGCCCAGCAGGGTGACCTCGCGCGCCCCGGCCGCGACCAGCGCTTCGATCTCGCTCAGAATCAGCTCCGGCAACCGGCTGGTTTCCCGGCCCCGCACGTGGGGCACCACGCAATAGGCGCAGAAATTGTCGCAGCCGCGCATGATGGTGACAAACCGCGACACCCCTGCCTGATCGGCAGGCGCCGGCAACGCTTCGAATGCCTCCGGGCCGTCCGTCATATCAAGATCCACGACGGGGCGACGCCCGGATTCGACCTGCCGGACCAAACCCGCCAGTCGGTGAACGGCCCGGGTCCCGAGGACCAGGTCGACATGGGGTGCCCGCGCTAGAATCCGCGAGCCTTCCTGCTGGGCCACGCAACCGGCAACGGCGACGATCAAGCCCGGCCGCCGGCGTTTGGCGTCCCCCAGGCGGCCGAGAATGCTGAAGGCCTTCTGCTCGGCCTTGGACCGGACCGAGCAGGTGTTCACGATGACCATATCGGCATCGTCCGGAGACAGCGCGGGAAGGTATCCGAGCGGAGCCAAAGCCATGCCCATGTGCTCGGAGTCATAGACGTTCATCTGGCAACCGATGGTGTATATGTAGAGGTATCTGGTTTGCATGCCAATTTTCATCGTTTCGAATCTGTTGGCACTATAACCACATCACCTGTAATTGCAATCGGAAATCCCTGAGAGCCCATCACCTGGCCGTCACGCAGAAAAACCGTGTTTTTTAGATTGAGTGCGGTCGTTGGATCGGCTATAAGGCACAGCTTATGGAAAAGCGGTGGCACATCCTGACTCCGGCGCCGGACGCGGTCTCCTCCTTGAAAGCGTCTCTGGGCGGCCACCCGGTGATAGCGACCCTGCTGGCCAACCGGCGCATGGAATCCCCGGAGCAAGCGCAGGCCTTTCTGAACGCGTCGCTTTCCCAGATGCGCCCGCCCACGGGGTTGAAGGACCTGGCGCCGGCGGTCCAGCGCACAGCCCACGCCGTCCTCTCCGGCGAGACCATCCTTCTGTTCGGCGACTATGATGTGGACGGCACGACGGCGACCGCCGTCCTGTATGAATTTTTGAGGTGCTGCGGCGCCCGCGTGTCCTACTACATCCCTCACCGCCTGAAGGAGGGCTACGGCCTGCAGGCGCGGCACATTTCAGAAGTGGCCGTAACGCGCGAGGCGAAACTGTTGATCACCGTGGACTGCGGCTCCGGCAGCCATGCCGCCGTGGATGCCGCCTGCTCGGCCGGGATCGATGTCATCATCACCGATCATCATACCGTGGGCGACCGTCTGCCGAACGCGCTGGCCGTCATCAACCCCAAGCGCAGGGATTGCGCGGCCGGCCTTGACCAATTGGCAGGGGTGGGGGTGGCGTTTTGCCTGGCCATCGCACTGCGCAAGCGCCTGCGCGAGCTGGGGTTTTGGAAAGACCGCGAGGAACCCAACCTGAAATCGCTCTGCGATCTGGTCGCCCTGGGCACGATTGCGGACATGGTTCCGCTGCTGGGGGAGAATCGCATTCTGGCAAAAACCGGGCTCGAGATCATCGGCGCGGGACGGCGACCGGGCTTGGCGGCCCTGATGGAAGCCGCGGGCATCGGCCAGCGCCCGCCGGACTCCGAAGACGTGGCGTTCCGACTCGGCCCGCGACTGAACGCCGCCGGCCGGGTCGACCATGCCGGTCTGGCGGTGGAACTGCTGACGGCCGATCGGCCGGACACCGCCCGCCACATCGCCCAGACGCTCAACCGCTTGAACGCCGCCCGCCAGGACATCGAGCGGGGCATTCTCGCGGACATCCAGGCCATCATCGCACGCCAGCCCGAGTTGCTCGAACGCCGGACCCTCGTCCTGGCGCATCCGGATTGGCATGAGGGCGTGATCGGCATCGTCGCCTCCAAGTTGATGGACATGTACTACCGGCCGGTGGTGCTGATTGCACTGAGAGGCGGCTTCGGCCGCGGCTCGGCCCGGTCGGTCCCCGGCATCGACCTTTTCGCCTGCCTGAGCGCCTGCCGGCCGCACCTGGAGGACCTGGGCGGGCACATGCAGGCCGCCGGCCTTCAGATTTCCGAAAGCCGCCTGCCGGCATTCCGCCAGGCATTCGAGGAGGCCGTCCGCACCGCTGCGGGGCCGGAGCCGATCATCCCCACGCTGAACGTCGACAGCGAACTCGGTCTCGGTGAAATTTCCGAAGACCTCGCAGATCAACTGGCCACTCTGATGCCCTTTGGGGCGGGCAACCCGGAGCCGCTGTTCATGGCACGGGACGTCCTGGTCGTCTCTTCCAACCGGGTCGGTCAACACCATCGTCGGATGACGCTGCGGCCGGCGTCCGGACCCGCGGATAGGTGTTTCCGCGCCATCCACTTTCACGCCGACCCCCTCACGGCATCCCGGACGCGATTTGAGCGCATGCTTTTCAAGCTGCGCTGGAACCACTGGAACGGGAGCAAAACCGTCCAGCTGTTGATCGAAGCGGTGTCGTCCAGATAGTCGTTTTTCTTCACAACACACCATTTTTTCCTTGAAATTCATTTGGGTTGTCATTATGATGATCTTTCGTTGCTGCAGCAGGATTTGTCAACTACGGTCACCAAAGGAATGGAGTGTATGGGAAAGGTCTTCCGACCGAGCACGCGAGAGTCGTCGATTCTGTCCAAAATCGAGTCGACAAAGGAGCACAAACGACGTTTGGCCATCAGCAGTCTGCGAGACTGCCTCGACCCGCTTTCAAACGCCATCGCCATGAAACTGGTGGAAACCAGCCTGGTCGAAACCACCAATAAAAACTCCCTGGAAGAACAGATCAGATCCTGCCTGGAAAAACTTACCCGGGCCAGTGATTTCGATATCGACTACCAGGTATCGCCCATCCGCAATCTGATCCCCGACTTCAACGTCGTCAGCCTTTACGTGACGGCCTTCATCATTGAAAAACTCCTGGACCACAAGGACGTCGTGGACATTTTCGGTTCGGATGAAGAAATCTATTTCACGGTGAACCAGCAAGTGAAAAAACACCTCCCGGTGTAATGCACCCCCTGTTCCTGCCGAGGTTGGTCAACGGGCCCTTCGAGGACCCCGCCCTGTTCATCCCGTTTCAGTTCCAACGACGGGCGCTGATATTCGACCTCGGCGACATTTCCCGCCTGGCGCCCCGCGACCTTCTGAAAATCTCACACGCCTTCGTCACGCACACCCACATGGATCACTTCATCGGCTTCGATCATCTTCTGCGGTGCCTGCTGGGGCGTGAAACGGATCTGTCCCTCTACGGCCCGTCCGGTTTCATCGCAAACGTGGAGGGCAAACTGGCAGGGTACTCGTGGGACCTTGTGGACCGTTTGAGCTGCGGACTGCGATTACACCTGCACGAGGTGCATCCGGGCCGGCTGCTCCGCCGCTCCTATGCCGGCAGTGAACGCTTTGCGGCCGAAAGTGACGCCACTGCCCTGCCCTTTGCCGGCCCCCTGCACACCGAACCGGCCTTCGAGGTCTCGGCCACGGTCCTCCAACACAGCATCCCTTGCCTGGGGCTGGCACTGAAGGAGCGTTTCCACGTGAGCATTCTCGCGCCCGGGCTGGAGGCGATCGGGCTTCAGCCCGGGCCTTGGTTAACGCGCTTCAAGAACGCGCTGTATGCCGGGGCGGACCCGAACTCGGACTTCGACCTTGAAACCGGCGCAGGGGATCCCGGCGGCCGGTTCATCCTGGGGGAACTCCAGCAGAAGATCGCCCGCATCACGGCCGGGCAGAAGATCGCCTACATCACCGATGTGGGCGACACCTCGGCCAACCGTGAGGCGATGGTGGCCTTCGCCCACGGCGCGGACCAACTGTTCATCGAGGCGGCCTTCCTGCACAACGAACGGGAACGCGCCTCGGCCAAACACCATCTGACCGCCCGCCAAGCCGGCGAAATCGCGGCGCTCGCCTGCGCCCGAGATTTCAAGCTATTTCATTTTTCCCCGCGCTACGAGGGTCGAGGTGAGGAATTGGTGCGGGAGGCCCGAGAGGCGTATCAAAAAACCAGGGACCGCGTGGGAAGAGACTCTGAAGCATGACGCACAGCGTAGGAAAGAAAAGTTCCCGTCAATACACAGGCAGTATGAGTTCGGGGCTCAGGGGCAAGGCAGTCGCCGGAGTCTGACCGCCGCTGGCCCCCATCATCTACAAATTCGCCGCCCTCTCCTCCATGCCCCATTGCGCGTTGTCGGGCGCGCCGACCCTTCTATGCCGTCTTAGCCTGACGGCGGATTCGCTGGAAGCCTAAACGCGTCAGGCCGGCCGCGTGCCGCCAGGTCCCCTTCAGGCCGATGGTTACCAGTTTGAAAAAAGCGCGAATGGTGCCGATCGCTTTTCCGTGCCGGCCCTCGGTGAAATACGTCCAACGTCCACTGTCACCGTAGACGAACCCAATCACCTGCCGGCGAACGGATGCATCGTCGGCTTCGAATCGGCAGCCCAGGGTTTTGCGCCCCTCCTCGTCGTCGACCCGGATCACCTGAAGGGGCAAATCGTGGCGGTTGCCGTAGCTGTCCATCGCCTGCAGTCGCAGATGCGGCGGCATCCGAGCCTCGCGGGAGTCGACCGTCAGCCCGATTCCCGTGGTCGACAAATCCCGCAGCCATGCCTGCACCCTGGTCTCGCTTTGCGGGTCGAAGAGGGTGACGGGTTCCCGGGTGGTATAGCGGTGGGAGCCGCGCAGCTGACGCCGCTCCCAGACCACCCCCAGGCAGCAGATGACGAGCAACATGTTGAACGTGTTCCAACACAGACAGATGGCGATCGTGTCGAGCAGCACGGGCCGGTTCAGCCAGAGGACCGCGCCCGCGCAAATGGCCAGCAGGTTGAGCAGGAACATGAGATAGAAGGGCGTCGCCAGGTGCGTGAGGGCGTCCTGCTTAAGGGAAATGGATTTGGGGGTCACCCGGAAACGCGGGGACCGGGGGTTGATGAAGACCGAGATCACGGCCGGTATCAGATAGATGCTCTGGATGATCTCGAAGAGCTCCGAGTAGAAGGGGTGGCGCAGTTTCCCGTAGAGCTGGTTGGAGACAAAATACGATGCCACCAGGTGGGGCAAGGCGTAGACCAGAACCTGCGTCAGGGACGCGTTGTAGACCCGCAGGTTGAATACCAGAAACATCAGCGGCGAGAGGAAAAAAATCATCCGCGCAAACCCGAAGAGCCAGAACATGCAGGCGTTCAGATAGCAGACCCGCTGCGCCATGGAGAGGCCCTTGGTCCAGAGCGGACTGCGAAGCAGCAGGATCTGGATCATCCCCTTGGCCCACCGGCTGCGCTGGATGATGAAGCTGTCGAAGGATTCCGGCGAAAGGCCCATGGTCATGGCCTTGTTCAGGTAGACGCTGTTGAAGCCGCGGGCGTGCAGCTTGAGAGCGGTTCCGGCGTCCTCGGTGATGGTGTCTTCAACCAGGCCCCCGATCGCCATGAGATGCCGTCGCCGCAGCAGGGCCGCCGACCCGCAGAAGAACGACGCGTTCCAGAAATCCAGCCCGAGCTGGATGCCGCCGTAGAACATCTCGTTCTCGCCCGGGCTTTCAGTGGACGTGCCGAGGTTTTTTTCGACCGGTGTGGGGTTGATGAAAAAATGAGGGGTCTGCACGCAGGCGAGCTTTTCGTCCTCGACGAAAAAGCCAACCGTGTTCCGGAGAAAGTCCTTGGTGGGGACGTGGTCGCAGTCGAGAATGAGAACGAGCTCACCTCTCGGCCGGGGTTCGCCGAGGCCGGGATTGTGGCCGGCGGAGGTCCGGCGCGGCTGGCCGGTGTCGACAGCGGCGCCCAGGGCGGCGTTGATGTTCCCGGCTTTGGCGTGAACATTGCGTTCACGCGTCAGATAGTGCACGCCCAGCGACGACGCCGCCGCTTTCAACTCCTGCGCCCGCCGCCGGGCGGCGGCCGCCCGGGCCGGATCGGGGTCCTCCTGTTTCTGGGTGGTACCGCCGTCGTCGAGGACAAACACGTTCAGTTTGTCTTTGGGATAATTCAGCTGGGTGCAGGCGGTAAGCGTGAGGGTCACCATGTCCAGGGGTTCGTTGTAGGTGGGCACCAGCACATCCACCCTCGGCCACAGGCGCATGTCGGCAGGCAGCGCAGGGCTTTTGCGCCGCAGCGGCGACAGATTCACGAACAGGCCGACCAGATGGGTGAAAATCCCATAGCTCTCGGCCAGGTAGAGCAGCATCAGAAAAACGAAATCCCACACCCCGGTGTAGGTGAGGGTGTCGGTCGTCCGGAACATCCAATACCGCAGGCTGAGATAGGCCCCCAGCACGATGACCGCCACGCGGTTGAAATCGCCGAGGAAGCGCTCCGTTCGGCTGAGCAGAAACAGGGCGGCCAGAACGCCGGCCGAAAGCAGCATCTGATTTTCGTCGGCGAGGGGAACGGACGAAATCCAGGCGACCACGGCGAGCATCAACGCCGCGGCGCCGAACTGAACCCGCTGGGAAGGAGGTCGGCTTTCGATGGCAAAGGATTCGGTCATCATGCGTGTCGTCGGTCCAGGTGCGTAGTGGGTTTCGGTTTCAGGTTTCAGAGGCGTTCCGTCCGCCGTCGGCGGCGATTTGGATCAACTGCAGCCGCTCCTCCTGCGGGTTCTCGATACGGACGGGGGGGACTGCCGGAAGCGTCAGGACGTCTCCCGCCGACATCCGGCGCCGCCTGCGGCCGGCGCTGACCTTGGCGCACCCGCTGAGAAGAAAGAGGTGCACCGCCTCGCCGGCCGACTCCTCCAGCACGGCCGTGGCCCGCGGATAGATCATCAGACGACTCGTGCGATGGCCGTCCAGCTCCTCCAGCAGGGTTCGGGTCCCCCACGGAAAATGAAGGGTGAGATGCTGCTGGACTTCACTGCGTCCCCGCTGCTTGAGCTCGGTCACAATCGATTTCACATCGCGGCTGTGATCGATGTCGGAAACGAAGATGGAATCCGACGTCTCCACCACGACCATGTTCTGGAGCCCGTTGGCGGCGATCAAACGATCGTGGGCCAGGATTAAACAGCCCCGCGTCGCCTGGGTGATCACGTCGCCGTCCAGGACATTGCCGTCCCCGTCCTTGGGCAGAAAATCGAAGAGCGACTTCCAGGACCCGATGTCGCTCCACCCGAAATCGGACGGCAGCACGACTCCCTTGTCGGTCTTTTCCATGACGGCATAGTCGATGGAGAGGTCCGGCAGCCGCAGGTAGTCTTCCCTCCGGATCGGCTTCCCGGGCGCGAAGAGATCCTGCAGGGCCTGAAGCAGGCGGGGTTGATGAATCCTGAACTCCTCCAGAATCACGGAGGCCCGGAACGCGAACATGCCGCTGTTCCAGAAAAAATTTCCGGCAGCCAGGTAGCGGCGTGCGGTGTCGAGGTCGGGCTTCTCCACAAACCTGCGGATGGGGTGCGCGCCGGCGGCCTCCCCCGCCTCCACGTACCCGTAGCCGGTCTCGGGGTAATGGGGGGTGATGCCGAAGGTCACAATGCGGCCCTGCGCGGCCAGTTCCACGGCAGCGGCCAGTTTTTCGTGAAAGGCCGAAATGTTTTCGATCACGTGATCGGCGGGGAAAACCCCCAGCACGGCATCCTCAACGGCCGCGCGAATCTGAAGGCACGCCAGCAGGATGGCCGGTGCGGTGTTGCGGCCTGCCGGCTCGCTGATGATCCGGCCGCCGGCCGGGATGCCGATGGCCTCCATGTGCCGGGCAATTTCGTGCAGGTGCCGCTCACCGCAGACCACGCGCACGTTCTCCGCGGCGAAAGGCGGCACCAGGCGATGCAGGGTGCTCTGGATCAAGGATTCGCTTCCGATCAGCTTGGCCAATTGTTTGGGATAGAGCTCCCGCGACACGGGCCACAACCGCGTTCCGCTGCCGCCCGCCAGCAGAACGGGGTAAACCGGCAAGTCCGCTGCCGCCATTGGATGTCCTTCCTTCCCGCTCAAACGCGATTTTGGTTAAGACCGACCGACAAGTTTCTACCCTATCGACGGCTTTGCCCGAAGCCCGAGTTCAAGGCGCGCACGCCTCGCGGCCCAAGGCGTACGAGTGGTACGCTGCAGGGTCCGCGCGCTGCAGCGCACCGCCAGGATTGGGAGCTGGGTGATGCCGTCATGCGGCGGTGCAGCGTGTTTCCAGCGCCGCATAGCCCAGCAGTTCACCCACATCCCGCCGCAACGCCGGCCCGGCCTTGACGCGAAACCCCTCTGCAAACTCGATCACGGCGTCGGCGCGGGCCGCCCCGCGCAGGTGCAGGTAGGCCTTGCAGCTGCCGGGATAGCGCTGCAGGACCTCGCGCAGCTGGAGCAGCAGCGCCCGGTCGGTCCGGTCCAGGTCCAGGCTTAGGTGCACGCTGGCCGTCCAGCTCTCCTCGGCCTTCTCGAGGGGGATGATGGTCTCGGCAATCAGCTTGACCGACTGCTCGTCCCTCTGGACCTGGCCCTGCACCAGCACGGTGCGATCCTCGGCCAACAGGTCGCTCGCGGCCGCAAAGACTCGCGAAAAAACGGTTACCTCGACGGCACCGTGCAAATCCTCGATGGTGGCGAACCCCATGAGATCGCCCTTGCGGGTCTTGATCGTCTTCGTGCCGCGCACCAGGCCGCCGATGCGCACCGTCGCACCGTCCGACGCCTCCTTGATGGTGATGGCGTCGGCGGTGGTGAATTTGTGCAGCACCTCCTCGAAGCGGTGCAGCGGGTGACCGCTCAGAAAAAAGCCGAGCGACTCTTTTTCGAAGGCCAGCTTCTGGCGCTCGTCCCAGTCCTCGATGTCGGGCATGGCCGGAACGTTGACCGGCTCCGGGCAGTCGGCCCCGCCGAAAAGCCCCATCTGCGGGTCGCAGCGCTCCCGCTGCACCCGCTGGCCGTAATCCAGGGCCACCTCCAGGGAGGCCATCAGTTGGGAGCGCCGCGCACCGGTGACGTCAAACGCCCCGCATTTGATCAGGCTTTCGATGACCCGCTTGTTGACCTTCCGCAGGTCCACCCGCTCGCAGAAATCGAAAATCGATGTGAACGGCCGCTCCTGCCGCGCCTCGACAATCGCGTCGATCGCGCCTTCGCCGACATTCTTGACCGCCACCAGGCCGAAACGGATCCGTTCCCGGTCCACAGTGAACGCCTTGAGACTGGCATTGATGTCCGGCGGCAGCACGGGGATGTCGTGGCTGCGGCATTCGGCCACGAACTTGACGATGTTGTCGATGGATCCCATCTCACTGGTGAGCAGCGCCGCCAGGAACTCCACCGGGTAGTGGGCCTTCAGATAAGCGGTCTGATAGGCGATCAGCGCGTATGCGGCGCTGTGCGACTTGTTGAAGCCGTAGCCGCCGAATTTCTCCATGAGGTCGAAGATGCTGGCGGCCTTGTCGGCGGGCAGCTTGTTTTCGGCCGCGCCTTTTTGAAACCGATCACGGTGGGCGGCCATGATCTCGGTGATCTTCTTGCCCATGGCCTTGCGCAGGTCGTCGGCCTCAGCCATGGAATAGTTGGCCAGGGCGCCGGCGATCTTCATGACCTGCTCCTGGTAAACGATGACGCCGTAGGTCTCCTCGAGGATCGGCGCCAGCTCCGGCACGAGGTAGGCGACCTGCTTGCGTCCGTGCTTGCGGTCGACGTAGTCGTCGATCATGCCGCTTTCCATGGGGCCCGGGCGATAGAGGGCTACCAGGGCGATCACGTCCGGGAAACACCCCGGCTTGAGCCGCACCAGCAGGTCCTTCATGCCCGAGCTTTCCAGCTGGAAGACCCCGGTGGTGTCGCCGGCGGAGAGCAGCCGGTAGGTCGCGGCGTCGTCGAGCGCGATGTTTTCGAGGTCCGGCGGGGTCTTGCCTTGTCGGCGGATGATCTCCTGGGTGCCTGCGATGACGGTCAGGTTGCGCAGCCCGAGGAAGTCGAACTTGACCAGCCCGATCTTCTCGACGATCTTCATATCGAACTGGGTGACCACCTCGCCCTTTTTGCCCCGGAACAGCGGCAGGTACTCCACCAGCGGGCGGTCGGAGATTACCACCCCGGCAGCGTGGGTCGAGGCATGGCGCGGAAGCCCCTCCAGCACGCGGCAGATCCGGATGAGCTCGCCGACCTCCGGCTTTTTTTCCACCAGCTCCCGCAGCCGCGGTTCCTGCTCCAAGGCGTCGTCAAGGGTGATGTTGAGCACGTCGGGCACCATCTTGGCGATGGCGTCCACTTCCTGCAGGGGAATGTCGAGAGCGCGTCCGACGTCCCGGATCACGGCCCTCGTTTTCAGCTTTCCGAAGGTGATGATCTGGGCCACGTAGTCCCCGCCGCCGTAGCGGTCCACGACGTATTTGTAGACGTCTTCACGGCCGTCGATGCAGAAGTCGACGTCGATGTCCGGCATGCTCTTGCGGGCGGGGTTCAGAAACCGCTCGAAGATCAGGCCGTGCACGATGGGATCCAGGTCCGTGATACCCAGGCTGTAGGCGACGAGGCTGCCGGCGGCCGAGCCTCGGCCGGGGCCGACCGGGATGCCGCTTTCCTTGGCATGGCGGATGAAATCCGAAACGATCAGGAAATAGCTGGGGAAGCCCATCTCCTTGATCACGCCGATTTCATAGTCCAGCCGCGCCTGGTACAGCGCCTCGTCTGCTTGCGGGTTTTTGGAACGGACGCGCACCATGACCCGATCGAAGCCCTCGCGGGTTTTCTGCTCGAAGAGCTCGTCCGCGCTCTGGCTGCCGCGGGTGTCGAAACGGGGGAAATGATAGGTCTTGAAGTCGAATTCGAGGGAGCAGCGCCGAGCGATCTCCGCGGTTTGCGAGAGGGCCTCCGGAGTGTCCTTGAAATAGGCCGCCATCTCGGAGGCCGGCTTGAAATACAGTTGGTCGGTGCGAAACTTGAGCCGCTCCGCGTCGTGGACGGTTTTGCCGGTTTGAATGCACAGCAGCACGTCGTGGGCGCGCACGTCTTCGCGCGACAGATAGTGGCAGTCGTTGCTGGCCACCAGCGGTATCGACAGCCGCCGGCTCATGTCGATCAGGGCGGCGTTCACCCGCTCCTGCTCGTCGATGCCGTTGTTCTGGATCTCGAGAAAGAACCGGTTCTCGCCGAACGTCTCCAGGTAGGACCGTGCGGCCTGCTCCGCCTGCTCCACCCGACCCTCCACGATCCGGCGCGGGATTTCGCCGTGCAGGCAGGCGGAGAGGGCGATCAAGCCGCGGGAGCACTCTTTGAGGAGGTCCCGGTCGATGCGCGGCTTGTAGTAAAATCCTTCCAACTGGGCCGCGGAGGCCAGCCGGCAGAGGTTGCGGTAGCCCTCTTGGTTCTCGGCCAACAGGATAATGTGGCACAATTCCCGGTTGTCGGCCGGATTTTTGTCGAACCGGCTGCGGGGGGCGATGTACATTTCGCAGCCGATGATCGGCTTGATGCCGGCATTGCCCGCCTTCTCGTAAAACTCGACGGCGCCGAACAAGGTGCCGTGGTCGGTGGTCGCCACCGCCGGCATGCCGTATTCGATGGTGCGCTTGACCAGG
>Ga0210069_1000049_pt1 | contig 21463 bp, 15 predicted proteins | sample RushSE_TuleB_D2_FD_185568 | JGI IMG/M metagenome (GOLD analysis project Ga0210069, IMG submission 185568) | Wetland microbial communities from San Francisco Bay, California, USA, that impact long-term carbon sequestration - RushSE_TuleB_D2... | ecosystem: Environmental > Aquatic > Marine >... | reverse complement strand
TTAGCAGAAAGTCGATTCAAAATAAATGAGGCGATGTTGAACGCTTCCATGGGTTTCGGTGAAGCCAACCCCTTAAACCCGGTGACGCCCTTGACAATACGTTCTGAGATTCATGGCACCGTGGACACGTGGATCGACACTGCTCTGTCTAAACGCCCCGAAATGGACACGTTGCGCCTTGAGGAAGACATCGCTAAAAAAGAGATCGCCAAATCAAAGTCCGGCCATTATCCGGATGTAAACCTTATTGGAAATTACGAAATTAACTCGGAAGATTTCGGTGATTCCGCGGACAATTATACCCTTGGGGCGGTCGTGCGGGTCAACATCTTCAGCGGAAACCGCATCTCCGAAGAAACAAAAGCGGCAAAATCGATGCTGGCCCGGGTTCAGGAAATGCAAAAAAGTATGGAACTGGGAATAAAAGTCCAAACCCGGGAAGCGTTTCTAAAGGCAAAAAGCGCCCGGGAAAGGATTCGGGTGGCGGAAATCGCGGTGGATCAGGCTGAAGAAGGATTGCGGATTGTAAAAAATCGATATAATAACGGTTTGTTAACGATCGTCGGCCTTCTTGATGCAGAGCTGGCCCGTCAACAGGCTCACACCAACTATTTCAAGGCGCTTCATGATTACAAAGTGGCTCGCGTCGAGCTTGAACTGGCTGCAGGAACCATTGACACCGATTTTCAATAACATATCAAAACGGAGTCCATCATGCGGAAAAACAAACGATCCTTTTACTTCATTATATTTGCCGCTGTCTTTCTTTTTGCGGGTTGCGGTGAAAAAATAGAGCCGGGAAATGTTAAAGCGTCTAAAAAAGAGAGTGTAAAGGCCACCTTAGTCTCTGCTGAACTTATCCGTCAGCCATCCTTTTACGAATCGGTCGGAACCGTCAGCGCCAAAACCGTCAGCACGATTTCCAGCAAACTCATGGGAACCGTAAAAGAGGTTTTTGTCCGGGAAGGAGACCGGGTGAAAAAGGGGGATCGCCTTGCAATCATCGACGATCGACAGGCCACAGCAATGCTTCATCAAGCAAAAGCTGCGCTGGCCGAGGCCCAGCGAGCCGAAACTGCTGCCGGCGCAGGCGCAGAACTTGCGATGGCTACCTATACCCGATACCAGAACCTGATGAAAGATGAATCCGCCAGTCCCCAGGAGTTTGATGAAGTCACATCTCGATACCAACAGGCTCAAGCCGGGCTGGCTGCCGCAAAACAGCGCGTCAAACAGGCCGAAGCTGCCCTTGCATCTGCGGTTGTCAATTCGAAAGACACGGTGATACAGGCCCCTTATGACGGAATCATTCGGGAGAAAATGGTCGATGTAGGAGACCTTGCCGAACCAGGCAAAAACATGTTTTCAATAGAAAATACAGATGTTTATATCGTTGATCTGGTGCTCCCTGAACAGTATATCCATACCGTTGGCTTAAACCAAGAGGTAACGGTAACGGTTGGCGCACTCAACAATAAAACGTTCGTCGGAAGCATACAGGAAATTTTTCCAGCCGCGGATGAAAAGAGCCGTTCATTTTTTATCAAGGTTAAGCTGCCGGTTGACCCAAGTCTTCGATCCGGCATGTTCGCACGGGTTTCAATCCCTGTGGGCCAAGGCGACCTCCTTTTAATTCCTTTAACCGCCGTGATACATTCCGGACAGCTGACCGGCATTTATATTGTGGATGATACGAATACCGCTAAATATCGACTCATTCGAACCGGCAGAACCTTCGGCAAGTCCATAGAAGTCTTATCAGGCCTCAAGCAAGGGGATCGTTATGTAACGGCTCCTCCGTCAAATCTTATCAACGGCATGATAGTGGAGATGGATTCATGACACAAAAAACAGGTGCCGCCGGAAAAATTGCACAGGTTTTTATCGATTCCAAACTGACGCCGTTGTTTATTCTCGCAGCCATCTTGCTGGGTATCGCTTCGATCATCGCACTTCCCAGGGAAGAAGAACCTCAGATCATCGTTCCCATGATCGATATCTTTGTAAAAATGCCCGGCGCCAGTGCTAAAGAGGTCGAAATGCGGGTTACAAGCCCCATGGAAAAGCTGTTATGGGAAATTCCGGGCGTAGAATATGTGTATTCAACATCCAGCCCGGGCGTGTCCATGGCGATCGTCCGCTTTTACGTGGGACAGGACGAGGAAAAATCCATCGTTCGTCTCCAGTCGAAGCTCATGGCAAACTACGATCTCATTCCCTGGTCTGTTTCACCGCCGCTCATTAAACCGCGATATATTGACGACGTTCCGATTCTTGCGCTGACATTCTGGGGTGAAGGATTCGATCAATACACATTGCGACGTGTGGCAGCAGAAGTCGAAAACATTGTCAAACGCGAAAACAATGTTGCCATGACCACCCTTATCGGCGGCCAGCGGCGCCAGGTTCAGGTACTGTTTGATCCGGTGCGCCTGGCGGCTTACGGCCTCCACCTTGAAGGGGTTGCCATGTCCGTCACCGCTGCAAATCAGGAATCCGAAACCGGCAACTATCCCTCCGTCAAAGGCCAGGTCTTGGTTCACACGGGCGGCTTTTTAAAAACGGTAGAGGATGTCAAAAGTGTAGTAGCCGGTGTGCACGACGGTAAACCCATTTATCTCCGGGATGTTGCAGACGTCATTGACGGCCCCGAAGAGCCGGATCAGTATGTTTTTTTTGGTACCGGTCCTGCCACCGAAGAAAAAAACACCGCTGTTCTCATGTCTTCAAAAGGGGTTTTCCCTGCCGTCACCCTCACTGTTTCCAAACGAAAAGGGGCCAATGCCGTCGATGTATCCCATCGCGTGCTTGAACGAATTCACCATGCAACGGGCAGCGTCATCCCTGACAATATTCATATTTCCGTCACTCGAAACTATGGGGACACCGCCAAAGAAAAATCGAATGAATTGCTATTTCACATGATGATCGCCATTATTTCCGTAACAATTTTGATATGGTTTGTCCTGGGACATCGCGAATCCGGCGTCGTTGCCATTGCCATTCCCGTGACACTCGCTCTGACCATGGCCGTTTTTTATCTTTACGGATATACCTTGAACCGGATCACCCTTTTTGCGCTGATATTCTCCATCGGAATCCTTGTGGATGACGCCATTGTGATCGTGGAGAATATCGTTCGTCACTTCCGGCTTCCGGAAAACCGGGACCGTTCCAGGGTCACCGTAGCGGTCAAAGCGGTGGACGAAGTCGGCAACCCCACCATTTTAGCGACGTTAACCGTCATCAGCGCCATTCTTCCCATGGCGTTTGTCGGCGGACTCATGGGGCCGTACATGAGACCCATTCCGGTGGGAGCGTCCGCAGCAATGATTTTTTCACTGATGGTCGCATTTATGGTCACCCCATGGGCCTCATTGCGAATAATAAAGCACAAAACAAGGGCGGAAACTGGTGAACACGGGGAAGAAGACTGGAGCACACGCCTTTATCGTAAAATAATGACCCCTCTGATAGAAAACCGATTCTGGCGATGGATTTTTCTGATCAGTGTTGTTGCCCTTCTTATTGTCTCATGTGCCATGGTAGGAATCGGATGGGTTCGGGTTAAAATGCTCCCCTTTGACAACAAAAGTGAATTTCAGGTTATTCTCGATATGCCGGAGACCGCCACGCTGGAAGAAACATCGACCGCTGTTATGGAAATGGGGGATTATCTCAAAACCGTTAATGAAGTCACGGACTACCAGCTCTACGTGGGAACTTCCGCCCCTTTCAATTTTAACGGCCTGGTGCGCCATTATTATCTGAGAAGCAGTGCTCACCAGGCAGACATTCAGGTGAATCTGGCAGAGAAAGGACATCGAAAAACGCAGAGTCATGATATCGCCAAACGCGTACGTCCGGCGTTAAAATCCATAGCCGACCGCTATCATGCAAGGCTTAAGGTGGCTGAAGTCCCGCCAGGTCCTCCGGTTTTATCCACACTGGTGGCTGAAATTTACGGCCCCGACTACCAACGCCAAAAACAACTCGCCGCCGACATTATGGAAATTTTTGAAAAAACACCCGGTGTGGTCGATGTGGACTGGTACATGGAAGAAACCCAGCCCCGCTATAAGATTGAAGTTGACCGGGAGAAGGCCGCTCTCCATGGGATCAGCGTGGCTCGGATTAACCGTACCCTCGAGATAGCACTTAAAGGACAGCAGGCAGGTCTCCTTCATCAACCCAGGGAAAAAGAAGACGTGCCGATACGGATGCGACTTCCCCTGTCCGCCCGTGCCGGAATTCAGCGTCTTAAAATGCTGAAACTTGCTTCGGCTGATGGTGGTCTGGTTCCGCTTTCTACACTGACCAACGTCATTAAAACCCCTGTGGATCAGAGTATTTATCATAAAAATCTAATGCCGGTGGTATATGTTGTCGGTGATGTGGCCGGAGTTAAGGAGAGCCCGGTGTATGCAATTTTAGAGATGAGAAACAGGATCAAAAACATTCAACTCCCTGAAGGATACCAAATCGTCCAGCATACAGCCGGCATTCCTTCCAGCGACCGAAAATTCGAAATGAAATGGGACGGTGAATGGCACATCACTTACGAAGTCTTCCGGGATCTTGGCATTGCATTTGCCGTGGTCTTGGTACTGATATTTGTACTGGTGGTGGGATGGTTCCAATCTTTTACAACACCACTGGTCATTATGGCCGCCATCCCTTTTTCTCTCATCGGCATCCTGCCTGCGCATTGGGCCCTTGGCGCTTTTTTTACTGCAACTTCCATGATCGGCTTTATTGCCGGTGCCGGAATTGTTGTGAGAAACTCCATCATTTTGGTGGATTTTATAGAATTGCGCCTAAAAGAAGGCATGCCCTTGAATCTTGCCGTCATTGACGCCGGCGCCGTGCGTTTTCGTCCCATGATGCTGACTGCCGCCGCCGTAGTGGTCGGTGCCTCGGTCATTTTGTTCGATCCCATTTTTCAGGGTCTTGCCATTTCCCTTATGGCCGGAGAAGTTGCTTCACTCTTTTTTTCAAGGATGACGGTTCCGATTCTTTACTTTTTAGACAAACGGTGGGAGTTCGCGCATGGACATGCGACACCCTCAAAAAAAGATCGGTCTGGGCAATAGTCGACCTGTGAACCCTTTGAACATTTGCCTTTCTTTGTTACTTGTGCTATTTGATCAAAAGAATACGTAATTTGTTTTGTAAACATTCAGGGGGGCAGTTGTTTTCCCGTAACGTTATTGGCGGAGTCGCTTCGTATTTTCAGTGATTTAGCAGTGGGGGAAACCGCGGCTCCCGCATGCTTTTCGCGGGAGAACGCGGAGGGGGCAGGAATGCCACCACTGCTAAGTCACTGAAAATACCAGTGACGGAGACACCGAAGTGAGGGGAGATGGCTGCCCCCTGAACACATATTTTGTTTTTATCCTCTCGGGTATTTTCCCACGAAGGGTGAAACGTATACTTGAAACACCAAAAAGCATAGCGTCAATGATCAAAACCGTTCATATCAAAATAATCGCCTGTTTTATGCTGATCATCTCATTAACCATCGGCACCCCAAAAGCAATGTCCGGCAGTTTCAGCTATGATAAGGACAAAACGGTGGTAGGATTTATACAACATCACGCTGTCTCTCCCAAAGAAACTCTTTTGGACATTTCGCGAAATTTCGGTCTCGGATCTAATGAACTTTCACTTCTTTACCCGAAGATGGACCCATGGATACTCAATCCCGGGCAAAATCTTGTCATACCGTCCCAATGGGTTTTACCGTCCACTAAATTGTACGGGCTGGTTATTAATCTGCCGGAATTAAGACTCTATCATTTTAATCCGAAAATCGGAATGGTTACCACTTATCCGGTGGGAATTGGAGATATCGGCTGGGAGACCCCTGTTGCCGTAAGTCACGTCATTAATCGCCAGGTGGATCCCACTTGGATGGTTCCTGAATCTCTGAGGGCCAAATATGGCGTCATCACGGTGCCTCCCGGACCGAATAATCCGTTAGGAAAATACTGGCTCGGCCTATCCCTTGACGGATATGGTATTCATGGTACAAATTCCCCCTGGGGTATTGGAAAACTGGTCAGCCATGGATGCATCCGCCTGTATCCGGAACATATTGCCCTGCTTTTTGAACAGGTAACGGTAAGCACGCCTGTTGAAATCGTTTATGAACCTGTAAAGATAGGAATCCGGGACCAAAGCATTTTCATGGAGATTCACCCGGATATTTACAACAAAATACCCGATATGCAAGAACAGGCCATGCGTCGATTACATGAACTGGGTGTTTTGAGCAGCGTTTCGATTTCAATGGTTCAAGATACGCTTGAGAAAAAAAGCGGCCTACCGGTTCGTGTAGGTTTTGTAAAGAAGGGAGGTGATGATACGCTTGCCGTTAAGGCGTCAGATTGATGATGACACTCTTTTTTTGTGAAAAAAATACTAATTTGGGAGGAGGCAATTCAATGAAAATACGAAAAAACGTGATTATGGTGATGGGTCTGATTTTATCCTTAGCGTTGGTTTTCACACTCACAAGCTGTGCAAGCACGGCGCAAATAAAAGCCCTGGAACAACAGGTTCAGCAAGCCAGCCAGGATGCTCAGGACGCCAAAGCAATGGCCCAGAATTGCTCTCAGGATTGCGCTCAGCAGGCCAAACAAGCCGATGATGCCGCTGCTCGTGCTGAAAATGCCGCGGCTGCAGCAGCAGCCTCGGCACAAAAGGCCGAAGATATGGCCAACAAAGCCGAAGCCATCTTTAATCAGCAAATGAAAAAATAGCAAAAAATTAGGAACCCGGTGTAAAATTAACCATGCCGGGTTCCTGTTTTCCAACGCTTCGAGGATTTCATCATAAATAACTTTCTTAAACGGTCGGGAGTGATAATTACTCATGCCCCTCCCGTTTCAGCAATTCATGGTACCAGATGGAAAATTCAAACATCCCTTTATACCTGTCATCATCGTTGATAATTCCAAGGCAAATCTCAAATACACCGCCTCCGTATGCATTGCTGTATTCCTGAATATCCCTTGTTTGTAAAAATTCTCGTACCAGCGTTTGCGTCGTTCGTTTTGTCTTATCTTTTCTGATATCTATTGGATCTTTGGGTTCCTGAAAAGGATCCCATTTTTCGTATCCTTTTTTTAAAACGTGCTTCTGTCGCCTGGGCGACATACTATCAAAAATGGCCCTTTTTCGTTTTTCCTCTTCTTCCGGAGATATCACAGTCATTCTCTTTTCCTTGCGCTTTGAGAGTTTGCTTCTCGTCTTTTAATCCAAGATAGTTTTCGTCATAGTCTGTAAGAATCGCCATGGATAACGGAACAAGCATATCGGCCATCTTTACATGCCGTGACTTGATCCGGTTGACAAATTCAGCAGAAATTTCGTAAAGCTTTTTTTGGATAATATCCAGATTGGCCGTAGGGTACGGCCTGCCTTCAACAAAAGCCGACTTTCCACAGGTATGCGAGATGCTGCCAGTCGAAGTCGGCATGCCGTAAAGCCGGCATGTGATGGGCCGATATTCATAAAGATCGCACTTATCATCGTCATTGAGAAGCGGGCACCTGACACGTTCAGCGGCAATTTCCATTAGGATATCAACCTCGTTCTTTCCGGCCTCTTTATCCTTGTATGCTTTTCGTTTAATCATGTATATCTTTCGATCGGCACGGTTTGATTTATCGATCAGTTTCTCTCTTGTCTCACCTGTAAATTTATTATTGAATTGATGGTTGATATAAATTGCTTCGATCAATGTAAGATCAAACAAGGCATGGCAGCAGTCCGCGCATTTGATTTCACACGTTATACATTCCGGAAATTCGTCTTTTACCTGGGCAAACAATTTATCGGCCTGTGCCGAAAGTGCCTTGTATTTTTCAAAATATGGCGCAAAGTCCATTTTCATCGTTTAACTCCTTATCATTGAAATAATTATCATTAAACCTATTTGTTTCACGTGAAACATCATTTCCCGATACAAAATCGGCTAAAAATCTGATCGATAATATCCTCTCTGGCAACGTAACCGATAATTTCACCCAGACGATCAATTGCTTCTTGAATATCAATGGCGATCAGTTCAAATGATGTCCCTTTGTCTATTTCTCTATTCGCAGAAACCACAATCTCTAAACTTTTTTCAAGTGCGATTTTGTGCCTTAAATTGGGAACAATCGTATTTTGAATCTCAAGGTGCTGGTCTCTAATAGTGAGATCGGCGATTAAGTCTTTGAGATCGTCCAGCCCCATGCCATATAAAGCTGAAATTTTGATGCTTGGTGTTATTTCCCACCCTTCGGGAATTTCAGGTTCGGACACATTCCCAACCAGATCGATTTTATTAATTACCAGTATCACCCGCTTGTCTTTGATTGTCTGATATATTTTATGATCCTCCCTGGTAAAGGGGTCGCTTGCATCGATCATGAAAAGTATCAAATCTGAACCGTGCATATATTTATGGGTCTTTTCTATACCGATAACCTCAACAGGATCCTTCGTATCGTGTAGGCCTGCACTATCTGCAATAATAACCGGTATCCCGCGAATGTTCAATGTTTCTTCGATTAAATCTCTTGTTGTTCCGGGAATGGGTGTAACAATTGCGCGATCTTCTTGTATCAGACGATTCAAAAGACTCGACTTACCCACGTTGGGCCTCCCCACAACAATCATTTTAAGACCATCCCTCAGATACCGTGCATTTTCATATTGCGCAACGAGCCCCGTCAACTCACCGATGACCGAATTGTCTAAAACATGGACAACGGATTTGGCATCAATAACGTCTCCGACATCTTCCGGAAAATCTATTGCAGCCTCTATTTCTGTTAAAATGTCAAGCAGCGAGGTTCTTATGGACTCAATACTGTTTTTCAATCCTCCTTTTATTTGTGAAGTTGCGATTTCGAGGGATTTTTCGGTTCTGGAATTGATAATATCAATGACTGCTTCGGCCTGGGTGAGATCAATGCGTCCGTTAAGATATGCTCTTTTTGTAAATTCACCCGGATCAGCCAGCCTGGCACCCGTTTTTAAAACCAAATCGAGAATCGACGCCAGTACAACATAGCCAGAATGGGTGTTTATTTCGATAACATCCTCTCTCGTGTACGTCCGGGGTGCCTTCATCGCCGACAGAAGAACTTCATCCAGCACCTTGCCTGTTTCAGGATTCACAATATGCCCGTGATATAGTCGGTGGGATTTTAAGGGGAAAAGGATTGGGGCGTTCTCTGGCGGTCCTGCACACAATGAAGCGCGAGATCTTTTAAAAATTGCTTCAGCGATTGAAAAGGCATCTTGACCGGAAATTTTAATAATCCCGATACCCCCGCTGCCGGTGGGTGTCGCAATGGCGGCGATAGTATCACTTTTCATTTTTTTTAACATTTAGCGCCGGCTTCAATACATCATATGGAAAACGAATACCGAAAGACCGTCATCCTACGAAAAAACATTTGCAGCTTGAATCAGTTACTTTTCTTTCGTGATGAATTTTTTTTCGGAAAGATCACGAGTTTTCTTAAAACACCTTCGCCGATACTCTGTGTTCTAACCATACCATCATTCTTCAAGGCGATGTGGACGATCCTTCTATCATGAGAATTCATTTGACCGATGGTCGCTGGTTTTCCGGTTCGCTTTACCTTCTCTGCAAGTCTCGTGGCTGCTTTTTCCAAGCTGATTCGCCGTTTTTCCAGATAACCTTCAACATCTACTTGGATTCCAACCCGTTCTTTCCTGTTTTTGTTTACTATTTTTTCGATAATATATTGAATGGCTTCAAGCGTTTGTCCGCGTTTACCGATAAGAATGGCAGAGTTTCCACCTTCGACTTTGAAAAATATTCGGTTTGACTTCTCGTTTATCGATATTGTTGCATCTGTAGTTATTAAATCGATAATGTGTTGCAGGGCATTCTTTCCAACTTCTATTGGATCATCATCTGAATGGGAAGCATCTTTATCGCTTATCACGGTATCCGTTTGAAAACCTTCATCCTCCAAATCTTGATCGGAAGGTGTGATTGTTCGTTTTTCCGTATCTGAATCCTCAATTTTAAATTCCTCGGATGCTTTCGGTATGGTGACGCGAATCCGTGCTTTTTTGGTGCCCACCAATCCAAAAATTCCGGTTGACCCATATGAAATAACGTCGTGTTTGAGTTTTTCCCTGGGTATGTTTAATTCTTCACAGGCCTTTTTGACAGCCAATTCAACATTCTTTTCTTCAAATTCCAAACTGGAAGACATCATTAAACCTCCGTTATTAAATATTTTTCTTCGTGACATAGTACTGTTGGGCCATGGAAATAACATTGTTTACAAGCCAGTACAAAACAAGCCCCGAAGAAAAATTGATAAAAATAACCGTAAACACAATGGGCATCATCATCATCATTTTGGCCTGGGTGGGATCACCGGCTGGAGGCGACATTTTCTGCTGAAAAAACATGGTTGCCCCCATAATTATGGTTAATACTGGAATGCCGTATGGGGGTTGCATGAATGGAATGGTAAAACCGAACCGAAAAAGGCGATCCGGTGCTGACAGATCGTTAATCCACCAGAAAAAAGGAGCATGTCTTAATTCTATAGCTTCATATAACATCCGATAAAGGGCAAAGAAAACGGGAATCTGTACAACCATCGGAAGGCATCCGCCGAGGGGATTGACTCTGTAAGTTTTATACAATCCCATCATCTCTTCATTCATTTTTTTCTTGTCATCTTTGTATTTCTCTTTGATTTCCGCCATCAATGGTTGAATTTTTTTCATGTCGGCCATTGACTTATAGCTCTTATTTCCAAGTGGCCAAAGAATGATCTTGGTAAGTATGGTCAAAATTATAATGGCGATACCATAGTTTGGAATAAAATGATCATATATGAAATTCATTATCCAAACGCATGGTTTAGCGAGGATATCAAACATGCCGAAATAGACGGCTTTGATCAGATCATAATTTAATGATTTTAAAACCGTCATGCTTTTCGGCCCAAAAAACAAATTGTATTTAACCACATGCCGATTATCAGGATCAATGGTGTGTTCAGGCTGCACATACGTATTCGTTAGAATCTTTCTGTCATCAAAGCTGAGGTGCATACTGGCATCTACAGGTTTTTCAGGAATGATAGCAGACATGAAATAACGGTCCTGGACCGCAATCCATTTTAAGTTTCCCGGGTATATGTCTTGCTTTTTTATCTTTTTAATCTCAATTTGTTCGAGTTTATTGTTGATCAGTGCACTCGGGCCTTCGAAGCCGATCCTGCTTCCGTTATCCGGTGACGCTTTCAATAGAGATAACGTAAGATTGTCTTTAATCGCTCGATCGGATCCGTTCTTAACGCTAACCTCAAGGGCAATCAGATAGGTTTTGGGTGAAAATACAAATTTCTTTTCAACGACAATTCCCTGGGGCGATTTCCATGAAAAAGAGATTTCTTTGGGTTTATCTTTAATATCTACTGAATCCTTCTCCATATTCACTGTAAAAACGGCGTCATCAAGACCCTGAAGGCTATTGTCGACGAATCCGATCTTCACGGTTCCTCCGGGCAGATCAGGAGGTATCATATCCAGCAAGGGGGAGTCCGCACCGATTGCTTTTTTATAATTCTTAAGGACAAAACTCTTGAACACAGCGCCTTTCTCTGAAATTTTTACGGTGTATAAAGGCAAATTTACGGTTATTGTTTTTGAAGGTTTCGTTGACTCCGCAGTTATTTCTTTTAGCGGCACTGGTTCTTTCAATGGGGCTGTTTCTTTTAAAACCTTCTCTTTTTCCTGAATTTCTGATTTTTTACTTGCCTGTTGTTCCGGTTTAATGGCTTGTGTGGGAAGCTGGTCCGTTTGTTTATCAACAAAGAAAAAATTCCACACAACAAACACAAGCAAGGAAAGTGCTATAGCAATAAATAATCGCGCGTGTTCCATTGTCCTCTCCAAATTCAAAATGAAAGTTTCTGTTCAGATTAAATGAATCTCTGGCATCTTTCGGGTTCAGAGGATAAAAATAGTTGTAGGATTACGAGAAGGTAGGCAAATATTATTTTTTCGTCTTGAATCGGCACCCTATATTTCGAATCTATTCCTCAATACGGCAGATCTCACTGTGTTAAGGAACAGGATCGATTCCTCCCGGATGAAAGGGATGGCACTTTAAAAATCTTCTTAAAGTGAGGAAAAATCCCTTTATAAATCCATAACGCAAAATAGACTGATAGGCATACTCGGAACAGGTTGGATAAAAGCGGCATGCAGGAGCCAAAACCGGCGACAATATTAATTGATATGCCCTAATAAAAATGAGCGCCGGTATCGTAAATATTCTTCTAATGTTCTTTACTCCCGGAAATATTTTTAAAAATTTTTTCAAGGGACAAATAGGCCTGCTCCGACGATAATTCTGCGGCCTCTTTTTTAGCGATAATATTGATATCCCAATAACCTGTTATCATGTGCCTGTTTAGTCGAAAATATTCGCGTGAAAATCTTTTAATCCTGTTGCGTATTGGGGCACTTCCAACTTTTCTCGCTACAGTGACACCAAGGCGGATTCTTTGAAATTGGCCCGGAGAGAATATGGCGATAAAATATCTATTTTGTATTTTTCTCCCCTGGATAGACAGTCTAAGAAATTCGGAGCGTTTCAATAGTCTGTCAGCCTTGGTATAACAGCAGCGCAAAAGCGTCTCCTCTGTTCAACCCGTAGTTATTTGAATATTTCCTCTATCGAGCAACACTGTTTATACTGACAAACGGGCTCTACCTTTTGATCTGCGCCGGTTAATAACCCTTCTTCCTTGTTTTGTTGACATTCTTTTCAAAAACCCGTGTGTTCTTGCTCGTTTAATTCTGCTTGGTTGATATGTTCGCTTCATAATTTTAAATCCTTATTCAGACACCATAGATTTTTCAATATTTTTGAAAAATTAAAAAGTGTTATTTTTCGAATTATTTATTAAACCGAACTTATAAATCATAAGATGACAGCATTGTCAAGCTTCAAACTCAAGCAATTTATTCTTTAATAATTTCAAATAGTTCAAATTCTTCCACATGAAGCTTGGCATCGGGGTAAATGACAATCTGCTTACCGATAACCCGTTCGGCAGCAACGATGATATGGCTTTCTTCACCATAAAGAAGCTCCGCAATTTCAGGGTTCACCCTAAGGCTGACCTTGACTCCGATCATGTCTCGCGAGTCACGAAGGATTTCCCGATAAATATTATAACATATTGTCTGTTTGGAGATCAGATATCCTTCTCCATCACAATAAAAGCAAGGCTCGCACAGCATCCTTGTAAGCGGTTTGCGAATCCGTTTTCGGGTCATCTGTATTAACCCGAACTCCGATATGGGCAGGACGTGGGTTTTACTTCTGTCTTTTTTGAGCGCCTCTGTTAACGCTTTAAACACCTTTTCTTGATTCGATTTTTTTTCCATATCGATAAAATCGATGATGATGATACCACCGATATCTCGAAGACGAATTTGATAGGCGATTTCCTTAACAGCTTCAAGATTGGTTTTTAAAATAGTTTCTTCCAGGTTATATTTGCCGACATACCGTCCGGTGTTTACATCAATGGCGACCAGAGCTTCTGTAAGTTCGATCACAATATATCCCCCGGATTTAAGCCATACCTTATTTTTTATGGCCCGCGAAATATCGGCTTCTAAATTAAATGCGTCAAATATCGGCTCCAAGCCATCATAAAGCTCCACAGAATCTTTAAGGCTCGGCATAAAGGTGTCAAGAAAGTCTAAAATGGACTCGTAACCCTTGCGGGAATCGATGATCAGGTTTTCAGCTTCATGTAACAAAAGATCCCGAACAGCACGAAGGCTGATTGCCATTTCCTTATGTAAAAGATATGGCGCAGGAGATGTTTGGTATTTTTTTTGAATACTTTCCCATAAATTTTTGAGAAAACCCATCTCATATTTGAGCTTCTCTTCCTGAACACCTTCTGCCGCAGTTCGAACAATATAACCGAAATTGTCCTCACGGATGGTCTCAACGATAGCCTTCAGACGACTCCTTTCCGCATCATCTTCGATACGTCTGGAGATTCCAATATGCTCTGAAGCGGGCATGAGTACAAGAAATCGGCCCGGAAGGGATATATGTGTTGTCAGGCGAGCCCCTTTTGAGCCGATAGGCGCTTTGGCAACCTGAACCATGATTTCCTGGCTTTCTGTGATAAGGTCTTCAATATGCCTATCCCTACGAACCGAAGAAAGATAAGAATTGTAAGGGCTGTCTTCTTCCGCACCGCTGTCATTGTTTAAGAAATCCTCAATTGGGCTGTAATCTCGACCGATTACATCACTCACATAAATAAAAGCGGCCTGCTTGAGCCCTATATCTACAAACGCGGCCTGCATGCCCGGCAGAACACGCTGCACTTTTCCTTTGTATATATTTCCGGCGATATCAGAAGCATCTCCACGTTCTATAAAAAGTTCGGCGATGTTTCCATCCTCAACGAGGGCCACTCTGGTTTCATGATCCGCAACATTGATGACAATTTTTTTATACATATATTATCCTGATTTTCCATTTTCTTTATAACTTAACAATCGCTGTTTGCTTTATCTCTTTTTCAGACAATCCGAAAATGTTTTCAAGAACCTCAAAAGGTCTCACTGTTTTTCCCGGTTCTGATTTAAGCGTCATTTTTATCCGGTTGTGTGCAAGCAACGATAGCTTTAACACCATCTCTTTTAAGTTTATCGTTTTTGTTTTCCCTTTGCGGGTGGTCCGTGTAGACAATAATTCATGGCCCTTGATAAAACGATTTATTTTTCTTTCATCAAAACCATCGTCTTTTTTTGTTACGATATATATCGCAGGCGAAAATGTCTTATCCGAAGGTTTTTCCTGCGCAAGCCGGGACGTAAGAATACGCAATCCCTTTGGAAGGTGTTTGTTTAATTCTTCTGTAACCAATGGCGGTTTGACGTTTCCGATTACGGACAAATAAAATTTTTCGTTCAAACCCTCTATACCGATGGGAAGGGGATCGTCAAAGGAAATCATCGGCTTCGGATGAAACCCCTCTGAATATTTAACCGGTATTCCAGCACGCCTGATTGCACGTAAAAAAATCCTCACCATTTCAAGATGCCCAAAATATTTTCCCTGATCGAGCTTAGAAAAGGAGATCTCCAATTTTTTATGGCCGATATGGTTATTCGGGTTCTTCACAACCTTTTTGAAAGCACTTTCTTTACGGTCATCAAACAATTTGGGCTCAATGGTTTCAAAATCACAAACGCCACATTGGTTACAATCCCCCTTTCTGCAATCTGTTGTACCCGCGCCCCTTGTGGCTTTTTTCCACTCGCTGATTAAGAACTCCTTTGAAACCATGGTATCGATATGATCCCATGGTAACGGCTCCATCATATTTCTAACACGTGTTGTATAGAAATCAATATCAATGCCTTTATCCAAAAAAGACGCTTCCCAAGATCGATATCTAAAATTATCGCTCCAACCGTCGAATTTACATCCCCTGTTGTATGCGTCAATCAGTAAACGGCCAAGACGTCGGTCCCCCCGTGCCCAAAGCCCTTCAATAATACTGACCTCGGGGTTCTGCCATTTTAAATGAATGCCCGGCATATTTAACTTCTTCTTCAACCATGTTATTTTACGTTTCGATTCGTTTAAAGATATTTGAGACGACCACTGAAAGGGCGTGTGCGCTTTAGGAATAAAGGTTGCGATACTTACATTGATTCGACCTTTCCGTCCATTTTTCCAATTGACGGCTTTGAGTTTTTTCACCAGATCAACAATCGCTGTTAAGTCGTCTTCTGACTCTGTGGGAAGACCGACCATAAAATAGAGCTTAATGATCTGCCAACCCAGAATAAATGCATCATTAACGGTATCGATGATGTCTTTTTCCGTTATGTTTTTGTTGATAACGTCTCGAAGCCGTTGGCTTCCCGCCTCGGGTGCGATTGTAAAGCCGGTTTTTCTGACCTGCTTGACGAGACTCATAAGTTTGGGTGTTAAGGTACCCGCCCTTAGAGAAGGCAAGGATATTGAAATGCGCTGATTCGCATACACAGCCATCATGTTTTCCATTAAGGGTTGAATACAACTGTAATCCCCGGTGCTTAAGGATAACAATGATATGTCCTCATAGCCGGTTGAAGCAATCGAAGCATCGGATAGCGACAGCAGCTTTTCCGGAGATCTCTCACGGACGGGTCGATAGATCATCCCTGCCTGACAGAATCGACACCCTCTGGTGCATCCTCTCGATAGTTCAAGCCTTAAGCGATCATGAACAGGTTTTCCAAATGGAATAATGGGTGTATCCGGAAAGGAGACTTCATTCAGGTCGCGAACCACCGCTCTTTTGATTTTATCATAAGCCGGGAATATCGGCTTAACTGTCTGAAATCCATAACGATCAAATTCCGGTTTAAAAAATCCAGGCACATAGACGCCTTCGATATTAGACCATTGTTTCAAAAGGATTTCTTTATCGTTACAATCATCCGCCTTCCATTCAAGCCAAGACCGGCACAACCTTTGGATTACATTTTCCCCGTCCCCTATGACAATGGCATCAAAAAAATCGGCAACGGGTTCCGGGTTGCACATACAAGGGCCTCCTGCGATAACAAGCGGAAACGATTCGTCCCGTTGCCGCGCAAGAAATGGAATGCCGGCCAGTTCTAACATATTAAGAATATTTGTATAGTTAAGCTCGTAAAGAAGGCTGAATCCGATGATATCGAACGCGTTAAGCGGTTTTTTAGATTCCAGCGAAGCAAGAATAAGTCCGGATGATCTGAGATAAGCCTCCATGTCGGGTGCAGGGGCGAATACCCTTTCAGCAGCGATTTCTGGGTTACTGTTTAGAATATGATACAGTATCTGAAGCCCAAAATGGGATGTGCCGATTTCGTAAAGATCCGGAAAGGCAAGGGCAAAACACAATTTTACCGTTCCGTGGTCTTTTCGGATGGTATTAACCTCAGATCCAAGATATCGACTAGGTTGTTCTATCAACGGTAAGATGTCTTGAATGCTTTTTATGCTCATGATATATGTTTTCTCAAGAAACACACCAGTTAAGTTACCGGCGTAATTACGTAGTCTAAATTTTACATTTATTTATCCTTTTGAAACTAACCGTATTATACCGAGGCCCAAAATGCCAGGAATAAAATCGGAAAACATCAAATTTGTAATTTCAGGGGTTTCGCTTTACATGTTTTTTTGCCTGTTTTTTCTCACTGCTCCTACTATCCTCGCTGACGAAAGTTTGCGCGAAAGTGCGGTTGTAAAAGCCATTCGAAAAGTCAGTCCTGCGGTGGTGAATATAAGTTCGGAGTTCGAGGTTCGAAAGCGTATAAATCCATTTTACGGGTTTGGTATGGATCCTTCTTTCGAGTCTTTTTTCAAAGACTTTTTCGACCCTGGATTTGAACAAAAATATAAGCGAAACAGTCTGGGATCCGGAGTTATTATTGATGGTAAACGCGGATTTATTCTCACCAACAAACATGTTATCGTAAAAAGCTCAACCATTACCGTTGCTTTAAAAGACGGGCGTGAATTTAAAGCACAAATCATAGGTGCAGATCCCGATTCTGATTTGGCTGTACTGCGTATTGCTTCAGAAGATGTTCTCCCTGCTATTGAAATGGGAAATTCCAACAATTTGATGATCGGGGAAACGGTTATCGCTATCGGAAATCCTTTCGGTTTTTCAAATACCGTAACAACGGGCGTGATCAGCGCGGTAAATCGAAGTATTAGGGGTGACGATAGATTCTACCATGATTTTATTCAGACCGACGCATCGATTAATCCGGGAAACAGCGGCGGGCCACTTCTGAATATATATGGGGAGCTTATCGGTATAAATACGGCCATATATGCCAAGGCTCAGGGGATCGGATTTGCCATACCGATCAATACGGCCAGAAGAATTGTCACAGACCTTATCAAATACGGAGAAGTTATTCCGGCATGGATTGGTATTACCGTACAGGACATCGATGATGAACTGGCCCGTTATTTGAAAGTATCGACCACCAAAGGTGTTCTGGTTAAAAAAACAGACACGTCCGGACCTGCTTTAAAGGCAGGTATTCATGTTGGAGATATTATACAAAGTGTTGGATCGCGAAATATTATATCTCAAGACGATTTTAACACGGCCATGAGTAATATATCAGCCGGAGAAACCATTAATATAACTGTCTGGAGGGATGGCAAAACGAAACTTTTTTCTGTAAAATCATCGGTATTTCCGGAAGAACTGGCTCTTGATCTGGCTTATGAGATTCTTGGAATTGCGGTAAAAAATCTTTCCAAGAAAGATCGCAACAGTTACAAAGTAAATACACAAGAAGGGGTTATAATTTCAGAACTAAACCACCGTTCATATCTCGCCCAAGTTGGCGCCAGACCCGGGGACGTTATCCGGCAGATGGATGAATTCACCATAAAAAACATCGACGATTTTAAAAAGGCGATGATTAAATATCGCAATAAAAAATCATTGGTTATCGTTTTACAACGGCAGGATCAGCTTTATAACATAACCGTTCAGTTATAATCCATTCGGGTGTGTTGTTATGGAGACCTATTATGAAACGCATAAAAATTGTAAATTTACTCAAATCAGAAAACCCTCTCGATAGCGTTCTTATAAAGGGCTGGGTAAGAACCCGGCGTGATTCAAAAGCGTTTTCATTTATCGAAGTCAACGATGGATCCTGCCTGAAAAATATTCAGGTTATCGCCGACAATACCTTAAGCAATTACCAGGATATTACCCGGCTTTCCACAGGTTCTGCAGTTGTTGTTTCCGGAAAACTTGCAGAATCAAAAGGTCCCGGCCAAAAATGGGAGCTGGCTGCGGAGCAGATTGATATTTTAGGCATTGCCCCAGAAACGTATCCGCTTCAGAAAAAGCGTCATACAGACGAGTTTTTAAGAAGCATCGCCCATTTAAGGCCTCGAACCAATAAATATGGAGCCGCATTTCGAGTCCGGTCGGAGCTATCATATGCAATTCATAAATTTTTCAGAGACAGGGGTTTTAAATATATTCATTCACCCATTATTACCGGCTCGGATTGTGAAGGGGCGGGAGAGCTGTTTCGCGTAACGACACTGGTTTTGGACAATCCGCCACTTATTGACGGTAAAGCAGACTACACTCAAGATTTTTTTGGCAAAGAGGCAAATTTAACTGTTTCCGGCCAGTTGTCTGCTGAAATGTTTGCCCTTGCTCTTGGAGATGTTTATACCTTCGGCCCGACATTCAGGGCTGAAAACTCTCACACCAGTCGACATGTAGCCGAATTTTGGATGGTCGAGCCTGAAATGGCGTTCTGTAACCTGGAAGGAAACATGGACCTTGCGGAAGAGATGATTAAGTTTTTAATAAATTTTGTTCTTAATGAATGCAAGGAAGACATCGAACTCTTTGCAAAATATGTGGATAAAACACTGATAAAAACCCTGGACAATGTGGCGTCATCCGATTTTGAACGTCTATCCTATACCTCGGCTGTAGAAATATTAAAAAAATCCGGGAAAAAGTTTGAATATGATATCGATTTTGGAAAAGACCTTCAGACCGAACATGAACGCTTCCTGACCGAACACCACTTTAAAAAACCGTTAATTATTTTCAATTATCCCAAAAGCATAAAACCGTTTTACATGCGTTTAAACGATGACAATCAGACTGTAGCGGCGATGGATGTTCTTGTGCCTCGGATTGGAGAAATTATCGGGGGAAGCCAGCGTGAAGAACGGCTTGATATACTTGAAAATCGAATGGAAGAACTGAAAATGCCGAAGGAAACTTACTGGTGGTATTTAGATTCGAGACGGTTCGGGTCTGTCGAACACAGCGGTTTCGGCCTCGGATTCGAACGAATGCTTATGTTGGTGACGGGCATCAATAATATCCGGGATGTCATCCCTTTCCCGCGAACGCCCAATAACATCGAGTTTTAATTTAAGATGTTTTGTGTGCTTTTATGCCTTCATACATCGAAGCTTCGCCAGCTCTTCCGCATACCCGTAAAGGTGAAGCCCCTTGCTTTCAACGATCATTTCACCGTCTTTTACCCCGACCTCTCCGGCCATATATTCTTTTAAATTTTGAATCCCGGCAAGGTTCGCCGGCATCCCTCCCCATAGATCCCATGAACGAAAATACACAATAAAATGAAGTGCGTCATCTTGTATTCTGGTGTCTATGGAACGCAAACACGGCGGGTCCAAAAGCGTTAGATCGGAAGGATGCGCCACTTGGAGCACCATTTGATTGTTTCTGCTGCCATACTTTTGATATGTTTGAATGATCCATTCGATTTGATTTAGAAAAAGCTCGCTATCCTCTTCAAAAACCGCCCTTCCGTCCACATCTCTTTTGTCTATTATTTCCGTGTTTCCTGCTTTCCACCATCCAAGCTTTTCTTCTGAAATCGGTGCACGGGTGAGTCTTTCTCCATACGTATAAGATTCTCCCGGTTCTTTTTGACCGGTCATGATATATTCGATATACGATCTTTGATAACCTTCCCCTCCGTAAATATAAGCCTCTTCCACCGGGTTCGGAATACCGCATGAAGGAGGAATATCAGGCAAAAGCGGCCGAGTTCCGGGATACTTAATGTGGCCGGTAAAATAATCATATTCCAACCGTGTCTGACCCGCATAACTTCCACGATCGATTATAAATTTTCGACCATGATCCAGTATATCATGAACAGCCTGAAACCAAAGGTCCGGCAAATCTCTTGCTTGTATTTTATGAATATACATTTTTATAATTCCGTGTTTTAATCCAAACGGTTTTATATATCCAGCATGCTGACTTCAAGGGCATTATTACTGATAAATTCTCTTCGAGGCTCGACCTCCTCTCCCATGAGTACGGTGAAAATTTCATCGGTTTCTACGGCATCTTCAACATTGACCTGTAACAGCGTTCTTTTTTCCGGGTTCATGGTTGTTTCCCACAACTGCACTGGATTCATTTCTCCAAGACCTTTATATCGTTGAATGTCGAGCCCCTTTTTCCCTTCTTCCATAAAAAACGAAAGAACCTGTTTTTTATCATCCATACAAATATGACTTTTTTCATCTTCTTTATTGAAAATAAAAAACGGCGGGGTGTCATTTTTTAATATGTTTTTGTATAAAATCAGGCTGTTTTGAAAATCACTCGAATAAATAAGGTTTCTGTTGATAGTCATGGGTCTGATCTTCCGGTTGGACAAATCGATCATCAGTAGTTCTTTCTGTTTATCAAAAGACGGTTCTATTGTCATTTCATAAACATCTCTTTCATCATTCCAGATTATTTCGCTGACATTATAACCTTGATTGTTCAGCATATCCTTTAGTTGCGCCATCTTCTGTCGGTCTTGAAGAAAATCTTTATTCTCA
>Ga0210069_1000048_pt1 | contig 21887 bp, 19 predicted proteins | sample RushSE_TuleB_D2_FD_185568 | JGI IMG/M metagenome (GOLD analysis project Ga0210069, IMG submission 185568) | Wetland microbial communities from San Francisco Bay, California, USA, that impact long-term carbon sequestration - RushSE_TuleB_D2... | ecosystem: Environmental > Aquatic > Marine >... | reverse complement strand
ATCATAATATAAAGCTTATTTTTGAATCTATCTTAAGTTGTTTTGGGAAAGATTTGTTTTTTTAATAAATGCGAAGTCTTAAATTACCTATTGATCCTATGCAAAAATCATGCAGGAAAAAGGTAGTTTTTTGAGTCCTCATTATTTCAGATAGTTAGCCTATTCGAGGAGATAGACGTTCAAAAAATTGTGTAATGAATATCATAAGTTTTATAACATTTTTTTCACATTGGGGAATTCAGGTAACAGGGAAGTTGGTGCACTATTTTCGCTTAAGTTCCACCAGCGTAGCCCCCCAGCCACCGGCTTCCAAGGGAGCATTGCTGAATGAGGTCACCAGCGGATTTTTTTTCAAAAGACTCCGAACCCGTTCCTTCAATATCCCTCGGCCCTTTCCATGAACAATTCGCACAGAATAAATTTCTGAATCAATGCATTCTGCAAAATAATCATTGAGAAGATTTGGAATATCCTGAGGCTTAAACGTATGAAGATCAAGAATATCTTCTATGGGTATTTTTAGAGGTTTCACTGAAAAAATTTCCTCCTGGTGTACAAAGATATGGGCTTGATATTACGAGTTTTGCTGATATAGTATCATGTATCCTGGATCTATTCATTAAAATAAAAATATGGAACTGGTTAAATGATCAAGTATATTATTCTGCCGTTTTTCGCATACTTGCTCGGCTCTATTCCATGGGGGCTTATTCTGACTCGGCTGTTTACCCCTATAAATATCAGGCAGGAAGGCAGTGGAAACATCGGCGCAACGAATGTGATGCGTACGGCAGGACCAATGCTCGGAATCCTTACTCTTACCGGAGATATCCTAAAGGGTGCCTTTCCGGTCGGGTTGGCAGTCTCGATAACAGCGTCAGATCACGTATGGGGTGCTCTCTATATTGCAATCGTTGCCCTTTCAGCCTTTATAGGACACCTTTATCCTGTGTATATGAAGTTTAAAAGCGGAGGCAAAGGGGTTGCGACTGCAGCAGGGTGCTTTGCCGTTATTTCACCGGTAGCGGTTGCGGTTGCAGTTCTGGTTTTCATTATGTTTATTTGCTGGTTAAACCGTGCTTCTCTCGCATCCCTCGCCGCCGCCGCTGTTCTGCCTTTTGCTGTCTGGAAGGCAACCGGGTCGGGAATTATGACAGGATGTGCCGTTTTGACAATGACGTTAATCTTTTTTCGCCATACGGATAATATCAAAAGACTCCTGGCAGGCACGGAACCAACCATTTGGAAAAAATGACGATCCATCAGATTAAATCAGCGACCAGATTAACGTTATGACACCTGCCAATACAAAATTGCTTTCGACCAAAAATTCCAGCCGAATTCCGGGAAGCATATAACCCCGCTCGTGGGCTGAAAGAATGATAAAGACAAAAACCGGACAGATTGCAAGTGCAAAACCAAGGCTCGAAATAATATGCAAAGCGCTTGAAATTAAAAGCAGGCTAAAATTCAACGCCAGTATCGTTTTTAAAAGATATAAAGATCGTTTTTCACCGAGCAGTATGGGGATCGTCTCCTTTCCCACAATGCGATCGCCTTGCATGTCGAGAATGTCAAAAAACGCCGTCCTTATAAATACTACCGTCATTGACCACAAAAATATTATTACGGTGCTCAGGTGAATATTCTCCGACATTGAAACCGGAGGCAACACAGCAGTTACAATTCCCCATGCCATTGTAATCAGAACGGTTTTTGATCCCGGGATATCCCTTATTCGTCGGTATTTATTGAATGAGAGACGTTCCGGTACCAGCCTTATATTGTAAGAGAGACCCATCATGCTCATACCAAAAAGAATTAGAAAAGGAATCAACCCCATTGAATAGGCAGTTATCAGGCCGACGCCGCCAGCAGCAATGGCAAGAAGGGCAAGCAATATCTTATTTTTGTTATAAAAGGAAGATCTGTCGGGATCATTGTATCGATCTGCCATTGTACCTGTAAGGTGGTTGAAAATGTGCATGGATTGAACATAAAGCATGGATATCAGCACATGAGGCAGGTAATTTGTAATTCCCTGGATTTTGATACAGGCATAGCACAGGCATCCGGCCCCGAAGGACACATAGATGTTTGTGAGGAGCAGTACTCGCTGGATGGAAAAAAGTACCCTTTTCCGGCTGTGCATCTTTTTATAAGGGATAGCTTCGATGGTTCTGTAAACATTTTTAATAATCCAATTCGGCGTAGAAGCCCCTGCTGTAACACCGATACATTTGGCTCCGGAAAGTGCATCCTTGTCAATTTCCGATTCAGTTTCAATGTGATATGTCGGTTTACCGGTTTTTTTTGCAATTTCAGCAAGCCGCTTCGTATTCCCGCTGTCATGTCCACCCACAACAATAACAGCATCCACCGAATCCGCCAGGTCACATATCTCAGACTGACGCTTGGCGGTAGAATCACAAATCGTATCAAAGATTTTATAGTGGGGAAATTTTGTACTTGCCCATTTTTTCACTTCTTCAAAAAAAAGGGTGCTCTGCGTGGTCTGGGCAACGATGATTGCTTTTTCAAAAAACGGAAGGGAATCCAGATCATTCAGATTGTCAACAACAACCCCTTTGTCACCGGCATATCCCAGCAACCCGATGACTTCAGGATGGTCTTTATCTCCGATAATGATGGAAGCATAATCTTGTTTGGCATGTTTCCAGATGATGGTCTGAACTTTAATAACGCGCGGGCATGTGGCATCAATAATCTTGTAGCCCGCTTTTTTAAGATTTTGTTTGGTTTGGAAAGGAACGCCGTGAGCACGAATCAGAACCGTACCTGTTCCCCGCTCCGGAATATGATTTAATATGTATATTCCTTTTTCCTTTAACAGGTCTAAAACCTGGGGATTGTGGATAAGGGGCCCAAAGGTGCAAATCGGATTTTCATGTTTATTCGGAGCGTCCAGAACCATTTCAACGGCTCTGCGAACACCCATACAGAAACCCGCATTCTTTGCAATTAATATTTTCATCTACTTCATTCAGATTCTGCTCTATAAAAAAACTTTTTCGAGCGAATCAAACCAGGGGATACAAATCGAGCAAACGTGCTATTTTTTTAGGAAAATACAGTGGTCTACGAGAGACAGCGAATGAATATTGGCAGCTAAAAATTTTTGATCTCCAAAAATACTGACCAGTCGTATGCCGCCATCTTCGGGTTCCACAGTATCAACCGCCTCCATAATCAATATTTTCTCATCCCCTTCGATCAGGTATGCATTTGCCTCACACATGGTATATTCCTTTTTTTATTCTTTAGAATTAAAATTCATTTTGGGGTGAAGTTTATCCGGATTGAACGTCATTATAAAATTTATTTAAATTGTTCTGAATAAGTGCCTCTATCAGATGGGGGAGTGGGGTTGAAGCCATGCCTACGATTTCAACATTTTCACGAGAGAGTGGTATAAGCAGTTTTTTTGCCGGACTGGCAGCCACGGCTTCTGCCATTTTCGGTGTAACCTCTCCCATCATGGCATGTGCCATGACAATTCCAACTGTTCCGATGATAATGTCAACCTCTTTCGATGTTTGAACAATGGCATTTTCTCCGGATGCGCCCCTATTTGCCTTGGCTCTAAGCATCTGAGCAGTGGCAATGGCGTTGGTACCCAGGGCAATAATTTCAACAGTTTCTCCAAAAAGATCTTTCAGCTTTTTTATGACGGCACTCCCAATTCCGCCGCCTTGTCCGTCGATGATGCATATCCGAAGTATAGCCGATTTTTTATCTGTGTTACACATAATGTTCAATATCGAAGTCTTAAAGATACGTATTTATGACCGATTTTCTAACAGATAATAAAATTAACGTCAATGAAAACGGTTTCGATTTTCCCGTTTATTCAGATCATAAGTTATTACAATTTTTTTATTTTGATCCTGTTTCGTCGGTTCCTTTTGGAAAGTCGTCTGCTGGGGCCTTTCTTTCTTGTCGTTGGAACCCATCCGCCTTCATCTTTGTTTCCTATCCCTGTTTCATTCATATAAACTGCCTGAGCAATCCTTTCTTCGAACTCGGCAGAACTTATGGTGGCAGCTCCCTTGGAAGTCGCGAAATTCACAATATCCAGATCAGAGCTGACGATCAGGGATTTTTCCCTTTCCCGACTCGCCATATTTTTGATAACGGAATCGGCCGATTCTCCAGTGCGAGAAAATTTAACCTTGATCCCTTTGATTTGAATGCTGTTTTGGGAAAAGCCCGGGGCATTGGTTCCATCAAAGACAACAGTAATCTTGTGAGGTTTTATTCTTCGATATGCAGAAAGCGTGTCAAGAAGCGCTTCTCGACCGAGTTGAATATCCTGACGATCGAAATCGCTAAATGAATTGGACTGTCGGATTAAATTGTATCCATCGATGATAATATGAATAGACATTATATCTGCTTTAATAGACTTAGCAGACGGTCAAGATCGTTATTGCTGTAAAATTCGATTTCAACGCTTCCCTTTTTCCCCCGTCTTTTTATCTGAACCTTGGTCCCGAATCGGCGGGAAAGCTCATCAGCCACATCCGAAAAGAATCTTTGTTCCGAATTCGACAGGAGTTTCTTCGGTCCTTTCTTTTCTGTTTTCAAAAACTTAATTAAACGTTCTGTTTCCCTGACCGAAAGCCCTTTTGAAATCACCGTCCGCCATACCGTGTTCTGCTGGGCTGAGTTTGCAGCACCCAGTAAGGCCCGCGCATGCCCCATACTCAAGGCCCCGTCCATAATGCTGGCCTTTATTTGTTCAGGCAATTGACGAAGTCTTAAAAAATTGGCGACAGCAGATCTGCTTTTCCCCACACGTTCCGCAGCCTGATCCTGGGTAAGACCAAATTCTATGATAAGCCGATGATATGCCTCAGCCTCTTCAATGGGATTCAAATCTGCCCGCTGCACATTCTCGACAATGGACATTTCCAGCATATCTGCATCTGTAATGGTTTTGACAAGAACCGGCACCTGTTTCAGCCCTGCTTTTTTAGCGGCACGCAAGCGTCTTTCACCGGTTATGAGTTCATATCCATTATCGTCTTTTCTAACCAATAGGGGCTGTATTATTCCCTGTTGCCGGATTGAGCGGGCCATATCCTCAAGTTCATCGTCGGGAAACCGTAAACGCGGCTGAAAAGGATTTGGCCGAATCAGCTCGATATCACACGTAAAAAATTCCTTTGACGTGTCTTTCATTGGTTCGATATCGGGTAACAAGGCGTCAAGACCTCTTCCCAAGGCCAATTTTTTGGTTTTTTTGGGACTTGATTCGGCGTCTTTTTTTTTCATTTCTTTATTCATTTCTATCAGTTGGATTTATTGTTCATTATCTCTTTAGCCAGATCAAAATAACTTTGTGCTCCTTTCGAGGTTGCATCATACAACAATATGGGTTTCCCAAAGCTCGGCGCTTCGCTCAATTTGATGTTTCTGGGAATCATGGTCTTAAACACCAGATGTTTGAAATATCTCTCGGCATCTTCGGCCACCTGATGAGACAGGTTCGTTCTTTTATCAAACATGGTTAGAAGTATGCCGGCGATTCTAAGTTCCGGATTCAGGTTGTACTTGATGCGCTTCATGGTTTGTAGAAGCTGACCAAGCCCTTCCAATGCATAAAATTCACACTGAAGGGGAATAAGCATAAAATCGGCTGCAGTCAGTGCATTTACCGTTAAAAGGCTTAAAGAGGGTGGACAGTCAATGATGATGTATTCGAATGAATTTTTAATTTGGGATAAAAGTTTTTTCAGGGCCATTTCACGCTCGGGTTTTGACATCATTTCCACTTCAAAACCGATCAGTTCCACCCGTGAAGGAATGATTTTCAAGGTATCTATGTCGCTATCCAAAATAAGATTCTTGGCATCGACGCTGCCAATCATACCGTGATATAATGATTTGTTAATATTTTTTTTGTCTATTCCTAAACCGGTTGTTGCATTTCCCTGGGGGTCACAATCCACCAAAAGAATTTTTTTTTCTGAAACTGCCATAGCGGCCGACAGGTTTACCGCCGTGGTTGTTTTTCCCACTCCCCCTTTCTGATTGGCTATGCATATGATCCGTGTCATGGTGATAAACGTTACCATAAAACATGATGTTTGAAAAGCATATAGGGATATGATTTGACTATTAACCGATTGAATATTAAAAAGAGAGTGTACATCAAATCAATAGGAGTTCGGTTTCTTATGTATTTATCACCGAAGACCAACACGTTTATTTGTCGAGGTATTTATGAAATTTATTAAAAAAAACATACTGCTGTGCACTGTTTTCCTTTTTATGTGCGGCATCATCACCCCTAAAGGCGCTTTAGGGATTACGATACAAGAGGAAGAAGAGCTGTCCCGCGAATTCATGAAGGTCATATTCAAACACTACGAACTTATCAAAGATCCTTTAATTGTCGATTACGTCAACGAGGTCGCTAAAAAAATTGTCTCAACGCTTCCTCCCCAGCCGTTTTCTTATCATTTTTATGTAATAAAAGATGATACTTACAATGCTTTTGCAAGCCCTGCAGGCCATATATTTGTCAACAGCGGCCTGCTTGAAGCCATGGAGAGTGAGGAAGAGCTGGCATGTATACTGGCCCATGAAATTTCGCATGTGACGTGCCGCCATATCTCTCAGAAAATAGAAAGGGCCGAAAAAATCAGCTATGCCACGCTTGCCGGAATGGTCGCCGGGATATTTCTCGGAACCGGCGGAGCTTCAGCAGCTGCCAATGCAGTCACCCTTGGTTCCGTCGCTGCCGGTCAATCTTTAGCACTTGCATACAGCCGCGAAGATGAAAGGCAGGCTGACCAGATCGGGCTCAACTTGCTAAGAAAAGCGGGGTATAACGGGAAAGGACTCATATCTACACTGGAAAAAATGAGGAACAAACGCTGGTTCGATTCACGTCAGATCCCAACTTATCTGACTACCCATCCGGCTTCGGAAGAACGGATGGCATATATCGATACCTGGCTTGAAAAAAACAATAAGACCTTAGACAACATCGACCCTTATCCTTATGAAAGGGCGCATACACGGCTCATTGCCATGTATGGGGATGAGAGTAACGCGTTAAAAAAATTTAAATCGGAGGTGGATAACCATCCCGATAACCCCCTGGGCCATTATGGATACGGTCTGATCCTGACAAAGAAGGGCGAACGTAAAAAGGCTGAAGAACACCTCAAGAAAGCTTTGGCAAAAAACGCTTTTGACCCTTATATTTTAAAGGATCTCGGCCATCTCTATTTTCTCGAGGGCAGGTATCAGGAAGCATTCACCATTCTGGATGGAGCTGCCAGCATTAATTCCAATGATCCTGAGATACTTTTTTATCTGGGACGTACCCAGGTTGAACTTGGCCGCCTCATGGATGCCGTTGCTACATTCGAAGGACTTACTTCAAAATATCAAAATTATCCGGATGCATTCCGTTCACTGAGTGAAACCTATTGGAAGCTTGGGAAAATGGATGATTATCATTATTATCTGGGGATCTATTACGTAAAGCTGTCGAGTTATAAAAACGCTGATTTCCACCTAAAAAAGGCCTTGGACAGTACAATCGACCCGGATAAAAAAACCAAAATCGAAGCATTATTAAAAGAAATCGGAACGGAAATGAGAAAATCAAAAAAGGAGGACCGAGATCAAGCAGACAAAAATTGGGATGTGAAATTTACAGATACGCGTCAGCAACGGTCAAAATGAGAAAATTGCATGGTAAATGTTCCTCTGCCTTGAGTTGCTGATCGTAGTGATGTCGAGTATCCGAACATCCGTGCCAACGGAACGATAACTTTTATTACCTGTACTCCCATTTTGTGTTCGATAGATTCAATTTTCCCGTTTCGGGCATTAAGATCCCCTATTACGTCTCCCGTAAAAGCTTCCGGTACAAAAACTTCCACACTCATAATTGGATCAAGAAGGAACGGTTGACCTTTCGTCAGCGCTTTTTTGCAGGCCATCGATGCACTGACGGTGTAAGAAAGTTCGGTACTCAAAGATTCTTTATATACGCCTCCGATGAGGACCGCCTCAACATCGACAACAGGATACCCCATCAAAGCGCCGCTTTCCAGCGCTTCCATTACACCTTTTTTGATCGCAGGAATAAACGTATCCGGTATCGTTTCATCAGTAATTTCAGATATGAACCTATTCTCAGAACCTCGTTCCAGGGGGAACAATTTTAACGAAACTTCGGCATAGTGTCGGCTCCCTGCCACCTCCTTGTCGAATATCGCAGATGCATGCCCCTCTTTTCCAATGGTTTCCCGGTAGACGACCTGCGGTTTTCCCACATTGACGTTGGTGTTGAATTCGCGCTGCATGCGGCTGATAATCACTTCGAGGTGCAGTTCTCCCATACCCGACAAAATTGTCTGTCCGGTGTCTTCATCCTTTCGAAGTTTAAGCGTCGGATCTTCAGCCATGAATTTATCGAGGACCTGATCGAGCTTCTCCTGGTCGGCATGGGTTTTAGGTTCCACAGCCACAGAAATGACCGGTTCGTAAAATTCAATCCTTTCCAACAAAACAGGATGATCTTTAGAACAGAGGGTCTCTCCCGTAGAGGACTCTCTCAATCCAACGACTCCGACAAGACTTCCGGCATCGGCGGAATCGATTCGTTCTCTCTTGTTGGCATGCATTTTTAATATGCGTGAAATCTTTTCATTTATTTTTCGAGACGGATTGTAGGTGTCCGATTTGGTATTCATTGTCCCGCTGTAAATTCTTACAAAGGACAGTTTGCGGCCCTCTATCATCGAAACTTTGAATATGAGGGCCGCAAGAGGATCACTGCTATTCGCTCTGCATTCGACAGGCTGGCCTGTTTCAGGGTGGACGCCTTTGATTGGGGGAATGTCCACAGGACTGGGAAGAAATTCCACGATAGCGTCAAGTAGCGGCTGTATGCCTTTATTTTTTAGCGCACTGCCGCAAAGAATCGGCACCAGTTTCAAATTGACGGTTGCCTGTCTTATGGCGCCAAGCAGCCTTTCCGAAGTAATCGGGATTTCCGATAAGTAATCCTCCATTATGGCATCATCAATTTCAGCAACGGTTTCGATCAGTTTTTCACGATACACTTTTGCAGTGTCGAGAAGGCCCGAAGGAACATCTTCTTCCCTAAAAGTTGCCCCCAAAGTCTCATCTTCCCAGATGACCTGTTTCATGTCGATGAGATCGATAACACCCGAAAAATCATCTTCCAATCCCACCGGCAGCTGCAAAATCAGCGGACTTGCATTCAATCTTTTTTTCATCATTTCGATTGTACCAGTGAAATCAGCACCGATCCGATCAAGTTTGTTGATAAAGGCAATCTTTGGGACACGATACTTGTCTGCCTGCCGCCATACGGTTTCCGACTGAGGTTCCACACCGCCGACCGCACAAAAGACACCGACGGCGCCGTCAAGTACCCTCAATGAACGCTCAACCTCGATGGTAAAATCAACATGTCCCGGTGTATCGATGATATGGACGTCACGCCCTTTCCAGTGACAAGCGGTAACGGCGGAAGTAATGGTAATGCCACGTTCCTGTTCATCAGGCATCCAGTCCATTATCGCTTCACCGTCATGAACCTCACCGATCTTGTGGGATCGACCGGTATAGTACAGTATACGCTCCGTAACGGTAGTCTTCCCGGCATCAATGTGGGCGATGATACCAATATTTCTTATATTTTTAATGTGGTCCTTTTTTTTCATCGTATCAGAAGCATATTGGCTTTAAACGGAAAACGCAAATCGATATGACCGTCAAGGGTCATCATTTCTCTTCCGCCGATCAGAATCTTAACGGTATCGATTTCAGAAATATTCAATATTAACGAATTTACTATTGAATATATCGTAAACAGCTCCGACTTAACGCCACCAGGATGAGAATCCTTTATGGTATCGGACATATCGGCATAAGCTGTTCCATCTCCAATGATATAGAATGCCTTGAGTGTTGTGCCTTCAGGGATGGTTCGCATCAGCCCGGTCCGGGGTCCTTCGATCAGGGCCTCGACAATCGCTTTGCCGGATTCGATCGGATCATTCGAATGAAAAAAGTCCCGTCCTTCTGCTTTGAGAAACGAATTGTTTCTATCTGCAAAATACAGGTGAATAACGGGTTTGGCCAAATGTTCTGTTTCTGCTCCTTTTGCGGTTTGTTCTGCTTGATCCATAACCTGTGATGCTGCGGATCTGTTCAAAAACATCACGGATATGACGATTCCGGCAAAAATAAAAAAAATAATATTGCGCATAGGTCGGTTTTCCATCACGGCATAACCCCTAACCATTTATCATCGCTAAAATAAAGAACATTTTTAAGCCAATATGCGAATTATGTCAAGGCAAGATGAAGAAAAGGCTTTTTTGATTATGATGCCCCATAGCTATGTAAACCTGGCAGGTAATTTACCCCGAAGTATGTAAAGAGCACAGCAACAAATCCAATGATGGAAAGGTAGGCAATGCGTTTGCCGCCCCAGCCCTTCATCATCCGGGCATGCAGCAATGTCGCATAAATGAACCAGGTTATGAGAGACCAGGTTTCCTTGGGATCCCAGCCCCAGTAACGACCCCAGGCCGAATTGGCCCAGACCGCTCCGGTGATGATACCGGTCGTCAAAAATAGAAACCCGAACATTATCATTTGATGGTTCAGTTCTTCCAAAACCTTGGTATTCGGGAAGTGTGCAAGCAAACTGCTCTTAGCCCCGGTATCCCTTTGCTTGAAAAGATACATACAGCTGATGCCAAACGCAATGGCAAAGGCAGCGTATCCGACAAAACAGGTTATCACATGGGCAATCAGCCAGTTGCTTTTCAATGCCGGAAGCAGCGGCTGTATCCGATCACTGATATTTGGCGACATAGAGGCGTAAGCCATTGCCAAAAAAGCGATCGGCGTCGTAAATGCGCCGATAATACGATTTTTGTATTTCATTTCAATGACCAGATAAACAATAATGATCGTCATCGAAAAAAAGACCAGAGATTCATACAGGTTTGACAGCGGGGCATGACCGACCCCGAGCCTGTAAGATTCCACCCATCGCATAATGACACCTGCAAGGTTACCTGATAAACCGATCATTGTGGTCCAGGTTGCCAGCCGACCCGGTAACGGTTTTTTGAATACCCAGAAGGCGATATATAAAAAAGCCGCCAAACCGTATATAAATGTTGTGATGGACAGCAAGAATGAACTGTTCATTATCCTCCTCTCTTTTTGTATCTCAGCCCAATGTTAAATTAGGACCCTATCGCTATGTGCGTTGTTTCAAGTCGATCAGCTTTTCAGAAATCCGCTTTATCTTGTTCTGCATGCCGAATTTATTTTTATTGGCGGTACCTGAAACCATGACCCTGCATTTCTTCCCTTTCTTGACGATATCGATGCAAAGTCTTTGGTGGGACATGAAAAAAGTGATGTAACACCCGATAATCAACAAAATAAATCCGGAGTAAACAACCCAAACACCCGGATCTTTAGTGACTTGAAGGCCGGTATAATATCGGGGAGCGTATTCTGACACGGAAACAATGATATCTCTTTTTTGCATCCTGTCAAAATCCGGGAAACGCAAAGGAAGAACGATTTCAACGGATGATCCATTATCATGGACAATCATCCCGATAAAGGCCTCGCCAATGGGTCTGCCCCTGAAGTTGTAAGAACCGACATAATCTTTGAGAATAAATTTTCCCCCGGCTTCCGGGATTTCGATCTGCTGACCGATCAACACCTTTTTCTTATACGCTTTCCCTGTTTTGCTGCTTTTGAAACTCAGTGTAACTTCCTTTGGAGGAAGTTGGCCATAACTCGATTGAAATATATTGATCCCCTTGTAACGAAGGGGATCGTTCACAACGATATCTTTTTTTAATACAGGCTTGCCGTTCTCAGTGATGGCTAAACTGGAACGATATTCTTTAGGCATTCCTGAATCATAAAAACTGACGTTAAAATCCTCGCACAATATCCCGAAATCCAGAGGTTGTGTTCGTCCGGGATTACGTATTCTGATGCTGTTCGCCACCTCGCCTTCCGGGATATTGACATATCCGTCAAAACCGAAAAAAGATCCGATAAGGGCTCCGATCAACAATAAAACAACGCTCAGATGCACACCATAAACACCCAGGCGGGTCCAGCGCCATTTCTCAGCAAAAATACTATACCCCTTGTCCGTCTGTTCGGTCCTGATATATCCGTAGCCTCTGGATACAAAGGTTTCATATAAATCTTTCAACTGTTCAGACGGACGATCGACAACAAAATATTCATTGTCGGCCTGGTCCCTGAACCTTGAGAGAATAAAAGGGGGGTTTTTAATAAAAACAATCTTCCATGTGGTTGAAAGCCGATCGATTGAACAGACAACGATATTTAGGGTCAGCAAAACAATCAGCAGTTGAAACCACCAGGAATGGTACATATCGAACAAGTCAAAAACATTAAATAATCTGTAAAGAAACTCACCGTATGCCTGAACGTAAGCAGCCGGGTTTTCATTCTGCGGAATGAGCGTTCCGACAATCGAAGTGGCTGCAAGAGACAGCAGGAGAACTACAGTAAGTTTAACAGAAGTAAAAAATTTCCATATGGTATTCAAGTTATTCAGAAGATACCTCCATTTTTATTCATTGATTCCAAAAATCTTCCGTCTTTTTAACACCGACCCTTGCGCCACCTTTAATCGTCTTGTCTATCGGCGTTTTTGGTTATGTGTTCGCAAATCCGTTTAACCGTCAATTCTGAATTTTTTATACAATCACCCACAGAGATTCCGCCTCGGTAATTACCGCTTAAAAAAATTCCGGGGTGGTTCGACTCAAACTGTTCAAAATATCTTTCGTGTTCAATATATCCAATACGGTATTGGGGAATGGCTTTCGGCCACATTTTCTCTTTGACAAATATGGGATCTTCTTCAATTCGCATTATTTTCTTGAACTCTTTAATCACGGTATCAAGATGCTTATCATTGCCGTTATCAAACAGTTCCGGGGATCGAGCTCCCCCGACAAATAGTGTAAAAGCTGTCATATCGTCTTTTGCACGGCAAGGGAATATTGCTGAATTCCAGATTGCTCCCAAAAAGGTTTTATTTTCCTTTTCCGGAATTAAAAATCCAAATCCGTCGAGAACCTGACCGACAGCCGCTTCCCGAAATCCTAAGTACAGCACTTTTACAGGAGGATAATAAATGTCATTCAAATGGTTGATCAATTCATCCCCCCAATGGTCAAAAACAGATGCGGCATGATATGCCGGAACCGTAGATAGTACAATATCCGTCATCCTTTCTTCTGATGTATCGCTATGACGGTATAAAACTTTAAATTTAGGGCCGGATTTTACGACCCTTTCAACCTTGCAGTTGTATCTGACTTTATCGCCCAATTTTGCGGCAATGGCTGCGGGAAAACTCTGCATCCCTTTTATGAATGAAAACAGCCTTGCGCTTTGTTTGGATTGCTCCGCCCGCATTTTCCTTTCTTTCGCACCTAAAACAAACCCTTTGAATAAGCCGCCATACAATTCTTCCAATCGATACAACTTGGGCAAGGCGGATTGAACGCTCAGATTGTCGGGATTTCCTGCAAATATTCCGGCAACGAAAGGATTTACTGCATAATCAAGAAATTCCTGCCCCAGTCGTCTTTTTACAAATTCAGAAATACTTTGATAATATCCTTCATTAGATTTTCTCGAGAACGGTTCGGCCAAAAGACGCAACTTGGCTTTAGGCGAAAACAGTTTTGTTTTTAAAAAAGCAACCGGACTCGTCGGAAGCGCATGAAGTCGATTGTTTCTTAAGATATATCTTTTTTTGGCTTTTTCCAGGGCATAAATCATTTCGTCTTTAAGTCCGACATGCTCGACGATCTGTCCGATCAATGGCGTCGTTTCAAGTCCGCTGTTGGGTCCATAATCAATCAAAAACCCATCCTCGTGCCTGGTGACCATTGACCCGCCGGGCTCTTTTTTTGACTCAAGAACGGTTGTTTCAAACCCTTGTTTATTTAACCAAAAAGCAGTGGCAAGCCCGGATATGCCTGCACCGAGAACCGTAATGTCAACTGTATCTTTATCCATTTATTTCATAATGTTATGACGCTATCACGCTTTGTATTTGAAGCGCTTGAACAGCCAGATCTTTAAGCGCTGCAACAAATGTTTTTGAATTGTTTAACCCTTCCATTACAAAATAATTTTCGATGCTTACCTCATTTGCGACAATTCTGTATTCAACGTCGAGTTCAAACAAGGTTTCAATATGATCGGATACAAAACTAATCGGGATAACAAGCAGGTATTTTTTCCTTTTTTCAGCCAGCGCTTTAATCATTTCATGTGTGGACGGTTTAAGCCATTTGGCAGGACCAACTTTGCTTTGAAAGCATAAATGATATTCATGCGAAAAATTGCGGGCCTTCATCACACACGCAACGGTTTTGTTTATTTGCTTTGGATATGGATCCCCTTGTTTGGCCAGGCTTTCAGGCAGACCATGCGCGCTGAACAACAATTGAATATCGTCTCTCACGTTTTCAGGAAATCGCAAGATCGTTTCATCTATCCTTTCATTTAATGCATCAATATATCGGTGGTTATCAAAATACTCATACACAAAGGTTAACTTATCGGCATCTCCCTTGTACACTCGTTTCCATTCGTTAAATGAAGACCCTGTCGTGGTGATTGAGTAATGCGGGTACAGGGGGATCAGTGCGATCTTATCAAATGTTTTTTCCAACACCTTTTCGGCAATGTCTTTTATTGTCGGATTCCAGTATCTCATTGCTGAATAAACTTCGATGCCCGGAACCATTTTTTGCAGTTCTTGCTGAAGCATTGACCGCTGCAATTGTGTCCAATCATTGATGGGAGATTTCCCGCCGATTCGCTTGTACTTTTCCCTCACCGCCGGTGCGCGAAAACCGGACATTATTTTTGCGAATAATTTTTGTCCAACCGGTATTTTAAATATATCACGATCACTAAACAGATTGAATAAAAAAGGTTTTACTGCTTCCAGGGAATCCGGACCGCCCAGATTAAAAAGAACCACCGCGTATTTCTTCATGTAAACATTTGTCCTGATATTGTATTAACAACGGGTTGTATTATAAAGGGATTATCGTTAAACATCAACAACTACCGATAGAATTGAAATTTATACGGTCCTTGAATAGCGGGCATGATCTTCTTTTCTTTCGATATAACCGTCAAAATTCATTGCGATGTTTCTGATCAAGAGCCTGCCCATCCTGGTAATTTTCAGCATCCTGTTTTCGATGGAGATCAGGTTATCGGCCATCATCTCATTAAGGTTGTTTAGCCCCCAGCTGAAATAGGTCTCAAAATCTATATTAAATTCATCTTCAATTGAAGCAAAATCGAGTTCAAAATCACACATGAGTTTTATAATAACATGCCGACGCAACAGATCATCGTCATCCAAATAACATCCTTTGGCCGTCGGCAAAATTCCCTCATCAAGTGCGGCATGGTATTTTTTTTCTTTTTTTATGTTTTGCGCATAAATGCGCCCAAACTGGCTGATACTGGTAATTCCCATGGCATAAAGATCCGAACCTGCATGGGTGCTGTAGCCTTGAAAATTTCTGTAAAGTTTTTTTGCTTTCAACGCCAGTGTAAGTTCATCATCGGGTTTTGCAAAATGATCCATGCCGATAAACACGTAACCTGCCTGTGTAAGTTTGCGAGTTGACATCCTGAGAATATTAAGTTTTTCTTCAGGAACCGGTAAATCTTGCGGACGAATTACTTTTTGATGTTTTTTCATCCAGGGGACGTAAGCAAAATTAAAGAGCGCTATTCTGTCGGGATCAATTTCAATAACGGTATCCACCGTCTTTTCAAAAGATTTTGCAGATTGAAAAGGGAGCCCGTACATTAAATCGAGATTAATGCTGTCGAATCCCAATTCGCGCACCCAGTCGACAACCTGTCTTGTCAGACTTTCCGGCTGTATCCGGTTAACCGCTTTTTGAACCTTTTCGTTGATGTCCTGCACCCCCATGCTGATGCGATTAAAGCCGCCGTTTTTCAAAGCCGCAAGATGTTCTTTGGTCAATTCTCTGGGATCAATTTCACATCCGGCCTCCACATCCGTATTAAAATCAAACCTGTTTTGAATGTAGGAACTTAAATCGGCGATTTCATCCGGGTTCAAATGCGTGGGCGTACCGCCGCCCCAGTGCAGTTGGGTTGTTTTTCTATCCTGTGAAATATGGGCCGAAATCAAGTCGATCTCGCGCTTTAAGTAATCAATATAATTCTTTATCCTGTCTCTGTTTCTGGTTACAATCATGTTGCAGCCACAAAAGTAACAGAGTGTATCACAAAATGGCAGATGGAAATACAACGACAAATCGGGCAAATCCTGGCCCTTATTGGTCTTGATGATCTCATCAAGGTAATTTTTATGGGTAAATGATTCCTTAAAATGAGGCGCTGTCGGATAACTGGTGTAGCGCGGCCCCGGTTTGTCATATTTTTTAATTAAATCTATATCGATATCAAACACGATTTACCCCTCAATTTTCTGCCTTATACAGCTTCATGTGGCTTTTTTCCATTTAGCCATCCCATTTCCTTATGATCTTACCTTAAAATATGTTTTCGGCCAGTTGATTCAGCCTCAAGGAAAGCGAAAAAAATAACCACAGGTCATTAATTGGTATTCCGAGGATTATTTATTGATAGATACTAACTAACGGTGTGGTCTTTATCATCCATGTGATAAGAAACACTCTCTTCTTTAACAAAATTCACTAAGGTCTTAAGGTTTTCCGGTTGGACATCGGGTAGTATCCCGTGACCGAGATTGAAAATATGCCCGTTTCCCTTACCAAATGACTGTAATATTTTCTTGGCTTCATATTTTATCTTTTCATGGCCGGCATAAAGCATCGCGGGATCAAGGTTCCCCTGAAGGGCAACCTTATCTCCAACCTTTCTCCTGACGTCTCCGATATTCATCGTCCAATCAAGACCCAATACATCAGCGCCGCTTTCAGCAAGTTTGTTCAAATGATAATGCACGCCTTTCGCAAACACAATGACAGGCACCGCTTTTCCTTTGACCTCGGAGATGATCTTCCGAATATAATTCAAAGAAAATTCCTCAAAATCATCTTGAGAAAGAATTCCGCCCCAGGTATCGAATATTTGAACGGCATCGACCCCGGCTTCGATCTTTGCGCATAAATATGCTGCTACGGCATCAGCAATTTCATCCAAAAGATTATGAGCCAGTTTTGGATTATTGTAAATTAAACATTTAACCTTTGAAAATGTCTTGGAGCCCTGGCCTTCAACCATATATGCCAACAGTGTCCAGGGAGAACCGCTGAAACCGATCAATGGCACACGCCGGTTCAATTCCTTTTTGGTCAAGGTTACGGCATCGAGCACATATTTTAAGTCGACTGTCGGGTCAATTTTTTTAAGATTTTTAGCATCATGTTCATCTCGAATCGGATGTGGAAACACAGGGCCCGTACCTTCATGCATTTCAAGGTGCATGCCCATTGCTTCAGGAATAACAAGAATATCGGAAAAAATGATAGCGGCATCAACTCCGATCAAATCAATCGGCTGTAATGTTACTTCGCTCGCAAGATCAGGCGTTCTGCACATGGTAAGAAAATCAACTTTTTGGCGAACCGCTCTATATTCCGGCAAATACCGACCAGCCTGACGCATAATCCATATCGGAGTTCTTTCAACCGGCAAACGTTTGCAAGCGCGTAAAAACAAATCATTTTTAAACTTGGCCACCATTTTCCCCCTCTAGTTTCCAAATTAAAAAAAATTATACAAATTTATATATTAACATTAGATTCTGATTTTAACAATTCATTAAAAACGAATACTTAAGAATCGCACAATCGATTTTTTATTTGCTCTTAATTTCAGCCCTTTTATTTGGATCATGAAAATATTCATATTTAAAAAGCGCGTCAAGTCCATGACAGTCCATGCAAACCATGTTGTAACTCTCGGTCCTTAAATATTTTCCGTATAAATCGCTCTTCGTTTCCCCTTTAATCTCCTTTTCTTTAAGGCTCCATCGATGGGCATTATGGCAGGAAGGGCAGGAAATATTACCGACATTTGTCTCTTTTCCGCTTTCGTCAAATATAAGCGTATAGTTTTTGTTATCGTTATTCACCCACATGATATTATTGATTAATTTGTTTTCCGGATGGATTGCTATAAGCGGAATTTTATTTTCGGCAGTGTTGCCTTTTGAATGACAGCTGGTACACAAAGCGTCCATAATGCTTTCACTTGCAGAAACAGGTCCGTACGGTCTGGCCCAAAGTTTCAATTTGTTGGGGCTGTTATGGACAAGATGGCATACGCCGCATGTTCCCGACTCCTTTACGGTCTGGCCCGGCAGGTTCACCGCCTTTGGGGTTGTTACCATAAGGTCATGAGTCGTTCCATAAACAAAAGCCTGATCGCCATGACAGGCTTTACAAAGATCAGAAGACGGAAAGTTGGCTTTTCTTAAAAAGCTGTTTGTGGTGTTACCTTCAATATTTACATGCGTGTAATTTACAACAGGTCCGGTTTGTTTCGGATCCCATGTGTGGGGTTCATGGCAGGTCATGCATACAATTTTCCCTTCTTTTTCATCTGGTATTCTGTTCCCGGCACTGTCATAAAAGGGAAGCAGAGGCGAAATCCTTTCTGCGGCTCCTTTGGGGTCAGATCTCTTGAATGGGATATCAACAGGATGATCATTGTTTCCGACAAGTTTTGATTTTGCAGCACCGTTTTTATTGTGGCATCCGGTACATAACTGGGATACAACATCTTTATTCTCAAATATTTTTTTGGCCCACAGGCGTATGCCGGATGCATTGTGAGGGACATGGCATGCACCGCAAGGGCCTGACTTGTCCGCAGTCAGCCCCTGAATATTCCTTTCGCCAGGAGCAGTTACCATAAGGTTGTGGTCGGAAGTAATTAATTGTTTTTTGTCTTTATGGCAATCGAGGCACAGATCGGATGATACATTGTTGGATATTCTTAAGAAGCTGTTTGAACCGTCGCCTTCAATGGCTTTACCGCCTCGATCGGTTGCAGAGTTCGGCGACCAGCGATGAACCTCATGGCAGGTGAAGCACTGAACCCGGCCTTTTGGGCTTCTGGTGAGATCTGCCGTATATAACGGCAGCGTATCTGGGAGGGATGTATCTGATGTTGGCTCACCACTAACAGGGTGTGAAATTTTGCCGATATGTTTTGTGTCGTAACCGCTCTTTTCACCATGGCATGAAAGACACATCTGGGTTGCAAGATCTCCAGATTCAAGTCGCCTCGCCCAAAGCCGCTTATTGGCGGCATTGTGAGGGATATGGCATGCCCCGCAGGGACCTGACTGGGATACTCGCTGACCTTTTATGTTTGTTGTGTCAGGCAGTAAAAGGCGCATGTCGTGTTCTGTATTGATTAAACCTTCTTGTTTTTCATGGCAGAAAATGCATAGTTTGGAATTTGTGTTGTCAACGATCGTTATTTTGTCGCCTTTGGCCCCGTGGACTTTGTGACAGGTCTGGCAGATTATTTTATTTTTTTCCTTCCCGTGCACAGCACCCAGTTCAAAAAGTATGTCAGGCAATTTACGTTGTGCCGTTTTTATCGGATGGCCGTTGGACTGCTTAAAGCCGGTTTCTTTTTTATGGCACCTTTCACATAGGCTTGAATCAACATTTTTTTCTCTTTCAAAAGAGGTAAATGCCGGTCTATCATCATTAGGATCGGAACCGACACCGTGGGCCGAGTGACAAGTGCCACAGTAAATTTCGTCTTTGTTGCTCAAGGGGAAAATTGACGGGATGGTAACATTATTTGACGGTTTTACAAATGTTTTATGGTTGTTATATTTCCATACAATGGCTCGTGAATCAAGAACATAACCGTCATGACAGCTATAGCACATCTCTTCAGCGCTGACGACCCCCTGAGTATCCTTCATGAGGACATTGCCCGGCTGCCATTCAATCAAAGTTTCTTTTTCGGTCCTGAAATCGTCCATCCACATGACGTGACAAATTGCACAGTCTCTTTTTGAAGACATTTCCAACCCAGGTACGGTGGATGGGATCACAAGAAAGATAAAAATTACAAATATCTGTAAATACATTGAGGCTCTGATCATTGAGCTTTACAGTGAATAGTGGATGGTGAGTAGCGAATAGTAAACAATAAATAATCTAAGGTTGAAGTTGCGATACATTGATTTTGTTGGCCCGCATCTCTATAACAAATAACCGCCAGGCTTTGTCGTCCATGGCAATGCCAACAGGCGTTACAAACTTTCTATTTTTATTATTTTCACAGACAACCCCTATAAAACGACCCAGATCGGAAAATACCTGGACGACTCCCATATAGCTGTCAGTGACAAAGACCCTGTTTTTTTTGTCGACGGCAACCCCCTTGGGCCTGAACAACTTCCCAGGGAGCACTCCCCAGGAACCGATTTCAGCAATGAAATTTCCGAACGGATCAAATTTCTGGACCCTGGTATTCAGTACATCAACCACAAAAATTTCATTGTATTCATTTTGCGCCAGAATTCCGGGATACCTAAACTCTCCGGGCTCTTCTCCGAAATTTCCCCATTCAAATTCAAAAGTGCCGTTCTGATTATAGACTCTGATTTTATGATTATCATTGTCGGATATGTAAACATATTTTTTGAGTCCGGAAGCGAGCACATCCACCGGGTCCGAAGGTTTTTCTTCAGGACCCGATTTCACCTTAAACATATCTATAAAATCACCCATTAAGTTGAAGACCTGGATTCTGTGATTACCCGTATCTGCGATAAACACTTTGCCGTCATCAGAAATATCGATACCCAGCGGATATTTGAATTCACCTTTTCCGGTTCCCTTTTGCCCGAATTCAAATTTACGCTTTCCGGAACTGTTTAAAACGATGATTCTGTTGTTGACACCATCCACCACATAGATATCTCCGCCGGGGCCTATCGCGATATCACTGGGCTGGTCGGTCTTTAACTGAATATCGAACAAAAATTTACTGCCGATACAATCCGTGGCCCAGCAGATGTCTGAAATGACCATCACAGTAAAAATCACTGCAAAATAAATGATAATCTTTGTTTTAATCAAACAGCAGTCCCTATTTCCCTAATTTTTCATTTTTTGATTTTAAAGCATCAGTTTAAATCTTCTTTAAACAAATTCGGGAGGTAAAATGTTCTGTATTTTGTCATCAACCCTTTAACATTTAACTCTTCGAGATCCACAATTCTTTTTTCAGCAAATCCCAATTTTTTATAATCGAGAATACTGTCTTTCGCATGGCAGGTTTTACAATCATGTCCTTTGGGTTTAATATTGACATGGAATTTATTTTTGACACCGTCTCTTTGTTCGGGGGTGAGTTGATCTCTCACTCTTATGTAATCCTGAGCCAGCGGCGCGTCCTTTATCTGTAAGGCCAATTCGATCGTTTCTCCGGTTTTAAAGTAAGGCGCTATTTTGGAGGTCAGATCTTTTACTTTCGCTATTTTTCCGGTCTCAGGGTCATATCTTGTTCCAAAAAACGGACCGCGTGGATTGTCTTTTAGAGGGTTGTACCATTTATAAACGATCTCTACCCCTTCTTTTTCTTTAATGTGGCAGGTTTCGCATACAAAATACTGGGTATGCATGTTCATCAGCGACCTCACTTTTTTCTTTTTACTGTGGGGATAGTCCGAATGACAGATATAACAGGCCGGCCGAACATTTTCAGGAAGTTGAGGGAATTCATCAATGTTGTGAAAATGCCGG
>Ga0210069_1000047_pt1 | contig 22406 bp, 16 predicted proteins | sample RushSE_TuleB_D2_FD_185568 | JGI IMG/M metagenome (GOLD analysis project Ga0210069, IMG submission 185568) | Wetland microbial communities from San Francisco Bay, California, USA, that impact long-term carbon sequestration - RushSE_TuleB_D2... | ecosystem: Environmental > Aquatic > Marine >... | reverse complement strand
GAGCTTCTATTTCCCGGTCCTCACGGCGTTGCTGCGCCTCATGCCGAAGCTCTGCGAAGAGACGATCCAGGGTCAACGGACCTTCCGATGGTTCCGAAGGTTTGCAACACCCTCTTGATCGCTTCGACGCCATCCACAGCTTATTTCATCCTCTCGCTGAGACAAAGGCGATCGGACTTCAACCTGCGATCTGTTCGCCAAGCTGAAAAAGCGTGGAGGAGGGGCCCGGAACCCCTCCTTGGTTTGTGCAGGCCGTGATATAATATCAGAGATTCTTATACCCTTGGCCGTCGTCGGTTTCAGACTCCGAGTCGTCGGGGAACACACCCGCTTCGATGAGCTCAACGACGATCTGGCGCGCGAAAAGCTTGGCAAAAGCCACGGACCCGGTAAACCCGACGTCGATAAGGACGGATGTCACGCTGGCGGTTCGGCGCTCGATCGAAAGCGCGATCTGATCGCCCCTGTCGTCGCTGAAGCGGTACAAGGCCTGATCTTTTTCAACCTTTTTTTCGGTCGAATTGAGCGACAGGGTCTGACCTGCGATTTCGGTTCCCTTGACGACATCTTCAAATCGAGCAACCCAGAAGCTTTCGATCTTGCCCTTGCCCAAATGATGAAGCGCCGTCGGGGATGCGCTGCCGAGGGACTCAAACGCCCCCAAAGCCATGGGGGCCTGGCAGCCGCTGCACAGCAACAAAATGGCGCACATAAAGCCCAGCGCCGCGGCACTCTTGTGTGGAATCTTCACGTTGTTGTTCTCCCGACTCCCTTTCCGTTCATTGAGCGTATTGACGCCTGCACGAATTTATTGAACCCGACCCTCAGCTTCCGGCCTTCGATAGGAACCCGACCAGGTTCTGGTTGAACACCTCGGCCTGCTCGATGTTGCAAAGGTGAGACGCTGAAGGGATTACGACTATACGGGAGCCTGCGATGCGTTCATGGATCGCCTGGGCGGCGGCCACCGGTGTGCCGGGGTCTTCGGCGCCGACCATGATGAGTGTCGGGATTTTGATCCGGGAAAGTTCGTCGATGTAGTTCAGCCGGCGGATGGCTTCGGTGCACCCGATGTAGCCCGCCAAAGGTGATGTCAAAAAGATGTTGCGGATCATGTCAGCCCCCGGCCCCTTCTTTTTCAGATAAGGGGGCGTGAACCAGCGGGCCAGCGTCGAGTCGACCAGGGCGGGCATTCCTTCTTTGCGGGCGGTGTCGATCCGCTCCTGCACGACCGGCTGCGCCGCCGGCGGCATGAAGGCGGACGTGTCGCACAGTGCAAGCCGATCCAGCCGATCGGCATGTTGCAGGGCCAACCCCTGCGCAATCATGCCGCCCATGGAAAGTCCGACAAAGCTGACGTCCTTTATTTCCAGCGCATCCATGAGCGCAACGCAATCAGCGATCAGCTGGTCGAGGGTGTAGGCTCCGTCGAGCACGTCGCTGGCACCGTGACCGCGCGTGTCGTAGCGGAGGACCTGGTGTTTCGCCTCCAAGGCTGTCATTTGAGGGTCCCACATATGCAAGTTGGATCCAAGCGAGTGACTCAGCATCACAACCGGTGCATTTTGGGGTCCGGAGAGTTCGTAATTGGTGGTGATGGTGGCGGTCTTGATGCGCATGGTTTCCTCCTTTTTCAGCTGCCGATCATCCCTGGGCCAAAACGGCCGCAACGGCGTCCCGGTATTCGCGGCTTGCATCGTTGGCGGCGGCCAGGTCGATGCCAGCGGGAGAGCCGGCCCCGATGCCGAGTTCGACGGCGCGTGCAATCTGCTCCTGTTCAAAAATCTTCGTCTGCATGATGCGCTCGTTGCAGCCCAGGTGCTTGAGCACGGCCAGCCCCACCGCATCGATGGCCACCCGGTCTGCGGAAGCGAGAAACACGTTGCCCCTGGCCCGCTTGCCGTCCATGGGTCCGCCGTCAACGAAAGCGTCGATCCCGTCCAGGACGACGAGGTGCGTCCGGAAAGGAGCGTTGATCTCCGCAATGAGCTTGCACTGGTGGGGTGAGGAATGCAGCTCGCGCATATAGTCGAAACCGTGGCGGGAGGTCGGCACCACTCCCACGTGCAGCTTCAGGGCCATGGTGAAAACGCCGCCGTACTGGTGGGTTTTGAGGCAGCAGGTCGAAACCAGGCATTCGGCTTCAAGGATCGGCCGCGCGACCCGGAAGCCGTCTTTCCAGTGCGACCCTTTCGCATCGACCCTGACCCAGTCCTTCGCCTGCAGTGCGTCGAAGTCGATCACCTGGACATCCAGCTTGGACAGCAGCGGCAGGAGGCCTTTTTGCTCCATCACCGATCGGGTGGGTGGGTAGCTGCGCTCCCCCAGGCTCACGGTCTTAGCGCCCATGGCCCAGATTTTTTGGACCAACGCCGTCAGGGTGTCGTTGTGCGTAGACCCCGGACAGACATCCGCCGTGTTGAAGTTGGGCTTGATGAGAACATGTTTTTTGTCGACCGGGTTCGCCCCCAGGGCATCGATCACCGGCGCCACGGCGGCGGCGCGGTCATCGGCCTTCAGGAAGGCCACCCGGCTTTTCGAAGATGCCATGGCCGAACCTCCGTTCCATCCAAGCAGCGCGGCGCTTCCGGCCGCACCGGAAAATTTCAGGAACTCTCTGCGGGTAATGTCCATGCCGACATCTTAAGATCAGGGGTCGGGCGATTGTGCGGACCGGTTGTCATTTATAATCCGCTGGATCATAGCAGCCAACTTGCGCGGGTCGTGGCGTACGATGCCGCCCGAGGTCTCCAAAATGTCGCCGCTGTAAATCCGGCGTTTCCCCCAGCAGGCGTCCACCGGATTGATCTCCACGAATTCGGATTTCTGATTCCGGTACTGCGCCAGGATATTTTCATCCGGCATTGAGGAATTGTAGAGGACCCCGTCCACTTCGCGTCCGAAAACGTCTTCCAGGCGTGCGACGAAATCCCAGCCCGTAAAATTATGGGTCTCGCCGAACTTGGTCATGATGTTCATCACGAACAAAAACTTGCCCCGGGATTTCTTGAGCGCCTCGACCACCCCGGGTACGATGAGCCCTGGAATGATGCTGGTGAAAAGATCCCCGGGCCCGACAATAATGTAGTCGGCCCACCAGGCGGCGTCGATCACAGGCGGGTAAACCGATATTGAATCGTTTTGGTGGGGAACCAGGAACACGTCCCGGATTTTCTCGCGCTGGGTGCCGCGCGGCACATCGATGGCCTTCTCACCAAAGATGCGCGTGCCGTCCGTCAGCTCGGCCACCAGGGTCGCCTGGTCGATGGTCACCGGCAGAATCCGACCCCGCACGTCCAGGATCTCCGCCAGGGCCTGGACCCCGGCCGGGAAGCTCCCGGCATAGCGGGCGAGCATGGTCAGCAGCATGTTGCCCGCGTTGTGGCCCTTGAGGCGGCGGTCTTCGATGAAGCGCTTCAACAGCAGGATGCGGGCCACGTCGCGATGCGGAGACAAGGCCACGATACACTTGAGGATGTCGCCGGGCGGCAGGATCCCGAACTCATCCCGCAGCCGCCCTGTGGAGCCTCCGCTGTCGACCATCGACACGACCGCCGTGATGTCGACATCCGGCAGGTCCCTCAACCCCGACAGCAGCGCAAACTGGCCGCTGCCGCCGCCGAGAGTCAGGAGTTTGGTGGGCTCTGAGGGCATGTGATATTTAGTGTTTGCTGAATAGGAGAATCAGCTCTCGATCAGACCCTGTTTTATAAAAGGTCCCCAGCCCTTATGACTGGTCCCCGGAGGCCAGCAGTTCTTCGACCCACTCCAGGTTCATCTCCAGCAGTTTGCCCTTCGACGGCCGGCCGGTCTGGGGGTCACAGCCGATGATGGCGTAATATTTCTCGAGGGCGGCGTTGAACTCTTCTTCGGAAAAGATGCGTGTGCCGGCATTCGGACCGTTCGGCTTAGGTTCGAACAACCGTCCCGGCAGGCGGTCGTCCTTGATGGAAAAGCCCTCGCGGCTGTTGAAGGCCCGGGCCAGCATCGAGGAGCGCTCGGCCGACGCCATCAGGTCATGCAGGCTGACTTCCCATCCGGTGGCCGCCTTGATGCAGGCGACCATGGTATCGAGCGGCATGACGCCGCGCGGAGCGAAACCGAAGACGCACAATCCGAGAGAGTCCAGCATCCTCCAGAAATTCTCGAGAATCACGAAGCTGCGCACCTTGTCGTTGCTGAGCTGGGTGGCGGGCATGCCCCGGTAGATCCCCAGGGCGTTTACCGATTTGACGGCAAAGGAATTGGAGTCCACGAAGGACGGGTCGTGCGGCGTGTTCATGTGGTCCGCCCCGTAAGTGCACAGGGCATAGCTCATGCCCACGCCTACCTTGATCCGGGGGTCGTGCAACGGAAGCTCCTGGCCCTTGACGCACAGGCAAGCGTCCGAACCGGCAACCCCCCACCGGGACGCCAGCCGGGCCGAACCCTCGGCCAGCAAGTCGCCGAAGCCTTCCCGCCGGGCCGTCATTTCGAGCAGCTTCAACATCAGCAGTGGATCCCCGAATCTCAGTTCGAGACCGCCGGTGTCCGCGGTCGAGATGACCCCTTTCTCAAAGCACTCGCAGGCAAAAGCGATAGTCATGCCCGCCGATATGGTGTCCATGCAGTAACGGTCGCAGATCTCGTTGCCCTTGGCAATCGCCTTCAAATCGAGGATGTTCAGGTTGCTCCCCAAGGCGGCGATGGTCTCGTACTCCGGCCCGCCGTAGCGCGAATCCACGCCGTAGACCGGATCGTCGAGGGCGATCACACGCTTGCACATGATCGGGCAGGCGTGGCATCCCTTGCGCTTCTTGAGGAGCAGGGTGTTGTAGCTGTCCCCGCCGATGGGGGAGGCGTCCGCCAGCCCGCTGCCGCGGAAGTTGTTGACGGGGAGCCCGCCGGCGGCCGACAGGGGCTCCGGGAAAGCGGTCGTGCCGTAGACGTACAGGGCATCGCCGGCCGGGCTCTTGCGAAAGGTCTTGGCGTAGTCGGTGGCGGTTTTCCGCAGGAAGTCGGGGTTGTGGACCTCCAGTTCCCCGGCCCCCAGCGCCGCGACCGCTCTCAGGTTCTTGGAGCCCATGACGGCCCCGAACCCGTTGCGGCCGTTGAAGTGGCCGAGGTTGTTGGTGATGTTCGCAAACCGCACCAGCTTCATGCCGGCCAAACCGGTCTGGGCCACACGGATCTTGTCGCTGCCCAGCTCGCTGCGGATGGCGTCCTCGACCTCGCGCGAGCCCTGCTCGGCAACGCCGCGGGCATCCCGGATCTCCGCCCGACCCTCGGTCACCCAGAGGTAGACCGGCGCTTCCGATCGACCGCGGAAGACGATGGCGTCGAACCCGGCCTTTTTGAGCTCGGGCCCGAAGAACCCCGCGGCCTCTGACTCGCCGGCGGTCCCCGTGAGCGGGGATTTTCCCACGGCGGCAAACCGGCAGGAGGCGGCTATCGGCACCCCGGTCATGGCGCCGGTGGCGAGCGTGAACACGTTTCCCGGCGCAAGGGCATCCGCGCGCGCAGGCATGTCTCGCAGCAGGTAATGGTAGCCGATGCCCCGGCCTCCCAGGTAGCTGCGGTAAAATACCTCTTCCGGTTCTTCGATTTCAATTTTACGACGGCTCAGGTCCACGTGTAGTATTTTTCCGGTGTATCCGAACGGCATCGCTTACGCCTCCCGTGTGTGATGATGGGATGAATGAATAGAGATATCCGTCGCTCGGCAGCCTGTCAATAGCGGGATTATTGCTCCCGGAGATAAACCGTCCGATATCCCAGGCGGCCGTCACGGTATTCATACAACCGGAAGGACGCCTGGCGGCCCCAGTAGCCGGCCACCGGCGGCGCAGCAAAAACAGGGATGCCGTCCCGCCAGTGGAGTTCGTCCCGGTGGAAATGACCGGTGATCACGGCCTGCACCCGGTGGGCGCGCAGGAGCGTCTCCAGCGCCGAACGCGCTTTTGGGTCCCATCCGGGGTGCAGGGTGAATTCGTAATAGTCGTCCACCGCCGGCCGGTGGTGAAAGAGTATGACGGGCTTGCCGGCAGCCTGCACGAAGGCCGCTTCCATGGCCTTCAAGGGCTCGTAGCCGGGGACCCTGAATCCCATGGCGACCGGTTCGGTGTAGGCGAACATGAAAACCACTCCACGGTATTCGGCTTGGTGAATCAGCGGCCCGACGTCCCGGGTGTAGACCCGAAGGGTGTCCCCGATGCTGCCTTTGCGGATGTCGTGGTTGCCCGGCAGCAGGTGCAGCGGGGCTTTGAGGCGTTTGAGCACGCCGAGCCCTTCCTCACGAATATCCGCATCCGAGATGCTGTCGGCGAAGATATCCCCCGTGTGCACAACACAGGCGATCTCATAGGGTAGACCGTTGATCTGGTCTACCAGTTTGCGGGTACGCGCCAGGTGATCCCGATCCCCGAAGTGCGTGTCGGTGATTTGGACGAAGAAAAAACCGTCCCCCGCGGCGCGGTCGACACCTATACTCGGTGCCCCGGCACCGTGTTGACCGCACGCCAGCATCATGAGCGATGCAACAATCAAAACCGGTTTAAAAAAACGTCTTAAAACGGCAGGCATATGCCTTGACCCTCTCGAAAGAAATCCCTATAGTTGCAGCCGCTTCCAGCTGTGACAGGCAATAGCCGGGGCATACTATTTCTCTTTCCGGGGATGGAGGAACGCCATGCCGATCGCCGACAGGATGATTCCGCGCGTAGCTGCGTTTGCGGTCATCAAGGACATGTTCGAGGAGGGCCGCAGGCTCAAAGCCGAGTTCGGCCCCGACAACGTTTACGACTTCTCGCTCGGAAACCCCGATGTCCCGCCTCCCGACCAGTTCCGCCAGGCCCTGCGGGAGCTGGTGGCCTCATCCTCTCTCAACCATGGATACGCGCCGATGACGGGGCATTTGCAGGTGCGCGAGGCCCTTTCACGCCGCTTCCGCAACGAGCATGGAATCGAGATCCCCCCGGAGCTGATCCTCATGACCGTGGGCGCCTCGGGTGCGCTGAACGACATCCTGCGGGCACTGATGAACCCCGGCGAGGAACTGCTGACCCCCGCCCCGTATTTTCTGGGATACCAAAACTACGCGTTCCTAGCGGACGCCAAGCTGGTGGCGGTGCCGACCGACGCCCGCTTCCACCTGGACGTCGCGGCCATGGCCGCCGCCATCACACCTACCACCCGTGTGGTTCTCATCAACTCGCCGAACAACCCCAGCGGGGCCGTCTATTCGGAAGCCGAGCTCGAGGCGCTGGGCAAGGTCCTGCAGGACGCCAGCACCCGCTTCGGCCAACGGATCTACCTGGTGTCGGATGAACCCTACCGCCTCATCACCTATGGCGCCGCGGTGCCGTCGGTGTTCGCTGCCTATCCCCACAGCATCGTGGTCAACTCCTATTCCAAGGAGCTGAGCCTTGCGGGCGAACGGATCGGCTACCTCGCCGTCCACCCCAAGGCCGATGACGCCGGACAGATCCTTGCCGCCGCCGCCGCCGTCAACTCCATGCTCGTCGTCAACGCGCCCAGCTTGTTTCAGCAGGCCGCCGTCAAAGCGGAGGGCGCAGGGGTGGATGTTTCCTTGTACCGACGCCGTCGCGATTTGATCTGCGACATCCTCAAAAGCACCGGCTATGAGTTCACGTTGCCCGAGGGAGCCTTTTACCTGTTCCCGAAAAGCCCCATGCCGGATGACGTTCGCTTTACGGAAATCCTCAAAACCGAACGTATCCTCGTCAGCCCCGGCCGCGCCTTCGGCTCGCCGGGGTATTTCCGGATCTCCTATGCCGTCCCGGAGGCGACGATCATCGGTTCCAAAGAGGGCTTCCGGCAGGCGCTGCAGAAAGCGCGGGGCTGAAGGGCCGGCCGTCGTTTCCACATGGGCGGGCACCAGGCGAGCTGAGACGAATTCTCAGGGAACCGTCACAGCTTCTTGAAAATCCAATCGTGTCTGCCGTCTTTTGAAAGACGCACCCGGAGGTGCCCGAGCCAGCGGCTGTCATCCGTTGCAGGGAAGTCCTCCCGGAAATGTGCGCCCCGGCTCTCCGTCCGTCGCAGCGCCGCCTGCAGGATGAGCCGCGAGGCCGCGAGGCCCGCCTCGATGTGCATTCCCCGCGCAGAGCGGCTTGCCGCCGTCCTGCCGGCGCTTGCCTGCAGTTCCTCCTCGATGGCGGCTACGGCGTGCAACGCGCGTTGCAGCCCAGCCCGGCTGCGGATGATCCCGCCGTCTTCCCATAAGATCTTGCCCAGCCTTGGCCACAAGGCGGAAATGTTCGGAGCCGCATCTGCTGCCGGCGGGACGTTGGCCGGCGTTATAGAAAATTTTCCGGGCCCCTTGATTGCGATCTCTGAATGCGCACCGGCCCATTCAGCCGCAGCCTCCCCTGCCCGCTTCCCGAACACCAGGGTCTCCGACAGTGCGTTTCCACCCATGCGGTTGGCGCCGTGCAGCCCTCCGGTCACCTCTCCCGCGGCAAAAAGCCCGGGGACCGAGGTCGCCCCGCGGCCGTCGATGCACACCCCGCCCATGGTGTGGTGGGCCATGGGTGCGACCCGCAAGGGTCGCCGGCAGGCACCGCAGCGCTTTCCGATGGTGCTGAACGTGGAGGCCGACAGCGGGTCCGACGTCCAGCGCTCCTCGGAAACCCCGGTCAGATCCAGCCAGACCGCGCGACCTTCCCGACAAATCTCCTTGAAGAGGGCTTGTGAAAGCCGGTCGCGGGCCTTCTCGGCGGCCGGCCGCTCCGAGATGTCGTACTTCTCATACATGTCTTCGCCGGCGTCGTTGTAAAGCCGCCCGTGGTCCCCCAGCCGCGGCGGCACCATGTGACGCGGCAGCCCCGGCTCGGCGATTCCCAGCGGGTAGAACTGAACGAACTCCATGTCCTGCAGCAGCGCCCCGGCCCGCAATGCGAGCGCATAACCTTCACCGACAATCCCGCGGGGATTGTCGTGACGCGCATACAGCCCGCCGGCCCCTCCCGTGGCCAGCACGATGGCCCGCGCGCCGATAAACTGCCGCCTGCCGGTGGCCGTTGCATACCCGGTCGCAAGGCCGACGCCCTCCACGACCCGGATGTCGGTGACGGCCAAGCCGGATTGGAACTCGCTGCCCAGCGCAAGATTGCGGTCCACCAAACAGCGGATGATGTTTTCACCCCAGATCGGCGCCCGTCCGCCGCTGAAGAGATATCCGTTGTGGAAACCGCCCTCAAACCCCCAGTCGACGAGTTCCCTGAGAAGCGCCGGAGCTTCCTCCACGAGAACCTCGGCCAGCGCTCTCTGGTTCAGCCCGCGTCCGGCCTGAAGGGTGCGCTGCAGGTGCCCGGCGGTGGATTCATCGTCGCGGCTCCCGGCAAAGACACCGCCGCTTACGACGGTCGCGCTGGCCTTGCCGGGGGAGCCTCGGGATACGATCAAGACGTGCGCCCCCGCCTGCCTCGCGGCAGCGGCGGCTCTAAGCCCCGCCGCTCCACTTCCGATCACAAGGACGTCGCAGCTGCGATGGTCCACGCTGGTTGCCCCTCACTCGACGGTGACCCGCGGATGACCGGATTCTACCACCCGGCCGATGCGGGAGGCGGTCTCCAAGCCGGCAGACTTCAGCGCCCGGACCAGTTCGTCGGCCTGTGACTCCGGCAGGGACAGCAACAGCCCGCCGGAAGTCTGGGGGTCGAAAAGCAGTTCTTTCTCCGCGTTTGCCAGTTTCAGTTTCACCTCCCAGAACCCTTCCACCGCCTCCCGGTTGGTTTTGTTGCTGCCGGTGGTTTCCCCCTTGCGGTACATCTCCACGGCGTTCGGATAACACGGAAGACTCCGGTAAGCGAGCTCTATGCGCACGCCGCCTCCCCGGGCCATTTCCACACTGTGCCCCATGATCCCGAAACCCGTTATATCCGTGCAGGCATGCACGGGGAATCGCAGCGCGGTCTCGCGCGCCCTGGCGTTCAGGGCCGCGACCACCGGCAGGACGGCCTCCAGCTCGCGATAGGGCAGCTTACCGGACCGGTTGGCGTTGAAAAGGACACCGGTTCCGAGGGGCTTGGTGAGGATGAGGGCATCCCCGGGCTGCGCGCCGGCATTGGTCCAAATGCGACCGGGATTCACGATACCCGTCACGGACAGCCCGTACTTGGGCTCGTTGTCGTCCACGGAATGCCCGCCCGCCATGCAGGCTCCGGCCTCGACGACCTTGTCGTTCCCCCCGCGCAGGATCTCTTTTAGCAGCGCCAGATCCAGCGTCTTGGACGGGAACATCACGAGGTTCAGGGCGAGGATGGGGCTGCCGCCCATGGCATAGACGTCCGAAAGGGAATTGGCGGCCGCAATCTGGCCGAACCAGTAGGGGTCGTCTACCGGAGGCGTGATGAAATCCGCCGTGCTGATTACGGCCGTTTCCGGGGAAAGGCGGTACACCGCCGCATCGTCGCTGGTTTCAAACCCGACGAGCAGGTTCGGATCCTTGGGGATGAGCAGCTCTTTTAGCGCGTCCGACAGATCCGCCGGACCGATTTTGGCAGCTCACCCGCAGGTCCGCGACATCCCCATCAGGGTTTTCTTCTTCATGAAAAACATGGTCGATTTCCTTCCAGCGCCCGCAGCCGCTGCTGCAAAAAAGGCGGGTTCGCCGGCCGCAGCGCTTTTTCTTAACACATTTATAGCGATGAACCGCTTCGGAAGGCAAATCAAATCTATCGATGATTATAGAAACAGTGATAGGAGAATTCGATGGGGTTGGACAGGAACAGGGTCCGGCCCGGAAGGCCACCGGCAGGCCCAGACACGAATAAAAAAGCCCCGGGAAAGACTTCCCGGGGCTTGTCGCATAGCGGTTGCCGACGGCTACACTGTCTCTTCCACGCCGGGCTGGGTCTTCGCTTCGACCTTCATCTCGTACTGCAGGCTCGCCCATTGCTGCTTCACTGAAACCTTCGTTGCCTTGACCTCCCGAAAACCGGAGGTCGGTTCGAGCCGGCCGAGGAATTTTTCCAGAATGCTTTCGCCGCGCTTGGCCTGTTCGCCATCGATGGTATCGTTCGCTCGCATCTCCAGCATCAGGCCTCGCAGGAATTTCTTGAGCAGCCGCATGAAGCGTCTCGGCCGAAGCCCTGAATCCCTGACTTTTTTCTCCATTTGCCCGGCGGCATGCTCGTCTTGCACCACAACCGATTTCGCTGTTTCGACCGCAACGGGGACAGCGGACGGAGCCGCTGGCTTCGGCGCGGATTCCGCGGCGACGGCCGTTGGTGCAGCGCTTTGCGGCGATGGCACGGCTGCGGGTTCGGATGCAGCCGCCGGCTGCAGCGCCGGTGCCAGTGGTGACGCCATTTCTGCAGGCAGTTCGGGAAAGCCGGAGGCTTCGAGGGCCAACTGATCGGTTTCGAGGTTCAGGTATTGCATGCTGGCCTTGTACTCGAAATCCGCTTGGTACGCCGTGAGGCTGCTGTAGCGGCTGATGTCGTTGGAATTCTCCTCAACGCCGCCCTCACCCCCGCCGTTGCCGGTCAGAAAGGCCTTCAGCATCTCGCCGAGATCGGAGAGGAGCGCCTGTATGTCGGCCATCTCCTGGTCGCTCAATGAGCCAGTCACGGACAGCGAGACATTTCGCTCCTCGTTGTAGTCCACAAGTTTGCCTTGCTCGGCCTCGTAACCGGAATTGCTGAAGGCCAGATGCTGATAGGTCAGCAGAGTGGCCTCGGAGTGATAATCCGAGGAGAGCGTCACCGTGTCCCCCTCAGCGGTGAAAATGTTGATGTCGGCGCTCTGATCCTCGCTGACGTTCAAGTAGGCCAATCGTGCAGCTTCCCCCTGGAATTGAACGGGCGCTGCATTCGTTGCACCCCGGCAGGCAGGCGTGCAGTTCTGGATTCCTTCCATGATGTATTATTCTCCCTTCTGGATGATAACCGCTTCTGGGTGAATTATCGGCCGGGAAGGAACAAACTTGAGAGGGAATTTAAAACGACGGTACTGGAAGGCGCAACCGGATCCTTCTTGACAACGCCGAGTAAAGACCGAGAATTGGATCTTACCATTGCCTGCGCGAGGACTCAAACATGGAACGCAGCGAAATCGAACAGCGGCTTCAGCGTCTCGAAGAGCAGATCGCAGAGGTGAAGAAGCGGCTACCGGCCCACTCCGTCAAGCCGCCGATCATGATGGAGTTGCTGACGCTGGAAGACGAACGGGATGCTCTCTTGAAAACGCTTCCGACGTTTGAAGCTGCCGGCCGCAGTGCTGGGTCTCAGCGAATGGAAAAGAAGGTCGACAGTTGCAGTCATTCACCGGGCTGCGCAACGATTCACACGTGCCAAAAATACGGGATCGCCATGTGCGAGGCCTGCCTGCAGTGCCGCGACCCCAAAATTTACTGCAAATTCCGCTCTTCCTGCACGATTCATTTCCTGACCCGACACGCCGCCGGCACGGATCAAAGCATGTCGCTTAACGAGCCGGATCTCGAATAACATACTCTTTCGACAAGTTTTCTTTTTTTAGACCTGCCCGGTTTCTCACCGGCCAGGCGAAAAAGACTGCGCCATCTGTTCCGCAATCGCGTTGAAAGCCTTGGTAACAGCCGAGTCGGGGTAGGATGTCTGAAAGGATACGCCGGAGTCGCCGCAGGCGACCATGTGCGGGTCCATCGGGATCCGGCCCAGGAAGGCGATCCCCATTTCCTTGGCGGTTCGCTCGCCGCCCCCCGCACCGAACAGTTCGATACTCTCGCCGCAGTGCGGGCAGTTCAACCCGCTCATGTTTTCGACCAGACCGAACATCTCGAGGTTGACGGTGCGGCAGAAATTGATCGACTTGCGCACGTCGGCCAAGGCGACTTCCTGGGGGGTCGTCACGATGACGGCCTTGGCATCCTGGATCTGCTGCGCCACGGTGAGCGGTTCGTCGCCGGTGCCGGGCGGGGAATCGATAATGAGAAAATCCAGCTCACCCCACTCCACGTCGGCGATGAACTGCCGGATGGCGGAAAATTTCAACGGCCCGCGCCAGATGATCGCGTCATCGCGCTTGGGAAGAAACGATTCCATGGAAATTGCCGCCAGGTGGTCCGAATAGCGCATGGGGTTGAGCTTGCGGTTGCTGTTCACATCCGGCATGCCGGTCAGTCCCAGCATGCGCGGCACGTCGGGGCCGTGCAGGTCCACATCCATGATGCCGACCTTGAATCCCTTGTTCGCCAGCGCGATGGCGATGTTGACCGCCGTGCTGGTCTTGCCCACCCCGCCCTTGCCGCTCATCACGACAAACTTGTTTTTGATCCGTTTGAGCGAGCCCGCCACCGAAGCGTCCTGCTCCTCCTTGAGTTGTTTGGGGCTTTTGGGCACTTTGCCGAGGATCTCCGCCATGCGATGTCTCTCCTTTTAAATTCAGATAGCTATCGGTAACGCAACCGGAAAGTTATCATACAGCGGCGGAACTGCTTGTCAAGGCAAGGCCCGCTTCAAGCCCCCTCCCGGTTTATTGCTTCGGCAATTTGATCGGTCCACCCACCGCTGAGCCGGACAATGGGTCGCATCAATTGCCGGGGTGCCAACCGGCCGCCCGCCCTGGCTCAAGCAATTGCCCGAACTGCCGATACTTCCTTTGTGGAGCACCGGCATGCCCGCCTCCCCGTCATTTCTGCCTCTGAGGTGAATCGATTGAGCCCACAGGATCGAGACAGTGGCCCGGCAAAAGCGGTAGCGCCGCGCGGCGGCGCCGGTGCCCTGCAGACATCCCTGATCATCGGCCTGTTCGCAACGGTGTTTCTGCTGACGGCGGTGCGCCTCTCCACGGAAAATCAACTTCTTCTGAGCATCGGACTGCTCGCGTTGCTTTACCTCGCCGGCTGGGCTCGCAACGCGCATCCCGATTGGAGCCGCGCCGCGGTCATCCTGGTCGGCACGTATGTCACCCTGCGCTATTGGATGTTCCGAACAACGGAAACCCTCGGCTACCAAGGGGGTTTGGATTTCACCTTCCTGATTCTTCTTTATCTCGCCGAGACCTACGGCATTCTCATCCACGTGATGGGGATGTTCGTGAACATCTCGCCCCTCACCCGGAAGATCCCGCCCTTGCCGAGCGACCCTGATCGCCTGCCGACGGTGGACGTCTTCATTCCGACCTACAATGAGGACGTGGAGGTCGTTTATGTCACGGCCGCTGCCTGCACGCACCTGGACTACCCGAAGGAAAAACTGAACATCTACATTCTGGACGACGGCGGGACCGCGCAGAAGCTGAACGACCCCGACCCGCTGCGCGCCGCGGCCGCCCGAAAACGGGTCGACCGCCTGACGTCCATGGCCGCGCGGCTGGGGCTGAGCTACCTTGCCCGCGAAACCAATCAATACGCCAAAGCCGGCAACATCAACGAGGGGTTGCTCAGGTGCGCCTGCGAGGGGGATGAACACGACCGCGACAAAGCCGCCTGCGTCAACACCGGATTCGGCCGCAGCTGCGGGGAGCTGATCCTCGTTCTGGACTGCGACCATGTCCCCACGCAGGACTTGCTCCGCAACACCGTCGGCTTTTTCCTGGCGGACGAAAAACTTTTCCTGGTGCAGACCCCGCATTTTTTCATCAACCCGACCCCGATCGAGAAGAACCTCGACACCCACCGCCGCAGCCCCAACGAGAACGAAATGTTCTATGGTGCGGTGCAGCTTGGCCTGGACTTCTGGAATTCATCCTTTTTCTGCGGCTCCGCCGCCCTTCTGCGCCGCAGTGCACTGATGGCGATCGGGGGTATTGCCCGCGACACGGTGACCGAGGATGCGGAGTCGTCGCTGGCGCTTCACAGCAAGGGGTACAACAGCGTCTACCTCAACAAGCCGATGAGCATGGGGCTGTCGCCGGAGTCCTTCGACGACTTCATCCTGCAGCGCAGCCGCTGGGCCCAGGGCATGACCCAGATCCTGCTTCTTAAAAACCCCCTGCGACGGAAGGGGCTGAAGCTCACCCAGCGCATCTGTTATTTCAACTCGTGCTTGTTCTGGCTGTTCGGGTTTGCCCGCATCATCTTTTTCGTTTCCCCTCTCATGTTCCTGTTCTTCGGCATGCGGGTCTACAACGCCTCCCTGAGCCAGATCCTGCTGTATGCCCTGCCCCACGTGATGGCGTCGTATTATGTTGCCAATTACCTGTACGGAAGGATGCGCCACCCGTTCTTCTCGGAGATCTTCGAAACCATTCAGAGCATTTTCCTGGCCCCGGCCGTGCTGTCCGTTTTTCTCAACCCGCGCCGGCCGACCTTCAAAGTCACGCCGAAGACCATATCGCGCCGCAAGGATTCCCTGACGCCGCTCTCAGCCCCGTTCTACGGGATGTTCCTGCTGGCCGTGGCGGGCTATCTGGCGGGGGCCTGGCGCTGGGCCTCCAACCCGTTGCTCTGGGACACGGTACTCGTTTGTTCGATTTGGAACACCTTCAACCTGCTGTTGACGTTGTGCTGCCTGGGAGTCGTCTGGGAGCGGCGGCAGCTGCGGCGCTCCCACCGCTACGAAACCCGGGAACCGATCTCGATCCGTCTGCCCGCGTCGGATATCTGCATGGCCGCCACCATTACCGATCTGTCCACCACCGGCGCGGGTCTGACAACCGACGAGATCTTTGATATCCCCGGGGACCGCATCGTCCTTGAGACGGAGGGTCGCGGGCGGCGTCAGTTCGCCCTGCCCGCCCGGGTGACCCGCCGCGACCACGGTCCGGCCGGGATGAGCCTGGGCTGCGAGTTTGAACAGTCTAGCGAGATCAGCCGCCGGGAGATCATCGGTTTTGTCTACGGCGACAGCCGCCGTTTGAAATATTTCTACGAAGCCAAGATCGGCAGAAAACTCAGCTCTTTTAGAGGGTTTATCAACCTGCTCGCCATCGGGGGGAGGGGTTCCCTGCGCAACGTCGCCGGAATCGCGCGTATTTTTCTGGACTTTGCAACTGGGTTGATAGTAAAATTCTACAAATCGATACATATAGAAAGGAGACGCGCACTCCTCGATGAAACCCCTCAAGGCAATGATTCTTCTAAGCATTCTGCTGCTTTTGGTTATAGATACGGCCGCCGCGGCGACCATGCGGATCCCCTTGAAAAAGCTGGCGCCGATCCAGGATCACCAGATGCGGGGGTCGATGGACAGTTACAGCTTCACTCTTCCAATCCCCGCGCGCTGGAAAGTCCTGAAGGCGACGCTCCATTTCACCTACGTTAATTCATCGGCCCTCATTCCCCGGACTTCCCGGCTCATATTTACCGTCCACGACCAACCCCTCGCCCAGGTGAAGCTGAACCCGGACACGCCCGAGGGCGAGGTGACCGTGCCCATCCCCGGCTCGCTGCTGAAAACCGGGTACAACCCCTGCAATTTCTGGGTCTCCCAGCACTACACCGACGAGCAGTGCGAAGACCCGTTTGCGCCCGAGCTGTGGACCTGGCTGAAGTTGGGCGAGGCCTATCTCATCTTTGAACTGGAACCGGTGCCCGTGCCCAAACGGGTTTCGGCCATCGCCGATTTTCTGTTCGATCCCCGGAACATCTTCGACACCCGGGTCAACCTGGTCATCCCGGAGGTGAGCCCCGGCTATCTCAAAGCGGCCTCCCTGGCGGCCGCAGGTATTGCCCTGCGCTATGAGTACCGGGCGCCGGAGCTGATTCTGTCCCAGACCCTGCGGCCCGGCATGGACAACATCGTGATCGCCGCGCGCAAGGACCTGCCGGCCCTTGCCTTGGGGGCGTCCGCGGGCGCCGACGGGCCAGTGATCGCTGTCCGCCATCTACCTGAGAAAAAAAGCGCTCCGATTCCCGGCCAGCCGGATGTCGTCGAAAACCCGCACCTCGCGCTGGTGATGGTCTCCGCCAAAGACGAGGCGGAACTCGAGACGGCCTGCCGCGCCTTTGCCTCGCTCTCCTATCCACTCCCGGATTCTCCGTCCACCCGCGTCGCGAACTTGAAACTTCCGGAAGTGGACGAACACATGCTCCAAAAAGGGCTTTTGCCCGGAAGATCCTACACGCTGGCGAGCCTGGGCAAACGCACAACGGAGTTCAGGAACATATCCCCGCCGCCGCTCGACATCGAGCTGCGGTTTCCCTCCGATCTCTACCTGTCGCCCAACACCTTCGTCAGCGTGATCCTGCACATGGCCTACGACGCAGCCATGCGTTCGGATTCCGTTCTGAACGTCAAGCTCAACGGGAAATTCATTTCCGGCGTGCGCCTCGACAACCCCAGGGGCGATTATTTCAAGGGCTACCGGGTGGACATTCCCCTGTCATCCTTCAAGCAGGGCATGAACCGGCTGAGCTTCGAAGCCGAACTCACGCCGCTGCACACCGACAAGTGCACCCTGATCCAGACCGAAAACCTGCGGTTGACCATTTTCGACGACTCCACGGTGACCCTGCCGGAGGTGCCGTATTGGATCAAGATGCCCCAGCTCGAGCTGTTTTTTCAGGATTCTTTCCCCATGGGGCGCTGGCCTGATCTGCGTGAAACTGCGGTGGTTCTGACCGAGAAAAGCCTGGCAGCCGCCAACGCCGCGCTGAACGTGGTGGCCCTCAGCTCCCAGAAGATCGGGCTGCCGCCTTTCGGGCTCAGCTGGCTCATGAGTTACGAGCCTGAAAAAACCCGCAAGGACCTGCTGCTAACCGGTGTGCTGCCCTCGCTGCCTGCGTCCGTCATTGAAAAAGGGCCCATCGCAGGCATCGACCCCTTGCGGTTGTCGTTCCCGCAGATGCTCCGGCCCCAGTTTCAGACGGCCGCGCCGATCGATTTCTGGTCCAAAGCGGCAGCCCCGCAGCAGCAAATGCCGCGCAACCTCTCGGACGTCAACACCACAAGCCCCGTGAGGGCCGATCTTTCCGGGACATTGGGCCCGGGGCGCATCGCCCTGATGCAATTTCAACACCCCGATGCCGCAGAGCGCACCGTGATTATCCTGACCGCCGGCATCGCTGAAGACCTGCTCGCCGGCAGCAAGATGCTCTGGGACCCCATCGTCCAAGGCGGCTGCCGCGGCGACCTGTTTGTGGTCAATCTGGATACACCCGAGCCCGAGACTCTGGCGCACCTGATCGGCCCAAGCTATTACCTGGGAAACCCCGGCCGTATCCCGGCGGTCCAGAACTTCATCAATACGCACCCGGTCCTGTCGCTGGTTGCGCTGCTGGTGATATTGCTGGTCCTGTGCGGGTTGATCCTGAAGCTTCTGAAGCGCCGCCGGCAGCAGCGGTTGAATCCATCCGCAGGATGATCGTTACGATAGAAGCCGTTCAAGGCATGCTGCCTGAATGATCAGCAATGGACCATGACCCTTGCGGGCGCGGCTTTCAGCCATGAGGATCTCAGTCCCGCCGCGGCGGGATCACCGCAGAAAAGCGTCTCAACACACATTTAGAGCTCATACACGCATCCGGCATGCTTAACCCTCTCAGGTGCTCCACCATCTTCGTTGCAGTGCTGGTCTTCTTCGTGATGTCAAGCTCGGCTGCGGACTGGAAGACCTATCAGCAGACATTCATTTCCGCCGACGGCCGCGTGGTGGATTTTCTTCAGAATTCCATCAGCCATTCGGAAGGACAGGGCTACGGCCTGATCCTGGCCCTGATGAACGACGACCGGGCCGCCTTCGACCGCATCTTCAGATGGACGACCGACAACCTGCAGGTGCGCCGCGATTCGCTTTTCGCCTGGTCCTGGGGCCGGCGGCCCAATGGCGGCTGGAACATCATCGACTACAACAACGCGAGCGACGGCGACATCCTCATCGCCTATGCGCTGCTGAAGGCGGCGGACCGCTGGGGGCATTCGCCCTTTCGCGAGGCCGCCCAGCGCATCGTCCGCGACATCCGAACCTACTTGGCGGTGACCGCGCATGAGTTTCAACTGATCGCCCCGGCCTACTTCGGATTCAACGAGCCGGCAGGAAACACCTTCAACATCGGCTACCTGGTGCTGCCGGCCTTTGCCGAATTCGCCAAGGCCGACGAAGATGCCTTCTGGCAACGAACCCTCAGGGACAGCCGGCGGCTTCTTGAAAAGGCGGCCTTCTCCCGTTTGAAACTGCCGGCGGACTGGGTGGCGGTGGACAAGGGGCAAGTGAGGATCGCCGCGGCCCGCAGTCCGTTTTTCGGCTACGAGGCGATCCGGGCACCGCTCTACTTGGCATGGCATGGCAAGAGCGACCAACTGTCCGCCTTCGCGGATTATCTTCAGTTCGTGGAACATGCCGGCTACCTGCCGAACCGAGTCAACCTGGTGGATGGGACGGTGGCCGTGGAGGAGGCGCCGGCGGGGTTTTACGCCGTGATGGGGCTCTGCGCCCGACGCTCAGGCCGGGAGGATCTGGCGCAGAAGCTGTTTCAGAACGCAACGTCAAAGATAGACCACGAACCGAAGGACTATTATTCCAACACCCTTTTCCTCCTGGCTACGGGCAAGATGGATTGATCGAAATGTATCGGCTTGGGTTGATCGTGATCCTATTTCTGTCCGCTTCCGCGCCGTACGGATGGGCCCAGGTCCGCCAGGAACCCCTGGATCAGGTCCTCCGCAGCGATCCGCAGCCGGCGAGCCAAAGCGTCGACACCCACACGCAGGGCGTCTCGCAGACTCACTCGGCCGAGCAGGTGCGCACCAGGGCTCACGACAGCCGGGTGGAACTGGCCGAACCGCCCTGGGAATACACCTCGCCCGGGGATGCCGACATCCTGGAAGGCTGGGATTCTCGGTTTCCCGCGGGTGCCGCAAAACCACCATCCGAGCCGGGCAGCACCGAACCTTCGGCCCTGGCCCAGGCATGGCAGCTCTACCGGCGCGGCAACTACGACGCCGCCGCCAAGGCCTTTGCAGCGCTGGCCGCCTCCGGCAATCGTCAGGAGGCGTTGAACGCACGGCTGGGGCTCGCCTACAGCCTCATCAAGCAAGGCCGCCGCGACCAGGCCATTCCACACCTGGCGTTCCTGGCGGATGAGGGCTACCGCCCCTCGGAAACGCGTCTTGCGCTGATCCATGCCTTGATGCAGAGCGGCCGGTGGGCAGACGCCCGCGCGCAGATCGCGCAGCTTCCACCGCACAGGCGTGCGATCTGGGAAAACCGCCTGCAGGAGGCCCGCCTCCTGAGGGAGTACCAGTCCCTGCCCCGGACCGCCGATTTTCAGGCGTTGTCGTCCTTCGTGGACACCCATAAAAAGGCGCTCGCCGATTGTGTCCGGCCGGACCTTTTCCACGCCATCGCCAAACGGCTCGCTGAGGCCGGCGCCGCGCAGCAGGCGACAGAGGTGCGGCGCAAGCTCCTTGAATGTCCCCTGCCCCCGGACCTGCGCCAGGGCATTCTCGCCGAACTGATGAACTCCCTTACGGACGAGGACGCCTTATCACTGCTTAAAAAAGAAAGACCCGGCCCGGGACAGACCTCGCCGACGACAGCCGCCGCGCTCGACGCTCTCGAAGTGCAGCTCCTGAAGCGCCGGCTCGCAGCCACGCCGGAGGATTCAGACGCCAAGGCCCGGTGGGCGGAAGAGATCCTGAAACTCGCGCCGGAGGATCCCGACGCGCTGGCGGCACTCGCCTGGTACCGTTTCAAACGCGGCGATGTTGCCGAGGCGGAGAAGATCTTCACCCGCCTGGCGCAATCGGACCCCGGCAACAAGGACTACGCCCTGGGCCTGGGGTATGCGCGTCTGAATTCCGGCAAACTCGACACGGCTCTAGACCCATTCGACCGGGGCCTGATCGCCGAAGACGCCGAAACCCGCAAACTGCGACAGCTGGTGTACCGGAAGCAGGCGGCCGACGCCTACGATTCCGGGCAATGGGAGGCGGCGGCCCTGTATCTTGAAAAACTCCTGGCGCTTGACCCCACGGACGCGGACGCGAAAGAGCTTCTGGCCTGGACACGCTACCGGCAGGGCCGCACGGATGACGCCCGCGCGCTGATGGAGGAAAGTTTCTCAGCAAAACCCAGCCCGTCGCTCGCCGCAGGCCTGCTGGGGGTCTACACCGCAGCCGGTGAGGATGACCGGGCCCGCGGCATGGCCGACCGCCTGGCCAAGGACCCCGACCCGAAAGTCCGGGCGGCGATGGGGCCTTTCTTCTTCGACCGCGGGGCGCCCATCACGGCCTCCCAGCTCGACCGCAGCCCCGACCGTTGCTACCGCAACGCGGATTCGTCGCGCATGGAGGCTTTTCTCTACCACCGCAGCAAGCAGGGCGACGGCAAATTCGGCGACCTCGAGGAAACCGCGCTGCCCGTCACTTTCGTCTACCCGACCGCCCTCGGCCACCAGTGGTCCGCGGCCGTCACGCCCAAATATCTCTCCGGCAACAGCGGGGCCTCCAATCCCCAAGCCGGTCGGTATTACCGGTTCCTGGACGGAGCAGCGAAAAAGCAGGACCTGGAAGACAGCCTGTTCGTGGTCCAGCCGGATGTGGGGTTCGCCATGGAAGGGCAACTGCACACGGACATCCACATCGGCTCCAGTCCCTTCAACGGACCCGTCGACCCCACGCCCACCTTTGACGTGCGGGTCAGCGCGCCGGATTGGTACGTGGACATCCACCGCTTCAACGTGAAGGATTCGATCCTGTCCTACGTCGGCCAGAAAGACCCCTACGGCAACCACGAGTGGGGCCGGGTCACCCGCAACGGCATCGAGGCCGGCAAAACCTGGCCGCTCGGCGGCAGGTGGTGGTTGAGCGGATCGGCCGGTTTTGACTACTACATGGGAGAAAGCATCTGGGAAAACCAGGCCGTGCACCTCGACACGGCCGTCGGCCAGACCCTGCTATTCGATCGCGACGAGTTCAGCTACGGCCTGTTCCTCACCGCTCAGCACTTCCGCCGCAACAGCGACTTCTACACCTATGGCCACGGCGGCTACTACAGCCCGGAGCTGATGACCATGGTGGGCCCCTTCGTGCGCTATCGCACCGCCGTCTGCCGGGACTACTGGTTCGACATCCAGGCCTCGGCCGGGTGGCTCCATCAGCAGCTCGACAGCAGCCCCTTCTACCCTCTCTTCGACGGCGACACCGCCGGCTTCACCCCCGCCGCCGCGGCCGACGCCAACGGTGAATACGAATCCGACACCGACAACAAGATCGGCTTCAACCTGAAACTGCAGGGCATGAAGCTCATCACGCCCCACCTCGCCGCCGGCGGCTTCGCCTCCGTCAACAACAGTGCCGACTACACCGAATGGACCGCCGGCGTCGGCATCCAGATTTTCTTCGACCCCCAGAACCTCTTCTGGACACGCAAGGACATGTTCAACGAATTCGGGAAGTCCTCGAACAAGTAAAGCCGTCGCTTGCTGAAAGTACTTGTCGTTTGATTTAAGTGCTCTATCGGGGTGTTGAAAAACAAGCAGCCGGACGTCAGCCAAGGCGTGCGGTGTTTTGGAAAGCGCAGCATATTCGGTCATATGT
>Ga0210069_1000046_pt1 | contig 22681 bp, 19 predicted proteins | sample RushSE_TuleB_D2_FD_185568 | JGI IMG/M metagenome (GOLD analysis project Ga0210069, IMG submission 185568) | Wetland microbial communities from San Francisco Bay, California, USA, that impact long-term carbon sequestration - RushSE_TuleB_D2... | ecosystem: Environmental > Aquatic > Marine >... | reverse complement strand
CCGCCAGCCGTGCGTGGTGGTCATGCAACGCCCGGATCACGCGCAGCTGCACCGCATGATGCGCCGCCACGTTGTGTTTCTCCCCGACGTAGACGACCCGCACGGTCTGCAGATCGGCAAGCATCTCATCCCAGGAAACCGGCGCCCCGGTCCGTCCGGAGAGGATGCTTTCAGCCTCGGAGGCAGCCACCGGCAGTTTGTCGCCTTTCGGCTTGAGCGGCATGGCGCAGCCTCCCACCACCCACATCACAACCCCGGCCAGGCAAAAAACCCCCAGACGTCGGATCGCACTGCATACTCGTTTTATCTCTGCTTGATTTTTGCACATCGCCCTAATAGACATCGATTATTTTCCACGCAACGGAGGGCCTTACCATTTACCTGAGACTCATCGATCGGCTGAAGCACCGCAAGCCGCCGAGCATCCGCATCCTCGACCCCGGCTGGAGCTCGACCTCCAGGCGGCCGGCCTTTTGGCTGAACCATCCCGCGCTGGTCTACAGCCTGGTCCTTGCTCTGCTCGGGGCCCTTCTCTTTTTCGGCCTGATCGGGATCTCCGTGGCGCGGGAGGCCGAAGCAACCCTTCCCTACATCTGGGTTCCCCGCCTGCTGGTGATCGTGACCGGGTTTCTGATCGCAACCACCCTCTACCGGATCATCCGCCGGATCTCCCGTTGACGCGCCTCATCCCGCCCCGGGCCCTCTCGGCTGCGACCCGCCCGTCTCGGGAGAGTCCCGATCACTGCATCCGCCTATTTGCCGGCAGGGGCCGTCATGACGACGTTCAAAATTTTCATCAACTGGTCGGCCGGAATGAAACCGGGCCGATGGCCGATCACCTCTCCGGATTCGGCAAGAAACCATAAATCCGGCAACCCCTTGACCCGGAACAAAGCGGCGGCGGCCGTTTCACGTTCCGAATCCACCCGGATGGGGATGAAGTTACGGTTGAGGGCGGCGATCACCGCAGGGTCTTTGAAGGTCTTGCTATCCATTTCTGCGCAGTAGGCGCACCATTCCGCATGGAAATAGAGAAAAGCCTTCTTTTTCTCGAACTTGCTGCGCGCCAGACCGCTCTCGTAGCTGTGCCAGTCGATTTTGTCGGCGGCGGCCAGTCCGCTCTGGGCCCCGCCGACCAACAGGAACATTAGAAGAACCAGCGCCTTCGCTATCTTCATTCGCCAAACCTCTCCACACTGAAAAATTGCCAACACAGACAGTGTACCATCGCGGAAGCCTGGAGGCAATTGATTCGGCAAATTCGTTCAGGGCCGCGCCAGAAGCTGCCGGGAGCGTCCCTATCCGCATTTTAATGGTTGTTCGCATCGGCGAAATACTTGATCATCATCTCACCGAGCTCCTTGGAACGCTGGGTCGCGGCTTCCACGGCGTTGATCAGGGTGGTCCGCAGCCCGCCCTTCTCAAGGGTGTGAATGCCGGCGATGGCCGTGCCGCCCGGGGAGGTCACGCGGTCTTTCAGCTGGCCGGGGTGCTCGCGGGTTTCCATCAGCATCTTGGCCGCCCCCAACACCGTCTGGGCGGCGAGGAACTGGGCGTCCTTGCGCGAGAGCCCCATTTTCACCCCGGCGTCGGACAGCGCGTCGACGATGATGAAGATGTAGGCCGGCCCGCTGCCGCTCAGCCCCGTGATGGCATCCATCAGGTAGTTCTCCCTCAGAAACACGGCCTTGCCCACGGAATTGAAGATCGCCATGGCGAGATCGATGTCTTCTTTTTTCGCATGCTTGCCGGCCGAGAGCGCGGTCGCGGACTCCTTGACCAGCGCGGCGATGTTGGGCATGACGCGGATCAGGCGCAGCTCCTTGTGCAGCAGGGACTCAATCGCCCGCAGCGGGACTCCGGCGGCGATGGAGATGATGAGTTTGGACAGATCTAGATGGTCCGATGTCTCCTTGAGCACCTCGGCCATGAGCTGGGGCTTGACCGCGTAGATGACAACCTCGGAGGCCGCCACCGCCTCCAGGTTGTCGGTCGAGGTCCGCACGCCGTAGCGCTCGCGCATCTCCGCCAGCCGCTCCTCGCGGACGTCGGTGCAGATGATGTCCTCCGCCCGGGCCGAGCCGGAATTCACGAGCCCGCTCACCAGGGCCTCGCCCATGTTGCCCGAGCCCAACATCGCAAGTTTTTTCCCGATCACCATGTCCTCGTGTCTCCCTTTCCAATCCGTTACGTTGTCGAATTTTAAATCCCTCTAACCCCCTTTGCCAAAGGGGAGAAAAGGGAGGAATACCGCCGACTGATTCCAGAGCTGCGGCGCCCGGCGCTCCGGGACCCTGGCCCGACTATCTTACCGGAAATGTGCCAAATCCGTATGCTTCTACAAACCCCGGCCCGTATTCGTCAAGCTGTTTTCGCTTGACACGCACCGGTGCTTTGGGATACAAATGGTCCAACCATTATAAAACCACCCATTTCACGGACACCGCCGCATGTTCCAGACCGCCAGGCCCACCAAGATCTTCCAGGACGTCGTTTCCCAGATCGAGGAGGCCATTCTGACCGGGCGCATCAAGACCGGCCAGACGCTGCCCTCCGAGAGGGATCTCAAGACGACGTTCCAGATCAGCCGCGGCACGCTGCGCGAAGCCCTGCGGGTGCTGGAGCAGAAGGGGCTGATCGAAATCCGCCTGGGCGTCGGCGGCGGCTCGGTGGTCCGGGCCATGGATGCCGGCGGCGTCAGTGAAAGCCTGGGGCTGCTCATCCGCTCGCAGAAAGTCTCGTTGAACCACCTGGCCGAATTCCGCGAGGGAATGGAGGGCAGCATTGCCGCGCAAGCGGCCGAGCGACGCTCGGCATCCGACATCCGGAAACTAAAAGACCTGCTGGAAGATGCCCGCTCCTGCGTGCGGGCCGGTCGCCAACGACGCGATGAATTCCTCGAGGTGGACAAGCAGATCCACACGACCATCGCCGCCACCACCCAGAACCCGATTTACCAGAGCGTCCTCACCTCCATCCACGACAACATCCACCGCTATTACGACCGCTTTCTTTCAATGGACGACCAGGAACTCCAGGAAAACTTCCGCGACCTGTGCGGCCTGGTCGATGCGATCGAAAAAGGGTCCGCCGACGACGCCCGACGGCTGGCCCGTGAACACGTGCAGCGCTTCAACGGCTACATGCAACGCCGCGCACGGGAGGAGCAGGCCGGCGCGGCCGCTTCCCCCCGCCGCATAAGCACCGCGCCGAAAGGCGATACTCCGAGAAAACGATGAGACCCATGCGCATCCGCAAACATCCCATATTGACGATTCCTGACGAAGAGGCGATCGCCTTCACCTGGAACGCTGCCCCCCTGTCCGGGGTCGACGGCGAAATGATCTCCTCGGCCCTCATCGCCAACGGCGTCCACATCTTCGGCCACCACCCCAAGGACGGCAGCCCCCAGGGACTCTTCTGTGCCAACGGCCAGTGCTCCCAGTGTTTGGTCATCGCTGACGGGCGGCCCGTCAAGGCCTGCATGACGCCGCTGCGGGCCGGGATGGCGGTTCAAAGCGTGGAGGGCCTGCCCCGGCTGCCCGCAGAAGACGCACCGCCGCAGGCGGCACCGGTGGAGGCCGTCGCCACCGAGGTGCTGATCATCGGCGGCGGCCCGGCCGGCCTGTCGGCGGCGATCGAGCTCGGCAAACTCGGCGTGCGCACCCTGGTGGTCGACGACAAGGACCGCCTGGGCGGCAAACTGGTGCTGCAGACCCACAAGTTCTTCGGCTCGGTGGAGGACTCCTACGCCGGAACGCGCGGCTTTGAGATCGGCAACATTCTCGCCGCCGAGATCGCCAAACACCCCTCGGTGGAGGTCTGGCTCAACACCACCGCCGTGGCCGTGTTCGCGGACCAGGTCGTCGGCGTGGTGCGCGACGGCCGCTACCTCAGCGTCAAGCCGGCAAAGCTCATGGCGGCCACCGGTGCGCGCGAGAAAATGCTCTCCTTCCCGGGCAACACCCTTCCCGGGGTCTACGGGGCCGGGGCCTTCCAGACCCTGGTCAACCGCGACCTGGTGAAGTCCTCCGAGCGGGTGCTGATCGTCGGCGGCGGCAACGTGGGGCTGATCGCCGGCTACCACGCCATCCAGGCCGGCATCGAGGTGGTCGCCCTGATCGAGGCCCTGCCGCAGGTCGGCGGGTACAAGGTCCACGCCGACAAGCTCGCGCGCCTCGGAGTGCCCATCTTCACCCGACACACCATCACCTGCGCCGCCGGCACGGACCGGGTGGCGTCGGCCACCATCGCCGAGCTTGACGACCAATGGAACGTGAAGCCCGGCACCGAAAAGACCTTCGCCGTGGACACGGTGCTCATCGCCGTCGGTCTGGCGGAGGTAAACGAGTTTTACCTCAAGGCCAAGCAATTCGGCATGGACGTCTTTCACGCCGGCGACGCCCAGGAAATTGCCGAAGCCTCGGCGGCCATGTTCACGGGTAAGATCGAGGGCCTGAGGATCGCCCAGTCCCTGGGGGTGTACTCCGGCGAGGTACCGCAGGAGTGGGACGACAAAGCCACCGTGCTCAAATCCCGGCCCGGCAGTGTGGTGCGCCGCGAGCCGCCTGCCAAGGAAGAAGGCGTTTTCCCGGTCTTCCACTGCTACCAGGAGGTGCCCTGCAACCCGTGCACCTCGGTCTGCCCGCAGCGCGCGATTCATACCGAAAACGACACGATCACGGGCCTGCCCTATTTTGTCGACAACGAAGACTGCACCGGCTGCGCCAGCTGCGTCGCCGTCTGTCCGGGGCTTTCGGTCACGCTGGTCGATTACCGCAAGGACCCCGAACACCCGCTGGTCATCCTGCCCTACGAGGTCTGGCGCGAAAAGGTGGAGGTCGGCCGGAAAGTGCCGGTCACGGACGTGGACGGTGCCATCCTGGGCTATTACGCGGTGGAGAAGGTCAAAACCCGCAAAAAATACCCCGGCACCCTCATGGTCCACATCCGGGTCGATCGACCGGTGGCCAAACGCGCCGTCGGCATCTGGGTGCAGGAACGCCAGATCAACCCCATGACCGTCTACGAGAAGGCCCCGCCGCCGGACGAAGCCGTCGTCTGCCGCTGCGAGCGCATCAGCGCGGGCGAGATCCGGTCCGCCATCCGCTCGGGCGTCCGGGACCTGAACCAGCTCAAGGCCCTCACGCGCGCCGGCATGGGGGCCTGCGGCTCAAAGACCTGCCGGCCCATGATCTGGCGCATGTTCAAGGAGGAGGGGGTCGATCTGGGCACCGTCACCGACCGGGTGGACCGTCCGCTTTTCGTGGAAGTGCCCATCGGCGCCTTCGCCGGAATTGCGGAGGAGTCCCATGAATAGGACCTATGACGCGATCGTCGTCGGCGCCGGATCGGTCGGGATGCCGACCGCCATGGCCCTGGGCGAAAAGGGGCTGCGCACCCTCGTCATCGACATGCACCCGTCGCCGGGTCAGGGCGAGAACAAGCACGCCATCGGCGGGGTGCGGGCGACGCATTCGGCTCCCGGCAAAATCCTGACCTGCCTGCGCTCGCTGCAAATCCTGTCCACCTGGAAGCAGGTGCACGGGGACGACATCGAGTGGCTGCAAGGCGGCTACCTATACCCGGTCTACCGGCAGACCGATGCGGACATGCTGAAGAACCTGCTGCCGCTGCAAAAATCCTACGGCCTGAAGATCGATTTCGCCGGGCCGCAGGAGATCCGTGCCATCGTCCCCGGGATCAACGCCGACGGGCTTCTCGGCGGCACCTTTGCACCGGAGGACGGCTCCATGTCCCCGCTGCTGGTGGCCAACGCCTATTATCGCCGGGCCGTGCGCCTGGGGGTCGAGTTCCGCTTCAAGGAGAAGATCACCCGTGTTCTCGTGGACGGCGGCCGTGCCGCCGGGGTTGAAACCGACCGCGACCGGCACCGGGCCCCGGTGGTCGTGGACGCCGCCGGCCCGCTGTCGGCGCCCTTGTGTGAAACGGCAGGGGTCCGCATTCCCGTGCTCCCGGACTGCCACGAGGCCGCCATCACCGAGCCCGTGCAGCCTTTCTTCCAATGCATGGTGGTGGACGTCCGGCCGGCGCCCGGTTCCAAGAACTTTTACTTCTACCAGAACCTTCACGGCCAAGTCGTGTTCTGCATCACTCCGGACCCGCCCATCGTCGGGACCGACAAGCGCGAGACCTCGGTCTTTCTGCCCCAGATCTGCACCCGGCTGGTGCACCTGCTGCCGCGCTTGAAAAACCTGAGGGTCCGCAGGACCTGGCGCGGGCTTTACCCGATGACCCCGGACGGGTCGCCGATCGTGGGCTGGAACCGCGACGTGCCGGGGCTTTTGCATGCCACGGGCATGTGCGGGCAGGGGCTCATGCTCGGCACCGGCGTGGGCGAGCTCGTGGCGCGTCTGGTCACCCGCACCGGCACCGCCGACGACGAGGTCATCCTCGGGGAGTTTTCGCCGTACCGGGAGTTCAAGGGGATGGAGAAGTTAAAATAAGATTTGTTCGGTGCTTAGAAGCCCTGTTAACCAACCATCACAGAAGATACACAAAACAATTAAACACCTCGCGCAACGCGCGGCCAAAGGAGAATGCCATGACCGGTTTCGAACTCAAACTCGAGAAGACCTTTCCCTACCAGCGCCCCTCGATCGACCGGGGCTACGCCAACCAGACGCTCCACCTGAACCTGTCGAATCTGGACATCGCCGCCCGGCCGGTCACACCGCAGATGAAGGACCTTTTCATCGGCGGCAAGGGCTTCGACCTCTGGCTGCTGTGGAACGCCGTGAAACCGACGACACGCTGGAACGACCCCGAAAACGCCGTCTGCATCGCGTGCGGCCCCCTGGGCGGGACCCCCGCCTACCCCGGCTCCGGCAAGAGCATCGCGGCGACCATCTCGCCTCTGACCGGCGCGGTCATCGACTCCAACGTGGGCGGCTATTTCGGGCCCTATCTCAAGTTTTCAGGGTTCGATGCACTGGAGATTCAGGGCAAGTCCGACAGCGACCTCGTCGTTTACGTGGACGGCATCGATCAGACGGTGCAGGTGTTCGCCGCCACGGGGCTGCCCGACGACGCCTACGGCCTTTCAGAGGCGCTGACCGAGCACTTCGCCCAGGGCAAACCACGCAACATCTCCGTGGTCTCGGCCGGCCCCGGCGCGAAGAACACCTTTTTCGGCTGCCTCAACTTCAGCTGGTACGACCCCAAGCGCAAGCGCGCCCGTTACAAGCAGGCCGGCCGCGGCGGGGTCGGCACCGTCTTCGTCGACAAAGGGCTCAAGGCTCTCGTCGCCCGCTGGGACTCCGGCATTTCCGTCGACACCAACAGCCCGGCGGACCGGGAGCGGCTGAAGACGGTCGCCAAGCTGCATTCGCGTGAAATCGTCGAGCTCGACCCCAAGCAAAACGAGATGGCCACCATCGGCACCACCCACATCGTCACCATCATGAACGACCACGACCTGCTGCCGACCCACAACTTCCGATTCGGGCAGCACCGCGAGGCCCCCAACCTCGGCCAGGCCGTGTTCCGGCGCCTGTTCGACCCCGGCTACGACGGCTGCTGGATGGGCTGCACCGTGGCCTGCTCCCACGGGGTGCGGGACTTCACGCCGCTGAGCGGGCCCTACCGCGGCCGCAAGGTGTTCGTCGACGGACCCGAGTACGAGACCGTGGCGGGCTGCGGCTCGCTGCTCGGCATCTTCGATCCCCACACCGTGATCGAGTTGAATTTCTACTGCGACGCCTACGGTCTGGACACCATTTCGGTCGGGACGGCAACCGCCTTTGCCATGGAGTGCTTCGAGCTCGGGCTGCTCGACACCCGGCACACCGGCGGCCTGGAGCTTTATTTCGGAAACCGCGCCGCCGCCCTCGAGATCGTGCACCAGATGGCCCGGGGCGAGGGGTTCGGCCGGATCGTCGGGCAGGGGGTGCGCCGGATGAAGGCCGTGTTCGCCAAGGAGTTCGGCGCCGACCCGAAGATCATGGCCGACATCGGCATGGAGTCCAAGGGGCTGGAGTTTTCCGAATACATGACCAAGGAGTCGCTCGCCCAGCAGGGCGGCTACGGCCTGGCCCTCAAGGGCCCCCAGCACGACGAGGCCTGGCTGATCTTCCTCGACATGGTGCACAATTTCATGCCGACCTTCGAGCAGAAGGCCGAAGCCCTGCACTGGTTTCCCATGTTCCGCACCTGGTTTTCGCTCTGCGGCCTGTGCAAGCTGCCCTGGAACGACATCATTCCCGAGGACAACAAGAGCACCCCCGAGCCCGCCAAGGTAATGAAGCACGTCGCCTGGTACGCCGAGTACTTCAGCTCCGTCACGGGTCGGGAGTCCGGGCCGGAGGATCTCATTCGCATGAGCGAGGCGGTCTACAACTTCCAGCGAGTCTTCAACCTGCGCATGGGCTTCGGCCGCCGTGAGCACGATGCCCTTCCCTATCGGGCCCTCGGGCCGGTGACCGAACTCGAGTACGAGTCCCGCGCCGAGCGCTACGACAAGCAGCTCACGGACACCTGCAAGCTCGACATCGCCGGCAAGAGCACGGCGGAGAAGGTGGCGCTGCTGAGGAAGTTCCGCGAACAGCAGTATGAAACGCTCAAGGACGCGGTCTACCAGCGCCGCGGCTGGAGCCCCGACGGCATCCCCACCCTCGCCACCGTCAAGCGCCTCGGCATCGATTTCCCGGAGGTGGTGGCCCTGCTCAAGACCAACGGGGTGACGGCGTGATTCGGGTGGCCGGCAAGGAGCATCCCTGGCGCCGGGGAATGACGGTGGCGGACCTGCTGCGGGAATCCGGCGACCCACAGGATTACCCCGTGGTGCGCATCAACGATCAGTACGTGTCCCGGCCGAACTTTGCCGAAACAGCCATTCCGGACAACGCCGAGGTCTTCCTGATCCCCATGATCGCCGGCGGTTGATCGGGTGTTTGGGTGTTTGGGTATTTAGTTCTTTTTGGCTTCCCCAAACACCCGAACACATAGACACCCAAATACCCTCACCCAATTTGCAATCATCGGAAATCCATGATATTTTTTAGTGTCCGATCGGATGAAGGCCTATTGCCGCCCGTCGGTGCCTTCGCCTTTTTCCTCAAGTAATAGCGGCCGCCGGCCGAAATAACCCTCAGCATGGCTGAATGGCCGAGCGGAGCATTGGCGTGGCTCCTCGGGCGACAGCTGCGATCAGCCAGGTGCCCACCGGTGGGCCGGGCGGCAGAGGCCGGTTCATCCGTCGATCCAGTTTCGCGACGCGAGGTGGGAAACACCATGTTTATCCTCAGCAATTTTCTGATCGCGGTGGCCAAGATTCTGAGCTTGGCACTGAACGCTTTTCTGTGGATCGTCATCGCCCGCGCGGTGCTCTCGTGGGTGAACCCCGATCCATACAACCCCATCGTCCGGTTCATTAACAACACGACTGAACCGGTACTTCGCCAGATCCGCCGGCGGCTGCCGGTCGTCTTCGGCGGAGTCGACCTATCGCCGGTCATTGTCATCATGGCGATCATGTTTCTGGAAAATTTTGCCGTGGCGAGCCTTTACGAATTCGCCGCCGGCATGCGTTAGGCAGCCAAAGAGGAGAGTCCGACATGGCGCTCACACCTTTAGACATCCAGCAGCAACGCTTCCGGATCGGGTTCCGCGGGTACGACGCCAAAGAGGTCGAAACATTTCTCGAGCAGGCGGCCAACGCCTGCGAAGACCTGCAGCGCGAAAACCTGCGCCTGACAGACGAGGTGAAAAAAATGCAGGGCGAGAAAGGGGAGTACCAGCGACGCGAGGGGACCTTCAAGCGCGCCCTGCTGCACTCCCAAAAAGTCCTGGATCAAATGCAGGAAAACGCACGCCGGCAGGCGGACGTCATCGTGGCCGAGGCTCAGACCAAGGCGGACAAGCTGCTGCAGCATGCCCAGAACCGGATGGCTCAGCTCCAAGAAGCCATCGCCGACCTGAAGCGGCAGCGGGTGCAGGTCGAAGCGGAGATCACTTTCGTGATCGAGTCTCACCGTCGGTTGCTGGAGGCGGGGCGCGAAGCCACCCGGGAGCTCGACCAGCACGACGAAAAGCTCAAGATCCTGAAAGCATCAAAATAAGCCGGCAGCGGAGGAACCATTGGGCGCAGGCGCCGCCCCCGTCTGGTTTGCAGCCGGCCATAACTGGAACTGAGAGAATTTCATGGCGAAAATCGACGCGTTTTTCAAGCTGATGCACGAGCAGGGCGCTTCCGACCTGCACCTGGTGGCCGGGCAGCCCCCGGCGCTGCGCATCCGGGGCGAAGTCGAGCGGGTCAAGTACAAGGTGCTGACCAGCGACGACCTGCGGGCCATGCTCTACGAAATCACCGCTGAGCACAAGATCAAGGTCTTCGAGGAAACGGGCGACGTGGATTTCGGCTACGAGATCCCCGGCCTGGCCCGCTACCGCGCGAACTACTTCATGCAAAAAAACGGGGTGGGCGCGGTATTCCGGGAAATCCCCAACGCGATCATGACCGCCGAGCAGCTCGGCTTGCCGCCGGTGGTGTCCAAGCTGGCCATGCTGCCCCGCGGCCTGATACTGGTGACCGGGCCCACCGGCAGCGGCAAATCCACGACCCTCGCCTCCGTGGTCGATGTGGCCAACCGCAACCGCAAAGACCACATCATCACCGTCGAGGACCCCATCGAATTCGTCCACCAGAGCCAGGGCTGCATCATCAACCAGCGCGAGGTCGGCATTCACACCAAGAGCTTTTCCGCCGCCTTGAGAGGAGCGCTGCGCGAAGACCCGGACATCATTCTGGTCGGCGAAATGCGCGATCTCGAAACAATCTCGCTCGCGGTCGAGGCGGCCACCACCGGCCACCTCGTCTTTTCGACCCTGCACACCTCCAGCGCCTCCAAGACCGTCGACCGCGTGATCGAGGTCTTTCCGGCCCAGGAGCAGGGCCTGATCCGCTCGACCCTGGCCGACGGCTTGCGCGCGGTCATCTCTCAGGTGCTTTTCAAGCGCATCGACAAGATCGGGCGCACGGTGGCGCTTGAAGTCATGATCGCCACCCCCGGCGTGCGGAACCTGATCCGGGAAGGCAAGAGCCACCAGATCCCCTCCATGATCCAGACGGGGAAAAAATACGGCATGACGCTGCTGGACGACTCGATCATGGACCTGTTCAAGCGCGGTGTCATCAGCGCCGAGGACGCCTACGCCAAGTCCAACGACAAAGCGCGCTTCCGTCCGCTGCTGAGGGGCAACCCCGTAGATTTCACGGAGGCATGATTCCGCATTGCCATGCGAAAAGAGGGATAAGTGAAAAAGCAGGAAATCGACCACATCCTGGTCAAGATGCTCGACTCGCACCGCGAGGTGTCGGACCTGAACTTTACGGTCGGCAAACCCATGCAGGTGGAGAGCGCCGGCGAACTCGTGCCGGTGGAAATCCGCAACAGCGCCAAGCCCCTCACCGCCTTTCAGACCGAGGTGATCGCGCTGAACATGATCAACCAGGACCGCCGGCTCACCGAGGCCTTTCTCAAGACCGGCTCCTGCGACCTGTCCTACGCACTGCCCGGCAAGGCCCGCTTCCGGGTCAACATTTTTTCCCAGAGCGGCAACGTCTCCATCGTCTGCCGCAAGCTGGAGTCCAAGATCCCCACCGTCGAGGAACGCGGACTGCCGAAAACGATGTTCCAGGTCGCCAAGGAAAAAAACGGAATCGTTTTCGTCACCGGCGCCACGGGCTCCGGCAAGACCACCACGCTGGCCGCGATCCTGGACGACATCAACGAGCGCCGCTCGGTGCACATCGTCACCCTCGAGGACCCGGTGGAGTACCAGCACCCCCACAAGAAGGCCACCTTCAACCAGCGGGAGCTCGGCATGGACTTCGACCACTATGCCGGCGGCCTGCGCGCCGCCCTGCGCCAGGCCCCCAAGGTGATTCTGGTGGGTGAAATGCGCGACCGCGAGACGGTCGAAATCGGCCTGAGCGCTTCGGAAACCGGCCACCTGGTGCTGACCACCCTGCACACCACGGATGCGGGGTCCACCATCAACCGCATCCTCGGCATGTTCCCCAACGAGGACGAGCAGCAGATCCGGATCCGCCTGGCGGATTCCCTGCGCTGGATCGTCTGCCAGCGGCTGCTGCCGAAGGTGGGCGGCGGACGGGTCGCCACGTTTGAGATCCTGGGCACCAGTCTGCGGGTCAAAGACGCCATCCTCAACGGCGAGTCCGAGGGCAAAACGTTCTACGACATCATGGAGGCCGGCAATGCCTTCGGGATGGTGACCTTCGACCAGCATCTGGTTTCGCTCTTCGAGCAGGGAATGATCACCCAGGAGACCGCCATGGCCTACGCCTCCCACCGCGGTGCGGTGGGCCGGGGTATCGACATGATCAAGAGCGCGCGCGGCGAGGCCACCACCGACATCGGCAAGCTGGAGATCGACAAGGCCTACACGAAAATGATCTGAGCTCATGGCTCGAGGGCGGAACCCGCCTCGCGCCGCAGAAAACGGACATGCGCATGAACATCATCTGCACCCACTGCAAAAGCCAATTTAAAATCGCCGACGACAAGATTCCGGCAGGGCGATCCGCATCGTTCCCGTGCCCGAAATGCCGCACTCGCATCACCGTCGGCGCCGAACCCGCCGCGCCCGAGGGCAAGGTGTCTCTCAACGAGGTCGACACGAGCGGTTACAACCCGGCCGACCGGCCCTTTGATTTCGTCGAGGAGGAAGGCAAAACCGCCCTGGTGTGCGAGCAGCATCCGCTGCTCAAGAAGCCGATCATCGAAAGCCTGGAGCTGATGGAGTACCAGATCACCGTGGCGGAAAACGCGCGGGATGCCCTCAAGCGCATGCGCTATCACGTCTATGACATCGTGGTGGTGGACGAGGATTTCGACACCGACAACCCGGAGGCGAACGGCGTCCTGATCTACCTCGAACGCCTGGGCATGTCCCTGCGCCGCAACATCTTCGTCGCCCTGGTCTCGAGCCGGCACCGCACCATGGACAACATGACGGCTTTCCTGAAGAGCGTCAACCTGATCGTCAACTCCAAAAACATCGAGGACTTTCCCAAGATCTTGAGCCGCGGCCTTACCGATCACCTCACCTTCTACCGGGTGTTCCGTGAAAAGCTCAAGGAGACCGGGCGAGCCTGAGTCGATGAAAGCGCCTATAGTGCCCAAAGTGGAAAGCAAGGCTGGAAATTCGGCCGACCCGGACCCCGCAATTCATACCTGAACGTAGGACCCCTGACACAAATACTTGCCAGACCGTTTTCCCATCTGTATTATTTCCGCCTCCGGATACGACTTTTTCTGACCTTCAAGAGGAGGGCATTCCATTGAAACCCTATACAAACGCCGTCGAAGACGGCGTTTACCAGATCACTCTCAATCCGCCGCTGGAGGGCTTTGCAGACTTTATCAGTGTCTGGCTGGTCAAGGGGCCCCCGACCTTTCTGGTCGATGTCGGCCCCGCTTCAACCGCGGCTCAGCTCGCCCACGCCCTTGAAACGCTCGGTCTCTCCCGGCTGGACTACATCCTGCTCACCCATATCCATCTCGACCATGCCGGTGCCGTGGGCCAGATCGCCGGCCGCTTCAGGACGGCCAAAGTCGTCTGCCACGCGAAAGGCATTCCCCATCTGGTTGACCCGGCCAAGCTCTGGGAGGGCACGCGCAAGGTGCTGGGGCCGGTGGCTGATGGCTACGGCCCACTCGAGCCGCTGCCGGCCGAGCGGTTTGTCGCCGCCCAGGGCTTCGCGGCCGACGGCATCGAAGCCGTGATCACACCGGGGCACGCCTCGCATCATGTCAGCTATTTTTCACCTGCCGCGCTTTTTGCCGGGGAAGCCTGCGGCGTGCACTATGCGCTGCCCGGAGGCCGTGACTACATGCGGCCGGCCACCCCGCCCACGTTTTTCATGAACACCGCTCTGGACAGCATCGATGCGCTCATGGCGCGCGCGCCGGGCCGAATGGTGGTGGGTCATTTCGGGATGAAGCCGAACGGCGCCGACCTGCTGCGCCGTCACCGCGGGCAGCTTCTCTTCTGGGAGCAGTGGATGTCCGCCCGCATCGGACAGTGTGCGGCGGATGAGGCGGTGCCATGCTGCGTGGAGGGACTTCTCGCGGAGGACCCGCTGCTGGGCGCGTTCAGTCTTTTCCCCCGGCCGGCTCAGGAACGGGAACGGTATTTTCTGAAAAACAGCGTCAGCGGGTTTTTGGGGTGGCTGGCCGCTCAAAAAGACCGAGCAGCCAGCCACCCCAAAAACCCCTCATGAATTCATAATCGCATCGACGACCTTGACCGTCGCCGCGGTGTTCGCAACGTCGTGGACGCGCACGATGTGGGCGCCGTTGAGAACCGCGGCCGTCACGGCGGCCTGGGTGCCGGTTTCCACCACCGGCAGACTCGCGGGGATGTCCTTCGCACCGTCCGGTTTGACCAGGCGACGGATAAACGACTTGCGGGAGGGGCCTACGAGGATGGGCAGATCCAGGTCCGCAAACTCCTGCAGGCGCTTGATCAGCTGCAGGTTGTGCTCCGGGGTTTTGCCGAAACCGATTCCCGGGTCCACGATGAGTCTTTCGCGCGGGATGCCCCGTCCTTCGGCAAACGCCGCCGCTTCTCTTAAAAATCCACGGATGTCGGTCACCAGTTCGTCATAATGCGGGGCCACCTGCATGCTCCGCGGCTCCCCCCGCATGTGCATGAGGATCACCGGCACCCCGAACTCGGCGGCGACCCCGGCCAGGTCCGGATCGAAGCGCAGCGCGGAGATGTCGTTGATCATGGCGGCACCCGCTTCGAGCGCCCGCCGCGCCACCGCTGCCTTGGTGGTGTCGACGCTGATCGGGATCCGGACGCGCGCCGCCAGCGCGGCGATCGCGGGCACCACGCGCCGGGTCTCCTCTTCAATCGCGACCGGCTCCGAAAAAGGCCGGGTCGACTCACCGCCGATATCGATGATGTCCGCCCCTTCAGCGGCCAGCCGCTCCCCCTGGGCCACGGCAGCCGCAGCGTCGTAAAAGCGACCACCGTCTGAAAACGAGTCGGGGGTCACATTCACCACGCCCATGATGCAGGTCCGGCGACCCAGGTCGAGCACATGCCGGTCCCAGGCCAGACGGTAGACGGTGCGGCCGGACATCAGGAGACCAGCTCCGGTTTGGCCTCCTCGGGCGGGGGGGATTCCTGGCGGGGAGGAGGCGGTTCCTCGTCCTCCTCGATTTTTTTGGAAGGCAGCTGGATGCCGGGCCGCATGCCGAAGATGATCGCATCCAGCTCTTTGCCCATGATGGTCTCCTTTTCGAGGAGTTCATCGGACAGCTTGTGCAGGATATCCAGGTTGTCTTGGATGACCTTGCAGGCGCGCTCGTAGGCGTTTTTGATCATTCGGTTGATCTCGTCGTCTATTTTCTGAGCGGTGGCATCCGAATAATCGCGGTGCTGCACGATCTCTCGACCGAGGAAGACATGCTCCTCGCCCTTGGAGTAGTTGAGCGGCCCGAGGGAGTCGCTCATGCCCCAGCGTCGTACCATCTGCTCGGCCAGGGCCGTGGCCTGCTTGATGTCGTTGGCGGCGCCGGTGCTGATGCGGTGAAAAACGATCTCTTCCGCCGCGCGGCCGCCATACGCCACCGACAGCTCGCTTTCCAACTGGTCGCGGAACTTGAAGTCGCGCTCCTCGGGCAGAAACCACGTGACCCCCGCCGCGCGGCCGCGGGGGATGATCGTGACCTTGTTGACCGCATCGGTTTCCGGCAGAAAGCGCGCCACCAGGGCGTGGCCGCCCTCGTGGTAGGCCGTCACCTTGCGGTCCTCCTCCTTGATCACCTTGGATTTGCGCTCAAGCCCCATGTAGACTTTATCTTTGGCGTCCTCGAAATCCGGCATCCCCACCCGTTCCTTGCCGCGTTTGGCGGCCAGAAGCGCGGCCTCGTTTACCAAGTTCTCCAAGTCGGCCCCCGAAAATCCGGGAGTCCCCTTGGCCAGGGTGAGCACGCTCACGTCCTGAGCGACGGGGGTCTTGCGCATGTGGACGTTCAGAATCATCTGGCGGCCCTTGATGTCCGGCAGCGAAACCACCACCTGGCGGTCAAACCGGCCCGGCCGAAGCAAGGCCGGGTCGAGAACGTCGGGCCGGTTGGTGGCCGATATGAGGATCACGCCCTCGTTGGACTCGAAGCCGTCCATCTCGACCAGCAGCTGGTTCAAGGTCTGCTCCCGCTCGTCGTGTCCTCCGCCCAATCCCGCACCGCGATGCCTGCCCACGGCGTCGATCTCATCGATGAAAATGATGCAAGGGGCGTTTTTTTTGCCCTGAACGAAAAGGTCTCGCACGCGGGAGGCGCCGACGCCGACGAACATCTCCACGAAGTCGGAGCCGCTGATGCTGAAGAAGGGAACCCCTGCCTCGCCCGCGATCGCCCGGGCAAGAAGCGTTTTCCCGGTTCCCGGGGGGCCCATCAGCAGGACCCCTTTGGGGATCCGGCCGCCCAAGCGGGTGAACTTTTTAGGGTCTTTGAGAAAATCGACGATTTCCTGGAGTTCTTCCTTGGCCTCGTCGATCCCGGCCACGTCGGCGAAGGTGACCTTCTCCGAGGTGTCCGTCATGAGGCGCGCCCGGCTTTTGCCGAAGGAAAGGGCCTTGCCGCCGCCGGACTGCATCTGACGCATGAAAAAGACCCACACCCCGATCAGCACGAGCATGGGGAACCACGACACCAACAGCGACATGTACCACGGCGACTCGGATTCCGGCTTGGCGCTGATGATCACCCGCTTCTGCCGCAGCAGGCCCATCAGTTCGGGATCCGGCGGCGCATAGACCTTGAAGCGGGACCGGTTGACGTCGGTCACGTAGAGTTCCTTCCCCTGAATGACGACCTCCGCCACCCGGTCTTCGTTCACCAAGGACAGGAACTGGGAATAATTGAGAGTCGCTTCGCTCAGGTGCTGCTGACTGAATAGATTGTAGAGCATGACCATCATCAGGGTGATGACCAGCCACAACGCCAGGTTTTTGTAGAACGGGTTCAACGCCGATTACCTCCTAAAAGTGTCGCCGGGAAAGAAACCGGCCTTCAAAAGAGTGAGTATTCCGCATCTCATGAATAATTTCAAGTACCATCTGCTGCAGGGAGGGCTTCTTTCGGAAGGTTGGTACTTAATTTCTTACAGTAACCACATCCCGTAGTTTCGCAAGCGACAGCTCGGCCTTGAGCACGGTCCGGGTATGATGACCCACCCGTGCCTGCTGGTCGATCCGATAGCCGGACACCCAAAGAATGCGGCCGGCGCTGACGAGCAGCGGGCAGTACCGTCGCACGGCGGACGGAACCTTGTGATCGTTGAAAAATTTTTTTAATTTCTGCGTCCCGCCGGCGCCAAGCGGCGCAAAGCGGTCGCCGGGCCGCCGGTTGCGAACGGTCACGGGGAAATGAACGGCGTCCCGGTCCAGAAAGGCTGTCTGCGGCTCCGCCGCCTTCGGATCCGCCACCGCGTCGCGGGGCACTTCGCTCAACGAAATGCGATCGCCGGTCTCCTGGATGGTGAGCACGCCGCATCCCGAAAGCGTATATTCGTATTCGTCAGGGGGCTCTCTCTGCAGGGCGGGCACGCCGGCGGCCGCTCGCCGCTCAAAGACCAGTTCATCCTGCTCGATCCGCACGCGGACATCCCCCGGCAGGTGCAGGGGGCCCGCCTTGCCGCGACGCCGGGACAGTTGGATGATCTGCTCGATGTGAACAAAGCCGATGCGGCGGAGGTCTCCCTGCACGCTTCGAACCGCCGCGCGGACGATGCGGCGCGCGGCCGCGAGCGGCATTTGGCCGAAGTCGGCCGCAGCGATCGTCAACCGTCCCGGGCTACGGCCCATTGTCATGCGCGCCATGATGGGCCTCAAAAATCCCTCGATCCAGTCGTCTTCGTCCGCCAGGACTTCGGCCGTCCGGCTGAGGATGGCGCGCACCCCCGGCCGGTAGTCGCTCTCCAGCAGAGGAAACAGCCGGTGGCGGATGCGGTTGCGCAGGATGGCGGTGTCGGTGTTCGTTCGGTCGGTCAGGAAGGGCAGTTTCCTGTTCCGCAGATACTGCTCGATGTCGCTGCGCGTAGCCCGAATCAGCGGACGAATGTAAACCCCTTCCCGGATCGGCCGGATGCTTCCCAAACCGAGCGGGCCGCTGCCGCGCAGCAGGTTCAAGAGCAGGGTTTCGGCGTTGTCGTCGGCGTGATGCCCCAAGGCCACCTTGGCGTAGCCATGCCGTCCGGCCGTCTTTCGCAAGAAATCGTAGCGAGCCTCGCGCGCGGCCTCCTCGAGCGACAGATGCGATCGCCGTTGCATCCCAGCCACGTCGGCCCGCTCCACGTAAACATCGAGACCGAGCCCCTCGGCCATGGTTCGAACGAAGTCCGCATCAGCCTCCGATTCAGGCCGCAGGCCGTGATCCAGGTGGGCCACCCCCAGGCGCAGCCGTTCCGCCGAAGCCCGCGCCGCCAGCAGGTGCAGCAACGCCACCGAGTCCGGTCCGCCGGAAACTCCGACCAGGATGCAATCGCCGTCGGCAATCAGCCCGTGCCGGGCAATGACTTCGTCGGCAAGGCGGTCCAGACGGACAGTGGGGCGGGCTTCGGAATGATGCTTCATAAAAATGGCACCGGAAAACTTCTGTGGGGGGATGGACTCCGTCGCGGGGCAACGCCAAAATCCCCAACCAGTTCAAATCAATACGTTTGTTTACGGCAAGCGCTTTCACAAGTCAACCGGCAACCGGGATTTGCGACTCCGCCCGCTTTTTACTTGAAAAAAAATATTTTGGGCGTATGGTATGTGAAATGGATGGCGAGCCACACGCGTGCGCGTTCCCCGATTCGCCATCCGCCGTGAAAAACAATGCCTCATCCCGGGGTTTTGGGACGTGTGGCCTGGATTCATCCGGCCGGTCGCCACGCAACAGACGGTCACGAACCTCGTCAGATCCGGAAGGAAGCAGCGATAAGTGATTCAGGCTGTGTCGTGGATTGTTTCCGAACCGCGATGGTTCAGGACACACGTCCCAAAGCCCCGGGATGGGCGTTCCGCCCCGCCTCCCATCGGCTGCCCCCAAGTAAGCCTCTATTTTACCGATAATAAATAGTTTTCTGCGTCTTGACATCTTGACCACTGGCCTTATTTTTTGGCTCAATTTGAAGCATCCCATCTTAGGGGTAGGTGCTATGTCCGAAACACGAAAAGTGAAGATTCTTTCCCCGGAGGAGGACGAACCCATCCTCCATTCGGCTGATCCATCGGGGCCGGGAGCCGAGAACGGCCGGGATGGGAACGATGCGACCTCAGAGGCGGCCGGGAGCAGTTCGGAGGATCGGGTTAAGGACCTGGAAACCGCCCTCGAAGCCAAGGAGAAAGAGTCCAGGGAGAACTATGACAGGCTGCTGCGGGTAACGGCTGAATTTGAAAACTACAAGAAACGCATGTCCCGCGAAATGGATGATTTCCGAAAGTATGCCACCCAATCCCTCATCAAGGAAATGCTTTCGGTTGTAGATCACATCGAACTGGCCCTGCAGGCGGCTTCTGCCGCCCCCGATAACAAGCTGACGGAGGGTCTGAACCTCACGCTGAAGGAGTTGTTGCGGATCCTGGGAAAGTTCAACGTGACGCCCATCGACACGCTCGGGAAACCCTTCAACCCTGAATTCCACGAAGCCATATTGCGGGAGGCATCCGACGAGTGCTCGGAAAACACCGTGGTGAGGGAAATGCAGAAGGGCTACATGATCAATGAACGGCTCTTGCGGCCCGCCTTGGTAGCCGTGGCCGTTCCAAAGGAGAAGACCGGCCGAAAGGACGCGGATGATGGTTCTAGCTGAAAAATTTTTTCAAAATAAATTGCAAATGATAACACTCTAAGGAGGACCAAAGGTATGCCGAAGGTTATCGGAATTGATCTGGGCACCACCAACTCGTGCGTGGCAATCATGGAAGGGAGCGACCCGAATGTCATCACCAACCCCGAAGGCGGCCGCACGACGCCGTCGGTGGTCGCTATCACCGAAAACGGCGAACGCCTCGTTGGCCAGATCGCCAAACGCCAGGCGATCACCAACCCTGAGAACACGGTTTTCGGAGTAAAGCGACTGATCGGCCGCAAATACGCGTCCAAGATCGTGCAATACGACAAGAAGGTGCTGCCCTACAAGATAGACGAAGCACCCAATGGCGACGCCCGCCTTACCATCCGGGGAAAACCCTACAGCCCGGCGGAGATCTCATCGTTCATTCTCGCGTTCATCAAGAAATACGCAGAAGACTACCTGGGCGAGAAGGTGAGCGACGCCGTTATCACGGTGCCGGCATACTTTGACGACAGCCAGCGACAGGCCACCAAGGATGCGGGCAAGATCGCCGGCTTGAATGTGCTGCGTATCATCAACGAGCCGACTGCGGCGGCGCTCGCCTACGGGATGGACAAGAAGAAAGAGGAGAAGATCGCGGTCTTCGACCTGGGCGGCGGGACCTTCGACATCTCCGTGCTGGAGATCGGCGAAGGCGTGTTCGAGGTCAAGGCCACCAACGGCGACACGCACCTGGGCGGCGACGACTTCGACATGCGTTTGATCACCTACCTGGCGGACGAGTTCAAAAAGGACCAGGGCATCGATCTGCGCAACGACAAGATGGCGCTGCAGCGGCTCAAGGAAGCTGCCGAAAAGGCCAAGATTGAGCTATCCACTTCCATGGAAACCGACATCAACCTGCCGTTCATCACGGCGGATGCCAGCGGACCCAAGCATCTGAACATAAAGATCACGCGCGCCAAGCTCGAAGGGCTGGTGAACGAACTGCTGGACAAGCTGGAGGAACCCTGCCGCATCTGCATGAAGGATGCCGGGCTGAGCCCGCGCGAAATTCACGAAGTGATCCTGGTGGGCGGCATGACCCGCATGCCCGCCGTGGTGGAGCGGGTGCGCCGGATCTTCGGCAAGGAGCCGCACAAGGGAGTCAACCCGGATGAAGTGGTGGCCGTGGGCGCCGCCATCCAGGGCGCCGTGTTGAAGGGTGACGTCAAGGACGTGCTGCTGCTCGATGTCACACCGCTGTCCCTCGGCATTGAAACCCTGGGCGGCGTCATGACCAAGCTCATTGAAAAGAACACCACCATCCCCACGCGCAAAAGCCAGATCTTCTCGACGGCGAGCGACAGCCAGCCGGCGGTTTCGATCCATGTCCTCCAGGGCGAACGGGAGATGGCGTCCAACAACAAGACCCTGGGGCGCTTCGAGCTGGTCGGCATCCCGCCGGCCCCGCGAGGGGTGCCGCAGATCGAAGTCACTTTCGACATCGACGCGAACGGCATTGTGAACGTGTCGGCCAAGGACAAGGCCACCAGCAAGGAGCAGTCGATCCAGATTACGGCCTCCTCCGGGTTGAATAAGGAAGAAATCGATAAGCTGATCAAGGATGCCGAAATGCATGTGGACGAAGACCGCAAGAAGCGTGAGCTGGTGGATGCGAGAAACCACGCTGATGCGTTGATTTACTCCACGGAGCGCTCCATCAAGGATTTGGGTGAGAAAATCGACCAGGCCACCAAGACCAAGGTGGAGGAAGCCGTCGAGAAGCTGCGCAAGGCAATGGAAGGCGACAACGCGGAGGATATCAAGCGCCTGAGTGAAGAACTGACGAGCGCCTCGCACAAGCTGGCAGAGGCCATGTACCAGCAGGCGTCCCAGGCCGAGGGCCAGAAGCAGGACGCCCAATCCGCCGGAGGCGCACGGGCGGCCAAACCGGATGAAGACGTCGTCGATGCCGATTTCGAAGAGGTCAAAGACGACAAGAACAAATAAGTCGGCAGCGGCCGACCTGAAAAACCCGCGGCAGCCTAAAGCTCCCGCGGGTTTTTTTGTTCATGCGCGACACCCGCAGGGAGGCTCGTCACCGGAAAACCTCGATTGTGCGCCGCCGGTGGAAACACTGAACCGCGTGGACATCCTCGCCCGGGCCCGCCGTTCCATCACGCCGATCGCCTGTCGTTCCACGCCGGCGTCTTTACAACCAGCCCGGGAATGTTAATTTTTCGCATTATCGTGGTTGTCAAAATAACGTTCCGATGGTCGGACGTTATTTTGTTGCAACCACTTATGCCGCCGTCCTCTTTTTCGGAACATTATTATGACAAGCGGTATAGTTACCAACGCGACGTCTACCAAAGGAGGTTCGTAATGGAAATGAAAAAAATTCTGTGGCCCACCGACTTTTCAAGCATATCCCAGCAGGCGCTGCCCTATGTGAAATCCCTGACCGAGCAATACGGCGCAGAGATTCACGTGCTCTACGTCATAGAGGACGTCGCCCATCACGACGGGTGGTACGGGGCGTTCGAGCAGAAACGTGTGCAGGAGCTCATGGATCACGCCTCTAAAACGGCGGGCAAGCGGCTGGGACAGATCTGCGAAAAATACCTGGACAGCTGCCCCCTTTACATCAAGCACGTGGCCGTGGGCGATCCGGCCAAGGAAATCCTCAAGCTGATCGACAAGGAAAAGGTGGATTTGGTCGTGATGGCGAGCCACGGCGCGAAGGGCAATTTCCGATTCGGCAGTGTGACGGAGAAAGTGCTGAAGACCTCGTCGGTGCCGGTCACCGTCGTACCAGTGGAACCGTCTAGATAAGGCGAGGCACCGATGCCCGGGT
>Ga0210069_1000045_pt1 | contig 22819 bp, 19 predicted proteins | sample RushSE_TuleB_D2_FD_185568 | JGI IMG/M metagenome (GOLD analysis project Ga0210069, IMG submission 185568) | Wetland microbial communities from San Francisco Bay, California, USA, that impact long-term carbon sequestration - RushSE_TuleB_D2... | ecosystem: Environmental > Aquatic > Marine >... | reverse complement strand
CCCCCCTGTCTTGGATCTCCCGCTCGGCTGCTTTCAGGGCCTCCGCTTCTCGTTTGTCTTTGCTGGCGGTCATTCGGTTTTCGAACTCACTCGGCAAGGGTTTGGGTACTTTTTCCGCTCCCGGCTATCCCACGTTAACGAGCAAGCTTTGTGCCAGTCTGGGGATGGGTAAAGTAGGCCTTGATTCCGGGCTTATGCAAGGACCACCGAACGGGTTAGGGCAAGCAGGTCATAGGGTTGGGAAATGAAATTCAATCGTTTAGGAAGAGAATTACTCATCCGTCATGACTGAAATCTCATCAATTCTCGTGTGAGGTCACTTGACGCGTCGGAGAGGATGAGTCTGACGCAGCTGCTTCCAGAGGGCGTGGATGATCACGGCGGCAGCGGCTTCCTCGTCCGCGACCGGCCGCCGGGCCACCCAGCGGCAGGACCGACGCAGGGCAGAGTTGCCGGTAGCCAGGCCAAAGCGGTTGACGATGTATTCTCCGAGCGTGCGGCCAAGGGCCGGCAGTTCGATTTCGGACATGTTGGCGATCAGCACTTGGTCCTTCAACGGGAGCTCATCCCTCAAGCGCTCAACAACGTCCCGGACTCGCGCCAGGTTTTCAGCGTCGGGTGGCCCGGGTTCAGGGGGGCCCGATTCCAGGGCTTTTTTCGGAGTCAGGGCGGACAGGCTCAAGTAATAGACGCTCTCCAGCAGCGCCGCCGCGTTCCGGTAGATGTTCGGGTCTTTGCTGGCGCGGGGGCCGGCCACGTTTAAAACGCGGATGTCATTTGCTGAAAGCCACTCGGTGACTGTGACGGCGGATCGAAAAGCGGCTGACCGCTTCAAATCGATGTGCAGCCAAGGCCGCCCATGCTTGAGGGCCATCTCACGGGTGTATTCGGAGCCGCCCGTCAACTCCCCGCGGGAAATGATGAGCGTGCCGTCGGAATCCACCACGTTTTTTTCGGTGCGCTCGGCGTAGACCGCCGTGAGGGTCTCCCGAAGAGAATAACTATCCGGAAGCGGCCCATCTTCCGTCAGCCGGCCTTTAGGGACCCAGCCTCCGTGCGGGATGCCCAGGTGGATGGCCACATCGAGCGCGGCACGGTCGACGCCGCTTTGGCCGCCGGAGATGATTTTGGTGATCATGGGGCACCATCCCTGAAACAGAAGACCGTGCGGAAGGGGCCGCACGGTCTTCTGTCGTGAGGGTTTTTGTTGGTTCTATTGTTCGATCACGAAATGGGCCCGCCGGTTTTTGGCCCAGGCATCTTCGCTCTGTCCTTTGGCGAGGGGGCGCTCTTCGCCATAGCTGATGGTCGCCAGGCGTGCGGCCGGTATGCCGAGGTCTACTAAAAACGCCTTGGCGGAGCGGGCGCGGGCTTCGCCCAGCGCCAGGTTGTATTCGTTGGTGCCGCGGTCGTCGCAGTGGCCTTCGATCGTAACTTTCACGTTGCTGTTGGCCTTCATGAAAGCGGCCTTATTGCGCAGGATATCCTGGGCCTGCGGGGTCAGGGCGGAGCTGTCGTAGGCAAAGTAGATGTCCTCATTTTCGAAGGCCATCCTCTCGGAAGAGCCGATGGCCGCCCCCCCGGAACCCGGTCGGCCGGCTGCGCCGCCGAGGTCCTGTTCGCCGATTCCCTTGCGGCCGGCCGCTCCGGCGCCGGAGCCACTTCCGGCGGTCCCGTAGCCGGCCTCAGATGCTATTTCCTTTTTCTGACAGGCGGGTATCGCAAAGAGGAATATGATCGTAAGAATTGATGCCAGCAGCCTTACCCCTTGTTTTGTCATCTTGCTCTCCTTGGACAGGTTTAACCTGACTATTAAGCGCAATCCGCCCAATTGCATCGGGCGTTAGAGCGCAGTTGCTTAACCGATTTTATATATCAGCGAAATTCAATTGTCAAAAGGCGAATCCGGGAATTTGTCCAACCGCTGCATGCCGATCCGGGCCTCTGGGATCGGGCGGTTGAAATGAGCGCCCCATGCGCTGCGGAATGACTTCGGGCCGCGGCCCCAAAGGCGATCGGATTTGTTTTTTTAATTTTCAGCATTTTCCCGCAGCAGTCAAAAAAACATTTTTGTTATAAAAATAAACTAACATATCAATTTTGTATTTTTCAAGTCTACCTCCGGCATGCCGAAAATTAAATTAAATTGATTTATTACAAATAGTTAAAAGTTAATGACTTGCTTGGCATGCTACTTGATCTATGCCTAAGCCGACCCACTGAACGGGGCACGCATTTCAAAGCACAGGAGAGACGCACATGAAAAAAATCGAAGCGATCATCAAGCCTTTCAAGCTGGAGGAGGTAAAGACGGCCCTGACCGAGATCGGCGTCACCGGCATGACCATCACCGAGGTCAAGGGATTCGGGCGTCAGAGAGGCCACAAGGAGGTCTATCGCGGGACCGAGTACCAGGTGGACCTGGTGCCCAAGATCCACGTGGGGGTCGTGGTGGACTCAGGGCAGACCGAGAAAGTGGTCGACCTTATCCGCAAAGCGGCCAACACGGGGAAGATCGGAGACGGCAAGATTTTCGTTACCTCGCTGGAACAGGCCATACGGATTCGCACCGGTGAGACCGGACCTGACGCCATTTAACCAACAAATCTCTGTGACCCAACGGGGTGGCAGATCAATCAGAGGAGGACATGTGATGGGAAAAGCAGTGATGTGGGTATGCGTTTTGTTGATCGGAGGTGTTCGGGCCTGGGCCGGCGACGAACCCCCTACGTTGGAATCCAACAAGGCCGCCATTGAACTGGTCCAGGTCCACGCGAATTACGTCTGGACTCTGGTGGCGGCCGCCCTTGTTTTCTTCATGCAGGCCGGTTTTGCCATGGTTGAGACCGGCTTCACGCGCGCCAAGAACGCCATCAACATCATGATGAAGAACCTCATGGACTTTGCCATCGGCTCGATCGCTTACTGGGCGATCGGCTTCGGCATCATGTTCGGGGTGAGCGGCACCGGTTGGTTCGGCACCTCGGGCTTTTTCTTGAGCGACTATACACCGGGAGAAGACCCGTGGGTGCTCGCCTTCTGGATGTTTCAGGTGGTTTTCGCAGCCACTGCCGCCACCATCGTTTCCGGCGCCATGGCCGAGCGCACCAAGTTCATAGGTTACCTGATCTACAGTGCCCTTATCAGTGCAGTGATTTACCCGGTTATCGGTTCCTGGGCCTGGGGCGGGCTTTTCAAGGGCAAAGGCTGGCTTGAGGCCATGGGGTTCATCGATTTTGCCGGCTCGACGGTGGTGCACTCGGTCGGCGGTTGGGCGGCACTGGCCGGGGCTATCGTGCTCGGCCCGCGGCTTGGTAAGTACACGAGAGATGGACGAATCAAGCCGATCCTGGGCCACAACATGCCGTTGGCGGCCCTCGGGGTCTTCATTCTGTGGCTGGGGTGGTTCGGGTTTAACCCCGGTTCGACGACCGCCGCCAACAAGGACACGGCCCTGATTTTTGTCAATACCAACATGGCGGCCGCGGCCGGTTGTGTGATGGCATTGGTTACCTCCTGGATCAAGTTCGGCAAACCGGAAATCGGCATGACCCTCAACGGCGCACTGGCCGGGCTGGTGGCGATCACGAGCCCTTGTGCGACCGTGACCCCGCTCAGCGCCGTCGTTATCGGTGCCATCGGCGGAGTGCTCGTGGTGATGGCGGTGCTTTTTTTCGATCGCATTCGGATAGACGACCCCGTGGGCGCTATCTCCGTCCACGCGGTGAACGGTGTCTGGGGCACTCTGGCGGCGGGGCTGTTCCACGTCAAGGGATTCGATCCGGCGCAGGTCGGTGTCCAGTTGTTGGGCATCGCCGCTTGTTTTCTGTGGGTGTTCCCCACATCCTTCGTCATGTTCAAAATCATTGCCAAGACCATCGGATTGAGGGTTTCGCCCGAAGAAGAACTTGAAGGTTTGGACATCAGCGAACATGGCGGGGTGGCCTATCCCGACTTCGAGGTGGTCACCCACGGTGGCGGCATCACAACAGCGGCTCCGTCTGCGGTCGGCCTCAAAACCGAACCATCGATGCGCCCGCAGATGTCCCCGGTTAAGCAGGCCTGATGAAAGTTCCGGTGTTTCCTCAGACGGCAGGGGGTCCGCCCGGGCGCCCTGCCGTCCCACGAAGGGTGAAAGGATAAAAGAACAATGATCGAGTCAAAATAAAAAAGCCATAAAAGAAGAAAACAGATCAAAACGTTCGGTTGGTCAGCGAACCGCCCGGGCCAGTTCCCTGATAAATTCCGGCGTGGTGCCGCAGCAGCCGCCGATCATGTCGGCGCCGGCGGCCTTGATCCTGAGGCCGTCGGCGCCGAACTCGCCGGCGGTCTGTTGATACACCACGGCCTCATCGACCGTTAGGGGTTTGCCGGCGTTGGGCTGGATCAGGATGGGGCTACGGGTGGCCGCCCGGATCGCGGACGTAAGCTCGACCATGTCCGCGGAGCCCAGGCTGCAGTTGCTCCCCATGGCGTCGGCGCCGGAGTCTTCCAGCGCTTTGACCGCCGTCACCACGCCGTCTCCCATCATGGTGAAAAAACCGTTCTTGGTGCGGTTGTAGGTGAGGGAGGCGATTACGAACACGGCACCCAGCGATTTCGCCCCTCGCACCGCCGCCAGCGTCTCTTCCAGCGAGTACATGGTCTCGATGCTGATGAGGTCAGCCCCGCCGGCCAGCAGCGCCTCGGCCTGACGCCGGTAGGAATCCTCGGCATCCCGGGGATCGAGGTCCCCCAGCGGCTTCAGGAATTTTCCGGTCGGCCCCATGTCGCCGGCCACCAGCTTCCCGGCCGGGCAGACGGTTTTTGTGATCTCCGCCGCGCGACGGTTGATGCGCTCGGCCTGATCCGCAAGCCCGCGGTCGGCGAGCTTGACCGGGCTTCCGCCGAAGGAGTTGGTGTGCACAACATCGGACCCGGCCTCGTAGTACAGGTGCTGGACCTCGGCCACGGCGTCGGGTTTTTCCAGATTCCAGGTTTCGGGGTTCTCGCCAGGGCCAAGGCCGCGTGCGATCAGCATGCTGCCCATGCCGCCGTCAAAGATCGCGGTCCTGGTTTTTAAAATTTCCAGCAGTTCGTGCGTCATCGTTTACCTCTTTGCTGCTGCCGCGGTGCATGAAATGGCGCCAACTTATGCTTGCCGGCGCAGAACGTCAATAGAAACAGTCCGCGTGGCGTTCACCTCCCGCAGGAGTAAACGGGGCCTTATTTCAGTTCATAGTTAATCCCGGCTGTTTTTTTCTGGTCGCCGGCCTTGATGAGGACCAGCAGCTCATACTTGCCCTTCTCCGCCATGCTGAAATAGGCGTCATAGCTTTTCATCGAGCCTTCGTATTTGAGACTCTTGATCTGGCTCTTGCCCTTGGGGTCGACCACCTTCATGCTGACCGCAGCGTCGGTGACCTGTTTTTGGGTTGTCTGATCGGTCAGAATCACCGTCACGTTGTGAGTGGTACCCGCCTCGATGTCCTCCTTCATTTTCATATCCTTGAGCATTTTGATGTGCTCGGCGTTGGCCATGATCTGGAAGGTGACCTTGACGCCCTCCACCAGAACTTCACGGGTGTCCATTTTCATGCCGCCGCCTCCCATACCTTGCCCATGGGTGTGTTGGGCCGCAGAAATCGCCGGAAGCAGCATGGCAACAACAGCCATCGCAAAAGCCAACCACTTATATCTTTTCATATTCAACCTCCTCTGGTTTCACTGTTTTATATCCGAATAGGCGCCCTCGTTTGAGGGCGCGCTCCTTCACCATGGCGAAGATCACCGGGGTGATGATGAGCACGTGCACGGTTGAGGTGATGACTCCCCCAATGATGGGTGCGGCGATCGGCTTCATGACGTCCGCGCCGACTCCGGCCGACCACATGATCGGGATCAGGCCGATCAGCGTGGTGCCCACCGTCATGATCTTCGGTCGCAGCCGCAGCACCGACCCTTCCACGGTGGCCTCCAGAATATCCTGTGAGCCGATCTGCCCCAGGTGCAGGCGGCGGTCAAGCGCCTCGTGCAGATAGATGATCATCACCACGCCGGTTTCTACGGCAATCCCGTAAAGGGCGATATAGCCCACCCAGACGGCCACGCTGAAGTTGTAGCCCAGCAGATACTGCAGGATGACACCGCCGGTCATGGCATACAGGACGGCGACCATCAGGATGACTGCCTCGGATATGGAGTGAAACGTCAAGTACAGCAGGATGAAGATCACGAAAAACACGACCGGAAGCAGGATCTTCAGCCGTTCCTTGGCGCGCAGCTGAAATTCGTACTGGCCGCTCCACGAGAGAAAATAGCCGGCCGGGAGCTTCAGCCTTTCCTGAATCACCCGTTTGGCCTCCTCCACATAGCCGCCGATGTCCCTTGCGGTGACGTCGATGAACACGTACCCGGCGAGCATAGCGTCCTCGTCCCGGATCATGGCCGGCCCGGTGGTTACCCGGATGTCGGCCAGTTGGGCCAAAGGGATCTGGGCCATCGCGCTTCCGGAAGCGCCGCCCGGCACCATCTTGGCGGCCCCTCCCATCCGCGCCGGCACCTGGATGCGTTTGAGCTTATCGACATCGTCCCGCAGTTCCCGGGGATAGCGCACGTTGATTGGATAGCGCTCGCGGCCTTCGACGGTGCGGGAGATGTTCATGCCGCCGATTGCCGACTGGATCACCTCCTGGACCTCGCCCACCGTCAGGCCATAGCGGGCAATTGCGTCGCGTTGGATGTCGATGTCGACGAAGAACCCTCCAGCAACCCGCTCGGCGTAGACGCTGCGGGTCCCCGCCACGTCCTTTAAGATCCCTTCGATTTGGACGCCCAGATCCTGAATCGTGTTTAGATTAGGACCGAAGATTTTGATCCCGACCGGAGTGCGGATGCCGGTGCTGAGCATGTCGATCCGGGCGCGAATCGGCATGGTCCAGGCATTTTGAAGCCCCGGGAACTTCATCTTCTGATCCATCTGCTCGACCAGCTCTTCGTAGGTCAGGGCGCGCTCGGCGCCTAGAATCGTTGCCGCCGCGGGGCGCAGCCACTCGGGAAGTTGCGAGTAATCTCTCTTAACCTTGCGCCATTCGCCTTTAGGTTTGAGCTGGACGGTGGTCTCCATCATGCTGAACGGCGCCGGGTCGGTGGCGGTATCAGCCCGGCCGGCCTTGCCGAAAACAGTTTCGACCTCGGGGAAGCTTTTCAGGATCTTGTCCTGCACGGCGAGAAGCCTGCCGGCCTCGGTCACGGAAATGCCGGGGCTGGTGACCGGCATGTATAAGATGGTGCCTTCGTAAAGCGGCGGCATGAACTCGCTGCCGATCCGCAGCACCAGGACGATGCTGAGCGGGATCAGTAAAAAATTGACAAATAGTGCGGTTTTCCTGAAGCGCAGCGCCCAGCGGATGACCGGCTCGTAGACCCATTTCAGAAAACGCGAAACGGGGTTGGCGACCTCCGACTTGAGCCCCTTGCCTTTGAGAAAAATCGTCATCAGCACCGGAACCAGGGTGATGGCGAGGATGGAGGAGGCGGCCATGGCAAAAGTCTTGGTGAAGGCCAGCGGACGGAACAGGCGTCCTTCCTGGGCCTCCAGCATGAAGACGGGCACGAAAGAGATGATGATGATGATCAGGGCGAAGAAGATGCCCCGTCCCACCTGCTGGCAGGCGCGGACCACGGTGGCGGAGCTGTTTTGCCGGTCTTCTTCCGTCCCTTCGGACAGGTGGCGATAGCCGTTTTCCACCATGACGATGGAGGCATCCACGAGAACGCCGATGGAAAGCGCAATGCCGCCGAGCGACATGATGTTGGAGGTGAGATTTAAAAAGTACATGGGAATGAAGGAGATCACCACGGCGATCGGCAGGGTGAGGATCGGCACGAGCGCGGAGCGGAAATGCAGCAAGAAGAAGATCACCACCAGGCTGACTACCACGATTTCTTCGATCAGCGTCTTCTGCAGGTTTTCGATGGACCGGCGGATCAGCTCGGAACGGTCATAGGTCGGGACGACTCTCACGCCTTCCGGCAGACCCGGTGTGATCTCCTGAATCTTTGCTTTGACGGCGTTGATGACGTTCAAGGCGTTCTCTCCGTGGCGCATCACCACGATGCCGCCGGCCACTTCGCCCCGGCCGTCCAGTTCCACGATTCCGCGCCGGATGTCGGGCCCGAGGGCGACGTTGGCGATGTCGCGCAACAGGACCGGAGTCCCACCCTTGCTGCCCACCACGATCGACTGGATGTCTGCGGGCGACTTGATGTAGCCTCGGCCGCGCACCATGTACTCCCGGCCGGACATCTCTATCAGGCGGCCCTCCACATCGTTGTTGGACATTTTGATGCGGTCCATCACCTCGCGGATGGAAAACCCGTAGGCCGATAGGCGGTTGGGATCGATGTTGACCTGGTATTGTTTGACGAAACCGCCCACGCTGGCAACCTCTGCCACTCCCTCAACGCTTGCCAGGGCGTAGCGGATGTACCAGTCCTGCAGGGTGCGCAGAAGGGCCAGATCGTGCTTGCCGCTTTCATCCACCAGGGCGTAGGTGAACACCCAGCCCACGCCTGTCGCATCCGGCCCGAGGACGGGCGCCGCACCCTCCGGCAACCTCCCTGATATCTGCTGCAGGTATTCCAACACCCGGGAGCGTGCCCAGTAGAGGTCGGTTCCGTCTTCAAAGATCGCGTAGACGAAGGAGAAGCCGAAATCGGAGAACCCGCGGACGGTCTTGACCCGGGGGGCTGAAATGAGGGCGGTGACGATCGGGTAGGTGACCTGGTCTTCGATTAGGTCCGGGCTGCGGCCTTCCCACGGCGTGTAGATGATCACCTGCACGTCTGAAATGTCCGGCACCGCGTCGAGTGGAATGTTTCTCAACGCATACACGCCGCCCAGGGTCAGCAGCAGCACCGCCGCGAACACCATGAAGCGATTTCTGGCGCAGCTTTCAATTATTTTCTCGATCATGTCGGAGGACTTTTTGGGCGTTGATATTGAACGGCGCAGGGGCTAATGCTGATGACCCATCCCGCCGATGGCTTCTTTGAGCTTGGATTCCGAATCGATGAGGAAGTTGGCGCTGGTCACCACCCGCTCCCCGGCCTTGAGACCATCGAGGACTTCAAAGACGTCGCCCGCCTTGACCCCCAGTTTGACCTCGCGGGGTTCGAAATAGCCGGAGCCCCGGTCGATGACGACCACCTTGCGGAGCCCGGTGTCGATGACCGCGTCCTCCGGCACCGCCAGCTTGTCGCCGAGGCGCACGGTGATCTCCAGGTTGGTGAACATTTCCGGCTTGAGCTTGCCGCGCGGGTTGGGGAACTCGTACCTGACCTTGGCCGTCCGGGTCTGAGGGTCTAGGTAAGGGTAAATATATATGGCTTTGCCGGTGAAGGTTTCTCCCGGATAATAGGCCATCTGGATGGCCGCCTGCTGCCCCAGGCGAATGGCCGACAGTTCGTATTCGTAAATGTCGGCGATGAGCCAGACCACCGAGAGATCGGCAATCTTGAAGAGCGCCATGCCGGCATCCACGAATTGGCCCTTGTTGACCATTTTTTCAATCACGTAGCCGGTAAACGGGCTGTAAAGCGTCAGGGTTTTCGTCGGCTCGCGGCTTTCCTCGAGCGTCTTGATCTGTGCATCACTGATGTCCCAGAGCTTCAGGCGCCGGCGCGCGGATTCGGCCAGGAGGTTGCCGCCTTCGGTGACTTCCGGAAACGGGCTTTTCGACCAGTCCTGTTTGGCCTTGAGGGCCAGAAGATATTCCTCCTGGGTGGACACGAGCTCCGGGCTGTAGATGGTGAGCAGCGGCTCCCCCTTGCGGACGAACCGGCCGGTGAAGTCCACGAGCAGCTCTTCGATCCAACCCCCGATTTTTGGGGACACAATACCGATGCGCTTTTCGTCGTAGTCGATCCTCCCCACGGTGCGGATGACCTTCTGCAGGGTTCGTTTCGCCACCGTTCCGAACCTTACCCCGATGAGTTGCTGGCGTTCCGGGGAAATCTGGACGGTGCCCGGGGCGATCTCCTGGACCTTGCCCTCCTTCTGAATGGACTCCATGGTGAGCCCCTTCAGTTCATCGAGGTCATCCCCCTTCTTTGCCGAGGGAGGGGGACTCGCGCCGTGACCGGGCGTATGCTGTGCCTGGCCGGAGGCGGCAAACGTCAAAAGTGCGACCAGCAGGAAGACCGTCAATGCCGGGCGGTTCATTTCAACACCTCCCGGGAGAAGGTCGTCCCCACTGCGGCCTCCAAAGCCGCCAAGCTCTTTTCGTACTCGGTCAGGGCGTCGTGATAGTCCAGCTCATAACGGTAAAGGCGCATGCGGCTGTCGAGCAGGGTCATAAAGTCGGCCTTGTTGACCATGTAGGCGCTCATGGCCGTGTCGATCTGCAGCCGGGCCTGCGGGATGATTCCCGTGCGGTAGAGTTCGATCTTGCGCTCCAGGCGTTGGGTCATCGACCCCATGTCGGCGATCATGTAAAGAATTTCATTCTGGGCGCCGTCGTATTTGGCCTGGGCGGACCGAATATCCGCGTAAGCCTCCGCTACCTTCCGTTCCTGCTTGGACTTGAAAAAAATGGGCAGGTTCATTTCGACCATGCCGGTGTACATGTCCAGACGATCGTCCCGCTGCCCATAGGCAAACTTCAGGCTGAAGTCAGGGAAGTAATCCCGCCTTGCCAATTCCACGTTCTTGCCGCGGGCGGATATGTCCTGCTTCAGAGCTTTGAGCATGGGATTGTCCTCCACGGCCTGTTGCTGAAGGTTGTCGATGGAAAACGCTACCCGGTTGAAGTCGACGTCCGCGGGCCGCCCCACCGGGCTGTTCCGCGGCCGATTGAGCAGGTAATTGAGCTTTGCCGCGAGAGCCCGCTTCTTCTGTTCGAGCATGATCAAGTCGTCCATCATCTTGGAGATTTCCACCTGGTTGCGGATGACATCCTCCTGGATGGCCTGCCCCAGGGAGTAGCGGGTCTGGGTGATCTTGGCGAGTTCTTCCAAAATGCTCTTGTTGCGCTGGGTGACCTCGATGGCGCGGTAGACATGCGAGAGGTCGTAAAAGGCCGTCTTGACCTCCTTGGCTATCTGGTTGGCGACCTCGTCGGCATCGGCTGCGCCCGCGTCCGCCTCCTTGGCGGCGACCTCCTCACTCAAGCCCCTCTTGCCGGGGAATGGAAATTTCTGGGAGACGGAAATTTCCTTCATGGTCATATCTTCATCGTTGAAATCGAAGTTGTTCGGCAGGTTGACCACACCGAAGCCCAGCATGGGGTCCTCGAGGGCGCCGGATTGGGGGATCTTCTCTTTGAGGGCGGCATGCCTCCCGCGGGCGGCGAGGATTTTTGGGTTCTTCTCGAGGGCCTCCTGGACGAGCGACTCCACGCGCAGCATCGGCTCTTCCGCGGCGCCGTTGCCGGCGGCCGCAAAAAAAATTGCCAGTGCCAGCAGCGAAACGACCTTTTTCATGGTCAATGCCTCCTTAATTCGGTTTGAGCGGATTGGGCATGCCGTGCACGCACAGGTTTGCGATTTTGAATTCACATCTCCGGCGTGGGATAGCTGCGACGACAAGGCACTAAAAGTTTGGAGAAACTATGTATTTGCCCCTGTGCTGTCAAACAGAAGGGGGTTTGGGCGGGATTGCGGCGGGGTGGCCGTGTGGTCCGGTTCAGTTCCCGATCGGGGGTATGGCCAGGTAGGCCAGACGCTTCATCTCCCGGCGGCCGTGGGTGACGGTGTCCAGCACGAAACCGCAGCTGAGGCTCAGGCAGGCCAGGATCATGAGCCCGGTGGACAGGATCGCCGTAGGGAAGCGCGGCACTAAACCGGTTTCAAGGTAAGTGATGAAGACGGGGTATGCCAGCACGACGGCGGTCAGGGCAAGAATCCCGGCAATCATAGAAAAGAACGCCAGGGGGCGCTCCTCCTTGAGCAGGTTGAAAATCATCATCAGGATGCGGAAGCCGTCGCGGTAGGTGCGCAGCTTGCTGGCCGAGCCCGCGGGCCGGGCTTTGTAGGAGGTGACGACCTCGGTGATGGGCATGCGCAGCTCGAGGGCGTGCACCGAGAGCTCGGTCTCGGTTTCGAACCCCGCGGAGAGCGCCGGGAACGACTTCACGAACCGCCGAGAGAACACACGGTAGCCGGAGAGGATGTCGGTGAAGGTGCGTCCGAAGCACAACCCGAGAAACCCGGTGAGCAAGTCGTTGCCGAAGCGGTGGCCGCGTCGGAAGGCTTCTCCCTCGTAGGTCGTGAGCCGCGAGCCGACCACCATGTCCAGTTGTTCGCAGACGAGCTTTTCCACCAGGGCCGGCGCAATCGCGGCATCGTAGGTGCCGTCGCCGTCGGCCAGCACGTAGATGTCGGCTTCCACGTCGGCGAACATGCGGCGCACCACGTGTCCTTTGCCCTGCCGTGTCTCGCGGCGCACGATGGCGCCTGCGGCACGGGCGGTCTCGACCGTCCGGTCATTGGAGTTGTTGTCGTAGACGTAGATCACGGCCTGCGGCAGCGCTGCGCGGAAGTCGCGCACGACGTCGGCGATGGCCGCCTCTTCATTGTAGCAGGGCAGGATCACCGCCACACGATAGTCCCGGGGGTCGACGGTCGTCACGGGGGTTTCCCTCTCAATGGGAAGGTCTCGGGGTCACCCGGCACAGGTAAAATAAATGCTCCTGCTGGGGCTCGACGCCCGGCACGAAGGTTTGGCAGTTGGCGCGGTCCAGCTCCAAACCGTAGAACTCAAGGGCGTTCAAGGCATGCCACTCCTCGTAGACCCGGTAAAGGATCAGCACCGGGCCGGTGTGATCGGCCAGGGCCCTCATCATCAGGCGGTCGGTTTCGTTCAGGGTCGGCGATGGGCCGGTCACGAAGCCCTGGATGCGCAGGAACCGCACCTGTGGCGGAAAAAACGGGATCATGTAGGCGATGGGGTCGTGGCCGGTGACGAGGACGATCGCGTCCGGCTGTGCGGCGAGCGAGGGCAGGCGCACGTCGAAATAATCCGAGGTCCAGGGCCTTCGGCCCCAGTGGCCGGGGTCGACTGTCACGAGCAGAAAGACCATGCAGACGACGGCGGCCCGCAGCTGCCGGCGCGGGTTTCGCAGGAGCGCCCCCAGCGCCAGAAAAATCGTCAGGGGTACCAGGAACTCGCACACGATCGCGTAGCGATACACGGCGAACATCTTCATCCACAGAAAAAACGAGACCACCATGAAGATGACAAAGAAACGGGTCATGGCCGGTGCGTCGACATTGCCGACAGCTGCGTCGGTGCCGCCTTTCGGCCGCAGCAGACGCCGGATCGCGAAGACCAGCAGCACCAACAGCAGGAGGTAGAGCAACGGGAAACGCAGGTCGCGGAAGCCCACCTCGCCCACCTGGATCGGGTCGACGTTGAACCAGAAGGGGAAGAGCAGCCACATCGCCAGGTTTTTGGGGATGAAGCGCACGTCGCGGTAGGAGCCGATCGCTCCCCACGGGGATTTGAAAAATTCGTTGAAGTAGGGAAAAAGCGGGTTCTGGAAGCGCTGCCACATTTCCAGCAGCCAGAAACCGCCGGTCAAGGCCGTGCCGACCAGCACGCCGAGACCGAAAATGAAAGCGAGGGCAAACCGCCGCCCGAACGGTGCCGCCAGGCCGAAAAAGGCGGCGCACAGCCCCACGCAGTAAACGGCGAAAGGTTGCTTGAGGCCAAGGGTAGACCCCGCCAGAATGCCTGCCGCAGCGGCGATCAGCCAGCCGGGGCGGACCGATGCGCAAAGGCGTTCCCGGTAGCGCACGATCAGCCAGACGGCCGCAAGCAGCGGCAGGCTCAAGACGTTGTCGCCGAAGCTCGTCCCGATTTCGGCGATGTTGATCGCACCCAGCATGGCAACCAGGGTCAACCCCAGGCAGAACCAGGCGGTTTTGCCCGGCTGGCCGAGGTCGACCACTTGCCGGGTGATCCCGTAAATGGGGAAGACGTTCAGTCCGGGGAGGAAACCCAATATGAACCCCACTGCCTTCGGCGGCAGCCAGGTCACGGCGAGATAGAAGGGGATGTACATCAGCGGGTTGTAATAGGTCGCCACGTGCGACACTGCGATGTCGTACCCCATGCGGCCGGTGAGAAACGCGAAGGGGTTGTAAAAGTGGTAGTTGCGCAGGTCCCAAGACATATCCTGGCCGAGCCACAGGATGCTCACCCCGAACGCGACGGGGGTGAGGCAAAGGAAGAGGCGTACAAACCGCACACGGCTGCTGGGGGTTTCGGTCACGGGCATCGGCTGGCTGCTTTATAACTACCTGGAAATACTTATGATAAAAAATAGTATTCCATACACCAGGCGCCGTTGCCTGTCAACCGGAAGTTCGCGAGGATCAACCGGTAAGGCCAATATAGGCAGGGGTTTTGCAAAGCTGTTGCATGCGGATTTCCCCGCTGGGTGCCGGAGGATAATCTGACGTTTCGACGGCAGCGCACTGGCTGCAATCAAGGCAGAGGTTCTTGAAGGCGGCCTCCGTGAGGCAGCTCCGGTAGTCCGGGCAGCAAACTTCTCGGGGCGGCGGGTTTTCTTCCCGGATAGCATTCATCTTGACGAACTGGGGTCGTTTTTCTTTCATTGGAACGAGACCTCCATCGGGGATTCACATCTGATGCATATATCGCCCACCCGAGGTGGAGACATTAGCAGAATCTGTCACCAATGTGAGGTCTCGATTAAAATAAATGATCGTGTCAATGCCCTTGTCGCAAACCCGCCATGCACTGAAGACCCCTTGCCCGGGTCAGCAGGATCGGGTAAGATAGGCCTCCGTTTTCACCCTGCCGCTCACCGCGTTTCTCGGGTGAGCGTGATCAAAACCGAAAGCATGGATAGCGGGGCCGTCATGGACCTTGAAGCGTCGCTGCAAAGGCTGGAAGAGCAAATTGAGCTTCTCAAGCGGAAAGCCGACGGCTGCGGAGATGCCTACCACAAAGGTTTTACCAAGGGCGTGTGCATGGCCCTTCTCATGTTGCAAAGCAAAGTACCTGCTGCCCGGACCGGAAAAAGAGCAAAGACAGCCACATCATCAACGCCCGCAAAACCCAAGCGCGATCAGCTCGATTTGTTTTAGGGCGTGTAGATCCAGGGGTCGCTTTCTCCCCGAAGGGGTATCGGCATGGACGGGGCGCTTTCGCGCGAACAAATCCATGGCATGGCCAGTCGCTGGATGGCACGGCCGCCGGAGGCGGGCGCGCTGCGGATCGTCACCGACACCTCTGATTTTTTCCGGCTGGAGACCGGCGATGTCCTCCTGCTGGGGGGTAAACCCTACCTGATGCGCAGCAGCGTGCGGGAAGCGCGCTTCGGGCTGGACGACGAGGTCAAGCACTGGGTGAAACGGGCTATCGATCTCGTCACCGGGCAGACGAAAATCGTCAAGCTTGTTTTCTACGAGCAGTTCACCGCCACCATCGGCGGAATAGTGTTCGAGTGCTTCCGCAGCCCGCGCAAGGAGGCCCGCATTCTGGAGCTGGTCGACGAGCACCCGAACTTCATGCACGGCCAGACGATGCCGGACGATCACGGCAACCTCGTCAGGGTGATGGATTACATCTACGGGGATTCGCTGGCCGGCCGGGTCGCCGACATCGAGCAGGACCACGAGACTTTTTTCTATAAAACCCTGCCCGGGATCATGGGCAACTATCTGTGCTGCGTGGAGGCCATCCGCTTCCTGCACGAACACGGAGAAAAGCACGGCGACATCCGGCGGGACCACATCCTGATCGATGCCGACAGCGGGCGTTACCGCTGGATCGACTTCGACTACAACTACCGTCACCGCGAAAATATTTACGGCTACGACCTGTTCGGGTTGGGCAACGTCCTGATCTACGTGGTCGGCAAGGGAGACGTGCTGCTGCCGGATCTCAGGCTGCGGAACCCCGACGTACTGACGCGATTGGCGGATGGGGACCTGAACATCGTTTTTCACAACCGGGTGGCGAACCTCAAAAAGGTCTTCCCGTACATACCGGATTCCCTGAACCGGGTCCTGCTGCATTTTTCCAGGGGCGCCAACTGGTTTTACGAGCACACAACACAGCTCATTCAGGACCTGCAACAGGCCATGGCCGAGATCCGCTGACATCCCCATGCGCGGCCCGGGCGGGGAGGGGGCTAATGGACACCTCAGGCGACATCAGGTTCAACCGCAATGTCCTGCTTGCCGTGGACGACTCCGAGAACGCGCGCCGCGCAGTGACCTACGTTGCGTTCATGCTGCGCGGGCTGGAGGGGTTCCGGGTGACCCTGCTTCACGTGATTTCGGAGCCGGAAGAGGACTTTTTCGCGCGGGTCGAAGAGAAGGAAAAATGGCTCGACGACTATCGGCGGAAGATCGAGTCGCTCTTGGCGGACTACCGCCGCGAACTGATCGCCGCCGGGTTCCCTGGCGAAGCGGTTGAGGCCCGGCTGCCCCAGCGTCACTGCCCCTCGATTGCGGAATGCATCCTTCTCGAGCTCGACCGCACCGAGTACGGGACTATCGTGGTCGGTCGGCAGGGGCTGTCCCGCAAGGAGGAGTTTCTTTTCGGCAGCGTTTCCAGCAAAATCGTCGGCCACGCCCGCAACTGCGCCGTGTGGGTGGTGGCCTGACCATGGGAGGGATGAAGTGATATCTCAAGGCGTGCTTCTGGACCGGCTGATGCGGTTTGCTGCCGGACTGCGGTTCCCCAGGCTGCTGGCGATTACCGCCGCCCTGTTCATCCTGGATGTGATCATCCCCGACATGATCCCCTTTGCCGACGAGATCCTGCTGGGGCTGCTGTCGCTGCTGTTGGCATCGTTGAAAAAGCGCGGCCCGGGCAGCCAATAGAAAGCGAATAACTGCGGCGTTAAGCTAAAGGAGACCGGAATGAATCAGCGCAAGCTTGGATCGCAGGGGCTCGCCGTCTCGGAGCTCGGGCTGGGCTGCATGGGCATGAGCGAGTTCTACGGCAAGGCCGACGAGCAGGAGTCGCTCGCCACCCTGCACCGCGCGGTGGAGTTGGGGATCACGATGCTCGACACCGCCGACATCTATGGCCTGGGCGAGAACGAACGGCTGGTCGGCCGGGCCGTCAGGGGGATCCGCGATCGGGTGGTCGTGGCCACCAAGTTCGGCATCGTCCGCAAGAAGGAGGACCCTGCTTTTCGCGGCATTTGCGGCCGGCCCGATTACGTGCGCCAGAGCTGCGAGGCGTCGCTGAAGCGGCTCGGTGTCGACGTCATCGATCTTTACTACATTCACCGCGTGGATGCGACCATTCCGATCGAGGACACCATGGGCGCCATGGCCGATCTTGCGGCCGAAGGGAAGGTGCGCTACCTGGGCATCTCCGAGGCCGGGCCGGCCACCCTTCGTCGCGCCCACGCCGTGCACCCGCTTTCCGCGCTGCAGACCGAATACTCTCTCTGGAGCCGCGACCCGGAGGACCAGTTGCTGCCGCTGCTGCGTGAACTGGGTATCGGCTTCGTCCCGTACAGTCCGATCGGCCGAGGGTTCCTTTCGGGAGCCATCAAGAGCCCCGAGCACCTGGCATCCGATGATTTCCGTCGCAGCCAACCGCGGTTGAAGGGCGATAATTTTAAGAAGAACTCCGTTTTCGTAGAAAAACTGGCAGCGGTCGCCGCCGCCAAGGGGTGCACTTCCGCCCAATTGTCTTTGGCATGGGTGCTCGCCCAGGGTGCGGACATCGTCCCCATCCCCGGAACCACCCGGTGCAAGCACCTCGAGGAGAATGTCGCTGCTGCCAGGCTGGTGCTGAGCCGGGTGGAGCTCGCGCAGATCGATGCGGCGTGCCCCCGAGGTGCAGCGTCCGGCGATCGTTACCCCGACATGCGGTTCGTCAACATCGAGTCGCGGCCGCGATGATGGCGTCGATTGGTAATCAGTTTGGGCTTGAGTTTCCCTGGAGCAACCCTTCAAATCTCTGTTTTTGGCGGTCCCGATACCCTTCGAGTTCCCTGACCAGGGGATGGTCCGACAGCACTTGTTGCTGAAGGGAAGAAATGGATTGGTCCATGCGCATCAGCCAGGCGCTGCCCTGGCGGCCGTACTCTTCCCGCCCGCCCGCCTCCCGTTCCATCCGCATGCAAACGTCATAGAGCCCGTAATAGGCCTCGTTGAAGAACAGGACTTCCTTGGCGCATGTCGGGCCGTAGGCCTTCACCAGGGCTTTCCACAGCGACAGTTCGGGAATGTAGGCGGATGTGTTCCACTCGTAGTCGGCCACCGTCGCAAACTTGATCCGGTACACTTCGTTTTCCGCCGTGCCGTTCACGTACATGTGACGACCGTCGTTGAACTCGTGGAAACCGGCCGGTCGGTCTGTGTCGAGCGGTTCGAAGAGGTTGCACATCCGCACCTTGCCCGGGTAGTAGGTGGTGTAGCCGCCGTAGACGTTGGTCTCAAGGTTGCGGGCATACAAGGTGTTGTCCCAGAGCATGGGCCAGCGGCCGATGAGATCACGATAGCGCCGCAGGTCGGCCATGTCGACGGAAAGCGACCTCACCGTCGGCCCGGTCCAGATGATGGCGACCTCCCGCGGGATCAGGGCCGCGAGCTCTTTCAAGTAGACTTCCGCCTTGCCCTCGCTGCGGTCGATGAACTCGTTCGCATACCACGGCGGGCAAAACTCGAAGCGCGTCCCCGGGTAGCCCCGGTCAATCCACCCCTTCAGCCGGTTGATCACATGGGCCTGAGCGTTCTGGAGGTTGACGAAGCGTGACCGATCCTCCGGTGTGTAGAGGGAGAAATTCTTGCGGTTCCGGCCCTCGTGGGGCACGTAATCGTCGGCGAGGAGCATGACCGTGCCGGCCCCGGCCTCCAGGCCGAGCTTGAAGACCTTCTGAAGCGTCTCCTGGCTTTCGGCGCCGGCGTGGGTCCAGGTATAGCGGGCCTCTGGGCTGAGCGCATCCTCGGCCGGTTCGAATTCGAAATGCGAGTAGGGGTTGACCATGATGCCGAGGGACATCACCCCGCTTTCCCGGCACCACCGCCCGGTTTCATCGATCCCGGCTTTGAACAGGGCGTCCGGCTGGTGCCAAGCCTTGGTGCGGCCCTCGTACCCGGCATACGCCTTGTTCAGCTTGTGGAGGCTCATCATCTCCAGCCCCTCGAGGTCGCGGTCCAGGTCCGCGAGCGTTTCCCAGCGCTTGAGCAGATAGGATCGCCCCAGGAAATCCGGGTAGTCGATCACGGCCGCGCTGTGGTAGACGCAGCGGTCTTCCTCGAGCAGCTGGGCGGCGGTGGCGGCGGCGTAAAAGTTGCCGACGGCGGTTTCGCCCATCAGGAAGACCACGTGGCAGGAGCCTGTTTCCACCGGTGCGATGACGTAACCCTGGTTCCTGCCGCTGATGGACTCCGGCGGCAAGTCGGGCGCCAGCTTGCGCATCAGGCGGTTCTTGCCGATGGAGAAGACCAGCCGCGCGTTCTGCAGCTCGCTCTCGTTGGAAGCCCGCTCGACAATCTGTGCCCTGAGTTCAGGCGCTCTGCTGCCTGGCCGGACCCGGGCCAGGGCCGCGTTGAGTTTTTTTTCCAACAGACGCGCCGCGGCGCGGTCGGCGGGCGCAGGGTCGTCCGGAAGCACGATCAAGGGAAGCGGACCATCCGTGACGCCGGGGTCAAGGTAGGCCACCTCCCGGTGCAATTGGGCTTTTTTAGGAGTGGGATTCAGCCGTTCCACCTGGGAGAGAGGCCGGTCGATATAGGGCTTCAAGCGTTCGAGCGCGCTGAAGTTCCACTTTGAGTAGTGAAAAACAACGTTGTCAAGCCAAAGCGTGCCGGTGCCCTTCAGGCCGAAGAAGAGACGCACGTAGCGGGTCCGGTCGGGGAGGTCGCCCTCCGAGAACGGGTAGTTGTAGGTGCGGGCGCGCACCGTGGCCCACGGGAATTCATCGACCGACCAGTAGTTGGCAAATGAGTAACTCTTGTCGGATGTGTCGATGAGACTCCCGCTGACCGGGTTCATGGCGGTTGCATCCAGAGGTTTTTTTTCAGCATCGAAAAAAAACACCCTGACCGTGACGGCATCGCCCAGCCGGCCGCCCGAGCGGCGCCGATTGCCGTCCACATGTTTCAACCGGACATCGTAGGTTAAATCGTAGTTGCCTGGGATCACGGGGATGAAGTCGCTCATCACCCCTTCGGCTTCGTCCAGCTCGCCGGCGGTTTTACGATGGATCTTGGCGGCACGGCTGCCGTGACGGACATCATCTTCTGCAGCCCTTGACTCCCGGTCCACCCATTCGACCCGGTTTCCGACTTTCTCCCACCCCTCGGGCGCTATTCCGCCGGCTGGCAGATTGTTCAGCTCGAAGGAGGGATTGGGGGCCAGGTTGCCTTTGGCGAACTGGAGTATCCTTATTTCATAAGGGATGCTCAGGGGGGCTGAACTGGACCAGGACGCTGCGCTGGAATCGGCTGAAAGGGGCACCGGTAGGGCCGCTGCGAACGCCACCGCACAGCAACTCAGAAGCCGGAAAACGATTATGGCAGGTCTGACGAACATTGTAAAATTTAGGATCGGCGCTTTTGATCGGTTCCTTATTTGCCTGGGCAAAGGGCAGGGCCTGAAAAGGCCCTGCCCTTTTTTATGCGACTTTCCGCACGTTCAGGTCCATTGAATTGTTTCTCCCGCGTAACGCTTGTTCTATCTGGATGGTCACCGCGCTTCCCAGAATGAGCGCACCGCCGGCGAAAAAACGCCAACCGACGGGGTCTCCGAGCAGGACGATCCCAGCCAGGCCCGTTAGCAGCACCTCGCTCGTGAGGTAGAGACCGCCCTCCCAGCTGCGACAATATCCGAACCCGTGGTTCATGGTGAGTTGCCCGAGGATCGAGGACAAGACGATCCCACCGCATACCATCGCCTGTGAAAGGGTGACTGGAATGGTGGGTGAGTACAGAAAAGCCGGCGCCGTGACCAGGGACCCCACCACGCAGAAATAAAGATAGATGATGACCGAGCCGTTGGTCTGTTTCAACCGGCGGATGATGGCAATGGTCAGCCCGGCGAAAATCGCTGAAAGGATGCCGGCGATGGTGCCGAAAAGATCCACTCCGCCGGCGGGATCCACCAGGATGGCGACGCCGGCCAGGACTGCCGCCATGCACAGCCACGCCCGCCTGGATACTTTTTCATGGTAAAGCCACGAGGAAAAAAGGGCTGCAAATGCCGGGTATGCGTACAACAGCATCAGGGCTGTGGAGACCGGCAGCCGCCGCACGGAAAAAATGAAGAAGATGAAAGCAATTGATCCGGAACACCCCCGGGTGACCAGGAGTTTCACGTCGGGAGACCGGAACGGGTTTCCATGGCGGCCGAAGAGGGCGACCAGAATGGCCAAGCCTCCGATGAAACGGAAAAACCCGATGTCCCAGACGCTGAAATCCGCCATGGACTGCTTGAGCAGCAGGTTCATCGCCGTAAAAAAGCAGGCGGACAACAGCATGAAGAAAGGACCGGCAAGAACCCTCTGCTTGGCAATGGATAGTGTGTACATGGCGGCACCGACTCCGGCCGTCAGGCCAGCGCGGCTTTAAACGGCTCAGTGCCGATGCTGCGGATGCACAACCCCACGGCGGCCCCTTTGTCAAGGTTGAGGTCCTCCCAGACGCGGTCGATGCCCTCTTCCTTCAGCCCGATGATGGCCATACGCGTGGCGCCGGTAATCTTGACGGCCTTCACCTTGTATTTGTCCGCCACGTCGTCGATTCGGCGCAGCGGCTTCGGTGTGAGCAGCCCGCACGGGAGGTGGGTGGCGATGGCACAGGTTTCGTTGTCTCTCCCGGGGATGGTGCCTTTTTCTCCAAGCCTGAGCATGAGTATTCTCCCTGACCGGCGTTTGATATGGAACGCCATTAAAACTGGCGGGTTGCCTGCAGCCGGCGTTACTATGGCAAAGCGGGTTATCTGTGTCAATAAGGCCCCGGTCCGGTTCGAGACCGCGCTGGTGATAGGCCGCTTCAAGAGACCCGATTGATGTTGACAGTACTTTACCTGTTTGATAGGATTTCCCCTCGTAAAGGGGAGTAGCAACCGGCCGACCAGTGGCCGGCCCGCATTCCGTCAGTACGGTGGCAACCCCACCCGGGAGCGGCTCCAAGCAACACCTATTGGACTTGCAAGACCTTTACTCACAGCATGAATCATCATGCCGCGGGTAAAGGTCTTTTTGTTTGCCGCGGCGAAACCTAACAGGGAGGCGACATGATCGATTTGGGTTGGCTGGGGCAAATTGCGTTTACGTGGGAGTTCTTCTTGGCGGTGATGAGCATCGTGCTCATCGACTTGGTGCTGGCCGGGGACAACGCTGTGGTCATCGCCATGGCGGTCAAGAACCTGCATGGCAAAAAGCGCACACTTGGGATCATTCTGGGTTCCGGCGGCGCGGTCTTTGTCCGGGTGGCCTGCACCTTCCTGGTGGCCCAGCTGCTGAACATGCAGTACGTCAAGCTGATCGGCGGCGCGGTCATCATCTGGATCGCGATTAAGCTTTTGACCGAAACCGCCGACGAGGAGTGCCATGGCAAGGAGGCTCAAGACATCTGGCAGGCGCTCTGGATCATCATCGTGGCCGACATGAGCATGGGCATCGACAACATGCTCGCCGTGGGGGCGGCCAGCCACGGCAACCTGTTTCTGCTCCTCTTCGGCCTGATCCTGTCCATCCCGTTCGTGGTGTTCATGAGCACTATGCTTGCCAAGCTGATGGACCGCTACCCGATCATCCTGTGGATCGGGGCGGCGCTGCTCGGCAAGGTCGGCGGCGAGATGATGGCCACCGACCCGTTTGTCGTCGGACTTCTG
>Ga0210069_1000044_pt1 | contig 23160 bp, 21 predicted proteins | sample RushSE_TuleB_D2_FD_185568 | JGI IMG/M metagenome (GOLD analysis project Ga0210069, IMG submission 185568) | Wetland microbial communities from San Francisco Bay, California, USA, that impact long-term carbon sequestration - RushSE_TuleB_D2... | ecosystem: Environmental > Aquatic > Marine >... | reverse complement strand
TTCCAGGTCTGGGTCGACAATTTTTTTACACTTGATGCAGATGGCGTGTGGATGGGGGTTGGGCTTGTTTCCATCATATCGGTTACTCCCATCCGGGAACCCCAACTCCAGAACTTCACCAAGCAACTTAAATAATAAAATATTTTTGTATACAGTGGCAAGACTCATCGTCGGAAAGTCTTTTTTTATCAAAGCATGGATATTTTCAACACTGGGATGGCCTTCACTTTTGGCAAGAATTTTAGCAATAGCCAGCCGCTGAGGCGTTATCTTGTGGCCATTATCCCTTAATTTTTGAATGATGATTTCATATCTTTCTTTATGGTCTGCCATCTGGGGCCTCTTTATACTAAATAATAATTATTTTTAATTAACATAAACTTTCTTTTAGGTCAACTCCTATTTTAATCGTTCACATAAGGAGGCGGCCAGGCCCGAAACCCACGGCGATGTCATCCGCGAAAAACATTTGCCCAGGGTCGGTGATACGGTCCGCAGCAAAAGATACGGCACGCTGTGGCGGATCATCGAGAAAAAAGAAGTCTGGCTCAACACCAGCGACGACCCGGAGACGGTGGATTGCCGTGCGATCCCGTACGGTTATCCGTGCTACTGGTGCACCCGGGCGGGCAAACAGCCCGGATTCGGCAAGGTGCTGACCCACTCCAAGATCCCGGTGTTGGTGTATCGCTGAACCGGGCGCCGGAGGGATGCGGCGGCGGCCTCACCCCGCCGGGCGATACATATCCGGGCGGCGGTTGGGCAGGAAGTAGCGCATGGGGTGGCTGCGGACGGCGGAAAGCAGCCGGGCGTCCAATTCGGCGATCAGCAAGCCTTCCTGCCCATCGGTCACTGCGGCGACCACCCGGCCGTCCGGGCCGATCACCACGGCCAGCCCGGGGAAGCGGAGCCCTGCGCCGTTGTCGCCGGCCTGGTTGCACGCCACGACAAAAACCCCGTTGTCGAAGGCCCGGGCCGGCAGATGCCGCATCCAGGAGTCGTGCTTTTCCCGGGGAGTCCCCCGGGGGGAAGCGTGCGGCATGAAAATGACCTCGGCGCCGTCGAGCGCCATGCGCGTCGCGAACTCGGGAAAGTGCGCATCGTAGCAAAGTTGGATGCCGAAGCGGATTCCCGCGGCCTCAAAAACCGGGGCGCCCTGGCCTGCATCAAATGTGTTTTTTTCGGGCGGCGCGATGTGCACCTTGCGGTAAACGCCGACCCATCCCTGCGGTCCCGTCACCAGATGGGTCGCAAAGATTCTCCCCTCTTCAGTCTTTTCCGCCAGCCCCGCGAGAATGACCATTTGATGACGCTCGGCTATGGCACACAGGTGATGGCCGATCTCTCCCGGCAACGACTTTGCGGACGCGCGCATGCCGTGATCGACCCCATAGCCCGTGATGTTCAACTCGGGAAAGCAGACGACCTGCGCCCCTTCCCGTTTGGCCTCGGCGATCCAGCCGCCCATGCGTTCAAGGTTTTCACGGGTGTGGTTTCGCGGAGAATTGAAAATGACGGCAGCGACACGCACGGAGCGCATGGGGAATGAAACGTCCTATGTTATAATACGAAAACGATTGGCCTCCGCCCGGGTGATCTGCTTCGGAAGCCGTCCGATTCGATGACTTTGTAAAAAGCCCAAGATCAAGACGCGCGAATCACGCGGAACGGGGCGTAACGGCGATACGCCGCAGCAACTGCGGGATGACGCGCAACGCCGAGATCGGGCGTTTTATGAAGTCATCCATTTAAACGTCGAACTGCGCCCTGATCTTGAACACCCGCGTGGCCGGCAGGTTGAGGATCTCCGTGACGCCGGTTTCAGCGCGGATCTCCTGCAGCTTGGTCTCAATTTCCTCCATGGATGGCGCGATGAAGGTGAACCAGACGTTGAAGGCGTTCTCTCTCAGGTAATTGTGGGTCACGCCGGGATGCCGATTGACGGCCTCGGCGAAGCGGGCCACCTGGTCGGCCGGCACGCGGGCGGCGCACAGTGTGCTGACGTAGCCCAACTTGCCCGGCACGAAGTTGCCGCCGATGCGGCGAATGATCCCCGACTCTTTGAGCCGCAGGACGCGGTCGATCACCTCCCGCTCGGTCAGGCCCAGTTCATCGGCAATGCCCGAATACGGCCGGGAGGCGACCGGGAAATCCGATTGGATCCGGTTCAGGATGAGCCGGTCCGTCTCGTCCAGCGAGTTGTCGTTTTCGACCATCGGCGGTTTCTCGAAAGCATCAACATTTTTCTATCACGGTCGAACTTGTCCGGCCTCAATCGCAGCGCTCCTCAAGGCCCTCCAGGCCGCTCTCATTTGAAACGGCCTTCCAGAATACGCAGGTGCACCTTCCGTTCGCGCGGTCCGTCAAACTCGCAGAAAAAAACCCCCTGCCAGGTGCCTAGAACCAGTGCGCCGTTTTCGATGGCGACCGTCTGCGAAGCCCCCACCAATGCCGCTTTGACGTGTGCCGGGGAGTTGCCCTCCGCGTGGCGGTAGTCGGCCTTCCAGGGCACCATCTGATTCAAGACCATCAGAATATCCGCCCGCACGCTGGGGTCGGCGCTCTCGTTGATCGTGACGCCCGCCGTGGTGTGGGGCACGTAAAGCATGCAAAACCCCTCGCGTACACCGCTTTGCGCCACCACCCGGCCCACATCGGCGGATATGTCCACCATCTCGGTTCGGCTGCGGGTTTTCACCGTCAAGACCATGGAGGCCCCCAATAAAAAAAGCCCTGCCGAGACAGCAGGGCTTTTTGCAAGACCATGAACGTCACATCGAAGGCATTAGACGCAACCGGTCGGCTTGGGAAGGCCGGCCATTTTGCAGGCCCCCTTGCCCGGCCCGGAGGGGAACAGCTCATAGATGTGCTTCAGCTTGAACCCGGTGACCTTGGAAAGGACGCGCACCATCGGGGCGATGCCGTTCTTTTCGTAGTAATCGCGAAGGACCTCGATGAGCTTCTTGTGCTCGTCATTCAACTCCTCGATGCCTTCCTGATGCTTCACCCATTGGACCCATTCCGGGGCCCAATTGGTGTAGGAATCGATAAACCCGTCTTCATCCACTGTAAAGCTTTTTCCCATCCATTCGACTGTCGGCATTATTAATCCTCCTTTGGTTGATTTGATGTATCGTTAGGCGTTCGGCCTGCAATCGCTCTTTTGAAAGCTAATTTCTAATGTAAGCCGCATCATATGTCAATATGAAAAATACCGCTGCGCTGCGGCGGGTTTTAAGGGCGGAACACCCAACGGTTCCGGGTAGTTGACATGCCCGCCCAAGGAACCAAGGTCAATACTCGCGTGGGGTCTGATTGAGCTGCTCCAGGGTAAACACCGGACCATCCTTGCAGACGAACTCCTTGCCGATGTTGCAGCGGCCGCACATCCCGATGCCGCACTTCATGCGGTTTTCCAGCGACATGATGATCTTGTCGTGGGGGTAGCCGAGTTTGTCGAGCACCGGCTGGGTGAACTTGATCATGATCGGCGGACCGCAGACGATGGCATAGGTGTCGTTGCCGGCGGGCGGCGCCTTTTTCTCGGTGATGGCCGGGACAAAGCCCACGTTGTATTTCCAGTTCGGGTCGCTGGTCCCGTCCACGGTGATGTGCATGTGGATGTCGTCGCGCCGCTCCCAGTCGGCCAGTTCCTCCCGGTAAAGGAGCATGCCGGGCGTGCGGGCGCCGTAAATGACGTGGATGTCTTTGAACTTCTTGCGGTTGTCCGGGTGCAGCATGTAGATAATGGAGGAGCGCAGGGTGGTGAAGGCAAACCCGCCACCGATGATGACGACGTTCTTGCCTTCCATGCGTTCCCATGGGTACCAGTTGCCCATCGGACCGCGGAGGCCCATCACGTCACCGACCTTCATGCTGTGAAGGAAGGATGAGACCAGGCCGACCTTGTTGACCGTGAACATGGCGAAGCCTTTTTCGGTCGGCGAGGAGGCGATCCCGATGGGGATCTCGCCCTTGCCGGCCACGGACAACTCGGCGAACTGGCCGGCCTTGTAAGCGAATTTCTGTTCATCCGCGGGGTTCAGAAAAACGAACTTGAAGGTCTTGAGGTTCTTGTCCTCGGTTTCGACCGAAATGGCGTCGATTCGAACCGGGTATGGCAGATACGGATTTCGCACGTGGATCCTCCCTCGTCATTCAATGGCGCAGGCTTCGCCGGAGGCGGCAAAACCGTTCATCATGTTGCACACGCGGCGGATGTCGATGTTGACCGGGCACAGGCGCACGCAGCGGCCGCAGCCCACGCACTGAATCCCCTTGTCGTATTTGTCCACGAAATACTTCAGTTTGTGCATGAAGCGCTGCCGCACCCGGTGCAGCTTGGTGCCCCGGGGGTTGTGGCCGGTGCCGTGCAGAGTGAAAAGCGGGTACATGCAGCTGTCCCAGTTTTTCATCCGCACCCCGGAGGTCCCGCGGGTTTCGTCCTGGATGTCGAAGCACCAGCAGGTGGGGCAGGAATAGGTGCAGGTTCCGCAGTTGATGCAGGCAAACGACACGTCCTCCCAGAAGGAGGCGCTGTAAAGATCGTTGTTCGGCAGCGCCTTCAGGCGGTCCGTCTGCACGAAGGAAGTGATCTTGGCTTCGGCCGCCGCACGCATGGCCGCGAGGGCCTTGTCGGCGTCCTTGGGGGCGGCGGCCTTCCAGCCGGCGGCGTCGATGAACGTGGCCCCTTTCTCCGTGAGGATCTTCGCCAGGTAATGGTCGCCGGCGTCGGCCAGCAGCACGTCCAGGCCCTCCTCGTGGTAGGGGCCGCAGCCGGCGGAGGTGCAGAAGCAGGAGCTGCAGGGGCTCGTGCAGCCGAGACCGACCCAGGTGGTGGACTCGTAAGCCCTCAGCCAGTAAGGGTCCTGGTAGTCCGGCGTGTCGAAGTTCATGCGCACCAAAGCGAAGGCCTTGGCGTCGCAGGGCCGAATGCCGATGACCGCCTTGGGCGAGTAGTCCTTGGCGGCTTCCTTCATCTGGTGGTGGTCCTCGCGGCCCTCATCGAGGGAGTAGTTGAACATCACCTCGGACTGGGGATAGACAAGGGACTTGGGCGAAAGCCGGGTGTTCAGGCAGGTCAGGTCCGGCTGGGCGCCGTTCGTCAGCGGCTTGAAGCTGTGAAACTCCTTCTCCTTCACGGGGCCGATCAGCCGGAATGCCTTGGACGCCTTTTCCAGGCCGGACGCCCACTGGCTCTTTTCGATCTTGATGGTTTTCATTGGCGATGCCTCTGCGTCACATGAGATAAGTCACTTGATGAAATCGTTCGGGTCGTTCGGCCGGTAGACGTCGAGCGGCGGCCGCACCTCCGGGCTCAGGCCGGCTTCCCAGCCGAAGAGATCCAGGCAGTCCTTTTCCAGCTTCTTGGTGAAGACCCGCATGTTGATGCCCACTGGGCAGGCGCGCTCGCAGGCGCCGCAGTCCGTGCAGCGCCCGGCGCAGTGGTAGGCCCGCAGGAAGTGGAAGGTGCGCACGTCGCTTGCGTCCTGGCCCTTGCCGACCCACTGGGGCCGGGATTCGTCCACGAAGCAGGTCGGGCAGTAGCACAGCGGGCAGGCGTTGCGGCAGGCGTGGCAGCGCACGCAGGGCGAAAGCAGGTCCTCGAAGTACTTCCAGCGCTGCTCGGGGTTCATGGCCTCGACGGCGCGCACATCGGCGTAGCGATCGACATCCTTCTGCTCCTCGACCGGCGGTGCCACCATCTCGTCGTGGATCACCGGGTTGCGGTGGATGCACAGCGAGCAGTTGTGCTGCAGCACGTCTTTCTTCTCGAAGGCCTGGCTGAACCCGTTGCCCTTGGCGGTGAGCCCGGTCTCGTTCTCAATCACCTCGGTGATCTCCCCCGGGCACTTCATGGCGATCTTGCGCTTGTCCACCATGCCTCGGCAGGGCACGCCGATCACCACCAACTGCTCGCGCTTGATCTTGTTCTCGATGATGTGGGTCACGATGTTGCGCGAGTCGCAGCCTTTGGCCACGATCCCGATCCTCTCCTTGCGGTCGGTCAGGTAGTTGGCCAGGTTGATCCCGCAGTGGCTGTCCCACATGAGCTTCGCGGCCTCCGCCGGGGTCTTGGCGAAATGCGGCTCGTTCATCATCGGGATGGTCCCTTGGCGGAACCCGATGACCATGTCCACGGCGCCGGAGGCGAGCAGGCGTCCGGCGATTTCCCTGATCTTTTCGGTATAGCTCAGCATATCAGGCTACCTCGGCCAGTTTCTTGGTAAAGTTGGTGTTCGGGCCCAGGGCCTTGACGGCTTGGGTCACCTGCGTGACCACCTCCACGAACTTGGTGGATTCGGCCGACGAAATCCAGGAGAACTGCAGGCGGCCGGGCTCGATCCCCATGTGCTCCATGAGGTTCTTGAACAGGGCGAATTTGCGGCGAGCGTAGTAATTACCTTCCAGGTAATGGCATTCGCCGGGATGTCACCCGGAGACCCAGACGCCGTCGGCGCCCTCCCGCAGCGCGGCCAGGAAGAAGTTGGGGCTCATGCGACCGGTGCAGGGGATGCGGATGACCCGGATGTTGGGCGGGTACTCCATGCGGCTGACACCGGCGAGGTCGGCGGCGCCGTAACTGCACCAGTTGCACAGAAACGCGAAGATTTTCGGTTCCCAGTCACTCATGTCTTTCTCCCGAGATTTCGTCGTTTGAGATTCGAGTCTGTTTCGAATTAGGATATTCCGTATTCGAATTTCACCCTTAGCGGTCCTACATCGCTTCGTTCAGGCTGAAGATCTGGGCGAAGATCTGGTCGTTGTCGAAGCCCTTCAGGTGGATGGCGCCCGAGCGGCAGGAGGCCACGCACAAACCGCAGCCCTTGCAGAGCACGGGGTTGACCTGGGCCTTGCCGGCGAACATGCCCTTCTCGGTCCAGGAGGGCGCCGAGTAGGGGCAGATCGAAACACACACGCCGCACTGGCTGCACATGCGCGGGTCGACTTCGGCCACCGTGCCGCTGGTGAATATTTTCTTGCGCGCCAGCAGGGTCACGGCGCGCGAGGCCGCGGCTTGGCCCTGGGCGATGGCCTCGTCGATCGGTTTCGGGTAGTGCGCCAACCCGCACAGGAATACGCCGTCGGTGGCGAACTCCACGGGACCCAGTTTGGCGTGCCGCTCCACAAAAAACCCGTCGTCGTTCAACGGCACCTTGAAGAAGTTGGCCAGTTTCTCGTCCCGGTTGGGGATGACGGCTGTGGCCAGTGTCACCAGGTCGGTTTCTATTTCCAGCGGTCGGCCGAGGATGGGGTCCGTCGCCCGCACGAGGAGCTTGCCGCCGGCCACCTTCACGTCCGGCTTGTTCTCCAGCGTGTAGCGGATGAAGACCACCCCAAGCGACCGGGCCTTTTTGTACAGCAATTCCCGTTCACCGTAAGTGCGCATGTCCCGGTAGAGCACAAAGACGTTCATGTCCGGGTTCATCTCTTTGAGATGGATGGCGTTGTCCACCGAGTGGGTGCAGCACACCCGCGAGCAGTAAGGTCGCTGAGGTTCGCGGGAGCCCACGCACTGGATGAAGACCGCGCTGTTCAGACGCTTGAGGGCGGGGTCCTTGGCCATGATCTTGCGGTCAAGCTCGAGGCTGGTCACGATGCGCGGGTCGGTGCCGTAAGCGTATTCCTGCGGGGTGTAGGCGGAGCCGCCGGTGGCAAGGATGACCACGCCATGCTCCAAGACCTGCTCCCCGCCCTCGGTGGACAGTGTGCTCTTGAAACTGCCCACGAACCCGTCCACCTTCGTGAGAGCGGTCTTCAGGTGCACGTTTATTTTGGAGTCTTTTTCGATCTCGGCCGTCATTTCGGCCAGTTTTTTCTGCACATCCTCGCCCTTGGCGGTGCGGAAGAGGTTGTGGGCCTGCCCGCCGAGTCGGTCGCTTTTTTCCAGAATGTGGGTATCGTAGCCTTGGCGCGCCAGGCTGCGGGCGGCCGCCATGCCGGAAAGGCCGCCCCCAATCACCAGGGCCGTCGGGTTGATTTCCAACTCCGCCTCCTTGAGCGGTTGGATGAGGGCCGCCTTGGAGACCGCCATGCGCACCAAGTCCTTGGCTTTCTTGGTGGCGAGATCCGGATTGTTGCGATGTACCCACGAGTCGTGGTTGCGGATATTGGCCATCTCGAACAGGTATTTGTTCAGGCCGGCGTTGATGAGGGTCTCCTGGAAGAGCGGCTCGTGGGTTTTGGGGGTGCAGGCCGCCACCACCACCCGGTTCAGGTTTTTCTGCTTGACGATCTGGCTGATCGTCTCCTGGGTGTCTTGGGAGCATGAATACAGGTTGTCCGTGGCGAATTCCACGTAGGGGAGGGTTTTGGCATACTCGGCCACCGATGGCACGTCGACGACCCCGGCGATATTGGTGCCGCAGCGGCAGACGAACACCCCGATGCGCGGCCGCGCGTTGGTCACGTTGGTTTCGGGCACAGCTTCCCTGACTTTGGTCAGAGTGTTGCGGGCGGCGACTAGAATTTCGCCCGCGGCCGTTGCCGCCGCACTGGAATCGACGACCGACTGAGGGATGTCCTTCGCGCCCTGGAAAGCCCCGCAGACGAAGACCCCCGGCTTGGAGGTGGCCACGGGGTTGAAGGAGTCCGTCTTGCAGAAGCGCCCCGCAGTGAGTTCGATGCCCATGCCCTTGGCCATTTCCACCACTGCCGGGGAGATCTGCATCCCGATGGAGAGCACGATCATGTCGAAGGTCTCGATCAGCAGGCTCCCGTTTTCGGTGACATAACGGACCTCCAGATCGCCGCTGTCCCCGATTGGGGTGATGGAATGCACCCGGCTGCGGATGAAGCGCACGCCGTGCTTGTCCTTGGCGCTGTTGTAGAAGCGTTCGAAATCCTTGCCGTGGGTGCGGATGTCCATGAAGAACACCGCGCAGTCCAGATCTTTGCCTGCGTGCTCCTTGGCGATCACCGCTTCCTTGATGGCGTACATGCAGCACACCGAGGAGCAGTAGGAGTTGTCGCAACGGTTCATGTCCCGCGACCCCACGCACTGGAACCAGGCGATTTTCTTCGGCTCCTTGTGATCGGACATCCGCACGAGGTGGCCGCCCGTGGGCCCGGAGGCCGAGAGCATGCGCTCCATCTCCATGGCGGTGATCACATTGGGGTTGTTGGCGTAGCTGTAGGTGTCGAACTTGGAGGGGTCGAACGGCTCGAAGCCGGGCGCCAGGATGATCGAGCCGACATTGACCTCCACGGTTTCATCCAGCATGCTGTGGTCGATGGCGTCCACTCCGCAGAACTCGACACAGACTTTGCAGCCGCCGGTTTTGAAATGCACGCACTTGCTGCGGTCGATGGCCGGGGTGTTCGGCACGGCTTGGGCGTAAGGAACATAGACGGGCTTTCGTCCCTTGAGGCCCATGTCATATTCTGAAGGAATCGGCTTGCCGGGGTGCCGGGTGACCTTTTCCTTGATTTTGTCGTAGGTGATATGGCCCGTGGGGCAAACGAACGCGCAGGCCCCGCATGCGATGCAGGCCTCGGTGTTGATGCTGAAAGGGGTGTCGACTTTCATGTCCAGGCCGCGCTGGGTCAGTGTGATGGCATTGGCGCCGATGCGCTCGCACATCCGCGTGCACAGCCCGCACAGAATACAGGTGTCGTCACCGGTCTGGAATCGTGGCTTTTCGATCCCGTAAGACTTGGCGAGCGCCTGGACGGCGGTGGCCTCCGGGCAGCGCGCCAGCAGCATCTCGACGATCAGCTTGCGCCCCTCCCGGACAATCTCCGTATCGGTTTTGACCTCCATCCCTTCCCAGATCGGGTAGTTGCAGGAAGTTACGTAGCGCGTGCGGCGGCCGTCAAACACCTCCACCGTGCACAACCGGCACATGCCGGCGGGGTCCAGCGCCTTGTGGTGGCACATGGTCGGAATGTCGACACCGTATTTTTCGGCCACCTGGAGGATGTACTGGCCTTTTTCGCCTTGAACGGTCTGACCGTTGAGTTTAAACGTAATCATGATGTCTCTTCCTTGTGGCGATCAGCAGATTTTAATTGCATCGAACTTGCAGCCGTCGTAGCAGATCCCGCATTTGATGCATGCATCCTGATGGATGAGGTGCGGCTTTTTCTTGTCTCCGGACACCGCCTGCTGGGGACATTTCTGGAAACAAACGTGGCAGCCGGTGCAGGTTTCCGAATCGATTTCATAGTGAAACAGCGGCTTGCAAATGCCCGCCGGGCACTTCTTGTCCCGGATATGGGCCTCGTATTCGTGCCGGAAGTACAGAAGGTTGGTCAAGACCGGGTTGGGGGCGGATGTCCCCAGGCCGCAGAGTGAAAACTTCTGCATCATCATGCCAAGCTCTTCCAGAAGCTCGATGTCGCCTTCCCTCCCGCGGCCCTGACAGATGTCGGTCAGGATGTCCAGCATGTTTTTGAGACCCTCGCGGCAGGGGTTGCACTGCCCGCAGGACTCATCCTTGAGGAAGTCCACGAAGTAGCGCGCGACGTCCACCATGCAGGTGTCCTGGTCCATGACGATCATCCCGCCGGAGCCCATGATCGAGCCCACTTTGGAAAGTTCGTCGAAGTCCACCGGAAGGTCCAGAAACTGCTCCGGGATGCAGCCCCCGGAGGGCCCACCGGTCTGAACGGCTTTGAATTTTTTCTTCTTGGGGATCCCGCCGCCGATATCGAAAATGATCTGGCGCAGGGTGGTCCCCATCGGGACTTCCACCAGCCCGGTGTTCACCACTTTGCCCACCAGGGAGAAAATTTTGGTGCCCTTGCTTTTCTCCGTGCCGATGCCGGCATACCATTTAGCCCCTTGGTTAATGATAACGGGGACATTGGCCCAGGTCTCCACGTTGTTCAGGTTCGATGGGCCTTCTCGGAACCCCTTTTCGACGGTGTGAACGTATTTGGCCCGGGGGCGGCCGGGCTTGCCCTCCAGCGAGGACATCAGGGCGGTGGATTCCCCGCACACAAAAGCGCCGCCGCCGCGGCTGATGCGAACATCGAAATCAAACCCGCTGCCGAGAATGTTTTTCCCGAGCAAGCCCATGCTTCTGGCGCTTTGCAAGGCCGTGGTGAGATTGGTGACCGCCAGGGGGTATTCGTGCCGCACATAAACGTAACCGTCGTTGGACCCGATCGCAATGGCACCGATGATCATGCCTTCGATGACGCTATGCGGGTTGCCCTCCAGTAGGCTTCGGTCCATGTAGGCACCGGGATCTCCCTCATCGGCGTTGCAGATGACATAGCGCTGTCCTTCATGCCGACGACAGGACTCCCACTTGATGCCGGTGGGGAATCCCCCGCCCCCGCGGCCGCGCAGCCCCGATTTTTTTATTTCGCTGATGAGGTCCTGCGGCGTCAGGTCGAAAAGCGCTTTGACCAGCGCCGAATAGCCCCCCACGGCGATGTAATCGTCGATGCTGGTCGGGTCGATCAGGCCGTTGTTGCCGAAAATAATGCGCTTCTGCAGTTTGTAGAACGGGATCTCGTGCTCGTGGCTGATCTTTTTCTTGCTGACGGGATCTTTGTAAATCAGCTTTTCGACCAGTTGCTGGCCGACCAGCGTGGTCTTGACGATGTCCGGCACCTTCTCCGGGGTCACCTGAGGATAGAAGATGCCCTCCGGATGGATCACCATGATCGGCCCCTTTTCGCAGAAGCCGTGGCACCCGGTGAGCTTTACCTGCACCTGATCCTGCAGGTTGTGTTTAGCCAGTTCCTCTTGCAGCACCGTGTGGACCTTGGCCGTCCCGTATGCACCGCAGCCCGAACCCGCACACAGCGAAATGAGCCTCTGGCTCTCTTGGCCCTTGGCCTGCAGTGAGTTTCTGAGCTTCTCCAGCGCTTCCCTGTTTTTTAGCTTTGCCATAGCCGAGTGTAACCTCCGTGCTCCGCGCTCGAACCACTTAGGACGAAAGGTTCCGGTAGTTATCGATGACCTTCAGGGCGGACGAGCGGTCCAGTCCGCCGTGGGTTTCCTTGTTGACCGTCATGACGGGCCCAGAGGCGCAGCATCCGATGCAACGGACCCCCTCCAGTGTGAACAGCCCGTCGGCGGTCGTCTCACCCTCTTGGGTTTTCAAATCGGTCTTGAGCGCATCCATCACTTTTTCAGCCCCCCGCACGTGGCAGGCCGTGCCGGTGCACACATGGACGATATACCTTCCCCGAGGGATGAGGCTGATGGTCTTGTAAAAAGTGGCCACGCTGAAGATGTGGCTTTTGCGGACGCCCAGCTTTTCCGCCAGCACGGGAACCACTTCCGGCGGCACATAATGGTAGATGTCGCTGATGTCCTGCATGATCATCAGCAGGGCTTCTTTTTCATTGCCATAGCGGGTGATAATTTCGTCGATTTGCTTCCAGTCGATTTCTAGATTCGATAGCATTCGTGTGCTTCCTTTGGCAAAGTTGTGACCGGACCAACAGGCGACGGCGGTAGTTGAAAACGAGGGGGCGTTTGCGTCGGGCGGGGGGCGGAGGGAGCACCTGCAGTGACCCAGCGCCGGGGGAAAAAAAATGTGTGTCCGCTGAGCAGCATCATCTTAGGGGGTGTGGGCCTCAAATCTCACCGGGCAGTTTTCAACGCATGCACCGCATCCGGTGCAGCGATCCTGGATGATGCTGCGCGCACGTTTCTTAACCTTGACTTTGAAATTGCCGGGGGAGCCCTCCACAGATTCCATGTCTGCGTAAGTGATCAACTCGATGTTCATGTGCCGGCCGACCTCGACCAGCTTGGGCGAGATGATTCACATGGCACAGTCGTTGGTGGGGAAGGTCTTGTCCAGCTGGGACATGACCCCGCCGATGGAAGGCGATTTTTCCAGAAGATAGACGTAGTAGCCGGAGTTGGCCAGATCGAGTGCCGCTTGCATTCCGGCAATCCCGCCTCCGACCACCATGACCGATCCGATGACGCCTTGAGCCATGCGATGGGCCTCCTCGTGTGCATGTGTCATACGGTTATCATTTGGAGTCGCGACAGATGCGCTAAACAATCCTAAAAAACCGTTGTATCAAAATACGAAGGGTCAGGTTACCCCCATCAAATTTGATTGTCAAGTGAATTCGGCCAATTGCAGAGGCTCATAAGATCGGGATCCAAACAACAAAATTATAAAACAATTTTAAAATATTAGATAAGGTCAGCGCCTGCGCGCCACCGTTCGGCAGGCAGAAATTGAGGGCAAGAAAAACGCTTCTGAATTCGGACACGGTTCGGCAGGGATTCGAAGAATCCTCCCGGGAGTGCGGCACTCCCGGGAGAAAGGTGGTCGACAGCGGCAAGACTGCGTCAGGCGGCCAGGCGAACTGCCTTATCTGCGGCCAGGCGCAGTTCGACGGGGGTGAACGGCTTGGGGACATATCCGACCGCGCCCATCCGGGCCCCTTCGACGGCCGTTTCAATGCTAGCGTAGCCGGTGACGATTATGACCCGGGCAGACGGTTGGCGTTCCCGGACGGCTGCCAACAGTTCCAGACCCTTAACGCCCGGCATCTTGAGATCGAGGACCACCAGGCCAAACGTCCCGGCCTGCATTTTTTCCAGCGCCTCGTCCTTGCTGGTCGCCTGATCGATCTCATAGCCCTTTTTGGCCAGGATTTTGCGGATGTTGTTGTTGACCGCCACCTCGTCGTCGATGACCAGGACGCGCAGTTGATCGGCCTTCTGTTGCAGACCCGCTTGGGCGGCTGCCTGCGGGCGGAGGCGGGCCGTCATGTTCATTTTGAGCTCCTCGTAGGGCATCACCACCCGGTCTTCCATGTAGAGGTGCTTCACATAATCCGGACCGGCGGCGGCGGCGACCTCTTCCACCTCAAAAGGCAGATCCGGCCCGATCCATTTGCTTTCATCCTTGGCCGTGGCGGAGGCGGCGGGTTTGGTCTTTTTCGCCTTGAGCTGCGGACACTCGCCGCTTTTGGTGCCGGCCTTGCAGGTAGCCCCCAGCTTCTTGAAGATGTCACAGACCATCGACCCCACCTGGCAATAATTCGGCATGGATTCGGGGACCTTCACCTCCACCACCGGCACATCCGACCGGGAAAGGCTGACGGCGTAATCCGTCCCAACCGCTTTTTCCACCTCGCTGCGGTCGAAGGGGATGTCCACATCGATTGCGGCGGAATCGGCTTTCAACCGCGCCGCCATATTTTTCTTGAGATCCTCATAAGGCAGGTAGGCGACGCCCTCGCGCCCGAGTTGCCGAGCGTATTCGGGCCCGGTGATCGAGACGACTTCGTCGTAAACGAAGGGCTGGTCGATGCCCACCAAGCGCCGCACATCCGCTCCGTCGGGTTTGGCGGAGGTTTTTTTGGCCTTTTTCTGCGGACACTCGCCGCTTTTGATGCCGGCCTTGCACGTGGCGCCCAGTTTCTTAAAGATATCGCAAACCATCGTTCCCACGGCGCAGTAATTGGGCAGACTCGAGGGCAGCTTGACCTCCACCACCGGCATGTCGGAGCGGCCCAACATCTTGACATAGTCCTCACCGGTAGCCTTCTCGACCTCCTTGGCTTCGAAGGGTGCGTCGAGGTCGATCACGTCGATCAGTTCCTTTTCGGCATCACTCGCCCGCACTTCCGAAAGCTCTCCAGACAGGGCTTGACCGACCTTCGTACGCAACTCTTCAGGCGTAAAAGGCTTGGGAATGTAATCCAGTGCGCCCAGGCGGATGGATTTCATCGCGGTGTCGGTGGAGGCGTAGGCCGTCATGATCATGGCTTTGGTGAGCGGCCACTGCTGTTTGGCCAGCTTGAGAAGCTCCAGGCCGTTCTTGCCTGGCATGACAATGTCGGAAATCAGCAGCGCGAAGGAATCCTTGGCCAGCTTTTCAAGGGCCTCTTCGGCATTCAGGGCTGTTGTGACCTCGTAGTTTCTCTTTGAAAGGATCTTTTTCACGTTCTGACAGATGTTGGCCTCATCGTCTACCACCAGGATTCTGACCGGTTTCATATGCCTTTCTCCTTTTCGGGTAAAATGTGCAAATTGAATTTTGTTGAACCCCTAAAGCACAAGTTGTGCCACGCGGCCACAAGTGAAATAAAATCAAATTGTTTAAATTAGTTATAAAAATAAGACGGTTTTGGGAAAAAAGCGGTGTATTTTTATTTTATACGAAACGGATGAAAGAGGTGCCCTGGGCAAGGGGCTTCTATGGGCTGGACGGGAACCGACTCAACTCAATGTGGTCCAATGGAAACGCCTTGAATCCGAAAAAAATTGGCGAGCCTGAGGGGAGAGAAGCGTTGATGTATAAAATTTATATACAGTGTATTTTACCTTTCACTTCGGCGACCGATCTGACTATTTATCGCTTCCAGAGGGCGGTCGGGCCGAGGTTGAAGGGCGCATGGCGGTGATGCCATGCTTTTTCAACAGGTTCTGAAAATTGGTCCGCTGTAAGCCCGTTGCCTTTGAAGCACGGGTGATGTTCCAATCGTTTTGGGAAAGAGCCTGAAGCAGGAAGCTTTTCTCCACCTCGTCCACGGAACTGCGACGAATTTCCTTTTTGAGCTGTTTCAGATCGTCCTTGGTGCGGGGAATGTAGCTCGCCGGCTGAGGGGTGGCGGTTGTCTCAGGCAAGTCGAGTTCCTTGTCCGTCAGCCGATTCCCTTCGCAAAGAATCACCGCCCGCTCAATCACGTTGCGCAGTTGGCGGACGTTGCCAGGCCAATCGTAGCCCGTCAGCCGGAGCGCGGCATCCGGATCGATCGCAGCGATCTTCTTGTTCATCTGCTGGCTGTAATGCCGAAAGAAATGCTCCGCGATCGGCAGGATATCGGTTTTTCGTTCCCTCAGCGGGGGCAACAGGATCGGGTAGACGAAGATGCGGTAGTAAAAGTCCTCCCGAAACGACCCGGCCGCCACCAGTTGCCCCAGGTTTCGATTGGTGGCCAGAATGAGGCGGATGTCCACATGGCAGGGGGCGCTCGCGCCCAGCGGCCAAAACTCTCGTGTCTCCAGAAACCGCAGCAGCTTGCCCTGGACTCCAAGGCCGATGTTCCCAATCTCATCCAAGAACACCGTCCCCTGATCGGCCAGTTGAAAGATGCCTTGCTTGTCCTTTTCGGCCCCCGTGAAGGCACCTTTGGCATGCCCGAAGAGCTCGTTTTCCAGCAAGTTTGTGGTCAGCGTGGCGCAATCGACGGCAAAAAAAACCTTATCCCGCCGCCGGCTGTTGGCGTGAATGGCGCGGGCGATCAGCTCCTTGCCGGTGCCGCTCTCGCCACCCACCAGGACGGTCGAATCGGTGGGGGCCACCTTTTCAACCATTGAAATTACCTGGCGGATTTTTGAGCTGTTGCCGATGAGCTGATGGGTCATGGCGCCCGGGGCCGGGGCCATCGGCACTTCAGCAGAAAGGCCTGAGGGCGGTGCGGCAGACAGGGCCTGCCGGACCACGGCCCGGATTTCATCCGGGGTAAACGGCTTGGGCAGGTAGTCCACGGCCCCGAGCTTCATGACTTCCACCGCCGAGGAAACACTGGCATACCCGGTCATCACGACGACGGGTAAGCCGGGATTAAGTTCCTTCGCCCGCCGCAGAACCTCCATCCCCCCCAAGCGGCTCATCTTGAGGTCCGTCAGTACCGCATCGAATGCCTCGGCCGCCAGCAGGCTGAGCGCCTCCTCGCCGTTCAGTGCCGAACGCACGCGGATGCCGACTTTGGACAAGATCTTTTCCACCGAGCGGCAGATGTTGATCTCGTCGTCCACCACCAAAATTTTAGGCGAATCGGCTGACGTCATGGCGATACGTCACTGGTCGGCAGGGTGATGATAAACATCGTACCATGTTTGGGTTTGCTGGCGACCTCGATGCGGCCCCCGTGCTGAACAACAATCCCGTGTGTGATCGCCAGCCCCAGCCCGGTGCCGGACTCCTTCGTTGTGAAAAACGGTTCAAACACTTGCTCCAGAAGGCCCGGAGGGATGCCGACGCCGGTGTCCTCGACGTAAATCCTGACCTTTTTCTTGATGGGATCGAACTCGGTGCGAATGCTGATGGTTCCTCCGGGTTCGGTGGACTCGATGGCGTTGATGGTCAGGTTGATCAGGGCTTGGGTCATCTGGTGGCTGTCCAACGAAAGAAGCGGCACCTTTTGGTCGAGCGACATCACCAAATCGATGTCCTTGAAGGCAGACTGCTTGCGCGCAAGCGTCATCGTGTCGGCCACGATGTCGTTGACGGAGCAGGGCTTCACCTGCGGGGTTTTCTGGCGCGCAAAATCAAGCAGGGCCGTCACGATGTTCCGGCAGCGCATGGTTTCTTTGATGATGGTTTCAAGCTCCTTGTGCAGAAGGGCTTCCGGGTCCGTGTCTTCCTGCAGGAGCATGGCGGTGGTCAGGACCGTGGTGAGCGGATTGTTGATCTCATGGGCCACGCCGGCCGACAGCCGCCCGATGGACGCCAGCTTCTCCTGTTGCATAAGGGAGCGCTGCATCAGGATGTCCTTGGTGATGTCCTTGGAAATCTCAATCGCGCCGATGATGCCGTCGGGTCCTGTGAGCGGGTAGCAGGAAATCGAGACGTGGTGCTCCAAGTTGTCCTTGTCCAGATGGATGTGTGTGGTGCTGAACGGCTTCAGGGTGGCAAGCGTCTCTTTCAACGGGCACGGGCAGTTTTCCTCGGAGCACGGACAGCCGTACCGGTGGGTGACCTCATAGCAACTGCGCCCGATGATTTCCTCGCGGCTAAGCCCTACCTTATTAAGCAGCGCGTCGTTGGCGTCCATGATCTGGTGGTTGGGAGCGATGACCAGGACGTCCTCGTTGATGAGATCGTTCATCACGATTTTATATATGGAGTTGGCCTGCAGGAACCGCCGGTCGTTGCCTTTGTCGTCGTCATAAATCCGGTACATATCCAGGAAGAGACGGCTGGTTTGGTAGTTCATGGCACGAACGTTCGGCTTTTTGCGGGCGAGGACCTCTTTATACAACTCCGGATCGTCGGTGAGGTCCAAAATGAGGTTGATGTCGTCTCGCTCAAAAAAACGGCCGTAGCTTTCTTCCAGCGGGATTCCTGCCCTCTTGATCTCGGCCAGGCACTCACGGTCACCTTTGGGATCGGCGAAGCCCACGATCGTGGGGGCAATTTCATTGTACGTGTGGGTTTTGAAGAAATTGATGATCCGGATGCATTCTGTTTCGGACCCGATGATCGCGATGTTCATGGGTGTTCTCCTCCGATAGGACGGCAACGCACCGTCGTCGGGCCGTCGGGCGACTCCACCCGGCGGCGCGCGACTCCGCTTGATTTATGAAGCAGTTTGGAAAAAAGTTCAAGGCCCTTCCCGTTGCGGGTGGCGGCCCGCCCCGGCCGACACGCCGACCGGGACGATCCGATGGGCTGAACGGTGGGCCCTCGAGAAAATTCTTGATCATCGGAGACGGCCCGGGTATCGTTCTGCACCGACACCGGCGGCGAGCATCACCGGCAGCAGCGGCAGCCTGCTCCAAGCGACGCTGCACCCATCCGGCAGGAGCGTCAACGTGGGATGACGGATACAATTGTAGTTTCAGACATCTCGGAGGCTTCCGCCGTCCGGATCCGGACGATCCTCTCCGATCTCGGATACAACACTCATGTCACACTCTCCGCGGCAGAGGCCCTGCAGGCTTGCCAGGAGTTGAGTCCGGCCCTGGTCATCGTCTCCTATCGGCTGCCGGACATGGACACCCGCGAGCTGCTGCGAATCCTCAAACAATCCCGGGACGAGCTTGAAACCATCGTGGTGTGCGCCCGGCGGAGCCTGCCGACGGCGGCACGCCGGCTCAGGCCGCTGGTTTCGGGCCTCGTCGGCAGCCCCATTCACCTCGCCGAGATGGAACTGGTCCTGCGGGGTGTGATGGAACGCATTGACCTGAGGCGGCAGCTGCAGCGGGAAAAAAAGGACATCGCCCGCAGGATTCGGCGCCGCTATGTCAAGCAGATTGAAACCGAACGGTTCCTCACCGTCAAGCAGATCCTCGACAAGGTGTCGACCGTCATCGGCGAGCTCGCCCGGGAAGTGGAGGGCGGCGTCCGCTATTTCAACGAAATCCCCTATTTCATCGCCATCCACGATCGGAAATGCCGGGTGGTGGCCGCCAACCGTGCTTACCGAACGCTGTTCGGACGGCGCATCGGCGACCCTAGCTGGGAAATCTATGACGGAGCGTCCCGCAGCCGGGAAAGCTGCCCCGTGGGCCGCACCCTTCTCAGCGAAAATGCGCTGGAGGCGCGCGAAACCGTCTGCTACCGCAGCGGCGCCAAGGTGCCCTTGATCGTTCACACCGCCCCGATTTATAACGACGACGGGACCGTGAAACTGGTGATGGAGGTTTCCGCCGGCACCAGAGACATCCATCAGTTGAAGGAGGACCTGCGCAACACCCAGCAGCGCTACCAACTGCTGTTTGACGAGGTTCCCTGCTACGTGGCCGTCTTGGATATGGAGATGCGTTTCACGGCCAACAACCGCCATTTCATCAACGAATTCGGTGATCAGACCGGCGTTCCCCTGCGGGACGCTTTCCCGTTCGATCCGGAGAAATTCAGGCACACCCCTATTCCCAAGACCTTTCAGGACGCCAAACCCCATCACGGCGAAATGAACTGGGTGGCTGCCGACGGGCACCGGTACGCCACGCTGGTCTGGACCTCTCCGATCCTTTCCGCAGCGGGGAAACTGCTCCAGGTGTTGCTGGTGTTCGTCGACATCACACAGATCCGAGACCTGCAGCACAATCTTTCCTTTCTCGGGTTGATGATCGCCTCTATCTCTCACAGCATCAAGGGAGTGCTCTCGGGTTTGGACGCCGGGGTCTACATGTTGAACAAAGCCATCTCCGGCCGGGACGAAGCCCGCATCCAAGAGGGGTTGGGGTTAGTCAAGCACATGGCCGAGCGCATCCGCAAGATCACCCTGGACATCTTATTCTACGCCAAGAATCGGGAGCTGAACCGTACCCGCGTGAACCTTCGGCAGTTCGCTGCCGAGGTGGCGGACACCGTGAGGCCTCGTTTTGCGCGTCTGGGAATCCGTCTGGTTTGCGAAGTCGAGGGCGGTGTGGACGAGGTGGAACTGGATTCCGGGCTGCTCAAAGCCGCCCTGGTCAACATTTTGGAGAATGCCGTGGATGCCTGTGTTTCCGATGTCAAAGGTAAAAGCGATCATCGGGTGCTGCTGAAGGTTCAGTACGGTTCGGATGCGATCGGCATCTCGGTGGAGGACAACGGCACCGGCATGACCTCCGAGCAGCTCAAGAAGCTCTTCACGGTCTTTTATTCCACCAAGGGCATCAAGGGGACCGGCCTGGGGCTTTTCATCGCCGACAAGATCGTGCGCCAACACGGCGGCGATATGGTGGTGGAATCGAGCCTCGGCCAGGGGTCTCGCTTTTGCATCCGCTTGCCCAGCCAAACCCCTGCGGACAAGGCCCCCGACCCATTGTTGCAGGATGCCGGCTGAGCCGAATCAAGCGTCGGCCCGGTCTGGTCGACGCCATAGGAGCGTTTCATGACGACATGTGTCTTGATCGCCGATGCCGACACAACGCGGCGCAGGCGGCTGAGCCGCGCAGTTGCTGGGTTGGGCTACCGCGTCATAGAGACGGGCAGCGCCGCCGAAGCCCTGAGTCTGATTGGTTCGGCCGGGACCGATGTGGTGCTGGTCGGAGGGCGGCTGACAGACATGGAAGTCGACGAGTTGGTGCGGGGGATCCGGCGACGCTTCCGAGATGTGGAAATCTTAGTGTGGGTGGCGGAACCCTGGGTGATCCCGGAGCTCAAGTCCTTGGTGGCGGGTTTCATCCGCAGGCCCCTCGATCGCGACCTACTGGAGGTGCTCATCGATCGGGCCGTTGAACGCGCGACGCATCGGCGGCGGCTGCGGGAACTGCCCCGCGAGGTCACCCGCCGGGTCGAAAAAAGGGTCACCGAGCGCCTGGAGACCGAGCGGTTTCTCACGGTCAAGCAGATCGTCGACAAGCTGTCCACTTTTATCGGCCAGATCGCCCGAGACGTGGAGGGCGGGGTCCGCTATTTCAACGAAATCCCCTATTTTGTAGCCATCCACGACCGCCACGGCCGGGTGTTGGCCGCCAACCGCTCCTACCGGCTGCTTCTCGGGAGCCAGGCCGGCGACGCCAGCTGCCTCATCTACGAGGGCCGATCGGGCGGCTCGGAGGAATGCCCTGCGGGGCGCACCCTGCGCACCGGCAACGCCCAGGAATCCCGCGAGATGGTCCGGTACCGCAGCGGGGCGCATGTGCCCGTGATCGTCCATACAGCGCCGATCTACAACAACGACGGAGAGGTGGAGCTGGTGCTGGAGGTTTCCGCCGGCACCCAGGATGTGGCCCAACTCCGGGACGAGCTGCAAAGCACCCAGCAGCGCTACCAGCTTCTGTTCGACGCCGTTCCCTGCTTCGTGGTGGGGCTGGACCGCAACCTAAACGTCACCACCGCCAACCGCCTTTTTACGGACGAGTTCGGCGAAAAAACCGGGGCCTCCTTCAGGGAATTGTTTCTGATCGATGACGATGCCTTTGCCGAATCCCCGATCCACAAAACCCTGAAGGAAGGCAAGCCCCTTCACGGCGAGGTGGCGCTGACGGGTCCGAACGGCCGGCGCTACAACATGCTGGTCTGGACCTCGCCCATGACCACCGCGGCCGGCAAGCTCATGCAGGTTCTGGCAATATTTCTGGACATCACCCAGATCCGCGAGCTGCAGAGCAATCTCGCCTCCCTGGGCCTCATGATCGGTTCCATTTCGCACAGCATCAAGGGCGTCCTGACAGGGCTGGATGCCGGGGTCTACCTGTTGAACAAGGGGATTTTCAAGCGCGACGACGCCCAGGCGCAAAGCGGCCTGGAGATCGTCCGCAGCATCGCCGAACGCATCCGCAAGATGGTCATGGACATCCTCTTCTGCGCCAAGGAACGGGAGCTGCAGCGCGAGCGCATCGACATCCGGGCCTTTGCCGAGGATGTGGTGCGGACCGTGCAGCCCCTGTTCAACAGTAAAAACGTGGAACTGGTGTGCGAGTTTGAGCGCAATCTGGGCGTCTTTGAGGTCGATGCCGCCATGCTGCGATCGGCCCTCATCAACCTGCTGGAAAATGCGGCCGATGCTTGCGCGGCCGAAGGCTCCGTCAAATCCTACCGCACGGTTTTCGGTGTTGAAGCCAATGCCGAGGTGGTGGGTATCCTGGTGGAAGACAACGGCATCGGCATGACGCCCGAGCAGCTCAAAAACCTTTTCACGGTGTTTTTCTCGACCAAGGGGAGCAAGGGGACCGGGCTGGGGCTTTTCATCACCGACAAGATCATCCGCCAGCACGGCGGGACCATCACGGTGGATTCGGCCGTCGGCCGCGGGGCCAAGTTCGGCATCATGATCCCTCGCCGCGCTTCGCGAGATGAGATCGGGAAAACAAGAGCCAAACTCAACCTGTCTTGAAGCACGAGCTTTTAGCGAGGCGCGTGGGCAACAACTCTCGCTGCACGCAAACCCTACCGGGCTGGAACATCGAATTTTCGAGCCGGCAAAACACCTCCAGGATATTAAGAATGTTGTGGTTTCATGGCGTTCATTCCTGCCGTAACGGGTCGCCTGCATGACGGGCCGGCCGATCTCCGCCGAAGGCGGCAAGCCCTCCGTCATCGTGATCTGCGGCCCGACGGCCGTCGGCAAGACCGCCGCGGGGATCGAGTTGGCCCGCGCCGTGGGCGGCGAGATCATCAGCGCCGACTCGATGCAGGTCTACCGCCACATGGACATCGGGACCGCCAAGCCGACGGCCGCGGAGCAGGCCGCCGTCCGCCACCACCTGATCGACATCGTGGACCCGGATGAGCCGTTCGACGCCGCGACCTACGCCGCCCTGGGGCGTCAGGCCGTGGCGGAGTTGAGCCGGCGCGGCCGGACGCCCGTCGTCGTAGGCGGCACCGGGCTTTACATCAAGGCCTTGCTGAGCGGCCTGTTCCACTCCGATGCACGCGACCCCGCCGTGCGAAGCCGCCTGCGCGCCGAGGCGGAATCCCTCGGACCGGCCGCCCTGCATGCGCGGCTTGAGCAGTGCGACCCGCAGACCGCCGCGCGGCTGCACCCGAACGATGCGGTCCGCATTCTGAGGGCGCTGGAGGTTTTTGAGGTGACCGGCCGGCCGATCTCCGAACTCCAGCG
>Ga0210069_1000043_pt1 | contig 23218 bp, 24 predicted proteins | sample RushSE_TuleB_D2_FD_185568 | JGI IMG/M metagenome (GOLD analysis project Ga0210069, IMG submission 185568) | Wetland microbial communities from San Francisco Bay, California, USA, that impact long-term carbon sequestration - RushSE_TuleB_D2... | ecosystem: Environmental > Aquatic > Marine >... | reverse complement strand
CCGAAAGCCGACCTCGACGCCGTTTGGCCCGTGCTCGAGGGATGCCTGGTCCAGGCCTTGGACGGGCTGGACGCCATGCGTGCAACGGAAGGCCGCAACCTGGCCATCGATCTCGGCGCACGCATTGATGCTTTGGAGGCGGCCATAGGCGATATTTCGCGGAAGTCAGCCGGCCTGGCGACGCTTTACCAGGAGCGGCTCAAGGAGCGCATAACGACCTTGACGCAGGGACTGGTGGACATCGACCCCGCTCGGATTGCGCAGGAAGCCGCTTTCCTGGCCGACCGCGCGGACATCTCGGAGGAAATCGTTCGCGCGGGAAGTCACCTGAGCCAGTTCCGGTCCATCATGGATGCCGCCGAGCCCGGCGGACGCAAATTGAACTTCCTGCTGCAGGAGCTCAACCGCGAATTCAACACCATGGGGTCTAAAATAAGCAACGCAGCGGCCGGGCATGTGGTGGTCGAGGTCAAGGCCGAACTGGAAAAGATCCGCGAACAGATTCAAAACGTCGAATGAATTACCCCGGCCGGCGCCTGCACGCCGGACGGGGCGGCTGAGCGCAAAGGGATGGGGGGACGATGGAACAGGCCCTGCTCAACATCGGTTTCGGAAGCACGGTGGTATCGGATCGGGTGGTGGCCATCGTTTCCCCGAACTCCGCTCCCATGAAACGCCTGAAAGACGAAGCGCGCGAGGACCGGCGGTTGATAGACGCCACTCACGGCCGCCGAACCCGGTCCATCATCGTGCTGGACAGCAACCACGTGGTGCTGTCCGCCATCCAGGCCGAGACGGTCTCTCAGCGTTATGCCCAACTCAGGGAGACAGCGGATTCGGCGCCGCAGACACCATAGTGTAGAGCCCATGACACCCACCGATCCCGGCCATTCCGACTCCCTCCCTTTTTCCGGCAGTCATGTGTTCATCCTTTCGGCCCCGTCCGGTGCCGGAAAGACCACGCTGCTGCGAGCGGCGCTCGAGCATCTCCCCGACCTGCGCTATTCCGTGTCTTACACCACGCGTGCACCCCGGACCGGAGAGGAGAACGGCCGGGACTACGTGTTCATTTCTCCGGCCGAATTCGAGGACGGCATCCGCGCGGATCGCTGGGCGGAATGGGCCCAGGTGCACGGTAACTACTACGGGACCTCGGCGGCGGTCCTGTCGCAGGCCTTGGCGGAGGGCCGCGATATCCTGTTGGACATCGACGTTCAGGGGGCACGACAGATCTGCAAACGCTTTTCACAGAGCGTCACGATTTTTATCATGCCCCCTTCTTTAGACATCCTGGAGGCACGGCTGCGGTCCCGGGGCACGGACCGGGAGGAGGCCATCGCGCTGCGGCTTCGCAACGCGCGCGAGGAGATGGCTCAGAAAGACATGTACCGCCATGTGATCGTCAACGACGAGCTGCCCACGGCGGTCCGGGAGCTGCTGGCGATCATCGGGTCGTATCGAAAGTGAAAACTGAAATCCTATACGGGGTTCACGCCGTGCAGGAGGCGTTGGCGGCCGGGCGGCGCGACCTGTTCGAGGTTTGCGTCGATCGAAGCCACGCCGCCTCCGGTCGTCTGCAGTCCATTCTGGCCGCTGCCGAGACCCGGGGAATTGAAATCAGGCAAATGGACGCGACACAAATGGCCTCCATGGCAGGCACTTCCGCGCATCAGGGGGTGACCGTCCGTGCCTCCGTTTACAGCGGACATGATCTTTCGAGCGTATTGGATGCGGTCGGGCGCTCGGAATCGGGTCCTTTTCTGGCCCTGGACCAAATCGTGGACCCCCACAACCTGGGCGCTGTTCTGCGGACGGCACTGTGCGCCGGCGTCGAAGCCGTGCTTGTCCCAAAGGACCGGTCGGCCCCGCCTACGCCGGCCGTTTCCAAGATCTCCGCCGGGGCCCTTGAGCACATCCGGCTCGTCCAGGTGACGAACCTGGTGCGTGCGCTGGAAGCGATGAAGGAGAGAGGCCGCTGGGTGGCCGGTCTGGACCGATCCGCGACCGAGAGTATCTTCCGCGCGGATCTCACCATGCCCATGGTCCTGGTGGTCGGCGGCGAGGGCCGGGGCATGCGGCCGCTGGTGCGCAGAACCTGCGACCTGCTGGTGTCGATCCCCCAGACGGGCCCGCTCGACTCCCTGAACGCCTCGGTGGCCGTCGGCATTGCGCTGTTCGAGATCGGCCGCCAAAGAGGTTCCGGCCGCCGACCGGGCTCAAGGGACTTGCCGGATGCACGCCGCCGCAGGACACCCTGACGTGCTGCTGCGACGGATGGTCGCCGCCGCCCTCAAGGCATGCCGGGACACGGGGTTCCCCGCCCGTTGTCTGGAGTGCCGGGACTTCATTCCCGGGACCCATGGGGAATGCGCGGGTGAGGAAGCGGGCACCCCGGGTGCCGTTGCCCTGCTGCGGCCCTTCTTCTGTGCGGCCTGCCTGCAAGGCGTGATGCCGCTCGACCCTCCCCTCTGCCCGCGCTGCGGTGTCATGTTCAAGGGCCGTGTCGGCGACGACCATCTGTGCGGACGCTGCCGGGAGCAGCCGCCCGGCTTCCTCAAGGCGCGTGCCGCGTTTGTCTATGACCGATCGCTGGTTGATGTCATCCATTGTTTCAAGTATAAAGGAAACCTTCAGCTGGCCGCTCCTTTGGGGCTGCTTTTGCGGCGGACGTTTGTGCGCTATTGGGGAGATGAGCGGGTGGACGCGATTCTGCCGGTGCCGCTGCACGGCCGGCGCCTGCGGTCGCGGGGGTTCAACCAGTCCGAGCTCTTGGTGCGGGAATGGAAAAACGGCCCGGCCGGGGTGCAGGCGCCCCCCATCGTTGCCGGGGTGCTGCGGCGGGTGCGAGCGACGGCCTCCCAGGCGGGCCTCGGCCGGCGCGAACGTGAGACCAATATTCACAACGCCTTTGACGTCCGACGGCCGGAGACGATTGCCGGCCGGCATCTGCTTCTGGTGGACGACGTCGTCACCACTGGTGCGACAACGGCGGAAGCCGCTCGCGTGCTTCTGAAAAGCGGCGCCGCCCGGGTGGACGTGCTGGCGCTGGCCAGGGTCATTTAGATCGTATGCAATTCTCTTCCAAGATCAAGGCGGTTGAAGAGCTGGCGCCGCTGTTGCGGCAGTTCCGCCGCAGCGGACAAACGGTCGTGTTTACGAACGGCTGCTTCGATCTGTTGCACGCGGGTCATGTGCACTATCTCGCGGCCGCACGCGGGGAGGGAGATCTGCTCGTCGTCGGATTGAACTCCGATCGTTCCGTAAAAATGATCAAAGGGGACCGCAGGCCCATCGTTCCCGAGGCCGAGCGGGCGGAAGTGCTGGCCGGACTGGCCTGCGTCGATTTTGTCACGGTGTTCGAAGAGATCGACCCGCTGCGGGTGATTCAGGCCCTGCAGCCGGATGTGCTGGTCAAAGGCGGCGACTGGGCGGAAGCGGAGATCATCGGCGCGGATGCGGTCAAACAGGAAGGCGGCCGCGTCGTGCGCATCCCGCTGGTGGAGGGCGCCGGCACGAGCGCCCTGATCGCCCGCATTCTCGACCGGTACCGGCAGGGAAAACCGCTTTGATTCTGAGAACCGACAACGGTGCCGCCTATTACCAGTTCGAGCACTTGGCGGCGTTTCCGGATATCCGGCACGGGGTGTTCGCCCGCGCACCCGGGTGCAGCGATGCACCCTTCCACCGACTGAACGTGAGCCTTGCCGTGGGCGACGATGCTCAACGGGTTGAGCGCAATCGACGGGCGGTGGCCGACAGCATGCAGGCGGAGGAGCTGGTGTTCGCACGCCAGGTGCACGGCAATGCCATCGTGGTCATCGACGGCCGGCCGGTGAGCCCCGACGCCCTGGAGGAAACCGGTGTGCCCGTCGGCGACGCCATGGTGACGGACCAACCGGGGAAATTCCTGGTGGTGAGCGTGGCGGATTGCCAGCCGATTCTGATGTACGACCCGCGTCGGCGACTGGTGGCCAACGTTCACTCCGGCTGGCGGGGCAGCGTCGCCAACGTGGCCGGCCGCACCGTGGCCCTCATGGCCGAACGCTTCGGCTGCGATCCCGGCGATGTGCGGGTCGGGATCGGCCCCTCGCTGGGCCCGTGCTGCGCGGAGTTCACGAACTACCGTGATGAGATTCCTTCTGAACTTTGGGCCTACAAGCGTGATTCGGTGCGGTTTGATTTTTGGGCCATGAGCCGCGACCAGCTGATCCGCGCCGGCGTCCCTCGAGACCAGATCCACGTCAGCGGCCTGTGCACGAAATGCCGCACGGACCGCTTCTTTTCATACCGTGCGGAAAAGACCACCGGCCGATTCCCGGCGGTGATCGGACTTAAAAATCGTTAGGTGTTGAGTTGGTTGGGTCTTTGGGTATTTGGTCCAAAACCCCTGACCGCATCTCAAAACACCCAAACACCAAACACTAAACACCCCAAATGATCCAAACCACCGCCACCGTGCTGCAAAACGAGATCCTCGCGCCGAATTACGGCCGTATCTCCCTGGCCTGCGGCGGGTTCTTCGCGAGTTCAAACCCCGGCCAATTCGTCATGCTGGGATTTCCCGACAGCATCAATCCCCTGCTGCGCCGGCCGTTTTCGATCCATCGACTGATCATGGCCGACGGCCGGTGTCAGGGCATCCAACTGCTTTATAAAACGGTAGGGCCGGCGACGCGCCGGCTCTCCCGGCTGAGGGCCGGAGAAACGGTCAGCCTCCTCGGCCCGCTCGGTACTGCCTTTCAGATCCCCTCCGGGGCCCGCCGCATTTACCTGGCGGCCGGCGGCGTCGGCGTGGCGCCGATGGTTTTTCTGCTCGAACGGCTGCGAACTATGGCAACGCAGCCGCCTGCCTGCCTGCTCTTTTTAGGCGGCCGCAGCCGTGAGGATTTGCTGTGCGCTGATGAGGTCGAGCGCTCGGGCACCCCCGTGGTTCTGACGACCGACGACGGCAGCTGCGGCGACCAGTGCCTGGTGACGAGTCCCTTGGAGGAAGCCATCCGGCGTGAGCCGCCCGACCTGGTGCTCGCTTGCGGGCCCAAGGCCATGCTGACCTGTGTGCTGGGCATCGTGCGTGCCTGCGCCGTCCCCTGCCAGGTCTCCATTGAGACGATGATGGCATGCGGCATGGGCGCCTGCCTGGGGTGCGCGGTCGGCGGGCGGCAGGACGACACCCGCTACCTGCACGCCTGCCTGGATGGTCCGGTCTTCGACGCCGAAGATATCGCGCTCTAGTCTCTTGCGAGTGGAATTTCATGCAAAACGGAGACAAATTGGCATTGACTTGTGCGGATGGCTATGGTACGTGCAAGCGTCTCTTTGGGCAGGGCACCCGCCCGGCAATTACTTCCTTGACTAAATGAAACATGACACCAGAAGGGCGTGGCGGGATCTGGCCTATTTCAGCAGCATCGGCTTTTCCGTGGCGCTCTCGGTTTTCATCGGGTTGTTCGTGGGGGTATACCTGGATCGTCGGTTTGAGACCTCCCCCTGGTGCACTCTCGTTTTTTTAGTGCTGGGAATCGCGGCGGCCTTTCGCAACATCGGGATCGCGATCAAGAAGAGCCGAAAGCTCTGACCCCGGCGGCAACCGATTCCTTGGTGCCGAAATTTTGCAAGTTCAGCAGCGTATAGTGACCTTCGTCAGCCGGGCCAACTGGGTCCTGCTCGCGGGGGCGACGGCGGCAGGGGCCGTGCTCGCGCCCCTGGATTTTGCGCTGGGAATCTTCAGCGGCGGACTGATTGTCACAGTCAACTTTCACCTGCTGGCGAGAACCCTGCAGCGAGCGCTCAAACCGCCTCACCTGGCCTCGCACAATGCGGTGCTGGCGAAATATTACCTGCGGTTTTTAGTCAGCGGCTTCGTTATTTTTCTGTTGATCGCAGGCGGGGTGGTGAACCCGCTGGGGCTTGTCATCGGCTTGTCGGTTGTGGTAATGAGCATCATTCTGGCGACCATTCGGGAAGTGAAAAAAATCATCTTTAAGGAGGCGGCCTAAGGATGGAACATCCCTATCTGTTTCTGCCAAAGTTTTTTGAACTCTTCGGCCTCGGGCACTTTGCCAAATCTTACCCGCACGTGGTCTATTCCTGGTTCGTTCTCCTTTTGTTGATTCTGCTGGCCTACTTCGGCACGCGTCGGATCACCCTGGTGCCGGGCAAGGCCCAGAATTTTTTCGAGGTGGTGGTCTCGGGCATGGAAGAGTTCATGGTGGATGTCACCGGAGAGGAGGGGCGCTGGTTTTTCCCGCTGGTCGGCACCATTTTTCTCTACATCGCGACCTGCAACCTGATCGGCCTCATCCCTGGATTCTTCCCGCCCACGGCCAGCATCAACACGACGCTCTCCTGCGCCCTGGTGTCCTTCGTCTTTACCCACTATGTCGGGATCAAGTACCACGGCGTCAAATACATCAAACATTTTCTGGGGCCCATCTGGTGGATGATTCCGATCATTTTCCCAATCGAGCTCATCGGTCACTTGGCTCGGGTCATGTCGCTCTCGTTCCGGCTCTTCGGGAACATGATGGGGCACGAGCTGGTGCTCATGATCCTGTTCATGCTGGCCGGCGCCTTTTTCGCGCCCCTGCCCATCATGGCGATGGGAATATTCGTGTCGTTTGTGCAGGCGTTTGTTTTTTTTCTCCTGTCGATCATGTACTTCAGCGGCTCCATGGAGCACGCACACTGATGCCCGCAACCCGGGCGGCGGATAGTGGAATCTCGCAACGCGCTTAATGGGAAGATGGAAGAAGCCCACTAACATACTACTCAAAGGAGGAAGAAAAAGTATGGAATCAAAAGCATTGGAGTTCTTTATCGCTTGCGTCACGGCAGCCGGTTTTGGGATCGCCATCGCCGCCTTCGGCTGCGGCATTGCCCAGGGTCTCGGCCTGCGTGCTGCCGTCGAGGGCATCGCGCGGAACCCGGAGTCCTCCGGTAAGGTCACGGTGACCATGCTGATCGGCCTGGCCCTGATCGAATCTCTTTGTATCTACGCGCTCGTCGTCGCTCTGATCCTCATTTTTGCGCACCCCCAGGCGACCGCGATCGCCAAGCTGTTCATGAAGTAACCGTTTCCCGTTTCAATCAAAAAGCCTGCGGAGATCTCCGCAGGCTTTTTTTATGCTAAAGGATTTTTTCGGGGGGGCCGATATTACTCTCGAGCGGGCATCCCCAAAATCGGGGCCTCGATCGCACGTGTTTTCTTAAAGCCTTCGCCGCATGGCCCCCGGTGGCGGGTTCAGGCGAGGGGCGTTGAAAGGGAACGAAGCCGTATGGACGAAAAACAATTGGCGGGAAAGCTTGATCGCATCAAGGAGATACCGACTCTGCCCAGCATCGTGTTCGAATTGAACCGGTTGCTGCAGGATCCGGATACCTCCGTTGCCCGGATCAGCCAGACGATCGAGAAGGACCAGGCAATGGCCATAAAAATCCTCAAACTGGTCAACTCGGCTTTTTACGGCTTCAAATCCAAGGTGAGCGACATCCGCAGTGCCGTGATCATGTTGGGCTTCAATGCCGTGCGCAACGCCATTGTTTCGGTGTCGGTGATCGAAGCGTTCGCCAAAAAAATCAAACTCCAGGACTTCGACATCACCGATTTCTGGAAACATTCCCTGGCCGTTGCCGTCACCAGTAAGAGCATTTCCTATAAGACCCGCATTAATTCACCGGACAACTGCTTTGTCGGCGGTCTGCTGCACGATGTGGGCAAGGTCATCATGGCCCAGTATTTTCAGGATCTGTTTGCCAGCGTCTGGAACGCCTCCCGGCAGGAGGCCATCACCTTCCACGAGGCGGAAAAAAAGCTGGTCCCGGCCAACCATGCCGTCATCGGCGCGCATCTCGCATCCCGGTGGCAGCTGCCGCAGGGGCTGACCGAGGCGATTCGCTGGCATCATGACTATCAGCCGGCGTCCCAGAATGCCGAATTCTCGCTCATCATCTACCTGGCCAACATCGTCGTGAACAGCTACGACCAGGACCCGGACTGCGTGATCGATATCGGCGCGCTGCACCCGGACGCACGCAAGCTGATCATGGGCGCCTTGCAGAACATCGGCGACTTCTACACGAACATCGCCGAAGAAATTGATTCGGCCTACGCGTTCTTCCTACCCGGCGAATCCTGACGAGACGACCTCCTAAGAGCACCAATTTCGGCGTTGCGCTCATCCCACGATAGCTGCGGCGCACGAATAGTAGGCCTCGCTCCGCGGGATTCGCACGCCTTGAACTTGAGCCTTTTGCGAGGCCGCCCACCTGCATCTTGGGTAATATTACCTCCCAAGAACCTTTCTTAAATACGCTCCGGTGTACGAGCCGGGGGTGGCGGCGAGCGCTTCCGGAGTGCCGCAGCCCACGACGCGGCCCCCTTCATCCCCGCCGTCGGGCCCCAAGTCAATGAGGTAGTCCGCCGTTTTTATCACGTCCAGGTTGTGCTCGATGACGACGACCGTGTTGCCGGCGTCCACCAATTGATTCAGGACGTGCAGCAGCCGGCGGATGTCGTCGGGATGAAGGCCGGTGGTGGGCTCGTCCAGCACGTAGAGCGTCCGGCCGGTGCTTTTGCGGCTGAGTTCGCGGGAGAGCTTGACCCGTTGGGCCTCTCCGCCGGAAAGCGTCGTCGCCGCCTGGCCGATGGGAACGTACCCCAGACCCACCTCGGAGAGGGTGAGCAGCTTTTCACGGATCGCGCCGATCCGGCTGAAAAATTCCAGGCCCTGGTCGACGGTCATCTCCAGCACATCGGCGATCGATTTGCCTTTGTAGAGGACCTCCAGGGTCTCCCGATTGTAGCGCCGGCCGCGGCACACGTCGCAGGTGACATAGACATCCGGCAGGAAGTGCATCTCGATCCGCACGGTCCCGTCTCCCTGGCAGGCCTCGCAGCGCCCCCCTTTGACGTTGAAGCTGAAGCGGCCGGCCTTGTAGCCGCGCATCCGGGCATCGGGCGTGCGCGCGAACAGATCGCGGACGAAGCCGAACACAGCGGTGTAGGTCCCCGGGTTGGAGCGGGGGGTGCGGCCGATGGGCGCCTGGTCGATGTTGATTACCTTGTCGATGTGTTCGACCCCGCTCAGGTCGCGGTAGGAACCGGCCGTCACCCGCGAGCGGTACAGCTGTTGAAACAGGGCAGGGTAGAGGGTTTCGAACACGAGGGAGGACTTGCCCGAACCGGAGACCCCGGTGACGCCGATCAGGCAGCCCAGGGGGAATTCCGCCGTCAGGTCTTTCAGGTTGTTGTGGCAGGCGCCCGCAACGACCAGGCGTGGGCCTGTGTGCGGGCGGCGTCGCACGGGGATCTCGATGCGCAGGCGGCCGGACAGGTATTTTCCGGTCAGTGAGCCGGGGTCGTCCATCAGATCGGCGGCGGTGCCGGAGAATACCACCCGGCCGCCGTGAATCCCGGCCCCCGGTCCCATGTCCACGATGTGATCGGCCGCACGGATGGTGTCCTCGTCGTGTTCGACGACCAGCACGGTGTTGCCCAGGTCCCTCAACCCCAGCAGGGTTTTCAGCAGGCGGCCGGTGTCGCGTGGATGAAGGCCGATGCTGGGTTCGTCCAGAACGTACAGCACGCCTGTCAGTTTTGATCCGATCTGGGTGGCGAGCCGGATGCGCTGACTCTCCCCGCCGGAGAGCGTCTGGGCTGCGCGGTCCAGGGTGAGATAGGAAAGCCCGACGCTTTCCAGAAACCCCAGGCGATCCACGATCTCCTTGAGCAGGCGGCGGGCGATCTGCTCCTGTCGGCCCTGCAGTCGCAGTCCGGTGCAGAACGTCAGCGCCTGGGACACGGTCAAGGCACACAGCCGCGAGATGGTCATTTCGGCGAGCGTCACGGCGCGGCTGGCGGGGTTCAGCTTGGACCCCTGGCACGCGGGGCAAGGCCTGAAGGTCATGAAACGCTTGATGTCCTCTCGGGTCGTGTAGGAGTCCGTTTCCCGGTAGCGCCGTTCCAGGTTCGGCAAGATGCCCTCGAAAGGCTTGCGGAATTGGATCCGGCTCGATCCACGGTCGAAATGATAGGTGATGGTTTCATCCCCCGAGCCGTGGAAGAGAACCTCCCGGAAATGGGCGGGCAGGTCCCTGAACGGAGTGTAGATGGAGGTGCCGTAGTGCGCCGTCAAGGCCTCCAGGAACTCCATGAAATGCACGCTGCTGCGGTTGGCCCAGACCGCCACCGCACCCTCCCGTAAAGAAAGGCGGGGGTTGGGCACGATGAGGTTCGGGTCGAACTCGGAGCTCGACCCGAGCCCGCCGCACGCAGGGCAGGCGCCTTGCGGCGAATTGAAGGAAAAGCTGGCCGGCGTGAAGTCGCGGTAGCCGATGCCGCAGACGGCGCAGACGGCCGTGTCCCTGAAGGACATCGCTTCGCCGCCGGCGACATCGATCACGACGGCGCCGCCGCCCTGGGACAGAGCGAGCTCGATCGAATCGGCCAAACGGTTGCGGATCGACTCCTTGACGACCAACCGGTCGACGACCACCTCGATGGTGTGTGGCTGGCGGGGCGCAAGTGCGGTCACCTCGTCGATCTCCAGCAGAGCGCCGTCTACCCGCACTCGGGCAAAGCCTGTCTTTTTCAGCCGCTTGAGGAGCTTCTCATGGGTGCCTTTCTCTGCGCTGACGAGCGGGGCCAGGATGGTGAGGCGTGATCCGGCCGGCAGGGATTCCACCTGGTCGACCATTTGGTCGATGGTTCGCGCGGAGATTGTACGGCCGCATTGGTGGCAATGGGGAGTCCCCGCGCGGGCATACAGCAGCCGGAGGTAGTCGTAAATCTCCGTCACCGTTCCCACCGTGGAACGCGGGTTGTGGCCGGCCGTTTTCTGCTCGATTGCGATGGCCGGGGAAAGCCCCTCGATGAGATCGGCATCGGGCTTTTCCATGCGCTCCAGAAACTGCCGGGCGTAGGTCGATAGGGATTCCACGTATCGGCGCTGGCCCTCGGCATAGAGGGTGTCGAAGGCAAGGGTGGATTTGCCCGATCCGGACAAACCCGTGATCACGGTCATGCGGTCCCGCGGGATCGTGACATCGATGTTCTTCAGATTGTGCTGGCGGGCGCCGCGGATGATGATGGCGTGTGACGGCATAAAACCTCACGTGCGTGGAAGGCCGCCGGCAGGCGGGCTTGCAACACCTGGAAATATCCTCGAAATTGACCTGTAGCAGCCTAAAAGTCGCTATTATTCTTGGTTTGAGAGGTGGTTCGCCGTCTGAGCACGCAGCCTGCAAGGCTTTCAGGCCATGCAAGCTTCTCTATCTCAGCAAACTCAAGGCTTTTATCGCAATGGCATTGCTGGTCATGATATAATATTATTAATTTTAGTAATTTAAGATATGTATAGATGTCTGACTGCCAGGTCCTGACAAGGCCTTAAAAAATAGTGGAGGTCTCTGGCGAAACCCCCATTCGAGGGATGCGACCGCCGCGTCGCGGCGCCGCCTGCCCTGCCAAAAAGTTTTTAAAATTAAAAGATAATCATTGAAAATTGATGATTTTAGAAGTTTTCATATATTCGTTGCCAGCGACCGAAGTGGACGATGCCCCGATATTGTTTGGAAATCTAACGATCTGCGAGACGGACAAGAATCGGCCTCCCGGACCGCCGGGTATCAGTTAGACAAGTGATAATAAGTGGATATAAATTGTTCATAACCCTGCCACGAGAATTCGCCAATCACGGAAATTCAGGTTTGACTCCGCACGACCGTTGCTTTAAATAGCTCGCTCATGTTTGGACGGCTCCGTACCGCAGCCGATCCCGCGTAGCGACTCACTGTTTCTGCTTTTTATTTGACCTATCACGAAAACGGCGACCACGGCAGGCCGAGATCAAGCACCCGATGGAAAAAGTCTGGAAAGAACTTCGAGCGGTATTGAAGAAGCGTGTCGCCACGCACAGTTTTCGCATGTGGATCGAGCCGCTCGACCTCCAACGCGGTGATGACGGTGAATGGGTGGTCACCTGCCCGAACGCCTTTTCCCGCAAGCGGGTTCAGGAGCATTTCGGAGAGGTGATCGCGGCCGAGCTGCAACGGATAGTGGGTCAGTCCGCATGCCGTGTCCGCTATCATGTGGCCGGTCGGTGCAACGGGCAGAAACTCAATCTCGAAAGCGCTCTCCAGCTGCCCCTTCCGAGCGAGACCATTCGGCCCAACAACGGCCGGTTTCTGCGCCGGGATTTCACCTTCGACCATTTCGTCGTGGGGGCCAACAACGATTTTGCTTACTCGGCCGCTCTCTCCCTCGCCTCGCGCCGCGAGCGTCAGCAGCCCGCATTGTTTCTGTACTCAGACACCGGCCTCGGCAAGAGCCATCTGTCACAGGCGATCGGCCATCACGTCCTGAATCAGAACCCGGACGAACGCGTCTATTACATGACCGCTGAGGACTTCAGCAATGAGATGGTCCAAGCGTTCCGTCATGACACGTTCGACAAGTTCAAGACGAAGTACCGCAGCCACTGCGACGTTCTGCTGTTGGAAGATGTGCACTTCCTGACCGGCAAGGAGCGCACCCAGGTGGAACTGGCGACAACCCTCGACACGCTTTACGAATCCGGGAAGCGCATCATTTTCTCAAGCTGCTACCGCCCCTCGGAGATCCCCAAGCTGCATGACAAGCTGCGATCGCGTTTTTCCTGCAGCCTGATATCGGCCATCGAGCCGCCCAACTTCCGCACCCGCATGCGCATCCTGCAGCGTAAGTCCACCCTGCTGGGCTATCACATTCCGGGGCCGGTGATCGACTACCTGGCCGCGGAACTGGTCGATGACGTACGTCAACTGGAAAGCGGCTTGAACGGAATTGCCGCCAAATCCTCGCTGCTCGGCATTCCGATCGACCTCGCGCTCGCAGAAAGCGTCGTAAAGCACATTGCCAGCCAGCGTCAGAAGATCACCCTGGATGTCATCAAGAAGTTGGTCTGCAAGTATTACAATGTTTCCGCCGAAGACCTCATTTCGCGCTCGCGCAAGCAAACCATGGTGCGTCCGCGGCATATGGCGATCTATCTCGCCCGCCGCTTCACCGATTCCCCTCTGCAAGCCATCGGCAAGAGTTTCAACCGCTACCACGCCACGGCGCTGCACTCCATCCAGTCCATCGAGAAGGGCATCAAGGCGGACAGCTCCATCCGGCAGCAGGTCGATTTCTTCCGGCAGAAGCTGGAGTCGGGAAAATTCTAGCGGCTACTGAAATTTCAACAGCTGCTCATCGCCTTCCGCCATCTCCTCGCAGACTTCCAGGTAGATCTTTTGATCCCTTTCAATTGCACACCGGATGCGGACCGCGCAATGACGGCGGCAGATCCTGTCTTCGGATCTGAAGCCCCCGAAGCAGCCAAGACGGAAGGTGGCGGTCACGCGCGCCCGGTGAACACGAACAGGGGTTTTGCCCATCAACTGTCACCCACCTCCATGAAAGCCAGCATCTCGGAATGAATACCGCCGTTGGTGGCCAGGACCTCACGGGCTTCAGCGCCGACCGGCCGGTTTGAAAAATCAGTCACTCTGCCGCCCGCCTCTCGGACGATGAGGATGCCGGCGGCCGAGTCCCACGGCTGCAGCCAGTTCTCCCAGAAGCCCGCGAATCGTCCGCAGGCGACGTAACACAGATCCAGTGCCGCGGACCCCAGGCGGCGGACGCCCCGTGCCGCCCTGAGGCACCGCAGGAACCGTGCCGTCAGGCTCTTGAACCCCGGCTCCCTCATATCGTAGGGGAACCCGGTCGCCAGCAGGCTCTCCGAGACCCGGGTTTCCGGGCTGACGTGGATCGGCTGCCCGTTTAGCTGGGCCCCCCCGCCGGCTCGGGCGGTGAACAGCTCCCCGCTTAGCGGGTTGAGAACCACGCCAAGCCGCACCTCGTCGCCCTGAACGCAGGCGATGGAGACGGCAAAAAACGGCACTTGATGGGCATAGTTGACGGTGCCGTCCAGCGGGTCCACCAGCCACCGCCAATCGGCTGAGCCGCTGCGGATTCCGCCTTCCTCGGCCACGATGGCATGATCGGGGAAGGCGGCTCGGATCGTGGCGACAATCTCTGTTTCAGAGGCGAAATCGGCGTCCGTGACAAGGTCGGTCGGCCCTTTTTTGTCGATCGAGCTCAGCTTCCCGTAACGGGTGCGCAGCACTTCGCAACTACGATAGGCGGCGCGAACGGCCGTTCGCTCCAGCGATTCAAGATCCATATACTATCACATTATATCGGTTTAGCGGTGCATGTCAACCGCAATACCTTGTGGTGAGGGCAGGAGATGGATGATAGGCTCATGAAGGTGCGGCCGAAGCCGGCCGGTGGGGTCCGGCCCCCGGGGGCGTCAGCCCCACGATCAGGGATTGCATCCGTTCGATGAGCGGGGTGAGGGTGACCTTGTCCACTGCGGCGATGGCCACGGCGCTGTGACGGCGGCACAGGGCGTCGACCCGATCGGCGGTTGCGAGGTCTTTTTTGTTGAAGACCTTGAGGGTGGCCTTGAGGTCGAGATGAAGGTCGGCCAGGATGGCCTCCACCGCCTGGATCTGGTCCTCGACGCGGGGGTTGCTGATGTCGATTACATGCAGCAGGAGGTCGGCGACATCCAGCTCTTCGAGTGTTGCACGAAAGGCCACCATCAGGTCCTGCGGCAAGTCGCGGATGAAGCCGACGGTGTCGGTGATGATTACTTCGATGTCCCGGGGGAACCGGAGTCGCCGGCTGGAGGGGTCCAGGGTGGCGAACAGCCGGCTTTCGGCCAGCACCCGGCTCTTGGTAAGGCTGTTGAGCAGGGTGCTCTTGCCCGCGTTGGTGTAGCCGATGATCGAGATCACCGGCAGGTGTTTCTTGTCCCGCTGGGATCGCAGCTGTCGGCGGTGCCGCCGAACCTCCTCCAAGGCCGCCTCGAGCTGGCTGATGCGCTTGCGCACCCGGCGACGATCGACTTCGAGCTTGGTCTCCCCGGGCCCCCGGCCGCCGATGCCGCCCGCCAGGCGGGACATGGCGGTCCCCTTTCCCAACAGCCGCGGCAGCAGGTACTTGAGCTGTGCCAGCTCCACCTGGAGTTTGCCTTCTCGCGAGCGGGCGCGTTGGGCGAAGATGTCGAGAATCAACTGGGTGCGGTCGATGACCTTGAGGGCGATCTGGTCGGTGATGGACCGGATCTGGGAGGGGTTTAACTCCTGGTCGAAAACGAGGATCGTCGCTCCCCCCTGGAGGGCGTGGATGGCCAGGTCTTGAAGCTTGCCGGAGCCGACGAGGAAGCGGTGATCCACCGTGTCGCGGTACTGGATCACGGATCCGATGACGTCGATGCCGCCGGAGCGTGCCAGCTCCTTGAGCTCCGCCATGGACTCCTCGGTTCGGCGGCGGGAGACGGTGGAGACGCTGATCAGAAGCGCCCGGTCCGGTGCTGCGCCGGCCGCACGGCCGCTGACCACCCGTTCGAGCTCATTCTCCAGGGCGTGGATCATGGCTGCGCAGTCGATGTCGAGCGCTCCCGGTGCGAGTGGCGGCAGCAGGCGATGGGGAAGCCGTTCGGAGATCCCGGGCAGCAGGTGCGCCACGTGGACGGCGAGCGGGTAGCCGTCCGCCGACTGCCCGATGGCAACCATGAGGTCGAGTCGCAGCAACGCGAGGTCTGTCAGATCGTCCCGGCTGAGGGGCTCGTTGTTGAGATGGGTGTGAACGCAGCGCAGGCCGTTGAGGCGGCCGGGGGCGGCCCGGTAGTCATCGGTGGAGGGGATCACGATCCGTCGGTTGTCGCCGACCACCACGTGCGCGACCCGGCCCTGGCGATCCACCAAAAGACCTATCTGGCGGCGGATTTCGTGCGACAGCTGGCTCACGTCGCGCGCCAGCTCGGGGGTCACCAGGTATTCCGGCGGAGTGCGCCGGCGGTAAAGATTTTCAAGCCGGCGGATCTGGTTGGATTTGAGACCGGCGGTGTTGCCGAAAAGTCGCTTCATTAAATTGCGGGACCGCCTCCTGGACCCAAGGATTTCACACGCGGATGCTCATGCGTACTGTCAGCTTTCATATTACTCCGGCAATTTAATGTGTCAACGGTTTGCACTGCTAAAGACAGCGTCTCATAACTACAGCCACATGCGTCGCGCTACCCCCACCCTAACGCTCCCCCTGAGGAGGAGGGCGGGGAGAGGGTGGTGTCATTCGCGACGGTATTTATGAAAAAGATCACTAAGCCGACGCGCGCAATCCTTCCGGCGCCATGTTTTCAAAGCGGGTGTAGGCGGACAGGAAGGTCAGCAGGACTTCGCCCGTGGGGCCGTTGCGTTGCTTTGCCAGGATGACCTCGGCGGTACCCTTGTGCGGGTTGGTCTCCTCCTTGTTGTAGACCTCGTCGCGGTAGATGAAGGCGACGACATCGGCGTCCTGCTCAAGGGCACCCGACTCCCGGAGGTCGGAGAGCCGCGGCCGCTTGTCGGTGCGCTGTTCGAGCATGCGGTTGAGCTGGGAGAGGGCGATCACGGGCAGACTGATCTCCTTGGCGAGGGCCTTCAGGGAGCGGCTGATCTCCGAAATCTCGAGATCCCGCCGCTCGGCGCCGGCCCGGCCCTGCATGAGCTGCAGGTAGTCGATGACAATCAGGCCGATGTTCTTGTCCATCTTTAAGCGGCGGGCCTTGGCCCGGACCTCCATGGCCGAGAGGCTCGGGGAGTCGTCGATGAAAATGGGAGCGGCGGAAAGGACCCCGGCGGCATCCGTCAGACGGTCCCAGTCCTCCATGCTGAAAAATCCGCTGCGCAGGCGGGAGGAGTCGATGCGGGCCTCGGAGCACAGCAGCCGCAAGGACAGTTGCTCCTTGGACATTTCCAGCGAGAAGACCGCTACCGGCACTCCGGCTTCAACGGCGGCATTGCGGGCAATGTTGAGAGCCAGGGCGGTTTTGCCCATGCTCGGCCGGGCCGCGAGGATGATGAGATCCGAGTTCTGGAAGCCCGAGGTCAGGTTGTCGAGGTGGGTGAACCCGGTGGGGACACCCGTCACCATGCTTTTATTCTTCTGTTTTTCCTCCAGGAAGTCGATGTTGCCGTCGATGAGCTTGCTCAAGGGGTAGAAGGCCTGGCGGGCTTTTTTTTCGGTGACCTCGAAGATCGACGCCTCGGCGAAATCGATGATCTCGTCGGTCCCCCCGTGCTCCTGGAAGCAGCGCTTGGTGATGGCGTTGGCTTTCTCGATCAACCGCCGCAGGACGGCCTTGTCGTGGACGATCCGGGCGTAGTGCTGAGCGTTCACCGCCATGGGCACGGTGTCCACCAGACGGGCGAGGTAGGCGGCCCCGCCCACTCCTTCTATGTGCCCTTTTTCCTTGAGGCCGTTGGCCAGCGTTACAAGGTCGATCGGCTCGCCGCGGTTGAACAGATCGGAAATGGCCGAAAAGATTTTCTGGTGGGCCGTGCGGTAGAAATCCTGAGGGGCCAGAATCTCTACCACCTCCAGCAGTGCCGTGTTGTCCACCAGGATGGCGCTCAGCAGGGATTCCTCGGCCTCGATGTTCTGGGGCGGCAGGTTGAGAGGGTCAGACTGTTTCGGCGCCTGGGGGTCTTTCTCTGCCATGGATTACAATCCTGGAAAAAGGTGGGCCTCCGAATTCGCGCTCGCGGGAATGGTTCCCGCGGGAACTCGGCAGTCATGGAACACCGCTGCAAAACTGTCAAGGATTGAGCGCAGGTGTCTGGGTGTTCCGGTGTTTGGGTTTGCAACGCACCAAGCACCGGAAACCAGTTACCCAAGCACCGGAACATTTGAATTACGCTTCGGCCACGACCTCGACCGTGATTTCCGGTTCCACCCCTTTGTAAACGCGGATCGGAACCTTGAAGCTGCCGAGTTGCTTGATGGGATCGGAAAGCAGCAGCATGCGCTTTTCGACCGTGATGTTCTGCGTGGCAAGCGAGTCGATCACGTCCCGAGCGGTCACGGAGCCGTAGAGTCGGTCTTCTTCGGCCACCTTGGCGGTAATGCGGCAGACGACGCCCTCCAGGCGCTGAGCCATCTCTTCGGCCAGCTTGCGCTCCTTGGCGATCTGCAGCTCGAACTTGGCTTTATCCAACTCGAGCTTGCGGCGGTTTTGCGGGGTGGCCACGACGGCCTTTTTCTGTGGCAGCAGAAAATTGCGGGCGTAGCCGGGCTTGACGTCGGCCTCGCTGCCGATGATGCCCAACGATTCGATGGTTTGGGTGAGAATTACTTTCATGGCATATCCTCCACGATCTGGCGTCGCCGCTCGCCGCCGGCTGTGTCAGCCCGGTGTGAGCGGTTTTCCGATTTTTCTGAAATTGAACCAGGTGTCGAAGAAACCGACACCGACCACGGCCAGCATCACCAACTGTTGAATGGCGATCAGGCCGTAGAGCACCATGCGCGCTATGCGCGGCACCTGCTTCTTCCTGAGGAAGTAGGCGACGATGGCTATTCCCTGGAAGAAATAAACGATCATGAACAGCGCAAGCCCGTTCAAGCCCACCGTTTTGGCTGCCAGGCTGGGCAGCAGCAGAAGCAGTCCGGAGGCGATCACCCCCCATACGAGCACCTCCGGCGCTTTCCAGTGATCAAGGGCGCCGTAGTCCGGCACCGGCAATTCAAGGCGCTGGAGCAGTTGCCGGGCGGTCAGCAGGCAGACCCAAACCGTCATCAGGGTGGATCCGATGATGAGCGCCGGCATCATGCCGATCATGATCTGCTGGATCACATCCAGCGAAGCTTCCAGGAATTCGACCTGCTCCTGCGACAGCCCCATGTCCCGGTACAGCTGCAGGGTCAGTTCCAGATTGTTCCGAACTCCGTCCGCAAGGGTCTCCAACAGCCCCCGGTCGGTGAGGAGGCCGAAGACCCACATGCCGCCGGCGGCCACCCCGACCGCGGCTCCGCAGATGGCGGCAGCCATTCGCTCCAACGGCCACCGGCGTTCCATCAACTCACCCATTAGAACGCCGATCAGCAGCAGCTCGCCGAAAAACAATAGCTCCAAGCGTCCGCCCAGCAACAGGACGAAACCGGCTGTCGCCAAGGCGATCAGTCGCGCCGTCAGGCTGCCGGCCTTTATCCGGTAGAAGATGAGCGGGACGGGGATGAAGACCGAGCCCATCAGCCCGACGATTGGGACCAGCGCACAAACGGTGACGGCCAGGCAGGTGATCAATGTGCCGGTGATGAGGTCCTTGCTCATGTCCCCGGTGCGGGTTGTGCAAACGGTCCCGAAGGCCGAATGCGCCCGCGTTCCGCTCAGCCTTGTTCGGTGGTCCCGACAAACGGCAGCAAGGCGATCGTCCGAGCGCGCTTGATGGCATGGCAAAGCGTGCGCTGGTGCCGAGCGCAGCAGCCCGAAATGCGCTTGGGTATGATCTTGCCGCGCTCGGTGATGAAATACCGCAGCATGCGCGGATCCTTGTAATCAATGGCCAGGCTGCTGTCCGCGCAGAAACGGCAGACTTTGCGGCGGTGAAAGACGCGGCGTTTGCGTTTCGGGCCTCCAGGGGCCGGTTTGGAGTCTCTGGGTGTATATGGGGGCATGGCTTAGGCCTCCTGTGCGGGTTCGGCGGAATCGGTCGGTTGGGGTTCGGCGCTGGCGACGGCCGGCGCGATGGTTGCGACCGGCACGCTCTCGGCGGGTTTCTGGGCCTCGGCCTCGGCCTTGGCCATCTCTTCCTTGATGCGCTCGATGTTCGGCAGGGTGTCGAGAAGCACGGACATGTGCTTGAGCACGCGCTCGTCAATGCGGAAGAACCGCTCCATCTCATTGACCATCTGGCCGCTGCCGCAGAAATCGAAGCGTACGTAATAACCGCGCTCCTTCTTGCCGATGGTGTAGGCCAGCTTCCGGGAGCCCCACTCGTCGATTCGGACGAGGAACCCGCCCATCTGGGCCATGATTTCCTTCACTCTCTCGACGACCGGCACACGCTGCTCAACGGAGAGATCCGGATCCAGGATGATGAATGTCTCGTAACGTCGCATACTTCCTCCTCACGGGTATTAAGCCCCGGGACTGTGCCCCGGAGCAAGGATGGACAGCCGGACATCTTTAAAAATTGTTATTATTAGCAGATGGTTGAAAAGCGGTCAATATATTTCTGCCGGCATATATTTCTTTCAGCAGCCCTATCCAGCTGTCCGGCAAGACAAAAAAAAGAGGTTAGCAAGCTAACCTCTTTTTGAGCTGGTGGGCTGCACTGGAATCGAACCAGTAACCTAATGATTAAGAGTCATTTGCTCTGCCTAGTTGAGCTAGCAGCCCGTTGACCACCACTGTCGAACAGCGACCGCAATCTTTAGCAGTTCCCTACGAGCTTGTCAATTTTTTTATGAAAAAAATTGATCGGCATCAACCGGAATCGATGCCGGTCAATTTTTCCAAGGCGGCTTCTCCCGTTTCCACTTGTCCTGTCTGAAGCGCTTACGGTCGATCTTCTGGCCCTTCTCCGCCCGGCGTTTCAGAGATGGCGGGACGTGGGTCGAGGCGGCCTTCTCCACATTCAGCGGAAAGCTGCCGGGCATCGTCGGCCGGCTCAAGCCATTTTCAGGTGTCGGTTTGCCGATGGCGGCCGGTTTTTCTCTTGGAACCGGCGGACCGTTGAAACAATCTGGAGGGATGTGATCGGTCAGGAAAATCCCTTCGCCGGACGAGTCAAAGACAACACCGGCCTCGCAGGCGCAGCGGACGTTCACCGTCAGGATGACCGGGTCCGGGTCGATGCGCCGGCCCAGACGTTCGGCCAGCACTCGGTCCGCGGCCAGCACCACATGGGGATGCGAGGCCGGATGGAGCCCCTCGGCGTGCACATGGGGGTAAGCCCGGCGGCGGATGCACGCATAGAGCAGCTTGGGGAGTTTCTGGGCTGAAACACTTAGGCTCGGCATGTTCCGGTCGACGGAGCGGATGCCGTTTTCTCTGATTTCGAACGGAGCGCCGGGAACACTGAGAAGGACCTCCGTCAGGTGGGAAAGGTTGACGTACCCCCAGCCCTCCTCCTCGTGCAGGGCTTTAAGAAGGTCTTTGATCCTGACGAACCCTTCGGCATCCGGGATCAGGCCGAACTCATCCGGCCGCCGCCCCAGAACATAGGCGAGCATCTTGGCCAAATTGTTCGCTGAGCGTGCTTTTCCCATCTCTTAACCCAAATGAAGCGCCCTTGCGTATGACAAGGCGTCCGGCCACCCGGCTGCTTGAAAACTTGACCGCTCTCAGGCGTTCTGATAGTTTGCTGCATCTTACAAAAAGTCAACAGGATAAACGCTGTCTGCCTGAAAGGACATCTGCCATGAAAGCTCCCAACACATCTTGCCGTCTCTACGGCCGCGCCGTCAAATCCATCCCCGGAGGGGTCAACAGCCCGGTGCGGGCCTGCAAATCAGTGGGCGCCGATCCGCTGTTCATCAAGAAGGCCGATGGTGCGGTCATCGTCGACGCCGACGGCAACCGCTACATTGACTATATCGGCTCCTGGGGGCCCATGATCCTCGGGCACCGCCATCCGGCCGTGATTGCCACCATCCGCAACGTGCTCGAGCGCGGCACGAGCTTCGGCGCACCCACGGACCTCGAGATCACGCTGGCTGAAATGGTGATCGACGCGGTGCCGTCGGTTGAGATGGTGCGCATGGTCAACTCCGGCACCGAGGCCGCCATGAGTGCGATCCGGCTGGCCCGGGGCTACACCCGGCGCGATCTCGTCATCAAGTTCGACGGCTGCTACCACGGCCACGCCGACATGCTTCTGGTGGCGGCCGGCTCCGGCGTAGCCACCCTGGGCATCCCCGGCAGTCCGGGCGTGCCGGCACCCACCGCCCGGGACACGCTTTCGCTGCCCTACAACGACAGCGAATGCTTCACCCGGGTGATGAAAAAGCAGGGCGACCGGGTGGCCTGCGTCATCGTCGAGCCGGTGGCCGGCAACATGGGCTTGGTGGCGCCCCTCAAGGGGTTCCTGCAGACCCTGCGCAAGCTCACGGCCAGACACGGCGCTTTGCTGATCTTCGACGAGGTCATGACCGGCTTCCGGGTGGCTTACGGCGGGGCGCAAGCCCTGTACGGGATTCGGCCGGACCTGTCATGCTTCGGCAAGATCATCGGCGGCGGTTTACCGGTCGGCGCCTACGGCGGCCGGCGTAAGATCATGTCCCACATCGCACCCCAGGGGCCGGTATACCAGGCGGGCACCCTGTCCGGGAACCCGCTCGCCATGGCGGCCGGCATCGCGACCCTGGCCCAGCTCAAGAAAAAGGGTTTCTACGAGAAGCTGGAAAAGAAAAGCGCGCGGCTGTGCTCCGGGCTGGCCAAGGCGGCAGCCGGGGCCGGCGTCCCGGCCCAGGTCGATCACGTAGGGTCGATGCTCGGCATGTTCTTCTGCGCCGAACCCGTGAGGAGTTTCGAGGACGCCAAGAAGAGCGACCTGCCGTTCTTCTCAAAATTCTTCCAGGGGATGCGCCGCGAGGGTATCTACATCGCGCCCTCGCAGTTCGAGGCGCTCTTCCTCTCCTCCGCCCACACCGCCGGGCACATCAACGCCACGGTCCGGGCGGCGGAAAAGGTTCTCAAACGGCTTCGTAAATAATCCTGTCTCTGCGCAGCGCTTCGCCCCGCCATCGCTGCGGCGTGCCTGACGCCGTGCTCTGCAGGGCTTGTGCGCCCTGATCTGGGCCTCTTTACGAAGCCATTCTTTTTGATTTCTGAGCCGATGCAATGATGTTATCCTAAAGCCATGGACATGAAAAAAAACCATATCCCCGCGGAGGTGCGGCGGATCCACCTGATCGCGGTGTGCGGAACGGCCATGGGCGCTCTGGCGTGCATGCTCGACGACCTGGGCTACGAGGTCACGGGCTCGGACCAGAAGGTCTACCCGCCAATGAGCCGCTTTCTCGCCGACCGTGGCATTCCGGTCATGGACGGCTTCCGCGCCGAGCACTTGGCCCACCGGCCGGATCTCGTGGTGGTGGGCAACGCCGTGCCGCAAACAAATGAGGAGGCGGTCGAATGCGCGCGCCTGGATCTGCCGTTCTGCTCCTTGCCGCAGGCCGTCAACCGGTTTGTGGCCGCCGGCAAGCGCACGCTGATGGTGGTCGGCACCCACGGCAAGACCACGACCTCTGCGCTTCTCGCCTGGATCCTTCAGGCCGCCGGGCGCGCGCCTTCCTTCGTGATCGGCGGCATCCTCCGGAACTTCGACAGCAACTACCGTTTAGGGACCGGCCGTGACTTGGTCATCG
>Ga0210069_1000042_pt1 | contig 23247 bp, 10 predicted proteins | sample RushSE_TuleB_D2_FD_185568 | JGI IMG/M metagenome (GOLD analysis project Ga0210069, IMG submission 185568) | Wetland microbial communities from San Francisco Bay, California, USA, that impact long-term carbon sequestration - RushSE_TuleB_D2... | ecosystem: Environmental > Aquatic > Marine >... | reverse complement strand
CCTCTGGAACTCCGAAAACGACGAACCCTTTTTCAAGCTGCGGGCGAACAATTCCCAGCCCGGGCAAGCGGTTCACGCCAACGCTGCCGCTTCCTACGAAGTATTGAAGAACCTGCGCCTCGGCGTCGCGGGCTATGCCTTGCTCCAGATCACTGATGACAAACTGGACGGCGACGATCAGGTCCATTCCAAGGAACGCGTCTTTGGCATCGGCCCCGGGCTCAAGTACAAGATCGACACCTGGTCGATGTACGTGAACAGCTATAACGAATTCGGCGCGGAGAACCGCCCGGAGGGCGTCAAGTTCGCTTTCAGGATCGCCAAGGTCTTTTAGCCGGCCGGCTCATCCAAGCTTCAGAAGCCTCAGCGCATTGTCGCGGAAAATCTTCGCCTTGTCCGATACGGGGATGTCCATGCCCTCGACACTCGCGATGGCATCAGCGGTAAAGCTCCGGCCGCCGCTGGCGTCCATCGGGGCGTCGGAACCGAACAAGACCCGGTCCGACCCGAAAAACGCCGTGGTCATCTCCAGCAGTTTCGGCTCCCTGCTCTGGGTGGCGGTGTCGCAGTAAAACTTCTTGAAATGCGCGATGTACGGCCGGGAGATGTCCGTCGGCTGTTTGAAACCGGTGTTCTGCTCGAAATAGTCCCAGCCGTACTGCATCCGTTGGGCGAACAGGGGCACCAGGGCGCCGTGGTGGTGGATGATGAGCTTGAGCCTGGGGTGGCGCTCGAACGCTCCGGCAAACACGATGCGCACCATGGCCGTCGAACTGTCCTGCAGCCAGGAGAGCGTCTGCCAGACCTGGAACTTGGAATCCTTTTCGTCGAGATAGTCGGGATACAGCGGCGGACGGGACGGGTGGATCCACAACGGGACGTCCAGCCTGGATGCCTCAGCGTACAAGAGCTCATAATCCGGATGGTCCGGCCGCTTGACCGTGGGGCCCGTGACGAACATCCCGCCTACCATTTGAAGCTCCTTCACTGCCCGATTCAACTCGGCGAGCATGATCTGCGGGTTGGTCGTCGGCAGGACCGCCACCGCCGAGAACCTGTCCTTGCGCCGGGCGACGACCTCGGCCAGTTCGTCGTTCAGCAGCCGAGCGGCCTGCAGGCACTTCTGGGGGTCGGCATGGACGGCCGGGGCCGTCTCCAGCCAGGGCAGGGGTACGAGCACCGATCGCACGATGCCGAAGTCGTCCATCAGCCGTAGGCGCTGCGCGGGGTCGATCAGCGTGGGCGTGTTGGCAAAAAGACTACGGAACACGTGCGGTTTCGGCCCGCCGGCCGCCTCAAGATAGTCGATGACCCGCATCGCGGAAAAGTGGCAGTAAAAATCGATCTTGTCTGTCCGGCCGTCGGTCTTCAGGCCCGCGGCGGTCGCCTCTTTAACGCCTGCACGACCCATGGCGGCCATGGCGGTCGAAACCAAGGCTGTTTTCATAAAGCGTCTTCGGTTCATGGGAAACTATCTGTGAATTTATTCCGGTAATGACGGATGCTTGTTCTGATATCACAATTGGAACCGATTCTGGAATAGTGCCGGAGGATGCGCTGCCGGCCGGATCTGACCCGAACACCTGCATTGCTTATTCCATTCGTCGATTCAGCTATCGAAGAATGGATATTCCGACCACCAGGTGGCCTTTAAATCGGCCTTTTTCCAGTTCGGAAATATGTTCTATCCGCACCTTGTGATGACCGGACAAAGTCGCAGCGTCCGCGGGCGCGAGAAAACTTACGTTCAATTCCTGCCCGATTTGAACCATGGTCAGAAATTTTGAATCCGCCCTCACTATGATACCTGCCCCACCGGGTGACACATCTCGGACTTTGAGCTGATAAACAGGGACACCGGGGAATTTAATTTCCACCCTGTGAGTGGGCGGTTTGGCGGACCTTGGTTCGGCCCTTCTCTCTGGCTGTTGACCGGCTGGATCCATTCTTTCGGAACTGTTCATTTTTTCCCTACAGTCGGCTGTCCGCTTCGACGGCCTCCAACAGCATATCGAAGATGGAGGGGACCGCGGAGGCAACTCTATTCCAATTGGCGATGTACGGCACCTCCAGCGGGGTTTTGAGGAACTGCTGGGATGCGCTCTCGATGCACCTCAAAAAGGCTTCGGATTGACTCACTTCCCGGTGGCGGTCGTACTTCAACCCATTGATCGCAGAATCGTATTCGTAGCGTGCAATGAAATCCTGGGCGATGCGCAGATAGCAGGACTTGAGGGAAATGAAGAATTCCCTGCTCAGTGTGTGACCGCGACTGGCCAGGTTCCGGAATATGCACTTGGCGATGTCGGTCCCCATTTTCAAGAGACCCTGGTTGGGGTCTTCCAGGGTGAGCGGCTGATGCTTGTGTTCGTAATTGTCGGAGAGGTCCACCTGGCAGACGCGGCTGAGAACACAGTTGCGATGCACCTCCGCCAGGACCCCCACTTCGATGCCCCAGTCGCCTGGGATCCGCAGCCGGCGCGCCACCTCGGTGTCCATCGCAAACTCGCCGGCTAGGATGTAGCGGAAGCTGTCAAGATAATCGAGGAATTGCTGGGGGCCCAGCGTCGCTTTCAAAGAGCGGATGAGCGGCGACACGAAGAGGCGCGTCACCCGGCCGTGCAGTTGATCCGTAACCCGGCTGTAATATCCCTTGCAGAACTCGAAGCCGATGTTGGGATGGGTCACGGGATAACACAGCCTGGCGAGAAGCTCCCGGTCATAGGTGACGATGTCGCAATCGTGCAGGGCGATGACATGGCTGTTTTCAAGAGCGAGGATGTAACCGTAAGCGGTCCAGGCGGATCGTCCCTTCCCGTCTTCCCCCACATCGATGCCGTTCTCGCTTAAAAGATTGTAAATCGCTTGAACCCTCGGACCGGTGCACCAGATCAGCTTGGGTTTTTGATGAAAGGCGGAAAAGAATTTTCGGGCCTCCTTGAAATCTTCGACGGTGGCCCGGCCCACCGTCACAATAACGTTCTTGAGATAGTTGACCTTGCGGAGCTCTTGGGCGATCTTTGGAAGCCCGGCGCCCTTCAATTCGACGGGTATGTACGGAAGCACGAGGGAGATGGGCCGATGTCGCGCGGCCTCCTCCAGCTCTCTCTCCAATTCTTCGAGGTCTCGATGCCTGAGTTTGTGAAACGTGGTAATCTCCCCGTTTTGAAAGAAGTCTGACATTTCTCCCTCCTTTAGCTTCCGGGTCACGAATTGAGTTCAGCAGGTCATGCAAATCGGAAAAACCGCAGGTGCAACGGCGTCCCCAAAACAAGACCCGGAGAATAGCCGAATAAGGGCAGGCCCGCTACTCGGCTGACAGGCCACGCTTCAGCAGGGCTTGTTGAAAACAAAACGGTTTTGAAATCCCTGCTGGATTGGAGCAAGGTAGAAATTCGAGACGTTTGCCGCGGAATGCTCGACGAACATGGTGGGCACCTCCGGAATCGAAATGGTGGAGGAAATACCCCCGATCGATTTCGAAGGTTTTCCTCATCGACGCCTGCGAGGTTAGCTGAAGGGCTAGGATCGAAGAGGTTATCCCTCGCCGATGGGCGATGCGCCCCAAAAACCTGGGTCCCCCGCTCCCGAGGGCTTCCGGGATTCGGCAATCTCAGGAATAGTCCACTTGAATATTATTGTCAACCGACCCGGAGAATCTGCGTGGTTTTTGTCAAGGACAATGCACTCGCTGAAAAACTGAATTCACTCTGCCTCCATCGAATTTTCGGAGCCAGGGTCTGGTTGAGGGTTCAGCAGAGAAAGGGTGCATTTTTAGGAAGTAGGATGCGAATTGGGCTGGTATGAGTGCCGATTGCCTTGACAAACCATAGCCTTTGAATTAAATTCCTTTGTTAACGATTGATCACCTAATTGGCCCGCTTTTATTGTCTAAGCTTGATCCGATCAAGAAACGGAAGCAATCATCTACTCGAAATTTTTCTTGTTCCAATAAATCCGGAATGTGGGGGAAACCAGTGAAAAACCCGGCTGCCAGGTTACGTCTGAACGCTGCCATCGTTTGCATGGTTGCTGGGCTGGTATGCATTTCGCCCGCGATCACCACCGAATCCGTATCGGCCCAGGAGGCTGTGTCGATCAAACCCGCGGCGGGCGCGGTTGATCCGGCCGGCGGGGAGGATTTGGAAGCTCTGGCTGCAAGGATCGAGAGCGATCGGGGCCGCGAGCAGTTGCTCAGCGAAATCCGAGCCCTGATTGCCCTGCAAAAACAAAACACCCAGCCAAGTCCGGAGAAGCCTATCAGCGAACGACTGGCGGATACCGCATCGAGAACTTTTGAAGAGACGACTCAGAGCCTGCGAGAAGTCGGCCGCTTTTTCCCTAACCGGCAGGCGTTGAGCAACTGGATACAAAACCAGATATCGGACCCTGCCAAGGTGAGCCGAATGGCCCAACAGGCATGGCCCGTGGTCCTGATCTTCGGGATTGCATGGCTCGCCGAACTTTTAGCGGCGCGGCTGCTCGCCCGCCCCCGCCGGCGTCTGGAAGAACGGGCGCATGAAGCCGGAGTGGCTCGCCTGACTCTGACGGTCGGCAGGTCTCTCCTTAGGCTCGGCGCCCTGGCGGCATTCATCGTTGCGGGATTGACCGTTTTCTTTTTCCTGCAACCGGGCGCCACTCTCGGCAAGGTCGTGCTTCAGGCGTTCGCTGCATACACAGCCGGCCGTGTCTTGATGATCGCGGCCCGGATGATGCTTGCACCGGCAGTCCCGTCCTTGCGCTGGGTGCCGATCGACTCCGAGGCCGCCCGTACGCTGTTCGTATGGATCCGGCGGCTGGTCACGGTGGCCCTGGCAGGCTATCTGCTGGCCAGCATCTTCCTGCTTTTCGGTTTGCCTCCGCGGGGGTTTGCCGCCCTGATGAATCTCCTCGGCATGATCCTGCTCGCCATGCTGATCGTCTTTGTCCTGCGTCACCGCTCGGCCGTCGCCGGGTGGATTCGAGGCCCTGAGGATGCATCATCCGTGCAGCATACCTTCAGCCGGTCCTTTCGCCGTGGACTGGCCGCCGTCTGGCACCTGCTGGCCATTGCTTACCTGACCGGCTTCTTCGCCGTCTGGTGGCAGTCCATCAAGGGCGGCATGATCTATCTGGTCCGCGGCTCGCTGCTGTCGGCCCTCGTCCTCTTCCTCGTCTGGCTCGCCTTTCAATTTTTGCAGCGCGGCGTCGACCGCGCCTTGGCCGGCGGAAAAAAACCCTGGGAACTACCCACCGGTCTCAAAGCTCGGATCGGTGTCTATCTCCCTGTGGTCCTGAACGTTGTTCGCACCGCCATCCTCCTCTTTGCCGGTCTGTCGATCCTGGAGGCCTGGAAGGTGGATGCCTACCAATGGCTGAAAGCACCTTCCGGCCAACGCCTTTTCGGCGTCTTCTTCAGCATTGCCTTGGTGCTCGCAATTGCCGTCGCGGTCTGGGAGGTGGTGAACGTGGCCACCGAACGCTACCTGGCTGAAGCTGAAAGATCCGGCAAGACCCCGGCTCAAAGCGCACGGGCGCGCACGCTGCTCCCCTTGATGCGCAAAGCGCTGCTGCTGGTGTTGAGCGTCATCGTGTCCCTCATGGTGCTCTCCGAGCTCGGAATTCACATCGGTCCTCTGCTGGCCGGTGCCGGCATCATCGGATTGGCTGTCGGCTTCGGCGCCCAGAAGCTCGTTCAGGACATTATCACCGGTGTCTTTATTTTGCTGGAAGATGCAGTGGCTGTGGGAGACGTCGTCAAGGTGGCCGGAATCGGCGGCCAGGTCGAGGACCTCTCCATCCGATCCATCCGGCTTCGGGACTTATCCGGCAACGTTCACACCATCCCCTTCAGTTCGGTGGATACGGTCACCAACATGACCAGGCTCTACTCTTATTATCTAATTGACATCGGGGTTGCGTATCGTGAAGATACGGATCAGGTAGCCGATGTGTGCAGGGGTATCGTTGACGAAATGCGTTCCGATCCCGAATTCGGCCCGGATATCATTGAGCCGCTCGAGGTGCTGGGAGTGGACCAGTTCGCGGACTCCGCGGTCATCATCAAGGCACGCATCAAAACACGACCCATCAAGCAGTGGGCGGTGGGGCGGGAATTCAACCGCCGGATGAAGAAGCGCTTTGATGAGCTTGGAATCGAAATACCGTTCCCTCATCGCACGCTCTATTTCGGCACCCCTAAGGACGGCAGCGTCCCGCCGCCCCAGGTGGCTTTGGAGCAAACGTAGTCCGAACATGGAGTAGAGGACATGCCAGAAAACACGCTGATTGAAAGGGTGATCATCGACCGGGTACGACCGGAAATCGACGCCGGACGGTTCCCCATCAAACGCACCGTCGGTGAAAAGGTCAAGGTACGCGCCGACATCCTCACGGACGGCCACGATGCGCTCTCGGGTCTTTTGTTGTTCCGCCATGAACGCTCTGCCCGATGGCGCGCGGCTCACCTTCAGGGGTTTGCCAACGACAAGTGGAAAGCCTCGTTCAAGGTCACCGAACTCGGTCGGTATGTCTACACCGTCTGCGCCTGGCTGGATCGGTTTAAAAGCTGGCGGCGGGATTTGGTCAAACGCCTCGGAGCCGGCCAGGACGTGGCTGTGGATCTGCTCACCGGCGCCGCGCTTGTCGAGGAAGCCCTGACCCGGGCAACGGACCCCAATCGAACCTGGCTCGCCGACTGCGCGCACGCGTTGCGTTCGAATCAAAGCCCGGAAAACAGAGCCCGGCTGGCGCTCAACCCCGCACTGCTTGCCCGCATGGAGCGGTGTCTGCCGGACCGCGCCCAAATGACCTTTTACCCGAAGACGCTGGTGGTGGTGGTCGACCCGATGAAGGCCCGCTTCAGCGCCTGGTACGAAATGTTCCCGCGCTCCTGCAGCCCGACGCCCGGGGTGCACGGCACATTTTCCGACTGCGAGGCCAGGCTGCCCTACATCGCCGACATGGGCTTCGACGTGCTCTACCTTCCACCCATCCACCCCATCGGGATTACCCACCGCAAGGGCCGCAACAACTCGCCGGTCTGCGAGCCCGGGGATCCCGGCAGTCCCTGGGCCATCGGAGCCGCCGATGGCGGGCACACGGCGGTTCACCCCGAGTTGGGCACCTTGGACGATTTTCGGCGCTTCGTCGGCCGGGCCAGGTCGCACGGGCTGGATATCGCCATGGACCTCGCGTTTCAGTGCAGCCCGGACCATCCTTACGTGCGCGAGCACCCGGAATGGTTTCGGCAGCGCCCGGACGGGTCCATCCAGTATGCCGAAAACCCCCCGAAGAAATACGAGGACATCTATCCGCTCCACTTCGAATGCGCGGAGCGCCGCGCGCTCATGGACGAGCTCAAACGCGTCGTCCTGTTCTGGGTCGAGCAGGGCATACGCATATTCCGGGTGGACAACCCCCACACCAAACCATTCACCTTCTGGGAGTGGCTCATCGGCGAGGTCAAACGATCCCACCCCGAGGTCATTTTTCTCGCGGAGGCGTTCACCCGGCCCAAGGTCATGTACCGTCTGGCCAAACTGGGGTTCAGCCAGTCCTACACGTATTTCGCCTGGCGGAACGCCGCCTGGGAAATCAAGAAATATTTCACCGAACTCTCCCAAACGGAGGTGGCCGAATTCTTTCGCCCCAACCTGTGGCCGAACACGCCGGACATTTTGACGGAGCATCTCCAGGCCGGCGGGCCGGCGGCGTTTACCGGCCGGCTGATTCTCGCAGCAACGCTGGGGGCGAACTACGGCATTTATGGGCCGGCCTTTGAGCTGTGCGAAGACCGACCGCGCAGCCCCGGCAGTGAAGAATACCTGAACTCCGAAAAATTCGAGTTTGGATCATGGGACTTAGACTCACCCGGCAGCCTCAAGGACCTCATCGCCCGCGTCAACCGCATCCGCCGGGAAAACCCTGCCCTTCACGGCGACCGCAGCCTGCGCTTTCATCCGGTCGACAACGAGCAGTTGATCTGCTACAGTAAACACACGCCGGATTTCTCCAACGTCATTCTGACGGTGGTAAACCTGGACCCGCACCACACGCACTCCGGCTGGCTGGATCTGCCGCTCCCCGAACTGGGGCTCGACACCGAGCCTTTCCAGGTCCACGACCTGCTGAGTGAAGCACGCTACCAATGGTACTCACCGCGCAATTTCATCGAGCTGAACCCCCAGGTGATGCCGGCGCACATCTTCAGGGTCCGGAAAAAGATCCGCACCGAGCACGATTTCGACTATTTCATGTAAAGGAAAGACCATGGCCAAGATTTCCCGGAACATTGCGGGAATGGGCGACGACCCACTCTGGTTCAAGGACGCCGTCATTTACCAGCTGCATGTCAAAAGCTTTTTCGACAGGGACGATGACGGCGTCGGCGATTTCCAGGGGCTCACCCGAAAACTCGACTACCTGCAGGACCTCGGGGTCTCCGTCATCTGGCTGATGCCCTTCTGCCCGAGCCCGCTGCGCGACGACGGCTACGACATCGCCGACTACCGCAACATCCACCCCGCCTACGGCACGCTGAGGGATTTCAAAAAATTTCTGGCCGAGGCCCACCGGCGCAACCTGCGGGTGATAACCGAGCTGGTCGTCAACCACACCTCCGATCAGCATGCCTGGTTCCAGCGCGCCCGCCACGCCAAGCCCGGCAGCCCCTGGCGGGACTGGTATGTCTGGAGCGACACCCCGCAGCGCTACGCCGACGCCCGGATCATTTTCCAGGACTTCGAGACATCCAACTGGACATGGGACCCCGTGGCCGGCGCTTACTACTGGCACCGGTTCTATTCCCATCAACCCGACCTCAACTACGACAATCCCCGGGTGCGCGAGGCGGTTCTCGCCACGCTGGATTTCTGGTACGGCATGGGCGTGGACGGATTGCGGCTGGACGCCATCCCGTATCTATTCGAGCGCGAGGGGTCCAACTGCGAAAACCTCCCGGAGACCCATCGGTTCTTGAAGCAAATGCGGGCCCACGTGGACGCGAAGTTCAGCAACCGCATGCTACTGGGCGAGGCGAACCAGTGGCCCGAGGATGCCGTGGCCTATTTCGGCAACGGCGATGAATGCCACATGGCTTTCCACTTTCCGCTCATGCCGAGGCTTTTCATGGCCCTGCACATGGAGGACCGTTTCCCGGTTCTGGACATCCTCGACCAGACTCCCGCCATTCCTGAAAACTGCCAGTGGGCGATTTTCCTGCGCAACCACGACGAACTGACCCTGGAAATGGTCACCGACGAAGAGCGGGACTACATGTACCGCGTCTATGCCCATGATGCCCGCATGCGCATCAATCTCGGGATCCGCCGGCGCCTGTTTCCTCTGCTCGGAAACCACCGACGCCGCACCGAGCTCGCAACCGCACTGCTGTTCTCTCTGCCGGGGTCCCCGGTAATTTACTACGGCGACGAAATCGGCATGGGCGACAACGTGTATCTCGGCGACCGGGACGGAGTGCGCACACCGATGCAATGGAGTGCCGACCGCAACGCCGGGTTTTCGCGCGCCAACCCGCAAAAGCTTTTCCTGCCGCTGATCATCTCTCCGGAATACCACTTCGAGGTGATCAATGTGGAGGTGCAGCAGGCCAACCCGCACTCCACGCTATGGTGGATGAAACGGCTGATCGCTCTACGCAAACGCTTCAAGGCTTTCAGCCGCGGCTCGATCGAATTTCTCACACCCGACAATCACCGCATCCTGGCATTCATCCGCCGTTACGAAAACGAACGGCTCCTGATCGTCTGCAACCTGTCACGATTCGTCCAGCACGTACAGCTCGACCTGTCCGCCTACCAGGGGATGGTCCCGGTGGAACTTTTCGGCCGCACCGCCTTCCCGCCCATCCAGACTGCGCCCTATTTCCTGTCGCTCGGCCCCCACAGTTTTTATTGGTTTTTCCTGACACCATCGCAAACGGTTGCCGAGGGGATTGCGCCCGAAGCCGGCGAGACAACCGTCCCAGTGGTGGAGGCCGATTGTGAAGAAGACGCTTTTTTCAACGGCAAGGCCGCCGCCCGGCTGGAAGAATTTTTACCCGGCTTCCTCACCCGCAGCCGGTGGTTCGGCGGCAAAGCGCGGCCCCTCAAGCAGGCCCGGGTCGTGGACATGTTCTCCCTGGAGAAAGAATCCCACCGCTGGGCGATTGCCCTGGTACAAGTGGACTACCTCTCCGGCGATGCGGAAACGTATGCCGTTCCCATGGCACTGGCCCCTGAGAACCAATTCGATCGCCTGGTGCAGGAGCATCCCCAGGCAGTCATTGCCAAGCTCAAACTCAAGTGCGAACCCTCGGCCTTCGTGTTGTACGATGCGCTGGCCGACGCCGCCTTCGGCGAAGCGCTGCTGGAGGTTCTGGCCCGCAAACGAACCATCCACGGACGCCGGGGGCTGATGCGGGGTTTTACCACGCGCGCCTTCCGCCCGCTTCTCCCGAAAGGCCAACCCCTGCCGCCGCCGACGATCATGCGGGCCGAGCAGAGCAACACGTCGATCCGGTTCGGCGACCGGCTGATTCTCAAGCTCATCCGCAAACTCTCCCCGGGGGTCAATCCGGATCTTGAAATCGGACGGTTGCTCACCGAAAAGCGATTTCCACATAGCGCACCGACCGCCGGAGCAATCGAGCTGCGGCTCAACCAGGATGAACCGATAACCACCGCCATCCTGCAGGGGTTTGTGGCCAACCAGGGCGACGCCTGGAGTCACACCCTGGACCGTTTGGACCATTACTTCACGGCTGCCATGGGGCTCCCCCTTCCTGTCCTACCGGCCGCTTTCTCCGTCGACCTGCTGGATGCGGCCCCGCCCGACGAGGCGGCCGGGCTTATCGGGGATTTTTTAAAATCCGCCCGCCTGTTGGGACGCCGCACTGCTGAAATGCACATGTGCCTGGCATCGGAACAGAGCCTGCCGGAATTCAAGCCTGAACCGTTTTCCAAGCTCTACCAGCGTGCCCTGTACCAGTCCATGCGAACCCAGGCCGGAAAAGCTCTGCCGCTGCTGCGGCGGCAGTTCAACCGCCTGCCCGAAAACCTTCGCCCGCTGGTGGTTTTCGTCATGGAACACGAAAAAGACTTGATAGACCGCTTCAAAGATTTGCTCGAAAGCAAAATCGGCGCCATGCGCATCCGCTGCCACGGCGATTACCATCTCGGACAGGTGCTCTTCACGGGAAACGATTTCATCATCATTGATTTCGAGGGCGAACCCGCCCGTCCGATCACGGAACGGCGCATCAAGCGCTCCGCTCTGCGTGATGTGGCCGGAATGTTGCGCTCGTTTCAATACGCCGCCCACGCCGCCCTGCTCAAACAAAAGGAAAACGGGGCCCCGCCCGAGGCCGCTGCGGATCTAACGCACTGGGCGGAGTTCTGGCAGCGCTGGGTGGGCGCGGAATTTCTCAAAAGCTATCTAAAGGAAGCCTCCGGAGGCCGGTTCATTCCCGGCAGCCGTGATGAGCTGCGCGTCCTGCTGGGTGCGCTGCTTCTGGAAAAGGCGGTCTACGAGCTTTCCTACGAACTGAACAACCGCCCGGACTGGGTCGGAATCCCGCTCCTCGGAATCCGGCAGCTGCTGGAAGGCCCCCACAGCTGAAGCGAGGCCCCGGGCTTTTCAGAACATGTCCGTGAGAGAGACGACAGGAGGATTGAAATGTCTACCGATCAACACCCGACGGCCGATGCCGGAAGTTCGCCCGTCCGCTACGGTCTTTACGGGCTGTCCGCCAATGACCTTTATCTCTTCAACGAAGGCAGCCACTTCCAGCTCTACGACAAACTGGGGGCCCGCATCGTCTCCGGCGCCGAAACCCCGGGAGTCCATTTCGCGGTGTGGGCACCCAATGCTCGCCACGTTTCCGTCATCGGGGATTTCAATGGCTGGGACCGGTCCAGCCATCCGATGCAGCCCATGGAATCCTCCGGCATATGGGAGGGATTCGTCCCAGGCCTCGGGCGCGGGGCACTTTACAAATATTTTATCGAATCGAACCACAACGGCTACCAGGTCGAAAAGACCGACCCCTTCGGCCAGTATTATGAACTGGCGCCGAAAACCGCCTCCATCGTCTGGGACCTGGATTACGGGTGGGGAGACGACGAGTGGATGGCCGCCCGCAGAAAAACTCCGGCCGACCGCTCACCACTTTCGATCTACGAGATTCACCTGGGCTCCTGGCGGCGCGTGCCCGAAGACGGCAACCGCTTTCTCACCTACGTGGAGATGGCCGAGCCCCTGACCGAGTATGTGCTGCGCATGGGGTTCACTCATGTGGAGTTTCTGCCGGTGATGGAGCACCCTTTCTACGGCTCCTGGGGATACCAGACGCTGGGGCTCTTCGCGCCCACCAGCCGCTACGGCACACCGCAGGATTTCATGCACCTCATCGACCACCTGCATCGCAACGGCATCGGCGTCATCCTGGACTGGGTGCCGTCTCATTTTCCCAGCGATGAGCACGGCCTGGTGTTTTTCGACGGGACCCACCTCTACGAGCATCAAGACCCCCGCAAAGGGGTGCACCCGGACTGGAAGAGCATCATCTACAACTACGGGCGCAACGAGGTGCGCAGCTTTCTGATCAGCGCCGCACGTTTCTGGCTGGACAAGTTCCACGTGGACGGCCTGCGCGTGGACGCCGTCGCCTCCATGCTCTACCTGGACTATTCACGCGCCCCCGGGGAGTGGGAGCCCAACGAGTTCGGCGGCCGGGAGAACCTGCAGGCCATCTCTTTCCTGCGGCGGTTGAACGAGGCTGTCAAGGAACGCCACCCGGATGTGCTCATGATCGCCGAGGAGTCCACCGCTTGGCCCATGGTTTCCCGCCCACCTTACGTGGGAGGCCTGGGGTTCGACATGAAGTGGGACATGGGCTGGATGCACGACACCCTGGAGTACATGAGCAAGGACCCGGTGCACCGCAGCTACCACCACGGCAAGCTCAACTTCCGCATGCTTTACGCCTTTACCGAAAATTTCGTGCTGCCGCTGTCTCATGACGAGGTCGTCCACGGAAAGGGTTCGCTGATCGGGAAGCTGCCGGGCGACGACTGGCAGCGTTTCGCCAACCTGAGGCTGCTGCTGGCCTACATGATGGCACAGCCCGGCAAAAAGCTGCTCTTCATGGGGGGCGAGTTCGGCCAGCAACGCGAGTGGAACCACGACACGAGCCTGGACTGGCACCTGCTCGATTTTCCGCAGCATGCCGGGCTGCAACACTGGGTGGCGGATCTCAATCGAATGTATCGGGAGGAACCCGCCCTGTACCGGCAAGAATTTACGCCCGAAGGGTTCCGGTGGATCGACTGCAACGACCACCTTCACAGCTCGCTGAGCCTGATCCGCTTCGGGGTGAAGCGCGGTGAGGAAATCATCGCGGTGTTCAACTTTACTCCGTTGCCGCGCCACAACTACCGCGTCGGAGCACCGGCCGCCGGCTTCTGGAAGGAGCTTCTCAACAGCGACGCTCGCGACTACGGCGGCAGCGGCCAGGGCAGCCTGGGCGGCTTGGAGGCGAGCCCCGTTCCCTCACACGGGTTTCGCCATTCGCTGAATCTGGTGTTGCCCCCCTTGGGAGCGGTCTTTTTCAAGCGCAGGGAGTCTGCATGAAACGCCTGGAATCCAAGCTCGGCCCGACGCTGCTCGGTGAAGGGCGTTGCCGTTTCTGCGTCTGGGCCCCCTTCACGAGTTCCGTGGAAGTACACATCCTGTCGCCGCAAGAGCGGCTGGAGCCGCTGGTACGCGACCGGCACGGCTACCACTGCGGCATGCTGGACGCTGTCGAGCCGGGGGTCACCTATTTGTTTCGCCTGAACGGCTCGCTTGAACGACCGGACCCGGCTTCCCGCTTTCAGCCCCACGGTGTTCACGGCCCATCGCAGCTCGCGGACCCGGCTTTCGACTGGACGGACGACAACTGGCGCGGCCTTCCTCTGCAGCGTTACATCATTTACGAACTGCACGTGGGGACCTTCACCGCCCCCGGGACCTTCGATGCCGCCATCGAGCGGCTGGACGATCTGGTGGCGCTAGGCATCACCGCCGTCGAACTCATGCCCGTCGCCCAGTTCCCCGGTGAGCGCAACTGGGGCTACGACGGTGTCTATCCGTTTGCCGCCCAGAACTCATACGGCGGACCGCAGGGGCTGAAACGCTTTGTCAACGCCTGCCACGGCCGGGGCCTGGCCGTGGTTCTGGACGTCGTCTACAACCACCTCGGCCCCGAGGGCAACTACCTTCGGGATTTCGGACCTTATTTTTCCGACGTCTACCGGACGCCCTGGGGCGCTCCGATCAATTTCGACGGCTCTCACAGCGACGAGGTGCGCCGCTACTTCATCGAAAACGCACTCTACTGGGTGACCGAATGCCACATCGATGCCCTGCGGCTCGACGCGGTCCACGCCATCCTGGATTTCTCCGCCCGGCCGTTTCTGCAGGAGTTGGCCTGGACGGTCAAGCTCTTCGCCGAGGGCTTGGGGCGGCGCATCCATCTGATCGCCGAAAGCGCTCTGAACGACACACGGCTGATCCGCTCGCCGGATCTATGCGGCTTCGGCCTGGACGCCCAGTGGAACGACGACCTGCACCATGCCCTGCATGCCGTCCTCACCGGCGAGCGTCGGGGTTACTACTGCGACTTCGGCCGCTTCGACCAGCTGCTCAAGGCCCTGCGCGAGGGGTTCGTTTACGACGGCCAGTATTCCGAGTACCGTAAAAGGCGCCACGGCAACTCCAGCCGTTCCATTCCCGCCCACCGTATGGTCGTGTTCGCTCAAAACCACGACCAGGTAGGCAACCGCCTGCGGGGGGATCGTCTGAGCCGCACCGTCCCCTTCGAGGCTCTAAAATTGGCCGCGGGGATCGTCCTGCTGTCTCCCAACCTGCCGCTGCTTTTCATGGGCGAAGAGTACGGCGAATCGGCGCCCTTTCCCTATTTTGTGAGCCACTCCGACCCGGGCTTGATCGAGGCAGTGCGCCGTGGGCGCCGCGAGGAGTTCGCATCGTTCGGCTGGGACGGCGACCCGCCGGATCCCCAGGCCGAAGAGACTTTTCAGAGCGCCAAACTGAACCCGGAACTACGCCGTTTGCCCGGCCCCCATCGGCACCTGTGGGAGTACCACCGCCGTCTCATCGCGCTGCGCCGCTTCAACGGCGTGCTCTCTTCGCCGGATCCGGCGCACATGGAGGTCTTTCGAGTCGGCGGCCGACGCATCGGCGGCATACGCCGCTGGAGCGATAAGGAAGACGTCTGCATCGTATTTCACGCCGGCGAGCAATCGGTTTCGGCCCCGGTTCCCCTTCCCGCGGGCCGATGGAAAAAGTTGGTGGACAGCGCCGATGTTGAATGGGGAGGCTCCGGCAGCCCACTCACCGACACGATCGATTCCAAGGGCGAGGTTGTGATGGAATTATCGCCGTACGCTTTCCTCGTACTCTGCAAATAGATTCCCGAGAGGTGATTTATATGGAGAAGTTTGTCTGCATTCATGGGCATTTCTACCAGCCCCCGCGCGAGAACGCTTGGCTGGAGGCGGTCGAGGTGCAGGACTCTGCGTTTCCCTACCACGACTGGAACGATCGCATCACAGCCGAGTGCTACGCCACCAACGCCACCACGCGCCTTCTCGACGAAAAAGGCCTGATCCGCGGCATCGTCAACAACTACGCGCAAATCAGCTTCAACTTCGGGCCGACGCTGCTCTCGTGGCTGGAGCAACACGCGCCTGCGGTCTACCAGTCCATCCTCGAGGCCGACCGCCAAAGTCGGGAACGCTTCTCCGGCCACGGTTCGGCCCTGGCCCAGGCTTACAACCACATGATCATGCCGCTTGCCGCCCCGCGAGACAAGCAGACCCAGGTGCTCTGGGGCATCCGTGATTTCGAGCACCGATTCCAGCGGAAGCCCGAAGGGATGTGGCTGCCCGAAGCCGCCGTCGATGTGGCAACCTTGGAAACGCTGGCGGAGCACGGCATCCGTTTTACGCTCCTGGCGCCCCGCCAGGCGCGACGCGTACGGAAAATCGACTCGGGAGACTGGCAGGACGTGGCCGGGGAAAAGGTCGACCCCACCCGCCCCTACCTGGCCCGACTGCCGTCGGGCCGCAGCATCGCTCTGTTCTTCTACGACGGGCCGATCTCCAAGGCCGTGGCCTTCGAGGGGCTGCTGTCGAACGGCGAGCGCTTCGCCCACCGGTTGATGGACGGCTTCAACGACGGCCGCCCCGGGCCACAGCTCGCGCACATCGCCACCGACGGCGAAAGCTACGGGCACCATCATCACAAGGGCAACATGGCCTTGGCCTTCGCCCTTCAGACCATTGCCTCCCGGGGGCTGGCGCGGCTGACCGTATACGGGGAATACCTCGAAATGCACCCCCCGGAGTGGGAGGTGGAGATCTTTGAAAACAGCTCCTGGAGCTGCGTGCACGGGGTCGAGCGCTGGTGGAAGAACTGCGGCTGCAACTCCGGCGGCCGTCCCGGCTGGCACCAACAGTGGCGCCGGCCGCTGCGGGAGGCGCTCGACTGGCTCAGGGATTCCCTCGCTCCGGCCTATGAAGGCAAAATGAAGGAGCTGGGCTTCGACCCCTGGGCCACCCGTGACGATTACATCCAGATAATCCAGGACCGCAGCCCGGCCAAGTTTGACGCATTTCTAGGCGCTCACACCGAGCAGTCTCTTGCGTCCGACCAAAAGACGCTGATCATCCAGCTGCTTGAGCTCCAGCGGCACGCCATGCTGATGTACACCAGCTGCGGCTGGTTCTTCGACGACATCTCCGGGCTGGAATCCGTCCAGGTGATCCAGTATGCCGGGCGAGCCCTGCAGCTTGCCCAGCGGGTCTTCGGCAACGGGATGGAGGAGGGCTTCTTGGAACTTCTGGAAAAAGCCCCGAGCAACGTGGTCGAGCATCAAAACGGCCGCAGGATCTACGAGAAGTTCGTCAAGCCGGCCATGGTGGACTTGGTGAAGGTGGGCGCCCACTACGCCATGCGCTCGCTGTTCGAGGAGTACCCGATACAGGCGACGGTCAACTGCTACACGGTCGTGCAGAACTTTTTCAAAGGATTGCAGGTGGGCCGCGCCAAGCTGGTCGTGGGGCGGGTCCAAATCACTTCCGCCATCACCTGGGAATCGGATTGTCTGTGTTTCGGGGCAATTCACTGGGGCGACCACAATATCAGCTGCTGCATCAGCCCCTGTGCGAACGGCGAGACGCCCGAAGAGCTTTTCGCCGAGGACCTGTTCGACGTGTTCAGCCGGGCCGAGTTTCCGGCAGCGCTCCTCATGCTGGAAAAAACCATCGGCAGCTCGACCTATTCGCTGCGGCACCTGTTCCGGGACGAACAGCGGCGGATCTTGCAGATCGTGCTGGAGTCCAACCTGTCCAATGCCGAGGCCGCCTATCGCCAGATTTACGACTCCAATGCTCCCCTGCTGCTCTTTCTGAAAGACCTCAATGTTCCGGCACCCCGGGCCCTGGCCGCCGCCTCCGAGTATCTGCTAAACGTCGCCATCCGCCGGGCCTTCGAGAACCCCGTCTTCGAGCTGAGCTCCATCCGCCAGCTGCTGGACGCGGCTGCCATGCACGGCGTGACGCTGGATCCATCTTTCCTGGAAATGGCAATCCGCAGACGCATGGAGCAGATCGCCGAGGATTTTCAGCAACGGCCCACCGAAACAGACGCACTGCGACGTCTGGACGCCATCGCCGGCCTGCTGCGGGATTTTCCTTTCGAAATCTATCTGCGCACCGTGCAAAATATCTATTACAACGTCCTCACGGAACTCTTTCCCTTGATGAAAAAAAAGGCACGTCGCCGCGAAAAAAAAGCCAAAGAATGGGTCGACATCTTCCACGAGTTGGGGGCAAAGATCGGCGTGAAGACTGAATAGAAAGGAGTCCCTGTGCTTTCACGCTCCAGCGGCGTTCTGCTGCCCATATTCAGCCTACCATCGCGTTTCGGCATCGGCGATCTCGGACCCGGCGCATTCCGATTTGCGGATTTTCTGCATGCCGCCGGGCAGCGGATCTGGCAGATCCTGCCCCTGAACCCGACCGAAGGGGCTTTCGGCCATTCGCCTTACCACAGCGTGTCTTGCTTTGCATTCAACCCCCTGCTGATCAGCCCGGAGCTTCTCGCGGCAGAAGGCTTGGTCGATTCTTCGGATTTGCTGCGACGGAGACGCCTTCCCGAGGGCCGGGTCGACTACGCAGCAGTCGTTGCCTTCAAGCGCCGCCTGCTGGAAAAGGCCTGTCGGCGCTTCCGGCAGCAGATGCCCGACACCGGCTATGAGCGCTTCTGCGGCGAGAACGCCTTTTGGATCGACGACTATGCCCTGTTCAGCGCTTTATCCGCTCACCATACCGATATCACCTGGGACCGCTGGCCGCCGAAGACCCGATGCCGAAGTCCTATGGAAATCAGACGCCTTCGGAGAGCGCTTCATGACCCGATCGAGCACCTCAAGGTCGAACAGTACTTGTTTTACCGTCAGTGGCTGAGCCTCCGGAGCTACTGCCGGGAGAAGTGTATCCACCTCTTCGGCGACCTTCCGATTTACGTCCCTTTCCACAGCGCGGATGTCTGGGCGCATCGGCAGCTCTTCAAGCTGGACCGCTTCTATCGACCCCTTGTCGTGTCCGGTGTCCCCCCGGACTACTTCAGCGCCGACGGCCAGCTTTGGGGGCACCCGGTCTACAACTGGGAGAACCACCGGCAGATGCGGTATGATTGGTGGGTCCGCCGCATCGCCCACCAAATGGCTGTTTTCGACACCGTGCGCATCGATCACTTTCGGGGGCTGGTGGCGTATTGGGAGGTCGCGTCCGGGGAGCGCACGGCCAAACACGGCCGGTGGGTGCAGGTTCCGTCCGACGACTTATTTACCGAACTGCAGCGCCGTTTCGTCTCACTGCCTCTGGTCGCCGAGGACCTGGGATACATCACCGCAGACGTGCGCGAAACCATGCAGCGTTATGGGCTTCCCGGAATGCGGGTGCTGATGTTCGGTTTTTCCGGCGACCCCGCCTTGGACCCCAACGCCGCCCACAACATTCCGGAGCACTGCGTGGTCTACACCGGTACCCACGACAACAACACGGTGCGGGGGTGGTTCGAAAAAGAGGCGTCGGCCAGCGAAAAGCGCCGCCTGTCGCTCATTTCCGGCCGCCGGATCGGGGCCCGGGAGGCCGCCTCGGAGTTGATTCGCCTCGCCATGCTCTCATCGGCCCGATGGTCCATCGTCCCCGTCCAGGACCTGCTCGGGTTGGGTGCGACCGCACGCATCAACACGCCGGGACAAGCCCGCGGCAATTGGGATTGGCGCATGACGGCCAAGCAGTTCGATGCTCTTCCAATGAAACGCTTGCTTGAATTGACCACCACTTTCGGCCGCGCCTGATCCCCCGGCGTCATCTTGCAGGAACCGATGAGCTGGGTGTCGAGGCTGCATTCGCCAGCATCCTCAACCAGCTTTCCACCTGGGTGAACACGAGAAAGCGATCGTACACCCGCCGCTGGGCACTGCGGCCGTAAAGCTCTCGCTGCACCGGGTTTGCCAGCATTTCATCGAGGGTCTCGGCGATTTCATCGGGGTCCTGCGGATTGCCGGTCAAGCGGCCGTCGATTCGGTCCCGAATTTGCAGGCGCAGGCCGCAGGCAGACGAGCCCAGCACCGGCACCCGCTTCCACATGGCCTCGGTTGCCGTCAGGCCGAACCCCTCCTGCAGCGAGTTTTGGACCACCATCGTGGAGCAGCGCTGGATCACGTTGACCATGAGATGATTCTGTTTGCCGGATGTCATCGGCAGGGAGAGCAGCGCAACACTCTCTTGCTCCTCGGGCGTCAACCCGCAGAAAGTCCGGCACAGCGCCGCCAGGACCTCCCGGCCTTCTGGGTCGTCTTGGATGGCGGCTGGGTCCGGGCCGGCCAGCACCAGGCGCGCGATCTCGATTCGATGTCGCCGACGGCCGGAGGCGCCCCTTTTGCCGCGATAGCGCCGCTTGAGCCGCAGAAAACCTTCCAACAGGGGCATCCAGCCCTTCAAGCGATCCCAGCGGGAAACCTGAGTGACGATCGGGCGAAACATCAGGCCGACGCCGTCGCCATCATGCGTGGGCAGGAAACGCCCGTCGGGATGCAGCCGGAGCACCGGGTGTTCCCAGTCGGGTGTCAGCACCGGATGAAGGCTTTTCATCAGGCCTGCATTGCACAGGATCCCGACCAGCTTGTGGGCCGGGAGTTCCCGGTTTTTGTGGCTGAGGGGATCGATGGCCGGGTGAATCACCGCGGCCTTCCCCGCCAGGTAGGGAGGAATGTATTCCGCCGCTGAAAACACCGCGTGATCATAGGTCTGCGCATGGAGTCGCAAGAATTCCCAGGCCGCTTCGGTGGCCCGGGTGCGCCGGTCCAGCCCGATGTGGCAGCGCCAGATGCTGCGGATGCCGGTGCGGCGCTTGAGCTCGGCCCCGGCCCCCAGCGGCTGGGGATCGTGGACGACCAGAATGTCTTCCGGGGCGACGAGGTTTGCCAGCGCACCGGCGGCCTCCCGGCTGGCCGCCCGATAGATCGCCTTCTCCCGGGCACTGAAACCGGGGCGGCCGAAATCGTGGATCAGGTTGTGAATGCGCTTGGTCAGCTTGAAAAACGCAGGGTCTTTAGACCCCATTACCAGCCATTCGGTCTTGACGCCCACATCCCTCAACATCCCGACCAAACGCGGCATCATCTCCGCCACCCCGCCGCCCTGGACGGTGGAGTTGACCATCCAAACCGTGCGCCCCTTCAGCTTGGGTACCAGCAGCCGGGCCGCCGTGCGCAAATCCTGAACTGCAGTGGACAGGTACGCCAGTCCGGCGTAATCTTCCAGGTGCAAACCACCCTTGAGCGAAACATTCCGGATCATTGTAATCCTCCTTCGCACACGAGCAGCGCCACGGGGAATTGCGCGAAAATGCGCACCAGTTCCTGCGTCCCGCCGCTGAGGCGTTCGCCACTGAACACGTTCTCCCAGGTCCCGGCTGGAAGTTCAATGACGGTTTTTCTCCAATCACCGCCCAGGCCGACAACCCATCGCGGCGCCAACGTCACCACCTGTCCCCCGCGCATGAACGCCACCAGATGGCCGGAGCGCTCCCCCTCGGCCGCCAGCGGCCGGTAGTCCCCCTTGGATCCGAAGGCCTCGGCAAACCGCCTGCGAGTCGACAGCACGCGCTGCAGCAGAAAGAGCTTCGGCAGCCCTTCGGCATGCCGGTTCAGGATCTCGGCCACCGGGAGCGAGCGGATCTCGGACAGCAGCCTCCGGCGCAGTTCGAAATCCACCGGCCGCCGGTTGTCCGGGTCTACCAAATTGCAGTCCCAAAGTTCGGCTCCCTGGTATATATCCGGCACCCCCGGGGCGGTGCACTTGATCAGGGTCTGGGACAGGGAAGCGACCACCGCCGGCCAGGCCAGTGGTTCCAGGAAGGCCGACAGGTCCTTCGTGAAGTCCGCATGCCCCACCACCTCCACGACAAACGCCCGGAGGGCTTCCTCGAAAACCGGGTCCGGGTCCGTCCACGAGGTATGCACCTTGGCCTCTTTGGCCGCCTTCAGCATGGCGGGCACCAAACGGTCGCACCCGATGGGCCAAGCGCCCGCAAGGGTCTGGTACAAAAAGTATTCCGTGTTGTCGTCGGGAACGCCGTTGCGATGAAAGCGCGCATTCATGCGCGACCAGCGCCGGACGGCATCGACCCAACGCTCCGGGACCTCCGACAGTAAAGAAATCCTCAGCCGCGTGTCCTCCCCGCGCTTGGTGTCATGGGTGGCGCTGGCCAGCATGGTCTGAGGCCAATCCGACTGAATCCGGAGGCAAAACGCATGAAAAGCGTCCGGCGAAGTGCCGAATTCTCCGGGATTCCCGCCCACTTCATTGAGGCAGACCAGCCGGTTGAAGCAGTAAAAGGCAGTGTCTTCAGCGCCCTTGGCCATGACCGGTCCCGTCAGTTGCTGAAATCGCTGAACGAATTCACTCTCCGCCTGCCCGGTGTGCTTGAGCAGCAAAAGATCCTCGATCAACCGCCATGCGCCGGGGCTAACGTCAAGCTGTCGGTGCATGGCGGTTGTCAGGGCCTCACGGACAAGGGCCTGGTCCCTGGCGCCGACGCTGCCGGTGTCGGGTCGGACGTAAGTTCGGTAAACCGGAAAACACGCAATGACTTCCGCCAGAGCGCGCCGGGCATCCTCTCGAAGAAAGGCGGCAGACCCTGGATGCCGACGCCGGCTGTCTTCCAGAAGATCCGTCAGATGCGACAACTCGCTGCTGAAGAGACGCTCCAAAACCAGGAGCTTTTTTTCATGCACGACGTCCCTGTAGTCGGCTGACTGGCCGGTGAACTCTTCATAAAAGTCCGTCAGGAGCCTCTCGCTCCGGGGGTCGACGAACAGCCCGCCGACCAGGTTCAAGAAATCATAGCCTGTGGTTCCGGCCACCGGCCACTCGGAGGCGAGGGTTTCACCCGGTTCCAGAATTTTTTCAACGACGACCCATGACCGCGGTGCCGCCGTCCGAAGCCGTTCCAAATAAGACGTGGGATCACTCAGCCCGTCCGGGTGGTCGATTCGCAGCCCCTCGATCCGCCCCTCGTTGACCCAGCGCAGCACTAGCTCATGGATGGCGGCGAAAACCTCTTCCCTTTCCACCCTGACGCCGGCCAGCTGATGGATGTCGAAAAACCGGCGATAATTCAGCTCCCGGTTGGCACGCCGCCAAAAGGCAAGCCTGTAATTTTGAAGATCCAGAAACCTTTTCAGGCGCACAGGGTCCGCGTTGACCACTGCGATCGATGCATCCAGTGACGCTGCCGTCGCATCATCCAGGGCGACCGCAGGGGTGAAAACTCGGCCGCCGCACGGTTGCCCGCCGGCCGATGCGCCGCCTTCGTGAGGGCGTCCAAGCGCAAGTGTTTCGGCAAGACGGGCCGGGGATCGAAACGCGGAAGTCTCGGTTGCGGCTTCCAACAGATCGAGCAGCGAACGGGACGAAGCCGGAAACTCGTGTTCGAAATACGCCACATAGATCTCAGTGCCGCGGCGGTGGATCTGGATCTGCCGCGACCCTAAACAACAGTCGATCTCATCCCCCAGCACCGGCAGCAGAACCTTGTCGCGCAGCAACGGATCCGGATGATCCCAACGGATATCGAAAAACCCCGCAAAGCGGCTGCGAGGCCCGTTGGCCAAGAGGTCCCACCACCAGC
>Ga0210069_1000041_pt1 | contig 23518 bp, 21 predicted proteins | sample RushSE_TuleB_D2_FD_185568 | JGI IMG/M metagenome (GOLD analysis project Ga0210069, IMG submission 185568) | Wetland microbial communities from San Francisco Bay, California, USA, that impact long-term carbon sequestration - RushSE_TuleB_D2... | ecosystem: Environmental > Aquatic > Marine >... | reverse complement strand
CATGCGGTAGGTTTCGCAAAGCTCGCGCTCGATCAGCCACTGGCCAGGTAACAGCCTCTCCTCGGCGATCTGCCGCCGGATATCTTCATAAACCACGTTTTTGTCCATAACGGCATTATTGTATACCAGTAGATTTTTTATTTGTCAATTTATTCTTGACATAAAAATACAATTAGCATTATAAAAACTAAATATGGTCCAAAATAAGGAGGGGAAAAATCCACCGGCCACAAAATCGAATATCAGTGCTGATATTGAAAGAAGGGACACGCTGCGGAGGTAAGACGAACCATGGCGAAGTGGAATAAAATTGCGGGCTGCGTCCTTTTTTGCATTGGGGCTGTGACAGCCTGGAGCGCAGCTACGACTCTTTCCATGGGAAGCTTTCGCCATCCAGGGGCGGGGTTCCTGCCATTCGGATTGGCTTGTATCCTGAGCCTGCTGAGTCTGCCGCTTGTGTTTGGAGCGGGGAAGGAAACAGGCCGGGCCGCGGCCTTTTGGCCGGAACGCGCCTGGGCAAGGCCGTTGCAGGGCTCCCTGGCCCTTTTCGCCTACGCCTTTGTCCTGGGCTTGCTTGGTTTTGTGCTTACCACTTTCCTATTTATGATAGGATGGACGCGGTTTATGGAAAGGCTTTCCTGGCAGAAGGTTCTTTTTGTGTCCGCGGGCGTGACCGCTGGGCTGTATCTGGTGTTCGTGTGGTTTCTCGGTGTCCCCGTCCCGGTCGGGTTCTGGAAGCAGTAGGAAGGAGTATTCATGGGCGAACTGTTTGGCATTTTCCAGGGGCTTGCCGACGGGTTCGGCATTGCCTTCTCGCTGAACAACCTGCTTTTCGCACTTCTCGGAGCCCTTCTGGGCACGATGGTGGGGATTCTACCGGGTCTTGGGCCCTCCGCCACTATTTCCCTTCTCTTGCCGCTGAGTTTCAAGATAGGCTCGCCCGTCAGCTCCATTATCATGATGGCGGGCATCTTTTATGGGGCCATGTACGGCGGTTCCACAACTTCCATCCTCGTCAATATCCCTGGCGAGGCGGCCTCGGTGGTCACCTGCATTGACGGATATCAAATGGCCAAGAAGGGCAGGGCGGGGCCCGCCTTGGGGATAGCCGCCATCGGGTCTTTCATCGCGGGAACCATCGGCGTCATCGGCCTCACCTTCGTTGCACCCCCCTTGGCGGAGTTCGCCCTGAGCTTCGGTCCGCCGGAGTATTTCTCTCTCACTCTCTTGGGGTTGCTTATGGCGACTCTCATCGGAGGGGACTCTGTGGTCAAGGGGTTGATCATGGTGGTGGCCGGCCTGCTCATGGGCTCGGTGGGCCTGGATCCAATATCCGGTGCCATCCGATTCACTTGGGGCATTCACATGCTTCAGGAGGGAATAGACTTCGTCACCATGGCGATGGGCCTCTTTGGAATTGGCGAGATACTCTTCAACCTGGAGCGGGTCCTTAAGACAAACTTGGTGACTCAGAAGATCACCCATCTCTGGCCAGGTCTGAAAGATTGGGCTGACTCTAAGTGGGCGATAATCCGAGGCTCATTTATCGGCTTTTTCATCGGCATTCTCCCGGGCGGGGGGGCCGTCATTTCCTCACTGGCCTCTTATGCCGTGGAGAAAAAAGTGTCCAAAAACCCCCAGGAGTTCGGAAAAGGGGCAATTCAAGGGGTGGCCGGCCCGGAATCTGCGAACAATGCTGCTGCCAGCGCATCCTTCATACCGCTGTTGACTCTCGGCATCCCTGGTAACGCAGCAATAGCCATGATTTTTGCGGCCTTGTTGATTCAAGGGGTTACGCCGGGGCCCTTCCTCATCAGCGAAAAGCCGGACATTTTCTGGGGAGTGATTGCCTCCATGTACATCGGCAACGCCATGCTGCTGATCTTGAACCTTCCCCTGGTGGGTGTGTGGGTACAACTCCTGAGGGTGCCCTATTCAATCCTGGCCCCGGTGATTGTGCTGTTCTGTTGCGTAGGGGTTTACAGCGCCCGCAACTCAGCTTTCGACATCTGGGTTATGGGGGTCTTCGGCGTCATCGGCTACTTCCTGCGAAAACTGGACTTCGAAGCCGGCCCCATGATCTTGGCCTTTGTTTTAGGACCCATCCTGGAAAACGGGTTGAGGCAGTCCTTGCTCATGTCGGCGGGAAGCCCGCTTATCTTTATCACCCGCCCCATCTCAGGATCGTTGATCGCAATCTTGGTTTTCTTCATCCTAACTCAAGTTGTGTACCGGTTGACTTGGAAAAAACCAGGGGCCCCATCCGGGTGTTGAGACCCGGGGAAACGGTCCCGCAGAAAAAAAGGAGGAAGCTATGAGAAAGTTGACATGTCGTCTCACGGTTTTGATTCTGGGGATCTTCTTGATGGGGATAGCGGCAGGGCCGGCTGCCATTGCAGCGGACAAGTTCCCTTCGAAACCCATCGAATTGGTCGTTCCTTTCTCTGCCGGCGGTTCGACGGACGTAATGGCTCGGCTCGTTGCCAAGTTTGCGCCCAAGTACTTCGATCAGCCCTTGGTGGTCGTCAATAAACCGGGCGGCGGTGGGATCACCGGGACGGAGGGGGTGGTGCGATCCACACCAGACGGCTACTCTCTTTTTGTCGGGTACGGATCGGGCCACGATTTGGTGACCCCCCACTTTCAGAAGTTGCCCTATGATACCTTCGGGGATCTGGTACCGGTGAGCCGCATTTCCGTGCATTCCATCGTGGCGGTCGTTCGTTCGGACGCCCCCTACAAAACTCTCAAGGAGTTCGTGGCATGGGGCAAGAAAAAGGACCAGGTGACCGCTGCCGTGTCCACTAAGGCGGGATCGGTAGATATCACGTTTCAGGCTCTGGCGAAGGCCAGCGGCGTCAAGATCGTAACAATTCCTTTTAAGGGTGGAGCTGACGCCGTCAGGACGATCTTGGGCGGCCAGACAGATATCGGAGGCAATCACCCCTCGGAGGTCATGAGTCACATTAAAGCCAAGCGGCTGATTCCCGTTGGGGTGGCGCTGGAGGAGAGAGATCCTTCTCTCCCGGATGTGCCAACCTTCAAGGAACTCGGTTATGACGTGGTGACCGTGGGCTCGGTCAAGGGAGTTGCGGCTCCCAAGGGGACTCCTCCGGAAGTTGTGAAGTATCTGGCAGAGCGGTTTAAAAAAGTGTGCGAGGATAAGGAGTTCATCGCAGCCATGACGGAGATCGGCCAGCCGGTAATGTATCAAGGGCCGCAAGAGTTCGGCAAGTACCTCAAAGACGGCTTCAACACCTACGGGAAACTGATCAAGGAATTCAACATCAAGATGGAATAGGCGGAAGACCCGATTCCGCTGCCTCTGTTGGAACTGATTCGCGCGGACCCCGAAAAAGCCATGAGGAACTGCACGGGATCCGCGCGGATTGTTTTCTAAGGAGATTACATGTCCCTGACCCACAAACAGCGGATGCTTATGGCCGTGCAAGGAGACTTGCCGGATGAGCTTCCGTATGCCCCCCGCATCGATCTGTGGTACAACGCGAACGCCGCTGCCGGGACCTTGCCTGAGAGACACCACGGCCGCACGGCGGACGAGATCGTTTTGGCCGAAGGATGGGCGCTGCACAAGGTGGTGGCGGATCACTTGCGCCAACCGCGCGCGGATGCCATGCTGCACCGGGCATTAGGGGTGCATTTCTTGAAGGAGTACGTGGCGCACTTTATATTCACCGAGCGCGTGAAAATCGATGTGCTGCGTGAAGGCGACCGCACGCGCATCCGCTACACCACCGCCAAGGGATCCATCAACACCAGCACCGTTTACAGCCAGGAAATGCGGCGCTCCGGAACCTCGGTTCCCTGGATCGAAGAGCATGCCGTCAAAACACCGGAGGATATAAATGTGCTGGCCAGTGTGTTTGAAAATATGGACGTCGTGCCGAATTACGAGACCTTTAAGACCCACGAGGTGCAAGTAGGCGAGAACGGCTTGCCGGTTACCGCCTTCACCGTAGCAGCCGGGCCTGTTCACCATATCCAGAAATACTTTTTGGATGCGACCGAATTCTTCAATTATTACCGTGACCACCAGACCAAACTGCTCCGCCTCGCCGATGCACTTTCTCCCTTGTATGAAAAGGCGTTGCGAATCGTCGCCGAATCCCCGGCCGAGGTTATCCAATGGGGTTCCAACTTCGACGACATGCTCACATTTCCTCCGATGTTCGAGAAGCATTTCCTGCCCTGGATCCGGAAAGCCAAAGAGGTCTTGAGCCCTAAAAACATCCGAGTCCTCTGCCATACCGACGGTGAGAACAACGGGCTGATGGACCTTCTGCATGGTTCAGGGATGGACGTCGCCGAGGCGGTCTGCCCGGCGCCCATGACCAAGGTCACCATTCAGGAGTACTATCGGCGCTGGAGCGATCGGATCACCATTTTCGGCGGAGTGCCCTCCAACCTGCTGCTGCCGCAACTTACCCCCGATGAGCAATTTAACAGTTTCATGGATGGGCTTTTCTCCGGCATCGGCGACGGGCGCAGGTTCATCCTTGGCATAGCAGACACCACGCCGCCGGATGCCGACTTCGAGCGGCTGGTCCGTATCGGCGAGATGGTCCGGGAGAAGGGCCGCCTGCCCCTGAAGGCCGGTGCATTCAACCCGGTTGACACCGCGGCGGTCGCCGGGGTGCTTGCAGAGAAGGAATCTGCGGCATCGGCCTTGCGGGATACCCGGTTTGCACAAATCCGGCAGGCGGTCCTCGACGGCCGGGAGCAGGATCTCATCGGAGAGGTCCAGGAGCTCCTGCTGAAGAAAACCGCTCCCAAGGATATCATCGATCAGGGAATGGTCGCTGCTATGGAAAGCCTCAACGAGTCGTTCAAAAACGGCACTGTCTTCATACCGGAAGTGCTGGCAGCTGCTCGGGCGATGAATGCGGCGGTGCTCTTTCTGGAACCGCATCTTACTGAAAAAGAAAAACACAGGGGAGGGAAAATCCTGATTGGTACGGTCAAGGGCGACCTGCACGACATCGGGAAAAACATGGTTGCGACCATGCTGCGCGGGGTCGGTTTCAACGTGACCGACTTGGGGATCAACATTGGCGCCGAGCTCTTCGCCAAGAAAGTTGCCGAGGAACGGCCGCAGGTCCTGGGGTTGTCCGCCCTGCTCACCACCACCATGCCGGAGATGGGCAAGGTCATAGAAGCCCTTAAGAAGGCTGGTTTGAGAAACTCGGTGAAAGTCATGGTTGGTGGAGCCCCGGTAAACGATCGATTTGCAAAAGATATCGGAGCGGATGGTTATGGTCGCGACGCGGCCGCGGCTGTTGAGGTGGCCAAGGTTCTATCTGCTGAATCCGCGCACAATTCGAAAATTAGCCAAAAATGAAAACGCCATGAAGATTCCATCGAATACCATCGATCGATTGCTGGGGGGGGTTCCCATCCCCCGCGTCATGAAGATCCGGCAGAAATTCGAGCAGCCCCGCATAGAGAATGTTGAAGCAACGGTTTTCGACCGGCTGCGCAGCGCGCGTGTTCTCGACTCTGTGCGGCCGGGCATGAGCATCGCCATCGCCGTCGGGAGCCGGGGGATCGCCAACCAACCGCTTGCCGTGAGGCTTTTGGTGAGCGAACTCAAGGCTAAAGGGGCCCACCCGTTTATCTTCCCCGCCATGGGCAGCCATGGCGGGGCTACGGCGGAAGGGCAGCAGGCGCTTCTTGCCCGTATGGGCATCACCGAGCAGGCGATGGGAGCACCCATCCGTTCCACCATGGATGTGGTCGACATGGGACCGGCAGAAAACGGGCTTACGGCATGGTTTGACGCTTATGCCGCAGCGGCGGACGGCATCGTGCTGGTGAACCGAATCAAACCCCATGTCTCCTTCAGAGGCAAATACGAGAGCGGCCTGATGAAAATGATCGCCATCGGGCTCGGCAAGCAGAAAGGCGCGGAGGCCAGCCATCAGCTGGGCATGGAGCGGATGCTCGACAACATCGTGGCTGTTGGTCGCAAGGCACTCTCAACCGGCAAGATTCTGTTCGGGATTGCTCTCCTCGAAAACGCATACCACGAGACCTGCCGCATCGAGGCCATCCCCGCCCATCGCATCGAGGAAGAGGAGGTCATGCTCCAGGCGGAAGCCAAGCGCCTGGAACCGCGGATCCTCTTCGATCGGCTGGATGTCCTCATCATCGATGAAATCGGCAAGAACATCTCGGGGACCGGTTTCGACAACAACGTCGTGGGCCGTTACCACCTGCCGCACATGAAGTCGGAAGGCCCCTTCATCACGCGCATTTCAGTTCTGGACATCACCGAGGCCTCGCACGGCAACGGCAACGGCCTGGGCATCGTAGACTTCACCACCGAGCGGGCTTTTCGGAAATTCAGCTTTGAGGAAACCTACCCCAACTCCCTCACGTCCACCGTGCCGGCGAGTGTCAAAATCCCCATGGTGCTCAAAAACGACCGGCAGGCCATCCAGGCGGCGATCAAGACCTGCAACATCGCTGATTTCCAGCGGGTACGGCTGGGGCGTATTAAGAACACTCTCGTTGCCCATCTGATCGAGGTTTCGGAAAACCTGTTTTCCGAGGTGCGTGAGAACTCGCGGGTAGAGATTCTTTCAGGCTCCTGCGAGCTTGGCTTCGACGAGCGGGGAAACCTCTTCTGACATCCGATTCCCGCTATGGTTTTGTTCCGGACCGGCCACCGAACAAATTCCTGTCGGTCAAGCCTGAAAAGACGAATGGGTTGAAAGCGATCGATATCTGAACTAATAAGAAACTGGCGCTCATCTTTCCGCGGGAGGCAAAGCCATGTTCAGCACCTTCGGGACCGTCTTCAAAGTGACCACCTTCGGCGAGTCCCACTGCGCCGGAGTCGGCGCGGTGGTGGACGGTTGCCCGCCGCGGTTGCCGCTGGCCGAGACCGACATCCAGCGCCAGCTCGACCGGCGCCGACCCGGCCAGAGCAGGCTGACTACCGACCGGGACGAAGCCGACACGGTCACCATCCTGAGCGGGACGGAAAACGGCCTGACCCTCGGAACCCCGATTGCACTGCTGGTTCCAAACAAGGACCAGCGGCCGGCCGACTATGCCTCCCTGAGCCAAGTGCCTCGTCCCTCCCACGCCGACTACACCTACCAGGTGAAATACGGCATCCGTGCCGCCAGCGGCGGCGGCCGGTCGAGCGCACGCGAGACTGTCGGCCGCGTGGCGGCCGGGGCCGTCGCAGAGAAATTTCTGCGGCAGCGGTTCGGGGTTGAAATCGTCGCCTGGGTCAGTGCGGTCGGCGATGTGGAGACCTTGGATGTCGACGTTGCCTCCGTCGACCGGGACGGGGTGGATCGGTTCGACGTGCGCTGCCCGCACGCCGAATCCGCCGAGCGCATGATGGTCGAAATCGGCAAGGTGAGGGAGGTCAAGGATTCGGCCGGAGGTGTCGTCACCTGCGTGTGCCGCAATGTGCCCGCCGGTCTGGGAGAGCCGGTGTTCGGCAAGGCCGAGGCCCTGCTGGCCCAGGCCATGCTTTCAATTCCCGCCACCAAAGGTTTTGAAATCGGATCCGGATTTGCCGGTGCCCGCATGCGCGGCAGCACCCACAACGACCCCTTTGTGTCGAAGGCCGGCCGCTTGGGCACTCTTACCAACCGCAGCGGCGGGGTGCAGGGCGGCGTCACCAACGGTGAGCCTATCGTCTTCCGAGTGGCCTTCAAGCCGCCGGCGACCATCGGCCGGGCCCAGCAAACCGCCGGCTTCGAAGGCGAGCCGGTCACGCTGGAAGCAAAGGGCCGCCACGACCCCTGCGTCGTCCCGCGCGCCGTACCGATTGTCGAGAGTATGGCGGCGCTGGTGCTGGCCGATCTGGCGCTGATTCAGGCCATGCGCGGCTGAAGCCGGGGCGACTGCGGGCGCAGCAAGGGCTTTGCGGGAAGGGCATGCCGCTGATTCCCGTTTATTTTTTTCGTCTTCTAAGAATTCTATTTCCCGATTGATTTCCCATCAGCACTGATGGTACAGATGTCGTAGCCGCGCGTGCGGTGTTGGTGTTAACACTTGTTTGCTGAAAGGAGGATCTATGAAGAAGTTGGGACTGTTGGTTCTGGTGTTGGTGATGGCCTTGAGCGTCAATGTTTACGCGCAGAGCCAAAAAGTCATGATCGCAACCGGCGGCATCGGTGGCGTCTACTACTATTATGGTACTCAAGTATCCGAGATTATGAATAAAAACGGAGTGGCTGCCTCCACGGCCATGCAGACGGCCGCCTCCGTGGACAATATGATGCTGATTCGGGACAAGACAGACCCGGCCAAGAACACTTACTTTTTTGCGACGGCCCTGCCCGACACGGTTTACTTCACGGTGAAGGGCAAGCACGAGCGATTTGCGGCAAAGCCGGTCAAAGCCAACATCCTGTGGTTGATGTATCCCAACTACCTGCAGATTGTCACCACAGACAAGTCCGGCATTTCCAAGCTGGCGGATCTTCAGGGCAAACGTGTTTCCACAGGGGCTCCCGGCTCCGGCACGGAGTTCACCGCGCTAAACCTGCTGGAAGCCGCGAAGATCGACCCTAAGAAATTCCAGAAATGGGAAAAGCTCGGCGCCAAAGAATCCGATGAAGCCCTCTCCAATGGGACGATCGATGTCTTTTTCTGGTCCGGCGGGACTCCGACCGGCTCGATCGTTGAACTCACCAACACTTTAGAACGCAAGGGGTTGAAGTTGGTCCTTGTGCCGCTTCCCGAAACGGACCCCGGCGTGGTCGAGTTCAACAAAGAGTTTTCAGGACTGTCCGATCCGCTGGTGATTCCAAAGAGCGTCTACGGCACGGATGCCGACACGCCCACCCTGGCCTTCTGGAACATGTTCGTGTGCCCGGAATCCACCCCCGTGGATCTGGCTTACAAAGCGACCAAGGCGGTTTTCGAGAACCTGGAAACCCTGCGAGCGGCGGTGAAGCCGGCCAAGGACACCACCCCGGAAAACACCGCCAAGATGATCGGGAAAGCCCCCATTCCCTTCCACCCAGGAGCGATCAAGTACTTCAAGGAGAAAGGGTTGGTGAAGTAACGGGGAAAATAACCTGGCGCACCTTCCTCATCGGTGGTGCACTGCTGGTCGGCCTGATGGCGGTGGTCAAGCCCGCCATCCTGCGAACGGACAACCATGCCAGGCTGCTGGTGCTGCTGCGCTGGCAGTCCGGCAGCGTCCGGTTCGTGAACTCGGTCACGGAACGGCCGGTCGCCATCCACTTCCGGGTCGGCAGCACGTTCAAGGACTTTTCAATGGACACCGATGCCGGCACGGAGGCCTACTACACGGGCGGCACCTACTCCATCAACGAGGCGCTTTCCGCAGAATCTCGCCCTCGACTGCGCTTCTGCTCCATCAAGGGCATCGCTGTGTCGATAGGCTTTTACGAACTTCAACTGAATGACGGCTGCCTGGAGGTTAAGCTGCTGTGGACAATCTGATCCGAAAACTCTTGTACGTGTTTGCCGTCATTGGGACCCTCTACCACCTTTACCTGGTCATTCACCCGTACACGCCGCTTTCGCAATGGCGCTTCTCCGTCCTGGATTTGACCCAGGTCCAGCGCGCGACCCACGTTTTTCTGGTGTGCCTGCTTGGGTATCTTCTGAACTTCGTGTGGATCAAAAAGAGAAAAATCGCCGGAAGCCTGCCGCTGGCGGTGCTGACGGCCTTCGTTGTATATGAATTTGTCCTGTTGGACCTCCCCATGCACCTCAAGGCGGCGGCCGTGTTTGTGTGGTGCTGCACCATGCTGCCGACCCTGATTCCCGCTTTCCAAAGAGCCTCCAACCTCGCCTGCGCGGTTTTAAGCTTTTTGCCCTTCCTTTATCTGGTCGTCAACTTTGATCAGTTGATTTACCGGGCCATCATTCCGGAGCCATGGGACCTGGTCATGGCGCTCAGCGAAGTGCTGCTCGTTCTTGGAGTCATCTTTCGGCTGAGCGGTCCCATCATGCCGATCTTCGTCATGGTGTTTTTGATGTACAACATGTACGGGGAGTACATCCCGGGCTTTTTTGCCAACCCGGGTTTCAGCATCGACATGCTGCTGGGCAAAATGTACTGCGAAACCGAGGCCGGCATTTTCGGCACCATCACCGGGGTGTCGTTGAAATATCTCATTTATTTCACGACCCTCGGTGCGGTCATCACCAAAATGGACTTCGGGAAGATCATCGCCAACATCGCGCTGTTGTTCGTGGGCCACAGCCCGGCCTCGCCGGGAAGGACCAGCAGCGTCATGGCGGTGCTCATGGGGATGTTTTCGGGCTCGGGGGCGGCCGACACTCAGTTTGTGGCCACCTTGACCAAGCCGCTCTACGACAAGGTGGGCTACGACAAACTGGTGGCCGCCGGCATCATCGCCACGGTCGGCTCCATCGCCTACATCACTCCGCCCGTCATGGGGTCGATTTCCTTCCTGATGGTGGAGATGCTCTCCATCCCCTATTCCTGGATCATCGCCATGGCCATCGGCCCGATGGTCCTTTACCTGTTCGGCATTGTCGTCTACAACGAACTTTACGTTCGCAAGAAAAAGCTCCCCCCGATGGAAAATGTGTCCGGGCAAGACTTCGCCTATTTCAGACGCTACTGTTATGTCTTCCTGCCGATCCTCATCATCATCCTGATGATTTACCAGGGCTACACCATCAACATCACCGTCACCCTGGCCGCCGTGCTTTTCGTCATTTTCGCTTACATGGACAAGACGGTCCGGCCGCCGGTCAAAAGCATTCCCGACGCATTGGCGGAGGGCATTATCCATCTGCTGCCGATCGCCAGCGCCGTCATCGCGGCCAACATGATCATGTCCATGATGGTCATGAGCGGGCTGGCCTCCAAGTTTTCGCTGGTCATGATGAAACTCAGCGGCAGCAGCATCCTGCTGGCCACGATCTTCACGGGGATTTTCAGCCTGATTCTGGGGATGGGGGTGCCGCCGGTAGCCACCTACGTGCTGACGTCCGCGCTGACCGCACCGGCCATCCAGCAATTGGCCGTCGCCAACGGCATCCCCGAGGAGGCCGCCTTGCTGGCGACGCACATGTTTCTGTTCTACTACGCGGTGTTGGCCGAGGTCACCCCCCCGGTGGCGCTTTCCGCCTATGCCGCCGCGGCGGTCATGGGTACGGACCCGATTAAAACCGGCGTGTTTGCCGCGCGGGTGGCCGTGCCGAAATACCTGATCGGGATCACCTTCATTCTGTCCACGAGCGGCACGGCACTGCTGATCATACCGGTCCTGCAGACGATGCCGCTGAATCAAGCCGTCATCGAGATCGTCATGCGGTATTTTCTTTCCTTTTTGGCGGTGTTCTGTTTGAACGTGGCCGTGGTGGGACATTTTATCCGCGATATTTCGAAGCTCGAACGCTACATCGTCGGCGCTGCCGCGCTTATCCTTTTTTACCCGTCGGACCAATCGGATCTGATCGGCAGTCTCATCGTTGTCGGTTTCATGCTGAAAAAGTGGATCGAAAAACGTCGAGAGGCCAAATTGCAACTTTCCTCGAAATAGACCCCGCTCTATGCCTGCGGTCTCGCCCTTCCTGCCGCAAAGAGGCAGGAGGGGCCGTCAGCAGGTGGGGGAGTCTTCGGATCGAAAGGGGTGCCTTGGACGTGGCACAATCGATTTGCGGCTCTGCCGTTCAGCGGCAAAAGGGGAGAGGTATTGAATCGGCGGGAAAAGAAATATACTTTCCAACTAAAGGTTACAGTGGCTGGGTTATCGGATTGAAAAATATCCATTGCAGCGCCATTGGAACAGCGCGATGATAAAATACAACTTAAAAGCCCTGATCGCCGAGAAGGAGATCAGGGAAAACCGGAATATCACCTACCGCGAGATTTCGGGTCACACCGGGATATCCAAGGTGACCTTGTCGAAGATCGCGCAGCGGAAGGGTTACGACACGGCCGTCAGCATCGTCGAGAGGCTCTGCCTGTTTTTCAAATGCACCCCCAATGAACTGATCACGATCGTCCCGGATCTCGCCGAAGAACACAAGGAAGAGATTAAAGATGCCGAGCGTTAGACGGGGCGGCCCCTTTTTTTAAGCGAAGCGTTTTTCCTGTCGTTGAACGGATAGCTGCGGACAATAAAATCGGGCGTTTCGAATGCAAAGGCGGCCTCACCGAGGCTGCCTTTGCATTCGAATAAGGGACACCTTTCAGGGTTCCGTCAACGGACGGGAGATGCGTGTCAGAACGGCATCAAGGGCCTCACGCACATGTCGAAAGGCCCCTCCCGTGCGCAGCATGCCTACCGCCTGCTCGTTCAAGCCGCCGGGGGTGGCCGCTTCGGCGGCCAATCGGGCAAACCGTGCCGGCTCTCCCGCCTGGGCCACGGTCGCCAGGGCATGAAACATGGCTGCAGTGTAATCGGCGGCGGCGGCGGGATGAACCCCCTGCTCGGCCGACCACCGGCTCACGGTTTCGAGCAACGCATAGAATGGGGCTATCATCGCGGTTGCGGACCACAGTGCGCTCAGTTCATGCTCACTGGCCAGAGGGATGGGCTGCCCGAGGCGACTCAGCAGCTGATGGATGCCTTCGTCCCGCGGCCAGTAGGGTACGGCTCCAAGGTGCCTGGCGCAAGGCGGCAAGGGGAGCACACGGAAGATACGCGCGGCCGGAGCGACCAGCGGCACCGTCTCCTCGAGAGGAAACGGGATCAGGGAAATGATGGTCAGGCCGGGATCGAACTTCAGCGCCTTCAACACGTCGGCGGCCGCCTGGGGCCGCACGGAAAGGAACACCATGCGGCTATCGTCAATCACCGTTTGATTGTCGGCAGCCACCGTGACCGTAGCAAAGCGCCTGGACAGCTTAGCTGACGTTACTGCGTTGCGGGGCGAAACCAAAATGCGCGGCGCCGGCCCGGCCGCGGTCACCAAGCCTTCCACCACCGCCGCCGCGATGTTGCCGGTCCCGATGAAACCAAGGTTATCATCCATGATCCCTCCCCGCTGCGGGCGCAGCCCCTGTGAACGTGACGTTGGAGGATACCTAACAATTCCCGGCAGCCATGGCAATATGGGCTGCGCCGTATTGCGATGAAAAACGCAAGCCTGGTTCAATCCCCAACCTGACCGAGCTTGGAATAGGCCCGGGTTTGCTTGTCTCCGATCACGGATAGGCAGCCGTCCAGGGGCACACAAAAAGATCCGTGACCAGGCATCCTGATAGAATGGCCCACAGGGTAATGGCCCAGGCCAGGAACCGGTTTTTACTCAACGCCATGTTAGGACTCTCCCTCGGCGGCCATGCGTTTTGATTGGAACGGGAGGCCGGCTGCGACCGGAAGCGGCCGAAGCCGCCCCCCGCCGGGCAGCTCAACGGACAGGCTTCAGCGTCCCTCGAACAACTTCACGTATTGACCGTAGCCTTGCTTTTCCAGGTCGGCTTTGGAAACAAAGCGCAAGGCGGCCGAGTTCATGCAGTAGCGCAGCCCTGTGGGCTTCGGACCGTCGTTGAACACATGGCCCAGGTGTGAATCGGCGTGCTTGCTGCGCACCTCGGTGCGCACCATGAAAAAGCCGCGGTCGGTTTTCTCGACGATGTTGCCCGGTTCGAGCGGCCGCGTGAAGCTCGGCCAGCCCGTGCCGGAGTCGTACTTGTCCGTGGAGCTGAAGAGCGGCTCACCGGAGACGATGTCGACATAGATGCCGGGCTCGTGGTTGTTCCAGTATTCGTTGTTGAAAGGCGGCTCGGTGCCGTCCTGTCGGGCCACCTTGAATTGAATAGGGGTCAGTCGGCGGTGCAGTTCCTCATCGCCGGGGCGGCTGTATCCGTCCCCCACCCAGGCAGGCTCCCCGGCGGACGACATCATATCGGTTTTGGTTTGATCCTTCATTTGCGGTTTCATTTCTGCCTTTGCCTCCGGATGCATGTTCTTTTTTTTGTCCGCCCAGACTTTATCCAAGAACTGGTCCCGGCCGGAGCCGTTGCGGTAAAAGCGATAGCGGAGCGGGTTTTTCTTGTAATAATCCTGGTGATAGTCCTCTGCGGGGTAAAACGGCCCCAGCGGAAGAATATCGGTCACGATCGGCTTGTCGAATCTGCCGCTGGCTTCCAGCTCTCTCTTGGAGGCCTCGGCCAGCTGCCGGTCCTGGTCGTTCGCATAGAATATGACGCTGCGGTACTGGGAACCCCGGTCGACGAACTGCCCTCCGGTATCCGTGGGGTCCACGTGCCGCCAGAATTCCTGCAGCAGCAGTTCATAGGTTATTTTGCTCGGATCATAAATGACCTTCACAGCCTCCACGTGACCGGTGCCGCCCTCGGAGACCTGATGATACGTGGGGTTCGGCACTTGGCCGCCGGTGTAGCCCGAGATCACCTCGATCACACCGTCTACTTTCTCGAAATCGGCTTCCGTGCACCAGAAACAGCCCCCTGCGAAAACGGCCTCGGCGGTTTTTTCGGTCGGCGCGCTCGCCGCCTTCTCCATTTTTCCGTCCGTGCTTTGAACATGGCGAAACCCAAAAAGCACAGCGATCATGACAAAGAGTGCTATAAAAAACATTTTCATGGAACACCTCCCAATGGATCTATGTTGAAACCGGTTTCGGTCTTTGTAAAGACCATCCCCCGGTTTCGTCTGATCCAAATGATAAGGAGGTAATTTAAAGGTCGTGTAACGCGTTTGTAAAGATTGGGTAAAGCTATGCAGAGGTGCAAAAGGCCGTTTCAATCGACATGGGGAGAAGGATCGGTCGGAAGCTCGAACCAGACCCGGAATCCGCTGCCGGTGAGATCAGCACCCACCTCGCCGTTGTGCGCCCCCACCAGTTCTTTTACGATCGCCAGACCGATCCCGGCCCCCCCATGCTCTCTCGAGCGGGATTTTTCCCCGCGGTAGAAACGCTCGAAAATAAAGGGCATATCCTGGGAGGTGAGCTCGCCCCCGTCATTGCTGTACTCGACCCGAATCCGTTTTTGATCGGGCTCGATGCGGATATCCAGCCGGCCGCCTCGGGGTGTGTATTGAGCGGCATTCTCCGTCAGGCTGCGCAGCACCCGGGCGATCCGCCGCCGGTCGGCTTTTACAGTCAGCGCGCCTTCCGGGGCATGGGTCTTCACGTTCACGTTTTTTTGGGCGAAGGTGCGGGAAAAAGCCCCCAGGGCGGCATCGACCTCCGCCCGCAGGTCGGTGGGCTCCACGTGCAGGTCGCCGCGGGCGGCATCCGCCCGGGCGAGCTCGAGCACATCCTCCGCAAGCTGAATCAGCCGCAGGGTTTCATCCTGCAGCAGGGCAAAGGTTTCCTGCGACGGCGGCAGGACACCGTCGCTGAGGGCTTCCAGATATCCGCGAATGTTGGTGAGGGGCGTACGCAGCTCATGGGCTACGTCGATCATCAGGTTGCGACGCAGGTTTTGGATTTTTTCCAGGCTTTCGGCCATCCGGTTGAAGGCCAGTGCCAGTTGGCCCACTTCATCCTCGGAGCCGGCCGGCACCCGCACGGCAAAATTCCCGGCGGCGATCTGCCGGGTGGTCGACGTCATGCGTGTCAGAGGGTCGAGCACCTTGCGCATCAACACGAAGCTGAGCACCGCGGCCAGAATCACAGCAGCAAGGCTGGCCCAGATCAGGTAGCGGTGCACGGCCCCCACAAACATGGTGTGGGCCGGCTTGGGGGAGATATTGTATTTCTCCATGAGGGTGACGAAGTAGCCGGCGGCCAGCGTGTCGATCGAGAACCACACCACGACCATGACAAAGGCGATCACCGTCAGATGAATGGCCAAAAGCTTTAGGATCAAGTGGCGCTTCACGGGGAAGAACCCTCCTCCGATCCCTCCCGATCGGCAAACCGGTAGCCCACGCCGCGCACGGTCAAGATGCGCGCGGGCGCGGAGGGGTCCGGCTCAATTTTCTGCCGGAGTTTGCCGATGTGCACATCGACCACACGGTCGATCACCACGGCCTCGCCTTTGGGATAGATGCGGCCGAGCAGTTCGTCGCGGGTGAAAATTCGGCCCGGCGCGGACATGAGGGCTTCAAGCAGCGCAAACTCATGCGGGGTGAGTGCCACCGACCGGCCGCTCACACTCAGCCGTCGCTTGTCCAGATCCAGAACGACGTCGGCGTGGGACAGCTGCGGCGAACGGCCCGGTTCCGGGCGAGGGGCGCGCCGCAGCACTGCCTTGACGCGCGCCACCAGCTCCCTGGGGCTGAACGGTTTGACCATGTAATCATCAGCCCCCAGCGTCAGGCCGGCCACGCGGTCGACCTCCTCGCCTCTCGCCGTGAGCATGATGACCGGAATTTCAGATCTCCGGCGAAGGCGCCGGCAGACCTCCCAGCCGTCCACCTTGGGCAGCATGAGGTCCAGAATGATCAGGTCGGGCCGATGGCGCTCGGCCATCGCCAGACCGCTCTCGCCGTCAGCAGCCAGCAGCGCCTGGAACCCATCGCGCTTCAAGTACAGGGCTATGAGATTGGCCGTGTTACGGTCGTCTTCGATGACGAGGACGGTTTTTTCGGTTCCGTGAGACATGGGGCCTGTTCCGATTCAATCTGCCCGCTCGAGTGTTTGCTGCCGATGCGAGGGGATCGATACGCCATCGGCGGGGTTTTGGATCTATGCGGCAAAGTCTAAGAACTTCCGTGCTCGTACGCAAGCAGAACCGGTTTTTTGCTTCGTTGACAGATTCGAGTTATTTCCGTAGACTCCGCTTCCATTAAAGGACGCTGAAAAACCGTGCCTCAAGCCGTTATCAGGCGTTGCGCGGTGCTTTGGCTGACGGTTCATAGCTTGTTTTTCAACGGCCTGTTTGCGGCCGGATAGCATTTTGAAATTTTATTCCATAAAGAGGGGGGCGGTGTTATGAAAAAAATTCTGCAGGCGATGGTGGGGATTCTGCTGCTGCTGGCTTTCGAAGTCTATGCAGCTGAGATAAAGGTGGGTTCGATCACTCCGTTGAGCGGAAAGCTTTCGGTGTATGGCGAGGGCTTTCAGCAGGCGATGCTGCTGGCCTTGGAAGAGGTCAATGCCGAGGGCGGCATCAAAGGCAGCCCGCTGCGCATCGTCTTTGAAGATGACAATTCCACGTCGGCGGGGGCGGTTTCGGCCATTCAGAAGCTCATCACCATCGACAAGCTCCCGATCCTTTTCGGCCCGGCGGCCAGTTCCAGCTTTCTGGCGGTATGCCCGATCGCTCAGCAAAACAAGACGGTTTTGATCGCCGCTGAGAGCGCCGCCGCCGAGATCTCAAAATGCGGCTCGTTTAATTTCCGGGTGTTTCCTTCCGACGCCCTTCAGGGCATCGGCGTGACCGAACTCACCACGGCGCTGGGCTACAAAGAAGTGGTCCTCACCTACATCAACAACGATTGGGGGGTCGGCTTGGCGGAAATTTTTAAAAAGCGCTTTCAAGCCGCCGGCGGCAAGATTCTGGATGAAATCGCGCATGACGAGGGCAAGACCGATTACCGCAGCGAGGTGCTGCGCATCCGCAAAAGCAACCCCAAAGCGGTCGTCAACTTGACCTACATCAAAGAGGCGGCCACCATTCTGAAACAGGCCTTCGAGAGCGGTTTCAAGGTCCAGTGGCTCATGGGTTCGGCCTCCAAATCCCCCAAACTGATCGAGCTGGCCGGTGAAGCCGCTGAGGGCGTCATCGGAACTTACCCCACCTTCTCCCAGGAAACCGAGCAATACAAAGCCTTCAAGACTGCCTGGGGAAAAAAGTATCCGGGCAAGCCGGTTCCCATTTTCGGCGAATATAACTACGACATGGTAAAGCTGACGGCCAAGGCGTTGCGAATCGCCAAGTCCATGGGCCCCGAGGATCTGAGACAGGCCATGATCGAAGCCGGCAAAGGCTACCAGGGCGTGACCGGAGACAAAACCTTTGACGCGAACGGCGACGTGGGTGCTGTTTACGGCCGCTGGACCGTTAAAGGGCAGCAGATTCAGGACTATAAATAACCGCCCGAACGCAAACAGCAAACCAGAGAACCTGAATCCGCCGCCGCTGAGCCCTGCGGCCGGATTCCCGTCGGGTCGGCGATATCAGCGGATGTCATATTACGTTCAGCTGCTGTTGAATGGATTTGCCGCAGGAGCCGTCTACGCCATGTTCGCCGTCGGGCTGACGATGGTCTACGGCGTATTCCGGTTCATCAATTTCTCGCATGCCGAGCTGATCAGCTGTGGTGCCTACCTGACGCTGATGTTTTCATCGCCGCCGATTTCATGGCCCTTATATCTGGCGGCGATTCCCGCCGTGATTTTAACCGCCGCCATCGGGATGTCCCAGGAATGGCTGGTGTACAGGCCTTTGCGCCGGCGGGCGGGCCCGATCGCCCTGTTGATCGCTTCCATCGGCCTTTCCTACCTGCTGCGCAACGTCATCCGCCTCATTTGGGGATCGGACTTGTTGGGCTTTGGCCTGCCCGCTGCCCGGGGGATGGAATTCGGCGGCTATTATCTGACCGGAACCCAATTGTTGATGGCCGCGACGGCTGTTGCCTTCCTGGCGATCCTGTATCTGCTGCTGACCCGCACCCTGCTGGGCAAATCGTTGCGGGCGGCTGCCGATAATCCAGAGTTGGCGGAAATCATGGGCGTCCGAATGGTGCGGGTGGCGGCAGCGGTTTGGATTCTGGCTTCGTCCTTCGCGGCCGTCGGCGGCATCCTGCTTGCCTGGGACACCAACCTGGAGCCCTCCATGGGCGTTTCGAACCTGATCAAGGCCTTTGCAGCCGTGCTTTTGGGGGGAGCGGGCAACGTCTGGGGGTCCCTGCTGGGCGGCTTGGTCATCGGGATTGCCGAGAACCTCAGCGTCGCAATATTTTCCCCCGGCTACAAGGATTTCTTTTCGTTTGGGCTGATTTTTGGGCTGCTCCTGCTGAAGCCGCGCGGGATATTCGGCATTACGGTCGGTGTCCGTTGAGACGCAGCATTCTAGGTTGATGTTTTTATGGATTATCTCATCCACATCCTCATCCTGGCATTGATTTACGCCATATTCGCCATGGGCCTGAATTTGGAGCTCGGTTATGCCGGGCTCTTCAATTTTGGGCATGTGGCCTTCTTCGGCATCGGCGCTTATGTGTCGGCGCTCCTATGCCGGGCCGGCGTGCCGGTGTCGTTGGCAATGGTGTGCGCTGTCATGGCGGCCGCAGCAGCCGGCGCCCTGCTGGCGGTGCCGGCGCTGCGAGTCTCCGGCGATTATTTCGGCATTATCACGCTGGTATTTGCCGAAATGTTCCGGCTGGTATGCCTGAACGAGCGCTGGTTGACCAAGGGCCCCATGGGGCTGCCGGGGATCCCGCGGCCGGCATGGATCGCTCCGGGGGTCGAGGGTATGCCGGCTTACCTGTTGCTGGCGGTTTTGACGGTCGCCGCCGTTTTTCTCTTTGTCAGAATACTCACCGGTTCGCCTTTCGGCCGCGCGCTCAAGGTGATACGCGAAGACGAGCACATCGCCCAAGCCTTCGGGAAGAACATCCAGCACCTTAAGATCAAAGCAATTACGGCAGGCTCGGCGTTGGCGGGAGTGGCGGGCGTGCTCTGGGCGCATTACATAAGTTATATCAGCCCGGCCGATTTTACGCTGACCGAGACGATCCTGGTGCTGCTTTGCGTAGTGCTGGGAGGGCGCGGCACCAATGCCGGACCGGTGCTGGGCGCCTTCGCGGTGGTTTGTTTTGGAGAGATGGTGCGGTTTCTTCCGATCCCCCAGGAATTTCACCGCTACGTGGCGCCTTTACAAGGAATCGTTTACGGCGCCGTACTGGTCGGCCTCATGCTGAAGATGCCCGACGGGCTTCTGCCCGAGCACCGCCGCCTAAGATCTTAACGGCCGGCCGGTCAGGCCGTTTGCAAGGGGGGTGGATTCAAGGTGATGATGCTTCGACTCCAGAAGGTCTCTAAAGCGTTCGGCGCGCTTCAAGCCGTCAATGATGTCTCCTTTGAGCTTGCGGCCGAAGGCATCACGGGGTTGGTGGGCCCTAACGGCAGCGGGAAAAGCACCTTGTTTCATCTGATCACAGGCTTTTACCACGCGGATCACGGGCGGATTTTTTTCAACCACCGTTCCATCGAACGGCTGCCGCCGCATACGATCAGCCGCTTCGGCTTGACCCGGACCTTTCAGCATACCCGCGTATTGCCGTTTTTGTCGGTTCTGGACAATTTGATTATTGCAGCGCCTTCCCAGTTGGGAGAACGTATCTGGACGCTTTTCTTCAAGCGGGGGCCGGTTCATCGCCAGGAAGGGGAATTAAGAGAAAAAGCGCTTGAGATTATCAGGCTGCTGGCGCTGGGGAGACACGCCGGGGAGTTCGCCGGCCGTTTGAGCTACGGCCAGCAAAAACTCCTGGAGCTGGGCCGCGTCCTTATGGCCGACCCGCGGTTGGTCCTGCTGGATGAGCCAACGGCGGGAATCAACCCCAGCTTGATCCGGCAGCTGGTCGACATTCTTCAACGGATCGTCGAGCGGGGGATTCAGATTTTTTTGATTGAGCACAACATGCCGCTGGTGGCGGAGCTCTGCAGCCGCGTGTTGGTGATGGACTCGGGCGAGCTGATTTTTTCAGGCACTGCGGCACAGGCCCGCACTGATCCGAGGGTCATCGAAGCTTACCTGGGACGCGAAACCGATGCTGCTTGACGTGGCGTGCATAACCGCCGGCTACGGCGAAGCGCCGGTGATCGAGAACGTCAGCCTGTCGGTTGAGGCCGGCGAAATTGTCGCGATCATTGGTCCGAACGGCGCCGGCAAGTCCACGGTGCTGCGCACGCTGGCGGGGCAGCTGGTGCCGAAATCCGGCACCGTCCGCTATGCCGGCGAAGACATCACCCGACTGGGGATTGCTGATCGCGGCCGCCGGGGGCTGGTGTTCATTCCCCAGGGGATGAACATCTTCCCGAGCCTTACGGTCCATGAGAACCTGGAAATCGCGGGCATGCTGGTAGATGCTGCAGCGGAACGCCGGAAAGCCGTCCGTGCGGCGCTGGATCATTACCCGGCCCTCGGCCGCAAGCGGCATAACCATGCCCGAAGCCTCTCCGGCGGCGAACGTCAACTGCTCGCGCTCTGCCGCATACGCATCCTCAAACCGCGGCTGGTTTTGCTGGACGAACCGTCCCTGGGGCTGGCCCCTTTGCTGGTGAATCACATCTTCGAAGAAATTCTGGACATGACTCGGCTGGGTGTTTCCGTATTGCTCGTCGAGCAGAACGCGCGCAAGGCCTTGTCGATATCCCACCGGGGGTATGTTCTGGAACTCGGTCTCAATCGATTGGCCGGAACCGGCCGCCAGCTCCTCGCAGACGACGAGGTAAGGCGCCTGTATTTAGGAGGCTGAACCCGGTCGAGGAGTTACCTGCCGAACGAGCAAAACTCAACGGCGCTTCGCAAGCAATCATCCTCCCATCAGGTAAGTTGAAACAGTGTGACCTCGGGCGGCGCATTCAGGCGCACCGGCGTGAAGGTGGTGCCGATCCCGCGGCTGACGTAAAGGTGCGACGGGCCGATCCGGTAGAGTCCTTCGGGGTAGGGGGTCCGCAGGTGTGCGAGGCTGTAGTCTTCGCCGAAAAGGCGCACCTTGACTTGGCCGCCGTGGTAGTGGCCGGACAGGGTCAGCGGAATACGATGCCCGGCGGCCTTGGAAAAGATCTCGGGCCGGTGTGAGAGAAGCAGCGCCGGCACAGCAGTGTCCAGCCCCCGCAGGGCTGCTTTCAGATCCGGTTGTCCCCAGCCCAGGTCGTCGATCCCGACCACCGCGAAGTGGCCTTGTTTCGCCCCGATCACCCGATGCTCGTTCTGCAGGAGATGGATCCCCTTCTGCTCGAAAATCTTCCGATAATAGCCGATCTCACCGTACCAGTGTTCGTGATTTCCCATGGTGGCGAAGGTGCCGAGTGGGGCGCGGACACGTGCCATCTCCTCCACAAAGCCAGGGAAAAACACGGTGGAGTTGGAGATGTAATCGCCGGTGAGGACGAACACATCGGGGTTGAGGGCAATGACCTGGTCGACGTAGCGCCGCATCATGTCGCGGGTCATGAAAATACCGGCATGGATGTCGGTGAGCTGGACCACGCGCAGGGGGCAGCCGAATGGCAGGGTGAGTTCCACGGCCATGTGGTTCCTGGCCGCATAGGCGGCGCCGTAGCCGGAAAGCAGGAAGGGCGCTGCGGCAAGGCTGCCCACCCCCGCTTTGAGAAAAAGGCGCCTGCCTGGGTTCGCAAGCTCGATCGTCGCCGAACCGGACAGTCTGCGGAAGATTCGAACCGCCAGTTTCCCCAACCCGCCGAGGACCTGGGTGATGAGCAGCAGCAGGGCGGAGAATATGGATCCGAAGCTCCACACCGCCGGCGCATAAAAAAAGACGGCTTGTGCCAAGGTCGGCGGGTTTACCCAGGGGATGGGCGCAAGCATGATGCGCCAGTTCGCGACGAACAAAACACCGATGAGGACACCTGCCAGTGCGACGACCAGGGATGTCCGCCGTCCGGATCCACGCGATGTCCGGATGGCCTGACGAATGTTCCAAAACAGATACAACTGCGCGAACACCGCCAAGCTGATGGTAATTAGTCGAAAAGTTCCAAAAGACACAGGTGCCATGGAAATCACCGATAGGAATTAGAGAAGAGCATACTATGTATTGGAAGATAAAGCAGCTCATTCGGAAAGCAAAGGCAGTCGAAAAGTAGCCGGGTGGCCGTCGAGGGGGGGCCGGTGCATCAACTTTTTTCGGCCCACACGACCTGGTTGGCCATCGCCCACAGCTCGCGGACGAAGGCGTCCACGTTTTTGCCCTCCAGGCAGATGTAATACATGGCGCTGCCGTTGGGTTTCGGGTAGCGGAGAAAGGTGTGGATTCGGCAGCCGTGCTTGAGGCAAAGTTTGGCGTAATCGTGGTTCCTCTGAGCCGTCTGGGCGGGTTCCTCGAAAATAACGATGAGCCCTGCGCCGGACGTCAGGATGACGTATAGCGCTTTGAACACGTCCGACTCGGTGATGATGCCCTTGAGCTTTCCTTCGTGAACCACGGGAACGCCGCCGATGCGTCGCTTGAGCATCAGACTGGCGGCTTTCGCCAGGTGGTCGTTCAGGCCCAGCGTCACGACATCGGTGCCCATGATATTCCGAACCGGCAATTCCATGCCGTCTTCGCCGGCGATGGTGGAGGCCTGGCCGCAAGTCCCCGGCAGAACGCGAAGCAGGTCCCGCTCGCTGACGATGCCGACGAGCCGGCCGTTTTCCACCACCGGAGCGCGCCTGATCTTCCGGCGTTTGAACTCGGCCAGGGCCTCATGGCAGGTCTGGTCCGGCGACAGAGTGAAAAGGTCGCTGGTCATATAGTGTCGCACCAGCACGAAAGCGCTCACCTCACTTGGTCCAAATGGTCTGGACCATTTTTTTGGGGTATCTGATTATAAATCGGCAGAAAGAGGTCTGACCTTAAGCGCCAGGCAACTGCTCAAAGGTTCAGGGTTCAGAAAATTCACAAGGGCGGGCACCATGGTTTTG
>Ga0210069_1000040_pt1 | contig 23540 bp, 21 predicted proteins | sample RushSE_TuleB_D2_FD_185568 | JGI IMG/M metagenome (GOLD analysis project Ga0210069, IMG submission 185568) | Wetland microbial communities from San Francisco Bay, California, USA, that impact long-term carbon sequestration - RushSE_TuleB_D2... | ecosystem: Environmental > Aquatic > Marine >... | reverse complement strand
TTTTTAATAAACTTTTCTGCCAGAATCATTTTAGCGCCACTGTTGCCCGCAATTGAAAAAGATTTGGGATTGAGTCACGGTAATGTCGGCTCGTTGTTCCTGTTCCTTTCCATAGGATATTTTATATCTCTCTTGGGATCCGGATACATATCTTCTCGCATTAACCACAAAAAAACCATCGCTGTTTCGGCCATAGCCGTGGGATGTGCCCTTTCAGCCATTTCTTTTGCCAGTACTCTCTTTGCAATGCGTTTCTGCGTATTTGTGCTGGGAATTTCAGCAGGCTTTTATCTTCCGTCGGGTATTACAACCGTGACAGCTCTGGTCAAACCCAGACACTGGGGAAAAGCAGTGGCCATTCATGAACTTGCGCCAAATTTAAGCTTTATATTAGTCCCATTACTGGCCGAGATGCTCCTTCATTGGTTTTTCTGGCGGTATATTTTATCGTTGATTGGAATATGTTCGGTTATTATGGGAATCGTATTTGCTCGCTTTGGAGAAGGCGGAAGTTTCTTGGGAGAAGCTCCGAATTTTTCCTCAATTAAAACAATTCTAAACACCCCCGCCTTCTGGATCTTGATTTTTTTATTTGGGTTGGCCATAACGAGTACACTTGGAATTTACAATATGCTTCCCTTATATTTGATCTCCGAACATGGTGTAACTCATGAATGGGCAAACAGTCTGGTTGGTATTTCACGCATTTCGACCTTGGGTATGGCGTTTTTAGCAGGATGGGCAACAGATCGTGTGGGCCCGAGGACAATTATGGTGAGTGTATTTTTTGTTACCGGGGTTCTTACCTTTCTATTGGGTATCGTTTCAACCGTCTGGGTTGTCATCGTCGTATTTCTACAACCGATTCTGGCTGTATGCTTTTTTCCTGCCGGTTTTTCCGCATTGTCATCCATAAGTACGCCGGAAAATAGAAGTTTGCTCATCTCTTTAACCATACCCATAGCCTTTGTTATAGGGGGTGGTGCTGTTCCCGCCTTGATTGGGATGATGGCGGATTTGGGTTATTTTTCCTGGGGTATCAGCCTCTCCGGGGTACTGATCATGACGGGTTTCTTTTTATCTTTATTACTCAAGTTTCGCACCAGAACTTTCGAGTAAACGCTTCATACGGTGATGGTTTTATCCAATCACTCGAACCCTGGAATCCTTAGACCCTCTGCCCCTTATCAAACGACCAGTGCTTTGGGAGAATATTCAAATATATTTACCATGTATGGCGCCACCCTGCAAGGGTGGGAGATTGCAGTTTGGCTTCTGATACGGTATTAATAAAAATTTGACATGCTCAAATTTTCTGTGATATATAAGTAATTAGACGATTGGCGATGCATACTGTCCTCAAACTCAATTTGTCTTAAACGCTGCGAATATTATCCTGCATTTGAAATTCCTATTCGATTTTTCTCCATGGTCATCATGTTCACACGGGATTAGCACTGCTAATAATCGATGAGAAACTGATCACCAATTCATCTGTTTTTCCATCTGTCAAGAATTGATCGGCTTCAGCTTTTGGCGCTTATATGTTATTTTCCAAACATCTAACAAAAAAAGGAGAAGTATGAAAACAGGTTTCTTAAAAATGCCCATATGCTTCCCCAAAGAGTGTTGTTTCAACTCTTTGGGGACATTCATATCCTTGGCAGTCGACCTATTCTTATTCTAAATTTTTATTGTCTTTCGACTCCATTATGTTGACCACACTATGCCTGGCCATGTTCTTAAAAGCCCGTGGTCATCCGGAGAGAAAGGAGGCGCCATGTATTTCCCACAATCAGATCTTTTTTGGGGTATGAGTAAAAATTTTGTAAAGGAAGTCATGAATACTGCGGAAAAGGAATCCCACCAGAAAGGAACTTTTCTCTTTCAAGAAGGAGATCCCGCCGCCTATTTTTATATTTTAATCAAAGGGCGCGTAAAATTGACCATCGGTGAAGTCGGCCAGATGGTTCACACTGTCGATCATGCCGGGGAAGCCTTTGGGTGGTCGAGTCTGATCGACCGGGATGTTTATTCTGCATCTGCTGAATGTTCTACAGATACGATAGTGCAAAAATTTGACAGGAGAACCTTTCAAAAGATCCTGGAACAAGATCTGTCCAATGGTCTCATATTTTTCAAGCGTCTGGCTGGAACAATTGGCAATCGTTTGCTCTGTAGTTACAAGATGATTACATCTACATCGCAAGCCAGTATCTCTCCAACCATAGGTTCCGGCCAAATCGAGCATTCTGACGCAGCGGCGTAATTGCTTTGATCGTTCCGAGTAACACGCCGGTTTTAAAACTCTTTCCGCGTGCATTCCCTGCATCTTTGGCGGAGCAACGTTCTGCGTCCTGCTTCAACGAAGCTGCAGGGTATGCTTAACATAAACTAAGTTCATGTATCCGTAAATACGTTTACGTATTTATAACTTGGTTTTTTTATTTTATGTTTGCAAAGTTAAAAGTGTCTAAAGTGAACTAAAGTGCCTATTTATCCCGCATTCATCGGGGAAGTTAAGGTATTCTATCAATTTTAATTATAATTGATTGCGCTGAAAGCGCGTTCCTTAACTTTAGCTCACTTTAGGCATTTCAAACTTCAAACTTTTGGACTCCAGCTTATTGGGTCCGGTGTCCAGATAAAAATACGTCATTGTATTTATGAATTGGAGCACTAAGTCGTTTTGGGGTCTATATGTTCAATATAATAGAGTGTGGCCCCAACTGGAGCAAAGGATAAAAAGAGGATATTCAGAACCGGAATCAAAAACCACAATCCAAAACCAAGATGAAAGCTGAAATTCCGGAAAAGAAATTTAAACCGGCTCCTGAATGGTTCGTGTCTTCTTGCCGGAATTAGGTCCGTATTGTCCCAAGCCAGAAAAACCCCTGCCGCAAGCGCCGAAATGATCGTCGTCACAGGAGAAAACGGCGTGAGCCATCCCAGAATCATGAGAATCAAGGCAATCATTACCGGAATAACGGCTCTGGGAATTTCTTGTCTGAGCAGGGAAAAAAAATAATTCAGCCAGGATATGCGTTCTGTCTCTTTTTCACGACCGGCCACCTTTTGTTCAGTTATCTTTGACATGGTATCCATAATGATCACGCTGAACAAAATCTGGGAAATGAGAAAGGAAACCACTGCAGAAATTCCCATGAGCAATAAAGTCAAGAGCCAGGAAACTACATACCACAGCCAGACAATCCAGTTGCTCTCCGGCTTTGCCCATATCAGGCTTAAAATTTCATTGTGATACGAAAGAATAAGACCCGCCGATACAATGGCAAACACCACGATTACGACAAATCGGACAAGTCCCAAAAACAGGAGCACCGGTGTTTTCAGCCCCAACTTCAATCCCTTGTAATTATATTGGATACCGGATATCAAATTCATAATTTCATAACTATTTAGATTTCTGAAACAAAATTGTTTTTAGGTCAAGCTACGATTTCAAACCGTATACAACACCTAAAATACCATATGTTCCCTATCCCTCAAATGTTTTTTTTACGTCGCAATTCAGAATTTTCCGAAAGGCATTATAGTTACGCATTGCTTCCTTTTGGGCAGAATCGCGTATACCATTTATCTCATCATAATTTTTAAAAACCATATCGACCAGGGCACCATCCAGTTCACCGGCCCCAACCATCGATTCCAAAACCGTGATGGCATTTTTTGGATCCATCCCTTTTCGATAGGGTCGATCTTCCGTCAAAGCTGTAAAAACATCGGCCACCGCCATAATTCTTGACCCAAGGGGTAATTCGTCAGACTTCAATCCAAAAGGATAGCCCGTACCATTGAGCCGTTCTTGATGCAATGCCCCCCAGTAACCTGCTACCCTGAGCATTTCAAAAGATTCAAGGACCGCATAGGTATGGTAAACATGCGAACGCATGATAAATCGTTCATTATCGGTAAGCTTATCCTGTTTTTCAAGAATTTCCGAAGGAATGGCAAGTTTTCCGAGGTCATGTAAATAAGCCGCAATTTCGATAAGCTTTCGCTCATTTTTTGAAAAACCGGCCAATTTCGACAGTTCAATGGCTACGGCCGCCACACCGCTGGAATGTGCAGCCGTAAACTTACTTTTGAAATCGATCAGCCGACATATTAATCTTGAAAATTCGACCATTTCTTCTATTGTAAGCTCATTTGTCCGGTTTATGATCGCTCTTTTTAAAACTGCCTCGATGGAATCTGAAATGACATCTAACCAGATATACTCACGCTTTGCCATATTCAAGAATGCTTCAACATGCCCAGGAACGAAAACCTCACCCTTGAGTTCTGAAATTGCATGGCAAATACCCCGAACCTGACTCAGTACCGGCTCTTTTTTGGATATCTTGACCGCCACCCGATCCGCCAGATGGATGATATGGCTTCTGACCGGAACAGGTTCCTCATTTTGAAAGGCGCCCTTCCCATTTTTCCAGGGCACATGATGGAACTTAACCAGTCTGGCAATGACAGAAAACGGTTTAAATGATCCAAGAATCAGACTGCCGGCCATGGAATGCTCCCCGGGTTTTGTATCCTCGAATTCAAGCAGGTCCAGTCTATCTTCCAGAGAAAAGGCCCCGACATCATGCAATGCCCCGGCCATAAAGACTTCAAATTTTTTCTCATCCGAGAAATTGAGTTCTCCGGCCAATTGATAGGCCAAATAGGAAACCTGCATGTGATGCTTCCCAATAGCAGGGCTCATCATATCGACGACTCTGGCTATGGAAGTCACCATATCAAAAATATGGACACGGAGTTTCTCGGCAACCATGGCTGTTTTTTCCTTTAATAAGCTTCCCGCAGCGAATTCCGGAATTCGTTCTTGGTCCCACACCCATCCGTTAGGGTGGACTTCGTAAATAAGCATGAAGAAAACAAAATGCGCGTTCAAAAAGATTTTTCGTTTGGGCAACAGGCCGCCAGCCAGTGCAGTTGTGACTCTCCAAAGCGTGTTTTATGTTTTTTTAATCGAATGTTTCACTTTCACTTTCGCATCGATCAGTTGACCGTGGGAGATACGCAGCAGGTTCTTGAGCTTGTTCATCAGGTAGTGTTCGTATTGGTCCATTTTCCCGTCGACATAGACGATTCGCCACAGGGTTTCGATAATTTCGATTTTTTCCTCGTTTGAGTAGTTATCGTTGATCAGTCTGGCAAATTGCCACAAGTCCACACTCTCTTCCAGTTCCTTTTCAGCCTCTGCAATCAGGACGTCGGCATGCTGTCGGGATAAACCGTATTTTTCTTCCAAAATCGAAAGGACGGTTTTCATTTCTTCTTGGGTGAATTTTCCATCAATGCGTGCGATCTCAACAAACAGGGCACAAGCCGCAACATTTATGTTATGACGCGCTTCCTGACCTGTGTTTTTAGGATTGCTCTCAACTGATTTTCTAAAAAATCGTTTTACGATATCGAGCATTTCATGTTCTCCTGATTCTATCCATTAAACAAACAAAGATTTTTAAACGGTTCAAAATGGAAAAGCTTCCCATATCACTCTATCATAAAATAACAAATGAGATTAAATACATCAAGAGAATGATGGATTAAATTCAGCCGATAACGCCCACCACTGCACCGGTCATACAGGTGGCCAGCGTTCCGGCAATAATGGAGCGAAGTCCTAGAGAAACGATCTCATCGCGTTTTTCCGGAACCATTGTGCCCATACCTCCGATCATAATTCCCAGACTGCCGGGGTTGGCGAATCCGCACATGGCATATGTCATAATTAATAAACTTTTGGGATTCAACGCGCCCTGCGGCAAACCGCTCATGTCCAGATATGCCAGAAATTCGTTTAGAATCGTCTTCGTTCCCATAAGCGAACCGGCAATGGGAGCCTCTTTCCAGGGGACACCCATTAACCAGACCACCGGTGCCATAATCAGCCCCAAAATTCGTTGCAAACTAACAGGGTATCCACCGATGTCAGGAAGAAGGCCGAGCATTAAATTTAAAAGGTGAACCAGGGCCACAAGGACGATGAGCATGGCAATGATATTGATTAAAAGCCGAACACCTTGAATGGTTCCTTTGGTGATTGCGTCCATTGCGCTTAAAGCCGGTTCAGGAGATGTCAATTCTCCGGAAGTGCGTTTACCGGTCTCGGGTATCATGATTTTTGAAATCGTGACTGCGGCAGGAACACTGATAATGGAAGCTGTCAGTATATGGCCCATAATATCAGGTATGGTTTTGCTTAAAATACTGGCATACAACACCATTACAGTACCGGCGATTGTGGCCATACCCGAAGTCATCAGCGTAAATATTTCGCTCCGAGTCATCTCCTTCAAATAAGGCCGAATAAACAGCGGGGATTCAACCATACCCACAAATATGTTCGCAGAAACACCAAGCCCTTCTGCACCCCCCAGCTTTAATGTTTTTTCCAGCGCGTATGAGAATGCCCTTACCACCAGAGGAAGGATTCTCCAGTAGAACAAGAGTGAAGAAAGGGCACTGATAACGAGAACCAGGGGAAGGGCCTGGAAGGCCAAAATAAAGCTGGAACCCGGAAATTTTTCAGCAAACGGCAAGTCCCCGCCGCCAAGATATCCGAAAACCATGGACGTTCCGGCTTTGGTTGATTCCTCAAGCGACAGGACCAGATGATTCAACGAAATGAAAAATCCTCTAAAAACAGGCAGCTTTAACAAGATAAATCCAACCAGCAACTGGATGGCAATCCCCGCTATTATCAGTTTAATCTTAACCTTTTTACGATTTTCGCTGATCAGCCACGCAACCCCGGAAAATACCAGAAGTCCCGCCATACTTTGAATGATCATGGATTTAACCTTCCTTAGGAAGATCTTGATCTTTAACCAATGATCTCCCACCCGCGCCTCTTGGCAATTTGCCGCAATTTACTATCCGGATAAACTGCGACCGGTTGATATACTGATGCCAGCAAGGCAATGTCGGTGGCTGAGTCGGCATAAGCGGTGCATTTAGCCAACATTGTATTGAAATTTCGACACATTTGCTCGGCAATATGTAATTTGGCTTCACCAAATGGATGGATGCGCGGAGGAGCGGATGTAAAGTAGCCGTTCCTGGCATCGCAAACGGTCGCAGCGATGTGGGTGATGTCCAGCTGCTCGGCAATTGGCCTAGCAATAAGGTCCAGTGTACCGGTCAAGAGAACAACGATATCACCTTGCGATAGGTGGTTGTCGAGGCGTTTTTTTACAACGGGACGCAGATTAGGCAAACAGGCCTGTGCGACGAATTGTTCTGCGAGGTGCTGAATTTTATTTTGGTTCAATCCGGTGAGATAAGCCTTGTTCTTTTTCCAGACGTCTTTGCATGAGTGCTTATACCGGCGCAATGTAAAAGCTATAAATGCTACCAACTGAGGAAAACCCAGAATGCGGCCGCACAGCAGAAACACGAAAAACCGCTTCTCGGAAGATAGCCCTTTAATCAGCGTTCCATCTAAATCGAAAAAAACCAAGGACATGCCATTTAGCCAAATTAATTATTCAGATTAATCCTGGACAAACCTGAACCCAAACAAAAATTTTATCACGAAGCACGAAATTTTAAAAACACGAAAAAGAATGTTTTTTTACTTTCGGAATGCCGAAAACAGCCCGTTTTCGCGGGCTGTAAACTCTAAAATCACCGGTAGGCCGCGGATCAGACACATTGTGACGGTCGCATACACAAGTACCCACTTAACCGCAGTCAACATGATCTGGAATTCAGTGTAAAAACTCGGGAAAAGCGCCGGCCAGGGCTGAATCAGAAAAATAAAGCCAAAGGTCACGGCCTTCAATGCTCCATAAAATAACCGCATAAAGCTGCTGGCGACGATGAATTTACCAATGGGAGAGTGTATCATGCCAAATGGAGTTTGTCCCTCGGATGCGCCCTGGGAGCGAATGGAGTCGACCACAAAACCGCGGATCAAAAAAACAACCGCTATCCACACCGGTATAATCCTGAGATCCACAAGCACCACCCAGAGCACATTTTCTACCACGCGATCAATGGCGATATCAAATATGGCCCCGAATAATGACGCTTCATTGCGCTTACGAGCAACATATCCGTCAACGCCGTCAAGGACAAAAATGATCACCAGCAATGGGCAGTTAACCAGTTGTAGTTTGGGGTTTTGGGCGTAGGCCAGTATAATCAGGACGATCAGCAGGAAGAATCGACCCAGTGTGATTAGGTTTGCCATAATTCCTCAGTCAAAAAACGGCATGATTTTTGTTAGGAATCAGACGCGAGATGTTTGAATGCTTCAGATCGAGATCCGGTTTTATATCCTTTTAAATACCACACATGTAGTTGGTATTGCAATATATATAATAGTGATCACAAAAACGCTTGCGAAGGCTGCTTTTAGGACATACGACGGAATTTACCCTTTCACTTAATGTTGTAAGGGATGTTTTATAATGGCGACCCATTCCCGACAGCGTCAATGATACCTGGATCTTTCACCAAAAAGCAGGCATCCGGCAACAGGCTGATAACAGTTTGGCTTTTCCTTGACAATACATCCGGCATGATGTAAAAGTGGTCGAAAATTCGAATGGATACTGACGAGTTATGCTCAAGCCAAAAGGCCATCCCGACTCGGGACGGCCTTTTTTTATGGAAGGAGGAGAAATGAAGACATACAACAACACCGTATTATTCCTTTGGTCCATTGCAATTTTAGTGTTCTGCATCATGACCGTTTCGCCGAAATGCGCATCTGCCGAAATGCCGAAAGAAATTAGAATCGGGGCAACAGTATCTATGAGCGGTAAATTCTCCACGGAAGTGGGACCTTTTAAAAAACTAATGGAAGCGTATGCGGCAACGATTAACCGCCGGGGCGGCATATACCTTAAATCGGCGGACGCCAGACTCCCGGTCAAATTCATCGTCTATGACGACAAGAGCGACGGCCCCACTGCCCGAAAGTTTTACGAAAGGTTGATTTCCGTGGACAAGGTAAATATTCTGCTCGGGCCTTATTCCAGTCCGGTTACATTTGCGGCCAGCGTTGCCTCGGAGGAAAACAATGTCCCGTTTATTGCCATCTGCGCCAATTCTCACAAAATCTACAACCGCGGTTTCAAATGGATCGTCTGCGTCATCGATTCAGCCCCCAGATATACGCATCGTTACTGGGACATGATCCAGGCCGAAGAATGGGCTAAAACCGTTGCCTTTGTTGTTGAAGATACGCTCCACCCTCAGGGGGTATATCATGGCGCCAAAAAGCTTGCCGAAGACGCAGGATTGAAAGAAGTTTCCCTTAAAGTACTTCCGGCGGATACGCACGATTTCACTGCGACCATCGTAAAGATTCAAGATGTGTCACCGGATATTGTTTTTGTTTCTGCCAACGTGCCGTTTTCCATCGCATTTATGCGCCAGGCCAGAGAATTGGGCCTAAATCCAAAAGAGTTTCATGTCATTCACCACAGTGGTGTCTTCAAAAAGGGACTTGGGGCCGGAGCAGAAGGTATTATCGGCCAGTCATACTGGACACAGGGAATGAATTATGGAAATCCGGAATTGTTCACGGAGGTCATGAAGGGCTCCGGGATCAGCCTGGATGACTTTCCATGGGCACCGGCCTATATGATGGCATTTGAAGTGGCAACCCAGGCCATTGAAAGGGCAGGCAGTCTCGAAAGGGAAAAACTGATGTTGACTTTAAAAAGGCTCAGGGTTATGACCATTGGCGGCGTGGTGAGCTTTGCCGAAAACGGAGTCGGCACCATCAACACATATCCGTCGCAGATCATTGGCGGGAAATACAACATTGTCTGGCCCCCTGACGTCGCCACTGCCCGCCACCGTTATCCAAATTCGGGGAATTAAGGATTTTTTCATTCGATCAGCCTTTTGGAAGATCCGGTTTTAAAAGTGACATAAGGTGATTCAAGTTCTTATCAGCGGCCTTTTCTTAGGAAGCGTATATGCACTGCTGGCTGTAGGACTTTCGCTGGCATTCGGCATAATGGGAATTCTTAACCTCGCCCACGGAAGCCTGGCAGTTCTGGCAGCGATACTCTATAAAAAGTCTCTGGTTTTTTTTCCGTTTTCGCCATGGTTTTTTTGCGTCCTGTCCATGCCGGTCTTTTTAGCTTTCGGATTCCTTTTGCACCTGGTCATCGTGGCGCCTTTTCGCAACCTTTCCCTGTCCGCCAGTGTCGTAGCATCTCTGATCGCAAGCCTGGGTATAGCGCTTATTCTGGAAGATATTTTTGTATGGTGGCAAGGCTGGGAACCTATCTCGACGTATATTCCGTTTCCAACTTTTAATCTTTTGAATCTGAAAATTCCTGGTCTGAGAGCGGTTCTACTGGGCATGGCCACTGCAACCATAGGACTTTCAACCATTTTTTTGAAAAAAACCGACATGGGAAGGTCCATGCGGGCACTGGCACAGGACAAAGAGGCCGCATCTCTTTATGGAATACATCCGGGCTTTACTTCCATGAGTGCCCTGGGCCTGGCCACGATTCTGGCCGGGTTGGCCGGCATTTTTTATTCTTCCTTATATCCTCTGGGTCCCAGACAAGGGCTTGATCTGACTCTTAAAGCACTCTTTATCGTGGTGGCCGGAGGCATGGGAAACCTCAGGGGCCCGGCCGTCGCCGGTTTAGTCCTGGGCTTTATAGAGTCGTTTGCCGCGTATTTGTTTACGTATACTTCAACGGATACCATCGTATACAGTCTGTTGGTCGCTTACCTGGTGCTTAAAAGAAGCGGGAGACATCAATGAAGCGGTGGCAGATACTTTTTTCAATCGTAATTTTAAGCGTTCTGACAATTGCCAGTGCCGTATTCAACGAAGGATACGTCGGTATTTTTGTTTTTTCACTGATCATTAACGGAACCATGGCCGTATCGTATGACATTCCGGGACGGTCTCTGGGGCTCATCAGCCTTGGCCACGCCGTTTTTTTCGGGGTGGGCGCATACTGTTTTGGTCTTGGCATCTCAATGGGGTTTTCCTTTTTTCCGTCGCTATTTCTGACCCTATTGTTGAGCTTCATCATAGCAATGCTTGTCACCCTTCTTCTGGCCGGGCTGAACCATGGCTATTATTCCCTGGCCACCCTTGGTGTCCTCATTATTTTTCAAAAAATTGTAGAAACACTGGAATTCGTAACCGGAGGCTCGGCGGGGCTTTATATCCCGGATGTCCTATCCAAACACCACTATAGCCTCCTGGCCGCACTTCTGCTTCTGGCAACCGCAGCGTGTCATGTGTTTTTTTCCCGTTCCCGCTGGGGGCTCTATTCAAAAGAAACGAAAGCCAGCGAAGATGCGGCCGAGGTAGTCGGTATTCCCACTCGCAAAGTAAAAATTCTCTGCCTGATGACCGCTGCAATCCCGGCGTGCATGGCCGGTGCCATTCATCTGGCGCGTACCTCTTACGTAAGTCCGCCTTCAGGATTCAGCCTCACACTCAGTATCACGGCCTTGCTGAGTTCACGAATTGTACCGGTAAGCGGTTTACTTGGACCGCTGCTGGGAGTCCTGCTCATCACAACAGCAGAAGAAGTCATCTGGACGAAATTTGAAGGGTTCAATCATGCCTTGTTCGGCTTGATTCTGCTGGGCGCAGCCTTCTATCAGGGGCTATTTTCAGACAAAGAATTGGCGCGGCGGTAGAAAATGCGTAGGATTGATAACCTTTTCACCGTTGATGGATTTTTTCAAACTTTGTACTAATTCCGGAAATATGCTAAAATAAAATTGTAGATAATTCGAAAGACATAACGCAAACCGTATGAACGGAATTTGGAGGTTTGGATAATTGTTTGAAAATATATCAAAGATAAACATTATTCGTGTCGGCGAGTGTATTACATATTCCAGCCTCAAAGAGATTGGGGAAAATATTTTGGAATCTTTCAGGGGAATGATCGAAGAATATGAGATATACCATCACGAAGTACCTTCTATTGACAGTATTGACGCACTGTTGCTGACAATGGTACTTCATGAAGCGTTCGGCGGACATATTTTGGGAATCACCGATGTGGATTTAACGACTCAAGATGAAGATGAATTCTATAACACCATTTTCGGCGGTAAAAACGCCATGAACAATGTTGCGGTTGTTTCTACCAAACGGCTCAGTCCGTCGAATGTCACCACAGAGGCCGATTACGATTTGTTTGTCGACAGAACCATAAAGGTGTCCTTACATGAAGTGGGCCATAATTTTGGGTTAACCGACCATGCATCTTACAAGCTGGCTCCAGACGGATCTTTATGCCCCATGAGCAGAGGAGAATTTAACAAATTTGGATACTTTGGGTATGTCCGTGCAATTATCGACGGAAGAGGTCATAACTTTTGTGACGAATGTACCCATTTTTTGAATACGTGCAAATCCTACATACGCCGATTTGACAAATTACTGAAAGATACAGTTTATCTTCATTGATGGAAAAGTTCCACAGAGACAACACCTAAATCTTGTTGAATGAAAGTATAAAAAATCAGAAATATTAAGTAAGATTAAATATTCGGTTTGACGATAATTTTTTTCATCCTTAAAAGCCTTGCGATTTCATCGGTTTGCCGTATCACATGTTCAGGTTTGCGCGTATTGGCGAGGCGCATCAAAAACTTCCCAGCCTCTAAGGAACGAGGTTCAGATCTCCAAAACCAGACCTGCGGGACAATGGTCTGATCCAAAAATATCATTGTCAATAAACGCCGCTTTTACCCACCCTTTATTGATAATATCTTTGGTAACGAAAAAATAATCGATACGCCAGCCGATGTTGCGCTCTCTCGCTTTGAATCGATATGTCCACCATGAATATTTTACGGTATCCGGATGAAAATATCTAAAGGTATCCACATAGCCGTTATCAACGATCCTGTCGAGCCAATCACGCTCGATCCGTAAAAATCCGGAAGTGTTTTCATTGGCTTTCGGATTTTTCAAATCGATTTCATTATGGGCTGTGTTATAATCTCCAGATATAATAAGGCTTCGGCCCTGCTTTTTATAAGCATCGGCATACTCAAAAAATTTTTCATAAAAATCGAGCTTGTATTGCAGGCGTTCCTCGCTCATTTGACCGTTGGGAAAATAAACATTAAAAAAGATAAAATCATCAAAGTCCATATCGATGACTCGCCCCTCATTATCGAATTCCGGTGCATCGATACTGTAATTAATTCTCCCGGGTTTTATCCGGGTGTAGGTACAGACACCACTGTACCCCTTTTTTACAGCGGCATGGGACCAAAATGCTTCATATCCTTCGATATTCTTCATTTCATCCGTGAGTTGCGATTCCTGGATCTTTGTTTCCTGAATGGCACATATATCGGCATCCATCTGTTTGAAGGATTTAATAAAATCCTTTTTAAGGGCTGCCCGAAGGCCATTTACATTCCATGAAATAAGCTTAACTGTTTTTGTCTTCGGCATAATAGACGCTCCTACATGCGTGTCTTTTTACATAATCTCCGGATCTTTTCGGCAATACCATCATATGATCACCGCAAATGAATCGTTTTTCAGGAGAACCTTTCAATAGATCCGGATCGCTTCACAAAGGCATCCAGGAGGGAATAAAGTTTAATAATGCTATCAATGTCGACGTGCTCTTCCGGTGTGTGCCGGCTTCGATCACCGTCAGCACCCCAGATAATTCCTTTGATCCCTGACTGCGAAAGAAAACGCGCGTCGTTAGCGCCGTCTTCAAATCCAATCCGGATATTTTTTGAAATGTCCAGCAGCAATTTCAGGTGTTCCGATTTTCCACTAGGAAACAGGGGCTCAACGCTCTCCACAACGATTTCGCTGTGCAACTCGCTTTGCATTTTGCTGAACATGCGCTCAACATCGTCAGTTTCCGTATATCGAATCTCCAGATGGGCCTCCGCACATTCCGGAACCCCTTGGTGCGGTTTTTCCGTATGAATATCCACGCAGGTTACGGCCCTGTGCCAGTGGTCGGGCGCCGATTTTACGAAGTAAGTCCGCCATTTGATAACATCATCCATCAATTTTTCAATGGCGTTTTCCTCAAGCCACGGCTTGTCCCCGAAATTCGCCTTTACACGGGATAGGAGCTTGACCTTGGCAACACCTTTTTCTTTAACAACAATTTTATCAATACTCCCCCCGTCAAGCACGATACAAAAGTCAGTCTGAACTTCGCCAAGTATCTTTTTAGCTCCGTTGAAGCCGCCGATCTCTTCATCACTGGTAATCAAAATCCCAAATGGAAAATCTTTTTGACTTTTGCCTTGCTTTTGAAGTTTTTCCATATTCTTTTTTAGCAAAACCATTGAGAGTGCAACCGCATATTTGTCATCCAGGCATCCCCGTCCATACAGCCTCCGATCTTTTATCACCGGTCGAAACAATTTGTCCGGTGCATCAACAACATCAATGTGGCTCATCAAAAGCACAGGCGCATAACCCCTTTTGGGAAGAACCATTATCGAGGGTGAATTGCCGAAATAAAGAAGTCTGTAAACGACGCCACAGGCATCTAAATAATTCTCGATAAATTCAGCACATCTCCTGATCTCGTCAGGCTTCGAGTGCATGGTTTTGAATTGAACCAGTTCTTTCGTAAGATCGATAATCTCTTGCATAATGATACTTTCTGGTGAAATTTCCGAACATTTCTAATCCATCTGGCTTTATTTGTCATAAAGCATATTCTGAAAGGTGAACGCATTTTTTGGTGCATGGCCATCAAAATCATTGTTAAAGAAAACAAATATTTTTCTGGCGCCGTTCTCTTTCATTTTTTCGACGAGATTCAATATCTCCTCAAGTTCTTGATTCGAGTAGTCATGAGCATACCATTTCTTTCGGCCATGCAGGCGGATATAGGCCTAACCGGAAGTTACCCAATCCATAAGACGGATGTTCGGAGCATCGACAACACAGAACACTGCACCCAATTCCGTCAGCAGACCCTTGATTTCATTGGAATACCATTGCGAATGACGAAACTCAACGGCCACTTTTGTCGGATCAGGAAAAGACAACAATGCGATTTTCAAACGATCCGGGTCATAGGGTATTTTTGGTGGGAGTTGCATGAGAACCATTCCGAAATGATTTTCAAGCAACACCACGGATTCCCAAAATTCCATGATAGGGGTTTCTGAATCCAGAAGATATTTTCGGTGGGTAATCTGTCTGGGAACTTTCAAGACATAAAGAAAATCGTCCGGAGCACGTTCTCGCCACTTTTGGTATGTTGTATCCGTAAATCTTCGGTAAAAAGTGGCATTGATTTCTACTGCTGTGAATGTCTTCGCATAATAATCGAACCATCTTGTTTTGGGGATATTCCCGGGGTAAAATGTATCCTTCCAATGATTATATGTCCATCCGGAAGTGCCCACATAAAATGCGTGTTTTTTCGAATTCATTATTCTTTTATTTTTTTGCCACAAAAAGGACAAAATTGACAACTAATGATTTGAATGAAAGTTTGAGAATATTGACTATTTATCCTCCGGAACAATATAGTCCTTCAATTTTTCCAACAGGGAATCAGGCAATTCTTCTTTGTAAAGAAAGGCCTGGGCTTCCTTTCCGGTGATTTGCTGTTTGATTTCGACGGGAAGTGAGCGCAAAATCGCCATGCGCTCCGGATCAGGTTTTCCTTGGCGCGGTCCGGTTTGTTTATTCATAATCGTCTCCTGTTATCACCATGATGCTTTTTGGTTTATTGAATTAATTCCGTGAAAATACAACTTCACAGTCAGAAAAAAACGTTTTATTTAAATGCGCTGAAATCCTTTCCTCGCTGACGTGCCCGCTCTTCAAACCAGGCGTTTTCATCCCTCGGAGGATTCACCAATTCTTTTGCTTCTTTTCGGACCAGTCGGATGGCTTCAGAAGGACAGGTCGTTGCGCAAAGACCGCAACCAATACACTTGCCATTAATGACACGATAGGTTTCTTCTTCCTTTTCGATAGCACCTACCTGGCAGCGATCGTCAGCACAGATTCCACAGACATCGCACGCTTCAGCATCAATCTCAGCGTAATAATAGGAGTTGACCACATTCGTAAGTCCCATGTTTATGGATCTCAACAAACCGCAACAACATCCGCAGCAATTGCAGATATACCAGTGCCCGCTCTCCACATTGCCGGTCATATGTACGAGCCCCGCCTCTTCGGATTTTCGGAGCACTTCATAAGCTTCCGCCTTTGAGATGATGCGCCCGCCCCAACGATTGTTTTCGAAAGCATCGGGTTCCGGATCCATGGCCATACATACGTCCATAGGCCTGTCGCAGGGCTTGCCCAAAATTCCCTGTTTCTTTTTACAGATGCATTCGTTCACCATAAATGACCGGGCTTTTTCGACAATACCGGAAACCTGCTCATAGGTCAGGGCCTCCTGCTTTACGGGTATCTGTTTTTCAATAGGAATGACCTGCATCACCTGAGGCCCGTATTTTAAAAACTGCGATCCCCAGTACATAAAGTATTTCGAACACATCTCCGCAAACTCACGGTCCATCCGGTTAAGCTGAAACTCATAAATCCCGACAACCCAAGGCATCAATTTAAAGGTCCTTACCCCGCCGGATTCACTTACAAATACCTCACCTCGATCCCACATCGAGATCAACGTCTCTTCAAGTCTCTCCAAGGGGCGCCCGGTACGTTCGGCGATCTGCCTTGCAGTTTCGGGCGTCAGTCTCATATCGCAGAATAGATCGGCCTCTTCGGGGGTAAATATTTTTTTGAGAATTCTGATCTCAAGACCATCCTTTGTAGCCGGGAAACCGTTGGGCAGAGTGTCGAGAACCTTCGCCAACCTGTGATACACTTCATCGCTCATCTTTCATTATCTCCAATATATATTAAAATATCCTCCATGTTATTAATCGAGGATATGTTCACTTTCTTCACGTTCATGTAATCTGTAGAGAAGACTTAGGATGCTTTCGCGACCTTAAAATCACAGACCAGCGGGGTATGGTCGGAAAACTTGACTTGTGGAATCTGAAAACGGGTGACTTGAATTTCCGGGCTATGGAAAATATAATCGAGCTGTCTTCGTGGGGCCCGGCTGGGGTGGGAGGGTTCTCCGTTAGTATTGGCATTATGCAGTTCTGTAGCGGCGAGGAATAATTGCAGTTCCCGATCTCCCCACAAAACATTGAAATCTCCGGCAACAATTACCGGCTTATTTTTGTTTTTGATCATGTTATGAAGATCCTGAAGCTGATACTGTCGATGCCGAAACTTGATAGACAAATGCACCAGAAAAACCGAAACGTTTTCTAACTCGAGTTCGATTACAAGACGCTTTACCCCCTCATTAAAATAATGAAAGTCTTGAGAAACAATCTCTCGGTTGGTTAGAATCGCATTCCCCTGCTTGTTCAACACCGGTATTTTCCGGGCCACTGAATCCATGGAATATTTTGTCTGATAGACAGGAAAGTGTTTCAATTCCTGAGCGATAGCTTCCGCCTGGTTGCTTTTTTCAGAGCGGAATGATCCGGTATCGACCTCAATCAGTCCGATGATATCCGGATTCAGCGGTTTGATGAAATCCACTATTTTTTTAAAATTACCGTTGGTGTGCTTTAAATAGCCACAGTATGGAACAGGAAAATGAAATGTTTTCCCGATCCCTGCTCCATACCGTATATTATACAAGAGAAGTCGCATTCTTTCCTTTTTCGGTGCCCGTGATGGTTGAATCACAGGGTTTCTCATAATGCTTCGAGTGTCCCAATAATAAGACGACAGCGGACAAAGTCAATATTTAATTTTAAATCCGTTTTCAGGTTTATAATGCCGTTTCAATGGTAACACATTAAATACGAAGAATGTCTATAAGTTCATTGATCTAAATTGAACCTTTACTTTAAGTTTTTTTCGTTTCGACCAGGCCCATTCGCTTCAGGTCTTTCAGAAGGTCCGGCATCCCGAGTCGCTCAAAAGTTTCAGCTTTTTGCATACCTGACTCAGGATCCCAGCCCCGAAGTTCATAAAATTCCTTTCGCATCTTTTCAAAAACACTTCGATCCAATGTTTTACCTTTTCGACTAATCACTTCTTCCCCCAATCCGGGAACAATCACGTCGGGATTCATAAAAACCGTTTCAACCGGGTCTGTAAAATTGAATTCCGCCGGCACATCATCCGTTTTGGGGCGCCGTCCTTCCCTTAAAAGGACTCCCCGTTGCAGATTAAATATTCGTTCACCGTATTGGTTTAGCCCGGCTTCATGCGTTTCTATGCCGGTCACCGCAGAAAATATTCCACTTTCCAAACTTGGATCCCCCACGTGATCCTGGGTGTTCCAAGATACCATTATGGGCCAGCTGGAATCGCAAAGCAACAGACTGTCCTTCACATAGGTCCGATCCATTATGTTGACCGCCGCTCTGGCCTTTCCTTCATGGGTCATCAGATCCCATGCCTTTTCATGTTCCCAAAATCTTGTCGCCGCAGCGCGAAAGACCCCCGACGTGACCGGTGAGGATCCGGGATGGGCCTGATTCATGGCCCACAATCCGGTTAACCAGCTTATTTCGTGAAGCATGGCGATGGGCTGTCTGGGTTCCAGGGCATACAACAACCCATTCATCAAATATTCTCGGGCTGAATACGTGGCACCGTCTCCGACCCCGGATACCTCATTGGCAAAATGGGATTTGGCTTCAGGACCAAGCTTTTCGCCGGCTCGAAGCAGTCCTTCGGCCAGAATTTCGCCAAATCCCTGTCTGTATGCGATCATATTGGCGAGGTCTTCAAAAAACTCATGGGTGCCCAGTTTTGAAATATTAAGACCGGTCTCCCTGTCGGTAAGGTATCCTGCCTGATAACAGGTTTCCAACCAATGGATGATATTGGACATTTCCATTGTACAGATCGACAGATCGTTGCAGATTCCTGTGGCATCCACAGCGGTCTCCGTTGATTCTCCCGGCCTTCTGAAAACCCATGGGAGATATACAAACATGGATTGACATTTACGTACCACATCCTTGCCGGATGCCGTCCGAAACGAACTTCTGTATTTACAATCGAGCCCGCATTGATAACAAGACGACTTGCCGGTTCGACGGACCTGTTCTTCGGGATAAGGGACCTGGAGCGGGTCACGCTTATTTAAATGGATGGACAATTTGTTGAGTTCTTTTAATTTCTCAGGATCCGAAACCAAAGGACTCCCCGTACCCAACACCGCGATGGCCTTCAGATTTTTAGATCCCATTACCGCACCGAACCCGCCGGTAGCACTCCCTTCGTTATCCGTCATCAGATTGGCACTCCGACACATATTTTCACCGGCCACACCGGTGGATACGAATCGAACATTTTTGCCATGGATTTCCTTCAAGATTTTCCTGACATCATAAACACCCTTTCCCCATAACAAAGACGCATCTAAAATTTCGGCTTTACCGTCATGGAGCCAGATATAAACCGGCTTTTCAGATCGTCCGAATACCACAATACCATCGTAACCGGCTCTTTTTAAGTATGGTGCGAAAAATCCGCCAAGATTCCCGTAACAGAACCCTTCCGGCATGAGCATGGGAGACTTTCCAACGACCTCAAACCGGGAAGCCCCTTGAACCCCGGTGGCACCCAAAGGGCCGGTCATGAGAATCAGGCGATTTTCCGGATCAAAAGCACCCACACCCGGGCCGACTTCCTCCCAATAAATTCGGGTGGCAATTCCTCGCCCACCAAGAAAACGTTCAGCATAGTCCATGGTATCCAGTTCGGAGATTCGGTGTTCAGAAAGGTCTATTTTAAGTATTTTCCCGCACCATCCATAAGTGTTCGTCGTCATTTTTAACTCCCGATCGTTACAGATGTTGGTATTTTGAACCTTGATTTTAATTCTACACTGGATGGAGACATACCGCAAGTCCTGGATGATCTGAGTGGTTCAAAAAAAGGTGGCATGAATCGGAAAAACGAAGTACGAGGATGAAGCAAATCTCCCTAGAACAAAGCTCAACGGTGCAGGATGCGATCAATCTTTTTTCATGGCATGATACCGTATGAGCCCTTCCTGGGTCACGGAAGCAATGAGTTTCCCTTCCTTGGTGTATATTTTTCCGTTGTTCAACCCCTTAGCCTTGTAAGCATTGGGACTTTTCATAACGTACAAAAGCCATTCATCCATCCGGAAATCCCGATGGAACCACAAGGCATGATCCAGGCTGGCGACCTGCATTTCACGCTCCCAGTAACTGTGCCCATGGGGATAAAGAGATGTGACCACGAGGCCGAAATCAGATGCATATGCCAGCAAATACTGGTGCACCCTGAAATCATCCGGCATTTTGTCGATGGCCTTCAACCATGTGTAACTCACCGGCTCCCTTTTTTCAGGATAAAAAGGGTCGATGGGATTTACCGGTCTGAACTCTATCGGTTTTTTACACAAGATTTTATCTCGAATGGCTTCCGGTATCTTGTCCGCCACAGCCATTGCAAGTTCGAGTTCGGAAGCTATTCCATCGGGTCCGATAACTTCCGGTGATTCTTCTTGATGATCAAACCCGGGCTCGTCAATTTGAAATGAAGCGGACATATTAAATATTGCGCGGCCTTTTTGAATGGCCACGACGCGGCGTGTGGTGAAACTTTTTCCATCGCGGATACAGTCGACTTCATAAACGATGGGTTTGTTCGCATCACCCATTCTGAGAAAATATGCATGCAGGCTGTGGGCCTTTCGGTCTGATTGTACGGTTTGATATGCTGCGGATAACGCCTGTCCCAGCACTTGCCCGCCGAATACGCTCCCAAACCCCAAATCTTGACTTTGGCCTCGAAAAATATTCTCCTCAATTTTTTCTAATCTCAGAAGCCCCAACAATTCTTCTAAAACATTATCATCCATACAGGCGTTCATTTTTCTCCTTGGTTTGACCGAAATTCAGGTTTTAAATTAACTATTGTAAAAATACATGGCGTTGGATTCAATTTCAATGGAATTCTTTTGGATGTCTTTACAATTAACGAGTTAATAAAATGTCCAAATAGACTGATCAAAACGTTCCCATCTGCCGTCAGGTCTTTCTCGCGACTCAAAATTATAGGGCAATTGATACCATAAGAGGAGCTGATTGGTAAATCTGTCCATTGCATAAGTCCCTCGAGTCGTTTCAACCAATAACAAGGCGTGTGATGTAAGCGTTTTTCTATTGTGAACAATAGCGATTCTCAATGCACCCCTGGGGATGCCGAGGTTTGTTAATCGAAATCGTTTTTCAAGTGCAACATCCTCACAATCCCCCATTCCGGAAATCGGATATGTCCAAAATTCTTCTATATTGTATTGAATTTTATCCAGGACAAATCGAATTTCAAGATTGACTGCGGTATTGACTTCAATTAAAAGATTCTTTGTTTTCTCGGTCAATTCAATGATCGTCAGCCCACCCATTTCGCACTCACCCGGATTTCTTAGGCAAAATTCTTCATAAGGGACAAATTTATCCCTTATCTCTACTACAGGAAGATTTAAAGTTGCACTAGGGGAATTCTCCTCCGCTGACAATGTCATCCAGGTAGATCCATGAAAAAAACAGAGAAACACTTCGATACAAAAAAAAATCGTCAAGGCAAGCAAACATTTTTTAAATCCACAGTGCATATTTACCAATACATTGATTGTTAGAAGAGTTTTTAATACATGCTATTTCAAAAAATATCTAACAGCCAATTTTAAATACCCAAAATCAAACTGTCTATACTTTTATTGAGCAAAAGATATGCCAGTCGGAAATGATATGCCAATTCAATTTACCATTTTGATTTAACTTAAATTATTGTAATAGGCTATTGATTACTGAAAGGACTAATGGAGCGGATGTGTCAGGATTTTTTACAAAATGTCACTATTTTTCAAAGGGATAATCTCAAATAAAATTGGTTCACGCTGAAGGATTCGAGGAGTCAAGCGAAAGGTGTATGACTCCTCGGCAGTTACCAGACGTACTTACCCAAAAGCGCTTTTATCTTTTCGGAAACACTGAGTGTGAAGGGGACCAAAACTTCCTCACTTTTGGCCATATCCGCTTCGACCTGATCTCGCAATTTCTGGATGAAAACATCATCGGATTTTCCATGGACGAACATCGTGACCTCCCGGCTGGTCAACATACTCCGCGGAGTCAAATTGGCAGAACCCACAGCGGCAATCACACCATCCGTCAACAACACTTTTGCATGCATCATTTGAGGAAAGAGAAACACCCTGGGAGCTGTCTTGTGCCCTGATTGAAGCAGTTTGTTGATCGTAACCATATTTGCATAATGGTGTGTGTCAGGCTTCTTCGGCAATATGATGTCCACCTTTATCCCTTTTCCGGCGACCTGCTTCACTGTCTCGATGATTTTATCGTCAGAAAAGTAGGCGTGCTCGATGATGACACTTTTTTTAGCATTTTTGATCACTTCTATGAGGGCCGTGCGAATCTCGGTGGCGTTTCGGTCGTTTAAAGCAATCACAAAAGGTGCGGGGGATGGCCACGGAAAACTATTAAACACCTTACTTTCAAAAGCTGCCGTCCATTGCGGGCTACGAATACATGCCATAAAGTCATGCCATTGCGTGTGGTATTCATCGGCGATATTCATTCCACCGAAAATGACTTCCCTATGATCAACGATAAAAAATTTACTGTGATCAGTATCCGCAAAAACATCGACCGTCACATCGATGTTTTTGTAGTTTTTCAGACCAGACCTCGTAAATACCGGGCTGGGCCTTCCCTTCACCATATCAAAGAGTTCAAAAAACGTTCCCAGCGGATCTTTGCTGATGGTAACTTTCACGCCGCGGTCCGCCGCCGCTTTCAGTTTCACCGCAACTTTCCGTCCAGTGATATCATCCTTCCATATAAACGTCTGGACATAGATAGATAATCGGGCCGCATCGATGACCTGAAAAATTTCATCAAATGCTTCCTTTCCATCCACCAAAAGCTTGAGCACCCCAGTGTCTTCTGCCGGTTCGATAAAAAATCCCTTTGGCAATACGGTATCCGGCTCCACACCGAGGCCCAAAGGGTTGAAGACAAACTGAACACTGGCATATACTGCAACTATCAGCAGAGAACACAATATCATTTTTATTAAACGGTGTTTTTCCACGGAATCGATAAAACCACCTTCTAAGGCAATTCATCAACCCATGAGCCGCCGCTAAGCCATTTTTTATGCATTTCCAGTAAGTCACCACTTCCTTGCAGCATGTTCATAAAATTTTGTACCCAGTTGATCATCAGCGTATCTTCGGCCATCGCAATTCCCAACGGTTCGAAGGTAAGGGGCGATTTCCCTGCAAACAGCCCCTTGTCCTGGTATCGATACGCTGTCAGCGCACAAAAGGGAAAATCAGCGACAACAATATCGACCTTTCCTTTGAAAAGAAGGTCGATGGCTTCATCGTACGAGTCGGTGGGTGTCAATTTTGCTTTGGATATTAATTCCTCGACAAATTTCTGACTGGTTGAATCCTTTAGGGTCGCAATTGAAACCT
>Ga0210069_1000036_pt1 | contig 24192 bp, 18 predicted proteins | sample RushSE_TuleB_D2_FD_185568 | JGI IMG/M metagenome (GOLD analysis project Ga0210069, IMG submission 185568) | Wetland microbial communities from San Francisco Bay, California, USA, that impact long-term carbon sequestration - RushSE_TuleB_D2... | ecosystem: Environmental > Aquatic > Marine >... | reverse complement strand
CGGGCAGGACCCGCTCCTGGAAAACCGCCCCCCCGCGTCCGACCTGACGAGCCAGCCGTCGCAGATAGCGGCGGCTCGAAAACCGTCTTCCGGACGGCCCCCACTTGATCTCCATGGCGGGCCCGGCGTCGCACTCGAACAGGAGATGCCGCGCCCCGATGCGACCCGGCTCCCATTCCCGTGGAACCGCGAATTGCACGCCGCCCCAGGCGACGGACTTCCAGCCGGCCGCCTTCAGCGTGTCGTGCGCGTGATGGTGTCTTGTCCCTGAAGTAAATTTCAAAGCGTGGCTACCGCATGGGGCATCCCGGAAGCGGCCGTCATGGTCACATGATTGAAGAACACAGCGCTATTGCGGAATGAACCGCCCCCAGGAGCCCCCCCCCGACGTCGGAGGCTGGAGCTGCCGTTGCCGCAGTTCCTCACGCCGAGTGGGCTTCTGCTGCCCATAACATCGAGCGTCCTCTTCCAGTTGGTTGTGGAGGGTGAGCTTCACGGCGTTGCCGATCTTCTCATCCTCGTCCTTCAGATTGTGCTGCAGAACCAGGCTGACGCGGTTCTGGTTCTGGTCTTTGAAAGACCACTTCCAGCTGATGAACACGCGGAACGGGTCTCCCTGGTATTCATCCGGTTCGCCGAATTTCTGCTTGAACCGTTTGAGGAGCTCTTCGTAAAAGTTCAGGCTGCCGTCGGCATATTTGAGCTTGATGCGAACGATGCTGCTGGGTTTGCGGCAGGTTCCGAAGGCGATGAGCCCGCTCTTGAAGCCCTCGATCGGCACGATCTCGACTTCCTGCAAGTTCTCCATGTAACGCACCGGCAAGGCGGTCTCCATGATGACTTTTTCAGAGACTTCTTCAATGGGGCGCCCCAACCTGAATCCCGCGATGGACAGCGGGATCTCCCCGGCCAGGCCGTGAGCACCCGCCACAATGGATGCCGCAACCATCGTTGCCAGAACGCATGTTCGCATGGGAATCACCTGTCAGGGGGATGAAAAAGTCTATCGATAGCAGCTGATCATAAGGCGGAGGAAGAGAAATTGCAACCGGTCTGAAACGGCCGACCGGCCGTTTCAGTAGGGCAGCCGGGCGAGGGATTTTAGGATTAGGGTGATCCCCATCGCAAACATGCCCATCAGGCCCATGCCGCAGGAGAACCCCGCCAGCAGCACCGGGGCGTACTGCCGCCACATGGCGCCGTAGCGCCGCAAGAAGTAAAAACGGCCGAGCAGGGCACCGGCCACCTCGAGGATGAGGCCGTGGGGGGTGCTCTGCCCGAGACCCCGCACCATGCCGTAGACCAGCATGACCGGCAGGCCGAACAGGGTGAGGATGAGATAAATTACAACGCCCAGCAGTGTGCCGGCCCCCACGTAGATCCAGTTCAGCGCCTGGAAGAAAAGGGAGTTCCCCTCCAGGGTGGAGGTCTGCATGAGCAGCGAGTTCAAGGCCTGCAGGTGCCAGAGCTCCTGGGCGAACGGGTAGGCGCTGGAGGGAATCGGGGCCAGGCGCCAGATGAACTGCGAGAAGAGCAGGCTGGCGATCATGACGACCGGAAAGACCACGATCTCCGACTTGATGATTCCCCGGATGCTGGTTCCGGTCAGCTCGATCTCCCTGAAGCTCACGGTGGCGCTGCCGTAGTTGTGGATCGGGATGGGCGCGTACCAGATCTCGATGCCTTGGTAGCCGAAGTATTTCGCGCCGGCGATGAAGCTCGCCTCCCGCACGAGCGGCAGGCTCACGAACTGGCCGGCGATCCCCTCCATCCGCGCCGTAATGTAGGAGATAAGCGGCGTGTAGAGAAACCCGTAGATAATAAAAAACACTACCGGGAAATTGGGGACCAGCCAGACGCAGAGCGAGACGTAGGAGGTCGTGGAAAAGATATAGATACCGATCGACAGCCAGAAGTTGATGTCGCCCCTTCCCGGCGGCGGCCGGAACAAGTCACGCAGGCTGCCGCGCACCCCCGGCCCCTTGCGGCCGAAGGACCGGATCACGTGCCAGATGCCGATCAGGCCGATGGCCAGCCCCAACCCGATGCCGAAGCTCAGATAGAAGTCGAAGTTGTTGGCGAAGACCGTCTCCACGGTCCGCATGCCGGGGTGCCATCGGTTGAGAATGCCGTGTTGGTAGAGAATAGGGTTGGCGACAATGGTGATGATGAGCCCTCCCAGGCCGCCCATCACCGCCCAGAACGGCAGCACCATACCGATGAACACCAGGCCCAGGTCGAGCTGGATGCCGGTGGCCACCGCCGGGAGCCAGTCCTCGGTGTGCAGGGTGAAGTCGATCCAGGGGATCGGGATCAGCCGTATAGGTTCGATCAGGACCAGGCTGGAGAGCGCCGGCAGCAGCAGGTAGACCGCGCCGAACAGCAGGCCGAGCATGCCGCCGATGGAGAACACCCGCCACTTCCAGCTTTTCTCCCGCTCCTCGGCGGATTCGGCCAGGGCCATGGTCCCCAGGGCCGCCACCGGCGCCATGGGGAAGGGCAGCTTCTCCACATCGGAGGTGATGCGGTAAAGGGCATAGCCCAGGCCGAACTGATCGACGCGGGTGATGATCTGGGTCCCGACCAGCAGCAGGATCGGGATCAGCCAGTCGCGGTGGAAGAAGCTGCGCTCAAGGAGCGCTGCGGACTCGAGCGATGGGGCCACCCACGGCGGGATGAACTCCGCCACGCCCAGCATGCGGGCAGCGTCGGACTGCACCAGATACTGGTTCCACAACAGACCCTGAAAAGGGGTGTGCAGGGCCGCGCCGGCCATGTAGTATAGCAGGAAGATCTCCTGCTGCTTCAGCTCGCTGTAAGAGCGCTTGGCGAGTTCGGCGAACAGGATGATCGTCACCCAGCGCGCGGCCGGACCGATGCCGGTGCCGATGACCAACTGCAGGTACATGCTGCCCGGCATCATCAAAAACCCGATGAAGATCGCCCCGACGACCGTCTTCCAGTCGAACCCCTCCTCGAAGTGCGTCGGGGTCTTCAGCAGGTCCCGGTATTCCTGGAGTTCTTTGTCTTCACGCATAAGCGAAGCTGAAATTTCAGAGTTGAAAGCTCAAAACAGCCGATACAAAAGTTCAGAGTTGAACGCCCGCGGCAAACAAGCCGCTTTCTCTATTGAGCCTTCAGCGTTGATCTTTAATCCGGAAGCACCATGTAGCTCGCATAGCTGAAGAGCCCATAGATCGCCCAATTGCCCGCCATGAAAAAGTCGCCGATGATCAGCCCGATGAAAAACATCCGCAGGTTCTTAAACAGTGCCGTCCCGCCGTAGCGCATGCACAAGGCATTGCACAGCCAGCCCAGAAAAAAACTGAACCACAGCGTCCACATGGCGGAACTGTAGGCCGTGAGATAGCCGATCGGGTGGATCGGCCACCAGTAAAAGCGGTGGTAGCAGACCACCATCACCAGCATGACGGCCGCTCCGGCAGCGATGAAAATCAGCACCCAGCGGCTGGGCTCGGCCGGTGTTTCCACCAGGTTGAAGATGTCCTCATAGACGGAGACGACCGTGCTGGTCGCCCAATCCATCTGCAGCTCGCGCATGCCGAACTTGTAAGCGACGGACAGCATCGCAGCGAAGGATACCGCCACGCCGGCCACCAGGGTGAGCGCCAAGGCAACGGCCACCATGCGGTTGTTGCGCACGCCGTCTGTCACCTTACGGGTGTGCAGCAGCGCAGGCATGAGGGATTCGCGCAGGTCCAGAAAAAGCACCTTCTGGGTCACGGCGGCGACCACCAGACCGGCCTGGGTCAAAAAACGCGAACCGAAAAAGGCCGTGAGGGCATCCAAGGGCGCTGCGGTCAGGGTGAAGTACGTGATGCCGCCCTGGCAGATGACGCGCACCGCCACCAGGGTGAACATGAAAAAGGCGGCCAGCACCAGAATGGCAGCGCCGATCGAAAGCCCGTAATGATGGCACCAGGCGATGAGCCCGATGCTGCCGGCCACCAACCCCCAGAACGCAGGCCGGGTCCCAACCCACTCCGTCGGCGGGTCCGCGTCCGTGCGGCGGCCGAAGGCTTTCAGAAAAACGTCGAGAAAGTGAAACCGGGCCAACCACGCGAGAAACAGAAAGAACACCAGGTAAGCGCCGATCGCCTGGGTTTCTTCGGGCCGGGACAACGTTGGACCGAAGGCCGTTCTGAGCGCCGCCGCCGGGATGTTGATGCCCAGCACGCTCAGCAGGCCGACCAGCAGCGCGCCGGCGAGGAAAAAGACCCAGAACGAAAAGGACACCTGCTTGGCGGTCAGGAACGCAAAACCGATGAAGGCCGGATAAATGAAAATCTTGAGCTTGTAGAAACCGGAGAACAGGCCGGCCTTGGGAAAGAACTTGCCCGCCAGGATCAGGGTCGGGATGGAAGGCACCGTCGGGTTGTAAAAACTGAGTCCATTGATCAGATGCAGGCAGACCGGCACCATCAGGCCGACGAGCAGGTACCGGTGGGTCAACACCGTCGAAAGCCGGTCCTCGTCGATCGCCTCCTGCAGCAGAATCGGCACCCGCAGCAGGGGAAAGTTCATGCGCTCATTGTAGAGCGGCTGGCGGCTCAACAGGCTGACGATGCAGATCATGAGGAAATAGCACAGCAGAATGAAGCCGGACCACTCCGCCAGCGGGCCCGCCCATGCCCCCCAGGGAATCTGCCGGACCACTCCGAGCCACCCCAGCTGCCGCGCGCCGGGAACTCCGTTGTAGAAGTTTTCGATGGCTTGGCCGCTGTCGGGGTACCACCCCTTCGGCAGCAGGGGCTGGAGCACCTCCTCCCAGCGGTTTTCAGCGGTTGCGAAGTGGTAGGGGGCGGTCAAGTTGATGAAAAAGGTACGCGCCAACCCTGTCCACGCAATCCCGGAGAGCAGCACCATCAGGGCCCACATGACGAGCAGCTCCCGACCCGTCAAGAACCGATGGCCCTTGAACACCGACCGCAGCAGTCCCGTCAGAATCACCATCCACACCAGGATATAAAACGGCGCCAGCGGAAACTGCCCCCCCCCGAGAGGGGTCCCCTGGAGATGCGCGTTGTTGAAGGGGGTAATCAGGCAGATGGTGAGTGCCAACAACGCGCCGATGAGCACCGCCCGCAGCCGAATCCGCTCCCCGCGCTGAAGTGCGGGGCTCCCGGGATCGGCGACCGGGCGATCCGTGCTGCGGAGGTCTTCGGTCATCGTGTTCACCTTCCCTATCGCGATCGTGTTTCCGTCATCAGGGCTCAGCGGGCCGGCTCCGGCTCCGCGGTGCTGCCCTCCAGGTCTGCACGCGCTTGCGCCAGCCTCTGCTCATAGTGCACCTTGGCCGGTTCGTCGAGGGAGCGCCAAATCAGCAGCTGGCGTCGAACGTTGTAGAGGAAGCCCTTGTTGATCCGCCGCCAGGCGTTGGACTCCCCCGACTCCCGCGTCAGCCGGACATGGATTTCGACAAAGCCCGGCTCATCCCGCGCCGGGGCAAAGCGCAATTCGACCCGCTGCATGATGCCGAAGTCAAAGGGGGCCAGCCAGACCCCGCACTTGAGGCTCAGGCACTCGGGCAATTCGCAGGCCTCCTGCGGGCAGGTGTCGGTGTCGGACGCGACGCTCGGCGCGGTTTCGCAGGCAAAGTCCAGATCGATGCGGGAGGTCGAAAACCTCCCGTGCGATACGTCGAAATGCCCCTCGAAATAATCGTAAAGAAACCCGCCGACGCTTGCATGCTCTCTGAACGTCAATAGAAAGGGGAAGGTCATTTCGAGGGTGTTGCCGCGCGCGGCCGGAAGCGTCCAGGAGCGGTTCACGTCGGGGATGGCGATTTCCGCGGCCACCTTCGAGGGGTAGATCACCGACAGCAGCACCACGGCGATGACCAGCACCATGGCGGCCACGCCGGCGAGCGAGGAGTAGTTCACGGTGATCCCCGACCAGAGTGCGGTCTCGGCAAAAAGCTTGGCGGTGGTCTGTGCCAGGAGGTAGCCGAACACCACGCTCAGCACGGCAAAGGCCAGGGCCTCGGCAATGAACAGAAAGGAAACGTGGGACGGCGCCAGCCCCACCGAGGTGTAAACGGCGATCTCGCGCTTGCGCTCGTAGACGGCGCCGATCATGGTGTTGAGCACGATGAAGACCGAAATCGCCAGCGGGATGATGATGTTGGGCACCCCGCTGTAGCTCATGGTGTCGCTCGCGTGATAAAGAAACGTCCCCTCCGGCTCGCCGCTGAAAAGCGACAGCCCAAAGCGGTCGATCAGGTTCTCGCCGGACGCCTGTGCCGTCTGCCGGGAGTCGTCGCGAACGGCCACCGCTTTGAGGCTGCCGCCGGCCGCCATCAGGGTCGGGTACGGAAGGATGAGGGTGAGATCGCCCGGGGTGTGCTGGTAGCGGCTTTGGAATTCGCGCACATCCTCACCGGATTCGAGCGCATCCACCTCTTCTTCGCTCAGCTCCGCGGACATCTCCCGCGGAAAGGTGACCGGCGTCAGCGGCTCGCCGTCTAAATCCAGACGCTCCTGCAGCTGTTTGCCGGAAAACACTCCGACCACCGCGACGTCCATGCCCCACAGCGAAACCACATGGCCTTGCGGGCGTAGCGGATCGATCCCGAGACCAATCGCCATCCGCTCGGACATCATCACCACCTGCCGCTCATGCTCGGCAAACCAACGCCCGCCGACCAGAATCGCGTCCAGGCCCGAGACCTGGGGCTCCGCATGCGACAACCCCATCAGTCCCTGGCCCTCGACGCTGCGGCCGTTGGCCCGCAACGGCACGACGCTCGTGCGCGTCACATCGTCTTCCTCGAGCCACGCCCGCGGAACGGCCAGCCCGCGGCCGGAGAAGTCCCGGGCGATCGCCCCGAAGGCCTCGGGCGGAAGCGTCGTCCAGTTCACGTTCTTCAGCAGAAACCCCTGATAGGTCGCCTCCGGGCCGTAAAAAACGCGGGCATGCCGCCGCATGGACTTGGCCGAGGTGAAGCTCATGATGGTGAATGTGAGCAGCACCAGGGTGACACAGGTCAGCGCCGTGCGGACGCGCCGCCGGCGCAGGTTGCTGACCCCCAGCAGGAAGGCGGCGACGAAGGCCTTCCAGCGGCTGATCTCGCCGACCTGGACCATGCGTGCGCGGGTCTGCAGCCCGGCCATTTCCTGCTCGAAGCGGAAAAAAATGATCAGCGCCACGACGAGGGACAACCCCATGATGAAAAAGGCAAGGATCACCACCATCGGGCTGTAGGCCAGCTGGAATGCCGGGTGCACGTTGTAGATGAGAACGATCAGCGCAACAAGAATGGCGCTGAAGGCGATGATGCGGCGGTAGATGTTCGCATAGCAGAACAGCAGGCGCTCCAGGCAAAAGGAGAACGGAACGAAGAGGGCAATGTAGAAAAGCACGCCGTAGAGCACATCCTTTTGCGTCTTCTCCACATCGTCGTAAACCCGGGTGGCCAGGGCCCAAGACCGGGCGCTGGCCTCCGAGAAACGGTCGTAGGTATACGCCGCGAGTGCCGCCTCAGCCGTCTTCAAGGCGGCCTGTCCCTCCTCTTCAAGCCGGCGGATGCTCTCGTTGAAGATGCCGCGCTGCTCCAGATTGGCGATGCGCGGCGTCAGCAGCGCCCACATGTCCTGCGCCACCCGGTAGGCGGTGCGGTGCAGCCGGGGGAAATCCTCCACCTCGTAGCCGATGCCGATCGGCCACTCCGCGCTCGCCTGGATCAGGACGAGCTTGCGCCGGAGCACCGTGTCGGACAATGTCATTTTGAGCGGGGTGCCGGGTTCCAGAAAAACGGTGGTGATGATCGAGGCCCAGGTGTCGAGCCGGCTCATGAACCAGTGCAGCGGCTCCGCTTCGCGCCGGCCGTCGAGAACGTCCGCCTTGGTCAGGTGCCGGAACGTGCGGGGCTCGAGCAGGTTGAACAGCGTGATCCCGTCTCCGGCAAACATGACGAGATCGGTCTCCATGAAGCGCCGGTTCATTTTCACGCGGTAGGCGTCCTTGCCGGTGAGCCTCTTGTCGATGGCCCAGACGGCCTGGCCGGTGCGCTCATCAAAGCGGTAGCCCTCGATCACCACCTTGTGAAAGCTGTGGGTCTTGTCCGCCACGCCCTTGAGGCTGAAACGGCCCTGCGTATCCACCATGGTGTAAAACCGCGAAGGCCCCTGGTAGCATAGCAGGACGGTCCCCGGCGCCGGCTTGTCGGCAAACAGCTCGCCATGGCGCAGGAATCTGGCCCGGCCGCTGACCGTGGAAAATCCGTTGCGCGGGGCATCTTCCTCGCGCAGCTTCGGCACCCGCGACAGGTGGCCGATCAGCCCGCAGACACCGGCGCTCTGCTTCGTCGCATAGCCGATGTCCACCCGTTTCGGGACGTCCTCCGGGGTTCCCCACGCCCCGCGGGCGTCGCCGGTGGTGGCGAGGGTGACGCCGTGGTAGCCCGCCAGCGCGACGACCTCTCCGCCCATGGCCGGCTGATCGACAAAGTAGCTCTGCCAGGACCTCAGTCGGCTCGGCCGCAGGGTGTCCTTGAAGAGCCCGGTCAGACCGGAGGCCTGCGCGACGACCGGCGCGCCCTCCCGCAGGGCCTGTTCGAGCGCGGCATAGGCGGAGACCCGGTTGATCCTGGGCCGCAGCGGGTAGAGCCAGCCGTAGTTGAACGCGCCGAAGCCGTCCCCGTGGCTGGACAGGTGCAGGGATACGGACGCGGCAATCTCAAAATCCCGCAAGGCGCTGCGCAGGCTGCCGGCGCTGTCCACCAGGCGCAGCTGGACCCGCGCATCGGCAAGGGCGGATTCCTGATCCTTGCGGGCCCGAACCGCCGCCTGCTGCAGCAGGCGGCGCTCCTCGGCGGAAAGGTCTTCGTAGGAGGCACGCCACGTCAGGCGCCGCAGCGCCTGCCGCTCGGCGGTGAGCTCCTGGATGCGTTGGACGTCGCGATCACGCTCCGTCAGGCGCAGCTGCATGAGCCGACGGGACACCAGATCGGCGTCGGTCTTGAGACGATCCTCCAGGGCTGCTTTGAGCAGGGCGGCGGGGTCCTGGTCGCCGCCATCCTCCCCGGCCGCGTCTTCGGCAGCGCCGGCGTCGGCGGCCGGTGCCTTGCTTTTGGGGCCGGCCTCATCCAAACGGAAATCCTTGAGCGCCCGAACCGTCAACCGGGTTTTCTTCACCAGGCGCCGCAGCTCGTTTTTCGTGTCGCGTAAATCCTTGGAGCGCGCGGACAGGCTCCACACGAACTCCCGCAAACCGGCCTGCGCTTGAGCGTGGCCGGAGGTCGCCGCCAGCAGAACGGTTCTCTCGGGCGGGTTCTCCTTGAGAAACCGTGCCAGCTCGAGCAGGGTTGCCGCCCCCAGGGCCTCATCGGCGCCGGGGGAAACGCCGGCCACGTGCGCCGTGCTGTCGTAAAAGGCTTCAACCAGGAGCACTTCTTTGCGCCGCTCGGCGGAGGACCCGGCAACGAGGCAGTAAATGTTTTCGGCGACGACGTTCTGCCACTGCGCCTCGGAGCGCAGCTGAACCTCGCCGGCCACCAGGCCGGCCGGCGCCGAGGCGACATCGCCGAAGACCCGGTGCAGACTCTCGGCCGGCATCCAGAAACGCGGGAACTGGATGGGGGACAGCTCGAACTTGTCTTCAAAGACGAACCGCGGGGACTGTCCCCGGTCCACGTAGATCACCGCACGGGCGCCCAAATCGGCCGCATCGAGCCAGTTCCTGGAGGAGTCGAGCTCCATCAACAGAATTGCGCCGTCGACTCGCTTGCCGTTCAGGCGAGCGAGTTCGCCGCTGCCGACATAGAGCAGCGGCCCGGTCAGCCCGGGGGCGGCAATCGCCTGGGGGCTGATGGCGTTGCCGGCGATGGGGTGAAGGGGGACGGTGACCCGGCGGGAGGGGATGCTGAGCACGCTGTCCCCGCAGCGGATGACGGGAACGGCAAACGGCTGGGACCGGACCTCTCCGATCTCAAGCCGCTCGAGCTCCTTGCGGATGAAAGCGGCGGCCTTTTCGTTTCCCGGCGCCCCGGTGCTGCGATCGCCGAAGGAGGCCAGGGCGCGAAGGCTCTCCGCCAACGGTGCGCCGGCGTCCGAAGCGGCGGAGGCACGGGGCGCCGCCCCGATCAGGCCGGCGCTCAGCAGCACCGCGGCAAACATCCGCACACATCGCAGGGCCGCGGGACCGGTGGCCCTCTTCGGGTGCGGCTTTATTTTTCCGAATCCTGAACTCACTCGCGCGTCCCAATCCGCCCGATGGAGATCGAAAGCTCCTCCCGGTTCTCTATTTTGTCGACCCGTCCATCGCGGATCCACACCACCCGGTCGGAGACGTTCAGCATCTTGAAGTCGTGGGTAGCGGAAATGACCGTGACCCCGCGCTGCTGGCTCAGCCGCTTCAGAAGGGCGATGATCTCCTCGCCCGTCGTCAGATCGAGGTTTCCGGTGGGCTCGTCCGCCAGGATGATGGCCGGGTCGTTCGCCAGGGCCCGTGCGATCGCCACCCGCTGCTGCTGGCCGCCGGAGAGCTCGAAGGGCTTGTGGCTATGACGATCGGCGAGCCCCACCTGCTCCAGGAGTTTCATTCCCTTCTGCACGGCGGCATCGGCGTTCAATCCGGCGAAGATCATCGGCAGGGTGACATTCTCGAGGGCGGTCATGACCTGGATGATGTTGAAGGTTTGGAAGATGTACCCGATCTTGCGGCACCGCAGCCAGGCCAGCTCGTAGGCATCGAGCTGGGCGATGTCGACCTCGTCGATGAACACCTTGCCGGAGGTGGGCTTGTCGAGTCCGCCGATCATGTTGAAGAGGGTGCTCTTGCCCGAGCCCGACGGCCCCATGATGGAGATGTAATCGCCCCGGTCGATCTGCAGGTCGACGCCCTTCAGCACCTGGACCTCGATCTTGCCCAGTTTGAAGCTCTTGGTGACGTTGGACACCCGCACGACGTGGCTGATTTCGGGCATGGCATGCTCCGCATGGGTTGTTGTGTGATGGGTGTTTTGTGTTGGAAGGAGAACCTGTTGTCTCAGGGCCAGCGGCTTCACCAAACACTAAACACCCAACACTTCCTCATTGCTCCACCCGCATGGCCTCGACCGGTTGCATCCTTGCCGCCACCAGGGCCGGGTAGAATACGCCCAGCAGGCTCAGCCCGATGCCGATGGCCGTTGAAAGGGCGACCGACGCCGCCACATCGACTGCGGCGGTCTGGCTAACGGCCGGGCCCCCGTATCGAATCACCCCTCCTGCCAGCGCCAAGGCCGCGCCGGCGAGCGACCCGGCAGCGGCTCCGGCCAGGCCCTGCATGCCGGCTTCCAGGATGAAGAGCCTCAGCACAAAGCGGTCGAGTGCTCCCAGGCACTTCATGGTGCCGATCTCGCGAAAACGCTCCGTGACGGCCATGAGTTGGGCATTGACGATGCCCACCGTGCACACGAGCAGCGAGAGAATGATGATCCAGCGCTGCTTGGGGCTGGCCGCCACGTTGGTGGTGCCCGGGTCCAGGTCGAACCCTGCCCGGATGAGAGTCTGGCGCATCTCGGGGTTGCGGCTGGCCAGCATGCCGTTGGCGATATGGTTGCTGACGTCGGTATAACTCAGAAACGACACGGCCAGGACCAGGCTGAGGGTGGTGATCAGGGAACGGAAAAAGCGGACCTTGATGCTCTTGTAGGCGATGTCCACCGACTTGCCGAACGGCAGCACGACCAGCCGCTGCACGCGGGTCGACCGGTTGGGAAAATCGGCGAAGATTCGCTCTTTCATCCGCTGGCCTTTCGCTCATCGGCCGCCGGACATCCGACTCCGACAGCACCCGCCGGCCGTTCGAGCACGTCTATATATTGCGGGGTGCTCCGGCAGGCAATCGAAATCTGGATATCACATGCACTATTCCGAGTAAATAAGAATGATTCCTAACAAGTTGCACGCCTCTCAACCACGCGGCTGAAGTCCACCCATCGGTCCTATCGAGGGGGTGAATCCCTGTCAAGCTAAAGGTTGATGGCCATCAGCCCAATCTTCCAGATAACGGGCCGTCCGGTCGGCTCCGTCGAGATTCACCGGCGGCGGACCATGGCGGGGCTTGAGCTTCAGGCCGCTTTCGATGACCGGGACAAGGCGCCCCGGTTCGAGGTCATTCTCGCTCAGTACCGTCAACGGCAGATAGGGCTTGAGCCTTTCGACCCTCAGGGGCTGCTCCCGCTGGCGGGTGTAAGGCAGCACCAACGCCGGCACCCCCGTCGCCAGAAGATTCATGCAGGTGTTGTAGCCGGCGAGGCTGATGGAAAGATCCGCAGCGCTCAGGTACTCCAGGAAGCGGAGGGTGAAGCGTTGAACGATTAGGCCCTCACCCGCCATGGCCTGCAGGTCGTTGAACTCCTCGGCGGCCATGAACGGGCCCGTGAAGAGGTGGAGCCGCACCCCGCGGCGACCCTGCAGCCGCCGGCAGGCCGTCAGCACGGACTTCAGCAGGCAGTAGCCGGCTCGGCCGCCGCCGCTGCTGGCAACCACGAGCTTCTGCCCGGGCGCAAGGCCGAGACCGCGGCGAAGCTTTCGGCCTTTATCCGGGTCCGGCCGCGGGGCCACAAAGCCCGTGTAGGCCTTCGGCACCCGGATATCCCCGATCCGGCTGAAGGTGTCATCGAGCGGCAGCAGGCGCTCGTCGGAGTGTATCAGCAGCAGGTCGAACCATCGGTTGAGGGCGTCCACCACGCGGGCCTCATACGCCCGGGAATCGCGCTTCTCCACGAGCACGTCCCGGATGCTGCACACGGTGCGCACCCGGCCGTAGGCGTTCCCGCGGATCGCGGCCAGCAGCGGCTCGAGCTCAAAGCCGAACGCGGTGCGGCCGAACGGGTAGAGCTCGACGATGAACATCTCCGGCCGGGTCCGTTCGAAAAGCGCTGCGAGCGCCTCGCGGCGCTGCCGCTGAATGGCCTCGACGGACCGGCCGTCTACCCCGGGGATCAGGGTCGTGAACCGCTCATCCATAAAGAGGGCGGGCAGGCGCACCAGTTCGACATGCCCGGGCAGGTCCAGGGCAACCTCCTGGCCGCCGGCCACCAGAACGACACGGTGTCCGGAGAGCGCCCGTGCCAGCTCGAGGCTGCGAAAGAGATGGCCCATCCCCCACACATATTGGCAATACAAGACAATGGTCACGGCGCCCTTCCTCCGCCGGCCGCCGGCCGCCAGGCGTCGATCCAGCGCGCAGTGGCCTGGGCGCCCTCCAGGTCGAGGCCGGTCTCCGGCCGCCCGGGCCGTTCAAGCAGCCGGTCCATGAGGGCCGCCAGGCGCGATGGTTCGAGGTCTGCGTCCCGCAGCAGCTGCAAGGCGCCCATGGCTTCGAGGCGTGCGGCGCGCAGCCGCTGCTCGCGGTTCTGGGCAAACGGCCACACCAGCGCGGAGACCCGGGCCGCCAGCAGGTTCATGGTGGTGTTGTAGCCGGCCATGCTGACCGACAGGTCGGCCGCCGCCAGATAGGATAAAAACTCCGGGGTGAACCTCGCGACGGCGGCCCCTGCGCCCGCAGCACGCTTCAACCGCTCGAAATCAGCCTCCGGCAGAAAGGGTCCGGTGAACACCTGAAGTACGGCCTTCCCTGCGCAGTTCAGATACCCTGACGCGCGCACGGCGGCTTCAAGCAGGGGCGCCCCCACGCTGCCGCCTCCGGCGCTGACCACGACCAGCCGGTCCGCGGGTGTGAGCCCGAGCGCCGATCGGAGCCGTTTCCGGGCGTCCGCGGTCGGCATCGGCGTGATGAAACCGGTATAAGCCACGGGGATGGTGATCGCATCAAAGCGGCTGAAGGTTTCCTCCAGGCGGACCAGCCGCGGGTCGGCGTGCACCAGGACGGCATCGAAAAAACGGTTGAGCACGCCCACGGCGCGGGCCTCGTGCTTCTCCGGGGCCTCTTTCTCGACGAGGATGTCCCGCACGCTGCACACCACCCCGCAGCGCGGCAGACGGCCGACGGCCATGGCATCCAACAGCGGGTCGATCTCAAACCGGAAGGCCTTGCGTCCGAACGGATAAAGCTCGACGAGAAAAAAATCCGGCCGTTCCGTTTCAAAGAGAGCGGCCAAGCGTTCCCGCCGCAGCCGCCGGGTGGCATCGAGGTCCGCGCCGGAAGCCGCCCGCAGCCCCTTGAACTCGCGGTCCATCTCCAGCGCCGGCAGCCGGACCTCGGTCACGTGGGGGGGCAACGCCGCATCCGGGCGGGCTCCGCCGGTGATCAAAACCACCTGGTGCCGGGTCAGGGCACGGCAGATCTCCAGGCTGCGGAAAAAATGCCCGACGCCGAGCACGTGCTGGCAGTAGAATGCGATCTTCATCCCAGGCTCCACCGGGGAAATATGATTTCATGGCCATCGGAATCGTGTCACGCTCGAACTTAGAAAAGAACAGCCGCGGACACAAGAGGAATATCTCTCGATCAAGGCAGGCGGCGCTGCGCAGAGGATGGGTTGCGGCGCGCCGCAGCGGGCACCCCGGTCCGCCTTCAGCCGAACACGAGCGGGCATATCGATCGCCGCTAATGCGTTTGCGAAGCGTGCGCCGCCGGCAGGGAGTCGATGTCCGTCCGGCCGATGATACTGGTGTCCTTCGGCGACCGGGAGGCATAGAATTCCTGGAAGCCGTAGGATCGCAGCATCTCGATCAACGGGGGCGAGTATTCGTTGAATGGGAAACAGTAGGCGTTCGGGGCCCGGCCGAGATGCGTTTCAAACCAGCTCAGGCACAGCTCGGTGTCGCGCCGGATAAAGTCCAGCCAATCGCTTTCCGACCGCGGGGAGAGCCGCCCATGGCGGTATTCGAACCCTCGAAACGCCAGCCGCGAGCGGATGCTCAGCCCCCGCCGCAGCGGCTCGGGCACATCTTTGAACCGAGCCGACTTCCAGGGGCTGACGGGCTTGGGCTTGCGGGGGTGCACATCGGTGAGAACCAGGTCGTGAAAGTGGCTGTGGGCGCCGAGGCGCACGTTGGGTTGCTCCGCCAGGAAGCGAACCTCCTCCAGCGTCATGAAACCCTCGAGGTCCTTCTCGATGTGGGCCCGGAAGGAATAGACGCCGGTTTTCATGTACTCGAGAAAGCGCCCTGTGAATCGGGGCCGGGCCGGTGCCTCGCGGATCAAGGCGGTGGTGATGAAGAACGTGAGCGGCTCGGCATGGTCCCGCAACAAAGGATAGTAGTAATACTGGGAAAACAGGCCGTCGTCGAAGGTGAGCCGATACCGGTCCAGGGGCAGGTCGAAGTAGTCCTTTCTGACGTCATGAATCATCAGCACGTCCATGGCGACGCCTCCCGGAGCGGCGGCAGCCGCCGGCTCATGGCAGCACCACGGCATTGAGCCCGTCCAGCGAAAGCCGGCCTGCGGCGGCGGCCACCCAGTACAGCCGGTAGGATTGCGCGCCGATCTCGTCGGCCGCCGGCAGCCCGCTGCCGCACAGGCTGTTGGCCAGACATTTGATGACCCCTCCGTGGGTGACCACCAGGATCGAATCCCCCGGGTACCGGCCGGCTGCTTCCAGCAGCGTCTGGCGGCATCGCGCCAGCTGGCTGCGGCGCGATTCGCCCTGCGGCGGCTGGAAGTCCCAGCCGGCTCGTTCCTGGACCGCCAGGAGGTCACCCTCCTCCTGCCGGAGCTGGGCCAGGGTCTTGGTCGCCCAGTGCCCCCAGTCCAGCTCCCGCAGCCGGGGGTCCAGCTCCATCGGCAGCTGCAGGCGGGCATTGATCCGGCTGGCTGTCACCACCGCTCGACCGATGTCGCTCGCCAGGATGCGGTCCCAGTGGAAGGCACGCAGCGCCAGCCCCCACCGGTCCGCCATCATCTCGCCTTCCGGTGTCAGCGGCGAGTCCTGGTGGCCCTGGATGCGCTTTTCGCGGTTCCAGACCGTCTCGGCGTGGCGGATCACTCCGAAGGTCGTGACGGTGTTATCGTGCTGCGGGTCCGGGTCGGCGTAACGGTTCACGAATCGATGCTTTCCTTGCGGCAAGCCCATGAGGCAGTTGCGAAACAGTCATCAGCGGTCTGGCCGCCTGACCGCCCCTTGGCCCCGGCCGCGGATGCGGTTTGATCGAAGTCAAACAGAGGGGCGATGTGCAAGCGGTTCATCACGGCCGACGCTCCCCCGCAGGTTTCTCTGCGATCTGACGCAACACATCCTCCATCCGGCCGTAGTTCTTGTCGAGATCGTGGAACTCCCGCACGTAGGCCTTGGCGTTTTCCCCCCACTGCCGCCGGAGGTCAGGGGTCGTTATCAGACGGTCGATCGCCTCTGCAAAGCGCGGGCCGTCGAACTTCGGCACGAGCAGGCCGGTTCGGCCGTTTTGAATCGCCTCCGGGGTGCCGGCGTTGTCGAATCCCACCACCGCCAGGCCGCAGGACTGGGCCTCCAAGTAGACCATCCCGAGGGACTCCTGGATGCCCGGGAACACAAAGAGATCGGCGGCGCTGTAATACCGGAAAAGCTCCGGGCGGGGCACCTGGCCGGCAAAACGCACTCGCCCCGGGGCCGCAGCCTCGGCGAGCTTCATGAGCCCTTCCCGCTCCCTGCCGTCGCCGACAATGACGAGCGACAACCGCCGCCCGCGCCGCAGCAGCTCTCCGCAGGTACGGATGACCCATCCGAGGCCTTCGGTCTTGACGCCGCGCCGGAACATGGCCACGGAGAGCACCACGGGGTCGTCGCCGGCGCCCCACTCGCGCCGCAGCTGCGCGCGGGCGTCCGGGCTGAAGCTGAATTCGGCGGGGCGAAGGCCCGGCGCCACATACGTGATGCGCTCCTCCGGAATCAGCCGCTTGAGGTTGTGGAGGTCGATCGTTTTGTTGGTGAACACGTGCCGGGCGGATAGAAGCGTCCTGCGGTTGAGGAGGAACCCGGGAAAGGTTCTCAGATCACGCCGGCGCTTCGTGGAAAAAATCCCCTGAAACAGGACGTACGGCACCCGCATCCGCCGGGCGGCAGCCGGACCCAGCACGTCCGGCGCCTTGTAGTAGGAATGATAGCTGAACCAGAGATCGCAGGGTTTCGCCTTGAACCGCCGCGCCACCTGCCGCCGCGCCCACAGCAGCCGGGGCCAGAGCCACGGCTTCCAGAAAATCCACCGGCAGCGCAGGGAACTCGCCGGCACCAGCTCATGGCCGCGGGCGGCCAGAAAACTGAAAATGCCGGTGGCCGTCACCAAGTCCCCGGAGGGCGATCCGTGATCGAGCGGTTTGAAGGGGGCGTAGAAGCAGATGTTCATGACCGGGATGATGGGAACCTGCAAGCCGCCGGCGGCAAAGCGGCCGCCAGCCGTCGCGTCCTTTCCTCAGAAGTGGGGGAACCCGCTCTTCAGGAGCCAGGTCTCCCTGTCGCTGTCGAACTCCCACACCTGGTGGTCCTGCAGCGTTTTGATCCGGGGGTCGTTCGCCAGGAAGTAGGAGATGTCCACGACCTGGAGCACCCGGCGCTTGCCCTCGGCATAGACCATCTCCTTGACCTCATAGTCCGTGACGCGCACGTTCTTGGGAAGGGGGGGCTTTGCCCCGGATTCGGAAGGCGCCAGATAGGACCTGGCGGATTCGAAGTCGGACCAACGAATCAGTCGGCCGTAACGTTTGGCACTGTCCTCGAAGACCTCTTCACGGCGGAAGTCGAACACCGATGCACACCCGGCGAGCAGGACCCCGCACAAGAAAATGGCCCAGAGCGCTCGTTTCATAACCACCCGCTCCCATTTCGGTTGATGATCGAAATCAGTTTATCCCATTATCTTGGAATCGCCAAGCTATTATTGGACCGGCCGTTACGTGGGCCATATCGTGTCGGGGCGCATGCGGATCGGAGTGCCGGGAATCGGCATGTTCAATTGCCGAAGCAAGGGGTGGCGATAGGCCGCGAGTCGCGATCCGGACGTTGACGGAACCGGTGCGATGATCTATGACTGCGGCCATCCGCTATTCTCGTTTTAGACGATCCATGTGCCGGCCCGCGGGGTGCCGGCAACGCCCCATGAGCCGGAGGACCTATGGCCCCTGTGTCCGTTAAAAACCTGCGCCGATTCGCGGAGGAGTATGTCGCGGCCGAGCCCGGCCGCTCGGCAGTGCACGGCTGGTGGCGCGCGCCGCTGCTGGCGGCAGCCCCGGTCGATGAGCGCTTCGAAAAGCTCGCGCGCATCGCTGCCGACGATCACCTGCATCCGCACGATTTGCTTCCCTCCGCTCGATCGGTGATCGTTTTTTTCATCCCATTCAAAAAAGAGCTCGCACGCGAAAACCGGAAGGGCGACAGACCCTGCCGCAACTGGGGCCTCGCCTACGTGCAGACCAACGATCTGATCAACCGCCTGGGCCGGGCGCTGGGGACGCTGCTGGAGGAACAGGGTTTCGGGTGCGGGCTGACGCCGGCCACCCACAACTTCAACGAGGACAAGCTGACGGCCCGCTGGTCTCACAAGCATTTAGGCCATCTTGTCAACCTGGGCCGTTTCGGAACCCACCACATGCTGATCACGCCGGCCGGCTGCACCGGCCGCCTGGGGAGCCTGGTGACCGAAGCCAAGCTCGGTGACCATCCGCTGATCGAGACCCGTGAGGCCTGTCTGCTCAAGGCCGGCAAGGGCTGTGGCCTGTGCGTCGCCGCCTGCCCGGTGGAGGCCCTAAAGACCGACGGCTTCGAGCGCCGCCGCTGCTGGGACCGGCTCAAGGACAACCGCGCCGGCCTTGAGGATTTTTCGGATCTGCCGGAAAGCACCCACGTCTGCGGCAAGTGCGCGGCCATGATGCCCTGCAGCTTCGGAAACCCCGTGGCGCGGTTGGAGTCGGCCAGCCGCTGAAACGCGCGACGGGGTTCACGTCCGCGCGGGCTCTGCGTGTTCAAATACCCCGTTGTCGATGACGACGCTCCCGTCGGACTCCTGCACGACCCGCCAGAGCGCCCGACCCCCGCCGACAATCCAGATCAGCGTCCGTATCGCCGTCCCGGGATAAAGCGGTCGCTTGAACCGGCAGCCGATGCGCCGCACGTTTTCCGGAGCCCCCGGGCATTGCCGCGAAACGAGTGCGCGGCAGGCGAAGCCCATGGTGCACAAACCGTGCATAATCGGTCGTTCAAAGCCTGCTGAGCGCGCAAAATCGGGATCGACGTGGAGTGGAAACGTGTCTCCGGACAGCCGATACACCAGCGGCTGGTCCCGGCCGGGCACTGCCCGCACTTCGCAGTCCGCAGCCCGATCGGGGAATCGCGGGGCTTGATTCGAGGCGTCTTCTCCGCCGAACCCGCCGTCCAGGCGCGCAAACATCGACGCGCGCGTGCTGAAGATTCTCCGGCCGCCGGGGTGGCGAGTTTCGAACTCGGCCACCACCAGCGCCCCCTTCTCCCGGCCCTTGTCGTAGTAATGGGCGATGGCGCCTTCGGTGACCAGGGTGCCCTGGGACGGGATGGGCTGCTGGAACACCATCTCGTGCTCGCCGTGAACAACCCCGGCGGCGTTGAGGTTGCTCAACGCCGCCAGATGCCAGACGACCTCGAAGGTCATCGCCGCCCCGAAGGTCGGGATCACCCTGAGGCGTTTCTCGTAGCAGTAGTCAAGCTCGTCAAAGCCGGCCCCCACGCCCAGGGCGTACAAAGCGAGGTCCTTCCAGTCGTAGGACCGCGTGAAAGGGCCGATTTTCCTGCCGACGGCATCCAGGTTCAAGGCCATGAAGGCTGTCTCTCGCGCTGTCAGATGCCTGCAAGGGAGGCACGCCGGATCGCGGGGACCCGCACACCGGCACGCAGGAAAGAGCGGCTAGGGTCGCGGTCTCCGGTCGTCATCGGTCCCCGACCGTTGCAGCTTTGAATCGATGCGGCGCAGCAGCTCCTTGATGTCCCTCAGGTGGGCGATGAGGGTGTCGGAGTCGCCGTCCCGCGCGTGCGGGTTGGCTGAATGGCCGCCGATGCTGCGGGTGATCTCGTCCAGCCGCACCCCCAGCGTAACGATGAAATACAGCAGCAGCACGAATCCGAGGTGCCGCTCCCCCCAGCCCAGGACCCGCCACCCCAGCAGGATTACCGCCAGAAAGATCAGGCTGGTGACGGTGTAGGGGTGTTTTGAACACCACTCAGCAAACGAATTTTTCATGAAGCGTGTTTACACCCTGTTGTCAACGTCGCACAAATCATTTTTTGCCGAAGCAGGGCCGGGGTGCCGGATAAACCCGAAAACCGGGTTTCCGGCCGCCGCGCGGCTACTTGGCTCCTGCCCGCTCCTCATCCCGCAACAGCCGCCGCAGCACCTTGCCGACGCTGGACATCGGCAGCGTTTCCCGGAACTCGATGCTCTTGGGCCGTTTGTAGCCGGCCATGTTGTCCTTGCAGAACGCCATGATCTCCTCCACCGTGGCCGTTTCACCGGGTTTTAGCTGGATGAAGGCCTTCACAGCCTCGCCGCTCTTGGCGTCCGGCACGCCCACCACCGCCGCGATGGCCACCTTGGGGTGCTGGAAGAGGATGTCTTCCACCTCGCGCGGGTAGACGTTGAAGCCGCCCACGAGCACCATGTCCTTCTTGCGGTCCGTGATCAAAATGTAGCCTTCCTCGTCGATGTGCCCGATGTCGCCGGTCAGAAAATAGCGGTTGCCATCGATCACCCGGAAGGCTCTCTCGTCCTCCGCGGGTCGGTTCCAGTAGCCTTTCATCACCTGGGGGCCGCAGACGGCGATCTCGCCGTCCTCACCCCGGGGCAGCTCCTGCAGACCCGACGCTACGTCGAGCACCTTGATGACGGTGCCCGGGAGCGGGAAGCCGATGCTGCCGATCTTGCGCTGGTGGGTGTTGGTGGGGTTGGCGGTGGCCACCGGCGCGGTTTCGCTCAGGCCGTAGCCTTCGAAGATGACGGCGCCCGTCTTCTCCTCGAACCGCCGACAGACCTCCGGCGGCAGCGGGGCGCCCCCTGAGAAGCAGCCGATGAGCGAGGTGAGGTCGAACTTTTCCAGTTGGGAATGATTCGTGAAGGCCATGAAAATGGTCGGCACCGCCGGCATGAGCGTGGGCCGGTGCTTCTGGACGATTTTGAGCACCTCGGTGAAGGGCGGGTTGCCGGCCCTGGGGTCGGGGACGCAGATCAGCCGGCTGGCGCTGGCGCAAGAGGAAAGCATGGCGCAGGTCATACCAAAGCTGTGATAAAAGGGCAGGATCCCAAGATAGGTGTGAAAGTCCCTGCGCTGCGTCTCGGGCTTGGCGCCCGGTTCGTGCACCAGCTGCATCCACTGGTTGATGCCGGCCAGGTCGTAGGTGAAGTTGGTGTGGGTCAGGCAGGCGCCTTTGGGAACCCCCGTCGTGCCTCCCGTGTAGAGAATGAGCGCCAGGTCCGTCGAAGGGCGGATGTCGACCGCGGGCGGTTCGGGTCTGGCCGCCGCGAGCACATCGTCGAAAAACAAATGGCCGGGCCGGTAGGACTCGGCCTTGGGGATCTTCCCCAGCAGGCCGCCGATGATCCCTTTCAGCTTGGGCAGGTAGGACTTGACCCCGCAGATCACCACCGTCTCGACGCCGGTTCCCTCGATAGCCTTGACGGTGGTCGGGTAGAAGCCGGGGTGATCCATGCAGAAGACGGCCTTGGCGCCGCTGTCTTTGAGCTGGTGCTGGAGCTCATGTGCCGTGTAGAGCGGGTTGCAGGTGACCCCGACCGCTCCCGCCTTGAGGATGCCGAAGTAGATCGGCGGATAATGCGGCAGGTTTGGCAGGAAGATGGCCACACGATCGCCCTTGCGGATGCCGCGGCCGGCCAGGAAGTTGGCGATCCGGTCGGCCGTGTCCTTGACCTGGGCGTAGGTCCGCGAAGTGTCGCTGAAAACGGTGTAGACCCGGTCCGGGAATTCTTTGGCCGTTTCGTCCAAGATCGAAAAGAGGGGCTTGTCGTATCCGGTGACTTCGCGGGGGACGCCATCCGGCCAGTGGGGTGTGGGCCATTCTTGCGGGGGCATGTCTACCTCCTTTGGTGATGGGGGTGGAAAGAAGCAAATCCGACAAGATGAGTCGAAGAAGTATAGAAGAACCGACATGGGCTGTCAAACGGGAAAGCGGCAGGGGTCGGCCTTTTTTCGACGCCATCAAAGGTAGGCTGAGAATTCGCTGCAGATCACCCGGTAGAGCTCCTCGCCGATGGCGATCCCCGCATCGATGAACCGGGGGCCGTAGGTCCTGCCGGTCGGGGTACGGAAGGTGGTTCGGATCCGGGAGAGGCTCTCCATGCCGGCCGGGTAGTGCCCCACGAATTCGCGCAAGGTCGGCCGCCTGAAGGCGACCATGGCCCACAGGGTGTCGGTGAAGTTGTCCGGCCCCCAGCGGAACTTGTCGGCATCGTACAGGCAGTCGGAGACCAGCGCCCCCTCACGGGTGTTGACGCCGACCGTGGTCTTGAACGCTTCATGGTTGCGGATGGCGATGCAGATGTCCTCGATTTCATCGGCCCCCAGCGGGTATTCGGCGAGCAGGCGGGCCGCGAAGGACGCCCCCTGCTCGGCATGGTTGGTCTGCTTGCGCTGGATGTCGTGCAGCAGGCCGGCGCCATGCGCGATGCAGACCCGACGCGCCAGATAGCTGCCCGTGTAGCCGGCTGCCCGGCCCTCGATATGGGTCAGGGCGCCCGCGTCCAGGGCGACCTTGGTGGCGTGCAGCATACCGTGGCCGAAATCGTCCTCCAGACAGGCAAGCACCTGCTGCTGCAGCCGGACGACCAGGCGATCGGTTTCAAAAATCCTCCGCGAGACGTCCAGCGCGCCGGCCTCATCGCGGTAAAAATCGCCCGCCGGAAACCGGGCAGCGATCCGGCACGCCCGCTCACGCAGTTGCGTGTAAAGGGACAGCGTATCGTCCATCGCAGATGTGAGGGAAAGGGGTGAAAGGACGGTCGTGCCGATTTCTGCCGAGTGAAACCGGCACGTCCAGGGATGATTATAGCGGAGAAAGGGTCAGCTTTCAATCAGGCGGAAGGGTTTACCGCAGACTTTCCAGCTGCCGCCCTCCCGGACCAACGTCAGGGTCTCTTCCACCGGATGGGTTTCGCCGACGAAAAACCAACGGGCCACGAGCCCGAACACCGGGTTGATGGTGCGGCGGCGCTCGCCCTTGATTCTGACTTCGGCGGTGTCGGCGTCCTTGAGGGTGGTCTGGATCTGAATGTGGTAGATGCCCTGTTTCATATAGTCGAAACGGTAGCCCAGAGCGCGAGCTTCCTGGTCGACCCGCTGCAGATAGTTCTCCACCACGCCGTTCTCGGAGGTCTGTGACAGCTGCTTGCAGAGCCGGTCTGCCATGGAGGCGTCCAGCCAGAAATACGCCTCGGCGAATTCCACGGCAGCCTTCTCCGGGTTGTCACGCTGATCGGCGACGGCCAGGACCACCTGGAGGATCAACGCCAACATGATGATCGTGGTGAACGTCAGGAACTTGCTGCCGCTGTCCATCGGGCCCTTCCTCCTTTTAACCATTCATGGGGGGTTCACGGGGGAAGACCTTGAATCGACGGGGCCTGCTGATCACGCCCATCCAAGGTTCATCACCGTTGGCGCTTAACATGATTCATTGGGCAAGACAAGATTTTTTTATGTGTTCCGTCTCAGCGCACCAGGCAGGTTTGAACCCAGGGCTCCGCGACGCATTTCAGGTGGTCCATTTCGTCAGGAGAGCACGCGGGGTCGCATGTGCTGAAATATTCGGGATGCAAGAGGGCGGCCGCCTTAAAGGGCTGCAGGGTGTACCTGCGGCAGCCCTGGATGAGCCGCGCGATGCATTCGACGGTGTCCGGGGTGACCAGGGGCTTTACGCAGGTGGTCCGGAATTCGTAGTCGAGTTCCGAATCCATGATCACGCGCATGCTGGCGAGCAGCGCGGAGCTGTCACAGCGGCCGGCGACGCAGCCTTCATACCGCTCCGGGTCCGTCTTGATGTCCATGGCCACGTAGTCCACCAGGCCCTCGCGGATGAGCCGTGTGAGCATCTGCGGCCGGCTGCCGTTGGTGTCAAGCTTGACTGCAAAACCCATGTCCCTGACCTGTCTGCAGAAGCCGGCAAGATCGTCCTGCAGGCAGGGTTCGCCGCCGCTGATCACAACCCCGTCCAGGAGTCTGCGCCGTTTCTGCAGAAAGCTTAAGACCGCGTCCTCCTTGAGCAGGACGTCTGCATCCTTGGGCAGCAGGCTGGAATTGTGACAGAAGGGACAGTGGAAATTGCACCCCTGGGTA